>Ga0318567_10000791_pt1 | contig 12708 bp, 12 predicted proteins | sample GRESIP088b5f20_FD_203691 | JGI IMG/M metagenome (GOLD analysis project Ga0318567, IMG submission 203691) | Tropical soil microbial communities from Luquillo Experimental Forest, Puerto Rico - GRE.SIPMG.088b5f20 | ecosystem: Environmental > Terrestrial > Soil > Tropical forest > Bulk soil...
ATTCAGATGTTGAAATTAGTTCAACGCAATCGAACTCAGTTAGCTAATTAAAAAAAAATTATAATTTTTAATTATCATTAAGGCTCTTTCAATACTGGCGGGGATCGCCGCCCATGTTACTGCGCCTTCCTTGATTCAACTATACCGTATTTTTCATCGTAAGAGAGTAAAAGGAGCGGTTTAGGAATTTTCCATCTCCTGCTTATATTTGTAGCCATGGAACATTATTTTGACATACCGGTTCATCATGAAGGGCAAGACCAGCTATTGAAAGGGCGACTGGTAACATTTGGATACGACTATAAATTTTATGTCGTTGTAAAAGGAGAGGAGCATGTTTTTGAAAAAGATGAGAAGGGGGAATTTCGGGCATTAAGCGATACCATGGCAGTTGATAAAAACATGGATGCAACTCTTGAAGATTCGATCGCGCTTGCTTTGCAAAATTTTAATTTTAATAAATAATCTATTGGTGTTTTCTTATCGTTGTGATTTTACCATTGCTTGGATTACATTAGGCGACTACGCGACTCGTCCCTGAAAAACAATGCGAAGCTGCACGTTCACCTTATCTGTTCTTTTACTTTCCTTATTTGTTCCATACACTTGTGCTTCTGATTTTGGGCATTGTGCTTTGAGCTATAGCCATAGTCATGTTGAATTTGCTCGATGGTTCTTTCATGAAAGAACATGGCATCAATAAGTCCTTTGCAGTGGCTGGTTATTTTCGAAAGATAACGCTGCAGTTTTTCCCAATAAGTTCTTTCCTCTTCAATACTTTGATTGATGCCATCGAAAAAATTATTGTGAAGGGTTAAAGTCTGTAAAAAATAGAAGGTTGTAGCGGGTGATAAACTGTTAAAGAGTTATCATTTTGCTGAGAGATGAAAGGGTAGGTGTTGATGTGTTCTAGATAATATTTTCAGTCGTATATATTTCGAATAGTGATTAACGTGAGGTGCGCTTGCTCAAGCACTTATAACTGATTGATAAATGAAGAAATGTTAAACAAAAATGCTGATAATATGTTTATTATCAGCATTTTGCAAAAGTGCCCAGGACTGGAATCGAACCAGCACATCCTTGCGAATGGCAGATTTTGAGTCTGCTGCGTCTACCAATTCCGCCACCTGGGCATTACCTGTAAGAACTATTCCGCTGGGGGTGCAATATTACGTTGCGATTTGATTCCAACCAAAAACTTTTCAAATATTTTTAAAAAAAATCTGAATAATTATTTGCAACAGCTTTTTTTAGGCATCAACACACTCTTTATTATGTTCCAGATTTTCTTCCACATCGCTGTATGATTGAGACTACAAGGTAGCTAGAAATTAGGAATTAGGAGTTAGGAGTTAGAAAGCGCTGGCAATTCTAATTTCAAATTCCTAATTCCTAATTCCTGATCTAATGGATCGCATATTCATTGCTCGCATATTCTGCATTGGCAATGACAGTGGCTGATGCTAATTTTTTATGGTTGTCGCCGATGGAGTAATATCCCTTTGTAGGCGGCGTGATGATTCCAATGCTAATAATCGGTACGTAATTCGGTTTCGCTTTGTCGGTCATTGCATAATATCCCTTGGTGGCAGTGCTGTGAGACATAACAACGGGTTGTGACTTTTCAAGCTTTTGTACGTTGTTACCAATGCTGTAATATCCTTTTTGCGGAGCAGTAGTTTTTTGCTGCGCAAATGAATGGCTATAACCAAATACAATACATGCCAATGCTATAATGAACTTTTTCATAAATAATATTTTGTCGAAGCAAAAGGATTGCTTGCGTGTAAGAATAGTGTTAACGTTTCAATGATTGAGCAAACTCATGTTAAGAAAGATCGATTAAAGGAGATAGGAGCAATGTAAAACGTAAAGCCTTTGTACCGGCTGAACATTTTTGTAAGTAAAGAAAGCTGCGTCGGTTGTCCTTGTATAGACGAACGCAGGAATTAAAGTATTGTTTTTTGAAAAACCACTTAAAGGAGATTTGGAAACTTTTGTTTTTCCAACCGGTTGGTGCTGTGCATTCGTATTTGAAGACGCAAAAACTTTGTGATCATTGTTTTTGCAAACAGTATTTTTTGCAATGACAGATGCATGACATGAAAGTGTTGCCGCATCTTTGCTGTTTGCTGATGCAGTAGCAACAATTGCAAGTGAAAGAGAAAATATGAATGCAAAAATCTGTTTCATTACGAGGGCAAATTTACGTTGCGGTATTCGCGTCTCATACTTATAATTTGTTAAAAGCAATGAATCAATGATTTGCAAGATGAATGCGGATAGAAATGATCTTTTGCAAACACAAAAAAATAGACCTCAGGTTGAAAGTACATGAAAGCAGTAAACATGAATTTCATCGGGCATAAAACTTGCAGCTCTATCTGAGTATTCATTACAAATAATATACTCATGCTACAAATAAATCTCGGAGTGGTCGTTGTTGTCGTAATTGCGGCGCTGGGGCTGATTGTCTTCATTATAGTCCGCAATAAAAAAGACAGGAAAGAACTGTTGCCTCCTGAAAAAGTGGAAGATGTAACGGCAGAAGTTCGTATGGATCAGGAAAGAAAAAGCGACGAGCCGTCAAAGTAAAAGCTGGCTTCCCAATCTCGTTTCAATCTCTTTTGAAACCACAAAGTCGAGGCTAACTGTGCCTCGTGTCATACATCATTTCTGATGTATGCAGTGCAATAATTTTCCAGCAATTAAGTATAGCGGATCTGCCTAAGTGGTTTGTCCGGCTAAAATTTCACCAAGAAACTATTATATTAGTTGACAGTTGATAGTTGTTAGGAAAGGCGCATATAAAGTCCAACAACTAACAACTAACAACCACCAGCCAACAATTCAATCAAAGCATGAATAAACGCTTTTATTCCCTCGATGTATTCAGAGGAGCAACCGTTGCTTTTATGATACTGGTAAATAATCCCGGTACATGGTCGGCCATTTTTCCTCCGCTTGATCACGCACCGTGGCACGGATGTACGCCAACTGACCTTGTATTCCCTTTCTTCCTTTTTGCAGTGGGAAATGCCACGGCTTTTGTTATGCCAAGGCTGCAGGAAGCAGGTGATAAGGCATTCTGGAAAAAAGTAACTATTCGAACCCTGCTGATCCTTGCGATTGGTATATTCCTGAACTGGTCGCCATTCGTGCGGTGGGAAAATGATGTGCTTGTTTTCAAGCACTGGGTCAATCCTGACAATCCTTTAAGCGGCGTTCGCATCACAGGTGTTTTGCAACGCATAGCGCTCTGCTATTTTTTTGCTTCAGTCATCATCTATTATACAAAACCCAAAGTGGCAGCGATTATTGGAGCAGTTCTGTTATTGGTTTACTGGGTGCTGACTTATACGCTTGGCGACCCGGCTGATCCTTATAGCATGGCCGGGTATTTTGGAAATGCCATTGACCAGGCAGTGCTCGGAGTGCCGCATATCTATAAAGGCGAAAAAATATTGTTTGATCCTGAAGGGCTTGCCGGTGTGCTTTCCTCGACTGTTGAGGTCATCATTGGTTATCTCGCCGGAAGGTTCATTGTACTTCGAGGCAAAACGTTTGAAATGGTGACAACATTATTGCTTGCAGGTTGTGCACTGGTGTTCACCGGCTATTGCTGGGACATGATCTTTCCTATCAATAAAAAAATATGGACAAGCTCTTACACCATGTATACAAGCGGACTTGCCATCATTACCATTTGTTTTTTGTTGTATTGGATAGAACTAAAGAACAGGCCCGCAAAAGGTTTGAAGTTCTTTGAAGTATTTGGGAAAAATCCATTGTTCATCTTTGTGCTAAGTGGATTCCTGCCAAGAGTGCTTGGTCTATTGCGATGGCCGGCAGGACTTAGCAATGACGGCAAACAGCTTTACACCAGTCCGTTTCCCTGGTTCTACGAACATATTTGCAAACCGCTTTCTTCCAACCTGAAAATCGGTTCGCTGATCTATGCAATCATCACTGTGTTGTTCTACTGGATGCTGGCCTACTGGCTGGATAGGAGGAAGGTGTATATTAAGGTGTGAGTGAATGATGAATGATGAATGATGAATGATGAATGATGAATGATGAATTTCAGGACAATTCATCATTCATCACTCATAATTAATACACCCTCGTCTTCACCACCTGCGGCATGTTGTATTGCATCGCCAAAACTTCATCTTTTGGCTCATACAAACGAAAGACGAGATAAAACTGACCCTCTGGTGCAGGCAACCAATTACTGATCTCATTCGGTTTGGCATGCTGAATAAGAATATCAAACGAACCGTCGGAATTTGATTTCAACCCTGCTGTTTCGCTGCTGATCTTGTAGCGTTGCAGTTCGTTGCCGTAGAGTTGGTTCGAACTGGAAACGTACAAAGTGAGTGACCAGAAGCCGTTGACAGGCGGCGGTCCGTCAAAATGAATTTTATAGTTATTGTAACCTGAAAAAACGCTTTTCTCACTATCGGTGTTTCGGGAGGAAATCAACGCTTCTTTATCGGGCAGGCTCTCCATGTATTGGGCCGTTACGAAAGAGCGGTACGAATAGTTGTAGCCAAAACTTTCTGGTTTTGCTACCCATGACCATCCGTTTACCTGGCGGGCAAATTTTGCCTGCGATGCGATAATCGCCAAAGGTGCATCCATGGCTGCATCTCTAAGGCCGCGTATTTGTGCCGTTGTTAGCAACGCCGGATTGAAACCTCCATTGCGTATGCCAATATTTTCAAGCTGGGCGGCCAGAATTTTTTCTTCACCCACTGCCGGATTAGCCTGAACAGCCAGGGCCAGTTGTTTGTAAAAACGGAAGGAATCTGCAATGGAGTAAATCGGTAGATCGGGGAGTGTGGCCACCGAACCGGGATTCACGCGACCCTCGAAATTGCTGAGTGATTTCAAAGCAAATTGATCCTGCAAGTCATGGACTGCCATCGTGTTTTCACCCTCCAATACCCTCAGTTTCCCATACAGCAAAACTTTTGATGTCTTGGAAACAACTGTCTTTTTTACACCTCCTGGAAGCTCTCCGTTGTAACCTTCACGCACAATAGCGAAGGTGCCTCCTTCTGTGCCCGTTGTCCTTTGGCCGATACAGTCAAGGTAGTTGTGGCACATGTCCATTATGTTGATCACATAATAACGGCCGCCTGTATTTGGTACCTGGAGAATGTAAGGCTCGTCAAGATTAATGACAGCGCTTAAACGATAAGCGTCACAGTCGGGCGCCACAATGCCTTTGTCGGTGGGCGTTGGCAATTGCCGCGACCAACCCAATGTATTCAGCGGAGCCCGGTTGCTTGTTTCAATGGATGATCTCTGCGATCCAATATTTTCCCTGATCGTTTGTTCCATTTTTACCATTGCATAGCCCCACTCATAGGCCATGATGCCCAGCGCCCTTGCGCCGGCGTAATTGCCCATGTTGATTGGTTGTGCGGTGGCTGCGAGGCCGGCAACAGGATCTTTCAACCTGCGGACGCGAGCCATAATACTATCAGGACTCTCGTCTTCGACCATAATGGTTTGTTCGGTGGTTGCACCGTGACTACAGGAGGTAAACAACAGCAGAGCGATTGCGCAATTGCCCAGGAGCTTCATAAAATTCGTTTATGAGTTAAAGCATGATCTTCGACTCAGAATTTTAGGGGTCGGCTATTGAGTTTGGGTAAAATATACAGGACTACACAACAAAAATGACGCCGTTTGGTTTAAAAAACGGCTTGTTTTCTTCTTTCCGGAAAATGGAAAGTGCGGCCCAGGGTTAAAAGTGCCGATCGTTAATTTCGGCAATTAAACTTGTTTTTAATGTCCATCCCAGTCCAACTGCCATCCGCTCCAGATGCGATTAGTGTAGGATTTTCATTTCAGCGGTATGCATTTTTTTCCGTCTTTAGCAATGATCCTGAATTCGCTGAAATCGTGATGGGACAAGGCGTCAAAAGTTTATGGGAGAAAGAAATCACGTTTAATGCAAAACGAAAAATTTGAAAATTTGAGCTGAGTGGTTTTGTCGTTAACTGTGGAAGAAAATGCACAAATTGCCGTTAGGTGTGTAAATGAAAAGTAAAAAGGAAAAAGGCAAAAGTAAAAAGACAAGCCCGGAACCATTTCAAAAATATTGACTATAATCAAGCAGCCACTTTTTGACTTTTTTAATTTGACTTTGAAGATTACAGGTACAAATAGTAATCCTTCAGCAATTCCACAAACTCCCCGGTATAGTGCTGAGAGGCATCTTTTATTGTGATGTCTTCCGTAACGCGTTCAGCAAATTGCTTTCGCAAAACAGCGCCAATGCGGAAATAATTGTGCGTGGTTGTTTGCTTCATTTTTAGCAGGCGCACAATGTGCAGGCCATTTGCTTTTGCCTCTTTTTCTACATCCGCAAGGCGATGATAGGGTAGAAGCAACACAATGGCGCCTTCATTTGCAAGCAACGCACTGCAGGTTTGCAGGAGTGTCGACAAGGTTAAGGAACTATCATGCCGCGCAAGGTTGATCTTGTGTTTGTCGCTCTTTAAATCTTTTTCGTAAAACGGAGGATTGGAAACGATCAGGTCAAATTTTTGCGCTGCTGAAAACTGAGTGATATCGTTGTGATGAATAGCTATATGATCGTTCCATTTGCTCTCTGCAAAATTTTGCGAAGCTTGTTCAAAAGCATGATCATCTATTTCCACCGAATCAAAATCAGCGTTGATCTTTTGCGCCAGCATCAATGTCAGCAAACCTGTACCGGTCCCAATATCCAGCACATGCATCTTCTCATTTCCACCTTTCCATTCATTCGCCACCCAGGCGCCAAACACACATGCATCCGTGCAAACCTTCATGGCGCATTTGTCCTGGTGAATGAGGAATTGTTTGAAGCGGAAGAAAGAGTTAGCCATGGGAGGAATTAAGAATTAAGAATTAAGAATTAAGAATTAAGAATGCTTAATGTGTGCATTCAATTAATTTTATTGAGTTGTTTTATGCTGACCAGAGGCGTGGTCGAATTAGTAATAAATGACGAACAGAAGGAATTTTCAATTTTCAACTTTCAATTTTCAATTGTGCATTACCATTCCGCTCTTGCACTTGGCACCACACCCAAATCCACAAAGTCTTTATTTAAAAACTTATGATAAGCCGTGATGGCTATCATGCCTGCATTGTCAGTACAGTATTGAAACGATGGAATAAAGGTGTTCCATTGTTTTCTTTTTCCCAGTTCGATAAGGCCATTGCGAAGGCCGCTGTTAGCCGAAACGCCGCCCGCTATGCAAATATTCTTAATGCCGGTTTCGTCAGACGCTCTTTTGACTTTGTTTAATAATATGGTAACGATGCGGTGCTGTATAGATGCACAGATATCGGCCATGTTTTCTGCAACAAAATTTGGATTCTTTGCGGTTTCATTTTGCAGAAAATATAAGATGGCTGTTTTCAATCCGCTGAAGCTAAAATTCAATCCGGGAATTTGTGGTTCGGGAAAACCAAAACGCTTTGGATCTCCGTTCTGTGCATACTTATCAATCAATGGACCGCCGGGATAGGGAAGCCCCAATAACTTCGCAGATTTGTCGAATGCTTCGCCTGCAGCATCATCCGTTGTTTCTCCGATCACTTTTAAATTATCAGGTGATTCACACAAAACAATCTGCGTGTGACCGCCGCTCACGGTAAGGCACAGAAAAGGGAATTCAGGACGTGGCTCATCAATCAAATTTGCGAGTACGTGCGCCTGCATGTGATGCACGGCAATCAACGGTTTGTTTAGCGCCAGCGACAATGATTTGGCGAATTGCGCACCTACAAGCAGCGAACCGATCAAGCCGGGAGCTTGCGTAAAGGCAACGGCATCTATTTCTGCCAGCGTACAATTTGCATTCTTCAAAGCCGTATCCACCACGGGTACAATGTTTTGCATGTGCGCACGTGATGCCAGCTCAGGCACTACGCCACCGTACTGGGCATGTACTTTTTGCCCTGCAATAAGATTGGACAACATAACGCCGTCTCTGCAAACCGCAGCCGACGTATCATCACACGAAGATTCAATTGCCAGAATTGTAACGCTCAAGATCGGAAAATTTAAGGTGCGAAGATAGTTACGAATGATGAATTATGAGTAATGAATGATGGCGAAGGAGCGTGGACTATGAGGTATGAAGTATGAACTGTTCTGTGCCGCATAAAAAGTAAGGAGCTGCAATAAAAATGGCGAAACATGCCTTCAGCTATCCAAAACAGTTCATACTTAATTCATTTTTCGCAGCCGCCCTATTCATCATTCATAATTCATCATCCATCACTTGCTTCTGATCGCCACTACCGGATTCATCCTCGCTGCAATGGTCGCAGGAATAATGCCAGCAAGCACTCCAACGAAAATGCAGATGCCGATAGCCAGCGACAATATACCAAGGGAAATATAGATAGGGAAACCCAGCATTGAAGAGAAGACTTTGGTTAAAAGGAAAACCAGTGCCAAACCAATGAGGCCGCCAAGAATGCAAAGGAATGCAGATTCCATTAAGAACTCCATGAGTATAACGCCGCGTTTCGCGCCAATTGCTTTTTTAAGGCCTATCTGGCCCGTGCGTTCCCGTACCGTCACAAACATAATATTGGCCACGCCGAACATACCCACGATCAGCGAAAGTGCAGCAATGGCCCAACCTCCTTTGTTGATGCCGGAGAAAATGCTGGAAGCAAAGCTGCTGAATGTGTCTATATCATTTAATGTGAAGTTGTTGGCTTCTGTTGGTTTCAACCTCCTGATGGAACGCATTGCACCGGTAAGTTCGTCGCGCATTTCGGCCACCGGAATTTGTTCCTGCCCCTGCACGATCACCGTTGTCTCGATGGATTTTTCGTTCACCAGGCGACGCAAAAACTGGTAAGGCATAATCATCGAATTATCGAAGTCCCACCCAACCATGCTCTTGCCTTGCTTCTTAATCAAACCAACCACAAATCCCTTTTTACCCTTCATGTCGATCTCTTTTCCAACTGCTCTTTCCGCAGAGCCGAAAAGTTGCTCGGCTACGTCGTTGCCCATAACAATTGAATTGGCGCCGCGATCAAAGTCTGACTGCTGAAGATATCTGCCGGATACAATTTCTATGCTCTGCATATTGGTGAAGTCTTCCGTGATACCATAATAGTTAACGCCCGTCATCGTTTCGCTCTCATAATCGATCTTGTCATTGGAGTTCAGCAGGAAGGTGGCATTTTTAATGGCAGGCACTTTGCGTTTCAGCAGTACCATTTCCTGGTAAGTAACATTTGGAAAGCCCATTGTTTTCCACCAGGGGTTTTGCTGCGAAAAATCTGTTTTATGTACATAGATAGAATTGCTGCCCAGCGCCTTGATATCGCCCTGCACATTGCGTTCAAGGCTGTTTACCGTTGCCAGCACGCCGATGATGCAAAAGATACCGATGGTGATGCCAAACAGGGAAAGAAAAGTTCTTAATTTATTGGCCCTGAATTCATCGATGGCCATTTTAAAACTACTGCCTATGATTTCGAAGATTCTTCGCATGGTGATTCAAACCTAGTGAAAAAAAGCGAATTGGTAGTGAGTTTTGAGTAATGAGTTATAAGTGGTAGCCGTTTGTTGGGCATTCATTGTTTAGCAAAATTCGCCACGGACTCCTTCCGACTCAAAACTCACTACTCAAAACTCAAAACCTTGATTCATAATCGCTTCAAATTTCCCCGCATTTTTTAACATCAGAATCATGGCTTTTTCAAATAAACTATATTAATTTAGGAATAGTAAACGCCCCCTGGGAAGGAGGTTTTAATTTCTTCACTTTAATAAAATAATTCCCATGGTTACTACAGACACAACACAGTTCTCTACGGAGTGTACAAACTGGAAAAATACACTTCGTTCCAACCGAGACAGACTAACACAACTCGAAAGATCACTACTACAGATGGCTCCACATCTAACGGACCGAGAGACTCAGCACGACATCGAACATTTCCAAAATCAATTTCGCATCCAGCTTTTAAATGTGCATGATCTTAAACATGATATTAAGAATCATGAAAAATTTGCTGAGTGGGAAATGAACAGAAGTGATGGACATTTCAGCGAAGCAACTTACGTCGAGCATGAGGATCTTAATGATCGATACAATTTCCTTGAGAATGTACTGGACGGCTTGCAGGAAGATTTCAAAAAATTCTCCCATCAGTACACTGCATAATAGTGCAACTATCCCTCTTCCGTATTCCCTTTGATACTATTTCAACGTTTAGTTATAACAACAAACTACTTGCTATTGCATAATAACTTTTCAAAGACTTGTATGGTCTGGAATTGATATTTCCCACTATACAAGACTTTGGAAGGCTTAATGGCGCGGCAAGCAATGTTGTATTCCCTCTCTAACAACAAACAACATTCAACTCACAACTAAAACGTTTGCCATGGCAGCAGAATACGATACTTTACATGTAAAAAACATTGTCTTGCTGGGCCACGCCGGCGCCGGTAAGACGACATTAGCGGAATGCATGCTCTATGAAGCTGGTCTTACCACGCGCCGCGGAACAATCGCAGAAAAAAATACAGTTAGCGATTATCACGAACTAGAGCAGCAACGCAGCAATTCAATCTTCTCCACTTTACTTCACACCAAATGGCGCGGCTACAAAATAAACATTATTGATACTCCGGGTTATGATGACTTTGTAGGCGAAGTGATCGCTTCACTTCGTGTGGCCGATACCGGCGTAATGTTATTGAATGCCGACATGGGCGTGGAGGTGGGCACCGATATCATTTGGGAATACACAGAGCAGTTTAAAACACCCATGGTGTTTTGTGTAACAAAACTTGATAGCGATGAAGCAGATTTTGATAGAACCGTTCGCGAAGCAAGAGCGCACTTCGGCAACAAGATAGCCATGATACAATATCCAATGCAGCAGGGAGCTGGCTTTCACGCCATCGTTGATGTATTGAACATGGTGATGTATAAATTTAAAGACGCGGGAGGAAAGCCTGAAAAGTTGCCCATTCCTGACGAAGAGAAGGATAAAGCAGATCAGCTGCACAAGGATCTAGTAGAGCTTGTTGCCGGCAATGATGAAACATTGATGGAAAAATATTTTGACAAAGGAACACTCGAAGAAGATGAAATGAAAGATGGCTTGAAGAAAGCTATGATCAACCACGATTTGTTTCCTTTGTTCTGCGTGTCTGCTGAACGCAATATGGGAAGTGGGCGTTTGATGGGATTCATAGACAATGTTTGCCCATCCGCCAATGAAATGCCACCCCAAACCATGAAGAATGGAGGCAAGCTTCAGTGCGATGCAAAAGGCCCGGTTTGCATCTTCATGTTTAAAACGATTACGGAGCCGCATGTTGGCGAAATGTCTTTGTTTAAAGTGTATTCAGGCACCATAAGGACGGGCATGGAACTTACCAATGAAACAACCGGTGTTGTTGAAAAAGTAAACCAGTTGTTTGTGGTAGAAGGACATGAACGCGTGTCGGTGCAGGAGCTGGTTGCTGGCGATATTGGCGCCATGATAAAACTGAAGAACACGCATGTGAACAATACCCTTCACGAAAAAGGCAGGAACTATGAATTGATGCCTATAGAGTTTCCCAAGCCTAACCTCAGCATGGCGATCAGCACTAATAAAGGCGAGGAGGAGAAAATGTCACAAGCCCTTCATCAGTTACAAGAGGAAGACCCTACGATTATTCTGGAAGTCTCTCAGGAACTGAAGCAAACCATTTTGCACTGCCAGGGAGAATTGCACTTGCAGGTGATAAAATGGAAACTTGAACATCTATACAACCTCGATGTGCATTTTGAAAAGCCCCACATTCCTTACAGGGAAACCATTCGTAAAATGGCGGAAAGCAGTTATCGTCATAAAAAGCAAAGCGGTGGAGCGGGACAATTTGCAGAAGTCTTTATGCGCATAGAACCATGGACAGAAAACATGCCTGATCCCAAAGGGCTGAACGTTCGTGGTAAAGATGAAATTCCACTGGACTGGGGCGGCAAACTCGTTTATTATAATTGCATTGTTGGAGGTGCGATAGATGCAAGATTTATTCCTTCCATTTTAAAAGGGGTAATGGAAAAAATGCAGGATGGTCCGCTGACGGGTTCGTATGTGCGTGATGTGCGTGTGAGTGTGTATGACGGCAAAATGCACCCTGTAGATAGCAATGACATTTCCTTTAAGATAGCGGGTTTGCAGGCGTTTCGCCAGGCATTTCAAATGGCGGATCCGCAGTTGCTGGAACCTGTTTATAATGTGGAAATATTATGCACCGATGAGCAAACTGGTAATGTAATCGGCGACTTGCAAACACGACGTGCGATGGTGGAAGGCATTGATGCCGCGGGACATTTCCAAAAGATTTCCGCGAAAGTGCCGCTTGCAGAAATGGACGGCTATTCCTCCGCGCTGCGCTCGCTTACACAAGGGCGTGCGAAGTTCTCCATGACGTTTTATGAATATGTGCCGGTGCCGTTTGAAGTGCAACGCGCATTGGCAGACGCGTATAACAAGCAGGAGAAGGCCGCGATGTCGTGAGAGACAATATGACTTTTCAAAAGCCTTGGCAACATTGCGTTTGTTGAGGCTTTTTTATTTACCACTGAAGCCGTTAGGACGGGCCTTATTGGTAAACATTCGGGTCTTTCACTATCTTTACTAACAACTAACAACCAACAC
>Ga0318567_10000793_pt1 | contig 12702 bp, 9 predicted proteins | sample GRESIP088b5f20_FD_203691 | JGI IMG/M metagenome (GOLD analysis project Ga0318567, IMG submission 203691) | Tropical soil microbial communities from Luquillo Experimental Forest, Puerto Rico - GRE.SIPMG.088b5f20 | ecosystem: Environmental > Terrestrial > Soil > Tropical forest > Bulk soil...
CATCTATTTTATGTTGAGTATAAACACTTTATGTCAAAGAACTGTAAAAGTGTTACCGATGTTCTGCTACAGAAAAAAGTGTAACCTATGTATTGCTATTTATCACCTAATTCTTAATTTCTCCTGCATTTTTCGCCTACTTTTGAAAAATGTGGCTATACTACCCAATTGCCACAGCCTATATAATTCGTAAAAAACCTTTAGACCCAAATGGAAAAAAAATTCCTGTCGAAAATTGCTGTGCCATTAATGGCCATGGCGTCCGTATTGTTTGCCACAAACTCTTCCGCTCAATCTGTTGAAGATTTTCCTGCTTTCGGCAACTATTCGCAAGAGGAAATCAATCTGAAAAAAGTTGACTTCGATAAACAGGCAAATGCCGTTGTTTTGTTCGACATCGCCCACTCCTATTACGATGACGAATATCATCTCATTACAGATCACCGTACCAGGATCAAAATCCTAAACACTAAAGGACTTGACCAGGCAGATGTTGCGCTTACTTTTTATTCAAAAGACGACTTTGAATACATTACGAAAATTGAAGGCACTACAACAAACTTCGACGCAACGGGAGAGCATAGCACAAAGCTTGCGGGCAAAACTATTTTCACTAAACAAATAAATGCATACAGATCCCAAATGCGCTTCTCAATGCCAGATGTAAAAGTGGGAAGTATCATTGAATACTCTTACACCAGCAATATGAAGCACTATGGAGGTTTGGATGAATGGGTTTTCCAGAAAGAAATTCCTGTATTGAAAAGTGCATATGATCTAACGTTGAGGCCCAACACGGAATTCGCCTACAAGGTTTTAAAATCGAAGGATCTTCCGATTAAAATAGATCCAAGAAAAAATTCCGGCAGCATCTATTTTGAAATGGACAATATTGCCGGCCTTCGCGAAGAGCCGTTCATGGATTCCAGGAAAAACAGTCTTCAACAGGTGACCTTTCAGCTCGCCGCATATACGCAGTTTGATAGCAAGATCAACACATTCAACAAGTGGGAAGACGTTGCTCCGGAGTTGTTAAGACAACAGGAATTCGGCGGTCAGCTCAACAAGAATCTTTCAAACACTGATGAGTTTATTGCAAGGACTAAAGCCCTGCCAACTGCTCTCGAAAAAGTAAAAGCCACTTACGCGTTTGTTCAGAAAAGAATCGGTTGGGACGGCTATACCACCAAGTACTCTATTGATGGTGTGAAGAAAGCGTGGGATAAAGGAATGGGTAAAAACGGAGAGATCAATCTCATATTTGTAAACCTGCTGCAAAACGTGGGTGTGACAGCTTATCCAATGCTTGCCGCAGATAGATGGCATGGAAAAGTAGACATTGTTTATCCGTTCATTGATCAGTTTAACAACACGGTTGCTTATATCGAAATCCCCAACAGTCCTGCATTGGTAATAGATGCCTCCGATAAGGAAACGCCGATCAACATGATGCCGTACAGCCTTCTTAATACATATGGCTATATCGTAGACAAGAAAAAGAAAGGTCTCATTCTTTTGGAAGACAAAAATCATTATCTGAAAAACATGGTGACGCTTTCGGGGCAAATTTCACAGGATGGTGTGATGTCGGGCTCTGCCCAAGATTTCAGTTATGACTACGAAAGAGTGGAAAGAAAAAATTTCTATAACAAGAATGGCAAACAGAAATTCATAAACAAATACTTCACTGCAGATTACTCAAACCTTAATGCCGACAGTCTTGAAATTGACAACCTAAACGACGATACGCTTAACCTTGAACAAAGAGTAAACTTCAAACAAACACTGAATACATCGGGTGAGTATGCGTTTGTCGATTGCCATTTATTTTCCGGCATTGGCAAAAATCCTTTCACGGACGACATACGTTTTTCTGACATCAACTTCGGCAGTGCGAGGGCTTATTTGGCTAACCAGGTCATATCGCTTCCTTCAAATTATACTGTGGATGCGTTGCCAAAAAATATTCGACTGATCACACCAGACACGGCATTCACGCTTATCAGAAAAGTGGAGGTACAGGACAATCAATTGATGACGCAAATAAAATTCGAAATCAGAAATAGTTATTACGGTGTCGAAGATTATGCAATGCTGAAAGAGTTCTTCAAAAAAATGTACGACATACTTGATGAACAAGTGGTGTTGAAGAAAAAAAATTAAAACAACGGGACGCAAAAAACGGAACGCAGATTTTCATGATTGTCATGATTTGTTATGATTTTCATTGAGAGAATTTCAACAAAAAAAATCACGAGAATCATGACAATCATGAAAATCTGCGTTCCTTCTCTCCCTCTCTCCAAATGAAAAAGACAATATTACTTTCGGGCTTTTTGTTTGCGCAGCTTTGTTTGCATGCACAGGAAAATTTGTACATCAAAGAATCCATTCCTGCTGCACTATTGGCGAAAAGCAATTCTGTTAAGCGTTACAGCAAAGATGAATTTATTATCACCGATGAAAGCCATGCTATTTACAAACACAAAGAGATCGTTACCATATTGAACCAGGAAGCAGAGGATGAGCTAAACCTTGCTGAATACACCGACAGTTTTGACAAGCTGGAGGATGTACAGATTACGCTTTACAATAAGTTTGGAATAGCGGGTAAAACCATTCGCAAGAAAGATTTGATGTCACATGCAGTTGGCGGTGATCTGATGAACGATGCCATGTTGTATTATATTGGGCTTTCGGCAGCACAGACAGACTATCCTGTAACCATTGAAAAGTCTTATACTACCAAATATTCAGGACTGCTTAACTATCCTTCGTTCGATATCATTTCCCCGCAGCAATCTGTTGAGCAGGCTCTTTATACCGTTACTGTTCCAAAAGATTTGGGTCTTCGTTTTAAAAATCAAAGCACAGACATAAAGCCGGTTATCACTGAAGAAAACAATAAAACAACCTACAACTGGGAAGTAAAAAATCTTCCTGCTATGCCGGGCGAAGTGGGCGGAGTGCGTTGGGAAAGCCGTTATCCAAAGGTTTGGCTGGCGCCCAAAAAATTTAAAATGAATGACTACTCAGGCGACATGACCACGTGGGGCAATTTCGGCAAGTGGGATGCGTCACTTTGTGAAAAAGCAAATGATCTTCCGATGCAGGCAAAGGCTCGCCTGAACGAATTGGTGTCCGGAGCAAAAAACGATCATGAAAAAATAAACATCCTATACAATTACCTGCAGGATAATTTCCGCTATGTAAGCATTCAGTTGGGCATTGGCGGCTTCAAACCTTTCCCCGCATCATTTACAGATCAAAAGAAATATGGCGATTGCAAGGGCTTAAGTAATTACATGCATTCATGTCTCGCTGCTGTTGGCATCAAGAGTTATATGGCGCTTATTAATGCACATTACAATGCAGCCCCCGTCGATCCTGATTTTCCGATCAACAGGTTTAACCACATGATCTTGTGTGTGCCTCTGACAACTGATACCGTTTGGCTGGAATGCACAAGCACAACAAATGCATGCGGAGTACTTGGCAGTTTTACGGAAAATCGAAACGCACTCTTACTTACAGAAAATGGAGGCGTATTAGTGAAAACACCTTTCAGCAAAGCATCTCAGAATACATTGTCCGTTACCAACGTGGTCGAACTTACAGAGAATGGAATAGGCGGGAAAATGAATTCAAGCATTGCAACAACCGGCGACTTCCGTTCCAACTTTATACAAGCGCTGCAAAATGCCACTACCAACGATCAGAAAAGCTACCTCGTCAAAACCCTGGAACTTCCATCTCCTGATGAGTTTGACTTCGTGATGCCGGCAAATATCAAGCAGCAAAATCTTGTTTGTTCGATGAATGTGTCGTTTGAAAAAATAGCAGCATTTAAATCAGGCAGTAAAATTTTTCTCAACCGGCAAATACAAAAATCGCTGACTTTTACAATGCCGGATAACAGTAACCGTACGCAGGATTATTACTTTGAATTTCCTTTTCAAAAAACAGACAGCACCGTTTATATTTTGCCGGAAGGCTTTACCATTGAGCACTTGCCGGAGCCTGCAAATTTTTCATGCAAGTATGGAACCTATGTTTCGAAATGTGTGTATGATAAAACGAAACGCACCATTACAAGCACTGCTTCTATGGAATTAAGTCAGTACAAAATTCCACCCGCAGATTACATGGAAACGAATTTGTTTTTGAAAAAGATCGTGGGTGATGGTTCGCAAAAGATTATTGTAAAGACGCCTTGATGCCAATTAATAATTAATAATTAGTAATTAATAGTTGCGGCATGCGTTATAAATAGCGTGTTTTAAAACTGTTCAAAAAACAATATGGCCGCATTCAGTATTGAATGCGGCCATATTAATTATTAATTATTAATTCGTTCTAAACGCGTTCTGTCAACAACTGTTTAACCAATTGTTCCAGCTCGGATACTCTTTTTTCAAGATCAGGAAGATTGCGGCTCAGCGCCTGGCTGCGTAATGCACTTGTATAGTCAAACGCCGGACTGCCCGTTACAGCAGTGTTTGGTGTTTTAATGCTTTTACTTACGCCGCTTTGAGCATTTATTTTGCTGCCATCGGCAATAGAAATATGGCCAACAATTCCGGCTTGTCCGCCGATCATTACATTCTTGCCAAGTTTAGTACTTCCGCTCACACCGCTTTGCGCAGCCATCACGGTATTGTTACCAACCTCTACGTTGTGCGCAACCTGGATAAGATTGTCCAGTTTAGCACCGGATTTAATCAGCGTAGATCCTATTGTTGCGCGGTCAATAGTTGCATTGGCGCCTATTTCCACGTTGTCTTCTACCACTACATTACCTATCTGAGGCACTTTTTTAAAGCTGCCATCAGCTTGTGGAGCGAAACCAAATCCATCACTTCCAATGACAGTGCCGGCATGAACGGTAACATTTTTGCCAAGCACACAATCGAAGTAAATTTTTACGCCGGCATGCAGGATCGTGTTGTCACCAATTTTCACGTTGTTGCCAAGGACTGTACCCGGGAAAATTTTTACGTTATTGCCAATCACCGCATTTTCACCAACATATACAAATGCGCCGATGAAAATATTTTCGCCCAATTTAGCGGAAGTCGAAATATAAGATGGTTGCTGAATACCGGTTAGCTGTTGCGTCATTATTTCCTGGTATTTGGATAATAATGTGGCAAAAGCAGAATAAGCATCCGGAACGCGAATAAGCGTGGCGGTAATAGATTCCTTCAACTCCTGGGCTTCATTTACTATAATGATAGAAGCTTCGGTTTTATACAAAAAGTCTTCGTACTTGGGATTCGCTAAAAAGGATAATTGGCCTTTGGTGGCTTCTTCAATTTTTCCAAATGAACCAACGGCAGCTTCAGGGTTGCCGTCAACTGTTCCATTGATAAGAAGCGCAATTTGGGCAGCAGAAAATTGCATACTCAATTTTAATATTTGTTAAGAGTTAATGTTTAAACTTTTAGGTAAACTTTTTCCTATTCGCTTTGGCTTTTTTAAACATTAAGAAAGCAAATGTAATGTTTTTTCACAGGGCTTGACAAATTCCGGTGAATTAGTGCGTTATCCACTTGTGAAATGTCTTTTACAGACCCGTCTTTAAACAGAATATTTATACTTTCTTCAGTAGGATCATACGTCGTATTGATAGCTTCACCACTGAAAACATAATATTCAGCCTCGTCAGTGGCGATATTTAATGTATTACAAATTTTTTCCTTTATTGTTTTTTCGAAATTTGGATCGATTGGGTCGGGCGATAATTTCAGCTTGTAAAGCTTTCTGTTGATTAAAGAAGTGCTCAAAAAAGACAGGATCTTATCTTGATGAAACATCCATTTTTTAAATGTGCTCACGAGGTCCGTATCGTCAAGCAGGCAAAACTTGTCGAGGTGGTTTTCCAGGTTATCGCCTGCAGAAGGATTATGCAGGAAAAAATCCAGCATTGGCGTGGAGCAATCTACCTGAACACCATTTTTCACCAGCTCTTTTGCCCGGGCAATTACTTTTACCAGCATCATCTCTGCACTGAGAACTGTTTTGTGCAGGTACACCTGCCAATACATCAACCTTCTTGCTACGAGGAATTTTTCAATGGAATAGATCGCTTTCTCTTCCACCATAAGTTCGTCATTGTGCACGGTAAGCATCTTTAAAATGCGATCGTAGCCAATCACGCCTTCCGAAACGCCGGTAAAAAAACTATCCCTCGTGAGGTAGTCCATCCTGTCAACATCCAGTTGGCCGGAAACCAACTGATGCAAAAACGGTTTGTTGTATTTGTTGGTGAAAATATCAATCGCGAGCTGAAGTTTTCCTTCAAATACTTCATTGAAGCGCTGCATGATCAGCAACGATATTTTTTCATGGTGCACTTTTTCTATCAGCGTTTTTTCAAGCGCATGCGAAAATGGACCATGTCCAATATCGTGCAGCAGAATCGCAATCTTTGCACCGAGTTCTTCTTCGGCGGTTATTGCAACGCCTTTATTTTTTAGTTCCCCCAACGCACAACACATCAGGTGATACGCACCAAGTGAGTGATGCAGGCGCGTATGCACCGCACCCGGGTATACGAGCGAGGCAAACGCCATCTGGTGAATGCGGCGCAAACGCTGATAGTATGGATGGGCAATAATTTGTAGTAAAAGCGGATGATCTATAGTGATAAAGCCGTAAACGGGATCGTTGATTATTTTTCTTGTCACATTTGCCATGCTGTTTCAGCTTTGTTAAATTAATTCTTCCGGAAAGCCCAAATGTACAATTTAGTGTAGGGAAAATTTATTTTTGAGCTGTAACCTTTAAATCAAATTACGGCCGTTTCCAGCGGACTGAAATTTTTCAGGATTTCATACCTTTCAGGATAAAGATCATATATTTAGAAGCTGTGAAGGCTCAAGGCTAAACGCATAACGCCGACGGCCTAATGCAGAACAGATTCCATAACTACAGACCTGTTGTACTTTATACGCGTTAAGCGTTAAGCATTCTAATAAAAAAACAAACTATATAAATGGCGGTAGCTACAATTCTTTGGGTGGATGATGAAATGGAAAGCTTGCAATCACAAAAAATGTTTTTGGAAAACAAGGGATATGAGGTGCATACTTTATCAAACGGTTTCGATGCGATTGATTACGTGAAAGAAAACATGGTGGATGTTGTGCTGCTTGATGAATCCATGCCAGGCATTTCGGGCCTTGAAACACTTGCCAAAATCAAAGAAATACGACAGCAAATTCCTGTGATCATGATCACCAAGAATGAAACGGAGAATGTGATGGATGATGCTATTGGCAGCCAGATAAGCGACTACCTTATCAAGCCGGTGAACCCTAACCAGGTTTTATTGAGCCTTAAAAAAATTCTTGATAATAAACGATTGGTGGCGGAAAAAACAACTTCAGCTTATCAGCAGGAGTTTAGAAATTTATTCATGGCGCTCAACAGCAATCCCGATTATAACGAGTGGATGGAAATTTATAAAAAACTCGTGTACTGGGAACTTGAAATGGAAAAGAGCGACAGTCCTGAAATGCGTGAGGTTTTTCAAACACAAAAAGAAGAGGCCAACACAGAGTTTGGAAAGTTTATCTCCAAAAATTATACTTCATGGGTAAATCCTAAAAGTACAGATCTGCCCATCATGTCGCACACTTTGCTACAGTATAAAGTGCTGCCACATTTGGAAAAAGGCATTCCTACTTTTTTTGTGTTGATCGACAACTTGCGTTTTGATCAGTGGAAAGCCATTCAACCAATCTTTGCAGAAAGTTTTCGCATACTGCAGGAAGATTCTTTTTACGCCATTTTGCCAACGGCTACACAATACGCACGCAACGCGATCTTCGCGGGGATGCTGCCAATCGACATTGAGAAAAAATTTCCGGTTCAATGGAAAAATGACGACGAAGAAGGTGGCAAAAATTTGTACGAAGAAGAGTTTTTTAAAGAACAGTTGAAACGTTTGAAAAAAGACAACCTGCGCACTTCTTACACAAAAGTTTTGCATCACAACGCCGGACAGGATCTTGTGAGCAACATTCACAACTTGCTGGACAATGACCTCAATGTGATCGTGTACAACTTCGTTGATATGCTCAGCCATGCCCGCACCGAAATGGAAGTACTGAAAGAACTTGCGAACGATGAAATGAGCTACAGAAGCATTACTGCCAGCTGGTTTGAGCATTCGCCATTGCACCAGGCATTAAAGCGTATTGCCGATAAAAAAGTAAATATCATTCTTGCAACGGATCATGGCAGTGTGCGTGTAAATAGTCCGCACAAAGTTATTGGCGACAAACAAACAACTACGAATCTTCGCTATAAGCATGGCCGCAATCTTAATTACGAACCCAAAGAGGTCATCGCCTTCCGCGATCCGCGGGAAGCGGGATTGCCGACACCAACGGTAAACTCCTCCTTCATTTTCGCAAAAGAAGACGGCTATTTGTGCTATCCAAATAATTACAACTATTTCGCAAACTATTACCGCAATAGTTTCCAACATGGCGGCGTAAGCCTCGAGGAAATGATCGTGCCGGTTATTAAAATGACAAACAAATAATTTGAAAATGTGCTGATTTGAAAATTTGAAAATGCCGCGGTGCGGCGCGAAATGGAACGCAGATCTTCATGATTGTCATGATTTGTGATGATCTTTTGATTTGAGATTGTAGGTTCATGATCAATTAGAGTAATGTCGCCGCTGAAATTTCAAATCCTAACAAATCATGAAAATCTGCGTTCCCGTCTCTCTCCTGTGGATAATTTGGGGTTAACTAATATGTCCAAAACGCTTAATAGGGTTAGATTTGCGGTGAACGAATATTGAGTAAACAGAAAACAGAAGCGCATGAAATACACACAAAACACGTTGGAAAAGGTGGAAAGAGTTTTATTGGAAAATGATTATATCATTCGATATGAAAGAGGCTCTTTTCAAAGCGGTTATTGTATTTTGGAAGCCAAAAAAGTAGTCGTTCTCAATAAATTTCTTACAGTAGAGGGTCGAATTAACACGTTAGTAGACATTATTCCTCAACTTAATATTACTCCGGACACATTAAGCAACGAATCAAAAAAAATGTACGACGAAGTATTGACGATGAAGCGGGAAGCTGAATAGCGGAGAAAAAAGGAAAAATTCTCAAGGAACCAATAAAACAGGTTCAGCACAATGAACTCATAGTTCATAGCCTCATTCGTCACTCATAATTCATCATTCTTTTCGCCTTTCTTTATTAAATTCGCTTGTGACATGTCCTCCTCTTACGATAACATTTCTTGGAACAGGCACCAGTACTGGTGTTCCAATGATCGGCTGCAGTTGCGCCGTTTGTACATCTACTGATAAAAAAGATAAAAGACTTCGCAGTAGTGTCTTGATCCGCTCCGCGAAAACAACATTGGTGGTAGACACGACTCCCGATTTTCGTTACCAAATGTTGCGTGAGCATGTAATGCACCTGGATACAGTTGTGTTTACGCACCCGCATAAGGACCATGTTGCCGGCCTGGATGATATCCGTGCATACAATTATTTCTCACAAAAAGAAATGCAGGTCTATGCAAACGAAATGACGCAGGAGGTGATCATTCGTGAGTTTCCATATGCCTTTTCCGACTTCAAATATCCCGGCATCCCCGATATAAAACTCAACACGATTGACGGGGCGCCATTTATGGTGGGCGATATTCCAATTACTCCGATTACAGTATGGCATTTAAAAATGCCCGTGCTAGGTTTCCGCTTTGGAAATTTTACGTACATCACAGATGCCAACAGAATTGATGACACTGAAAAAGAAAAGATCAAAGGCAGCGAAATTTTAGTAGTAAATGCGCTGAGAAAAGAGAAACATATTTCACACTATACACTGCAGGAAGCTATGGATCTTGCGCATGAGCTGCATATTCCCCAGGCTTATTTCACACACATCAGCCACCAACTTGGCAAGCATGAGGATATTACCGCAGAACTGCCGCCAGGCATGCATTTGGCGTACGATGGGTTGAAGTTGCAGATGGCAGAAGTAGCGAGTTAAGGTTGTTAACATTGTTTTGCTGAACAGACAACCTAACAACTAACAACCATCAACTAACAACTATAAAATAACGGAAATCATCACACGAAAATATCCTATCATTGCATCTCCAACCTACCGGCCGATACAGCCTTTGAAATAATTTTCATTCATTCAATTTCTGTATGCCGTTTACAAATAAGAAATGGTGGAAGGATTATTTTTCTTTCACAAAAAAAGAAAGAATTGGAGTAATTGTTCTGCTCGTTATAATTGTCGTCGTCTTTTTATTGCCAACTTTTTTCTCCAATCCTGCGCCTCCGGATGCTGCAGTAGTAAAGGATTTCAATGAACAGGTCGCCAAACTGGAAACGAAAAAAGAAACGCGTTCCGATTACAGCAATCATTATGAGAAAAGAGATTACCATGATTTCAATAGCGAAAAAACTTCCGCAAAAGGAGAACTGTTTTACTTTGATCCAAACACTGCTTCGCAAGCAGACTGGCAACGGCTTGGGCTAACCGAAAAAACCATTCACACGATTCTCAATTATGTATCAAAAGGAGGAAAGTTTAGAAAGCCAGAGGATCTCTTAAAAATATATAGTCTTAAAGACACTGATGCCCAACGGCTAATTCCATACGTGAGAATTGCAGGCGCCGATGTACGCAAAAATGACACCCGGGAGGACCGGACTGCGACAAAATATGAAAGGAAAATTTCTATTATCGACGTTAATGCTGCCGATACGAACATGTTCAAATCATTGCCGGGAATTGGCAGCAAGCTCGCGCAACGGATCATCAATTTCCGGGAAAAACTAGGGGGCTTTTACAGTGTTAGTCAAATTGCGGAAACCTATGGCCTGCCTGATTCTACTTTTCAAAAAATAAGTGGCTATTTGACCATTGGAAAAGCCGGTATAAAGCAGATAAATATTAATGTTGCCACGGTAAACGACTTAAAACAAAACCCTTATATAGGCTGGAAAATAGCGAATGCCATTGTCCAGTACCGGTCCCAACATAATGAATTTCAAACCATTGAAGATATCCGAAAAATCGCTTTGATTTCTGACGACGACTATAAAAAGATTTCTCCGTATCTGTCGATAAAATAAATTACTAACGGATGTTAGTTTTTATTCAAATTGTTTCTATATTGCAATGCCTTTAACGATTTGCTTACTATTTATTGTTAGAAATAAACCTCTAACAGTTGCTTGATTCTCTGGTTGCTTGCCATTTTCGATTGCTTGTTATTTTTTAAAAACCACGATTGCTTGCTTATGAATTTTGATATACAGGATCTCACAGTACAAGTAGCGCAGACGGCCAGAGATTTCGCACTCCGATATATAAAACCCCACGTTTCTGAGTGGGACGAAAATCAACATTTTCCTGCAGAGATATTTAAAGAAATGGGCAAGCTGGGCTTCATGGGCGTTTTGGTTCCTGAAGAATATGGTGGCTCAGGACTGTCGTATGCTGAGTATATTGTTGTGATACAAGAGATCTCGAAAGTTTGTGGTGGTATAGGCTTGAGCCTCGCGGCACACAACTCTCTGTGCACGGGCCACATTCTTGCATTTGCCAATGAGGCACAAAAAAAGAAATACCTTCCTTTGCTCGCATCTGGTCAATGGCTCGGCGCCTGGGGACTTACAGAACCCAATACCGGAAGCGATGCCGGCAACATGCAGACAGTAGCTGTAAAACAAGAAGGCGGATGGTTGCTCAATGGCACCAAATCATGGATCACTCACGGCAAGAGCGGAGATGTTGCGGTTGTAATTGCAAGAACCGGCGAACCACGCCAGCATAATAATGCCACTGCTTTTATAGTTGAAAGAGGTACTCCAGGTTTTTCCGGCGGAAAGAAGGAAAATAAACTGGGGATGCGTGCAAGCGAGACCGCGGAAATGATCTTCGATAATTGCTTCATTCCTGACCAAAATGTGCTGGGTAGTGAAGGCAATGGTTTTCATCAGGCGATGAAAGTTCTTGATGGAGGTCGTATTTCAATTGCGGCACTTAGTCTTGGCATTGCCAAAGGCGCTTATGAGTGTGCATTGCAATATTCTAAAGAGCGTCATCAATTCAATAAACCCATTTCGCATTTCCAGGGCATAAGCTTTAAACTGGCAGACATGGCGACTGAAATCGCAGCTGCAGAGCTTCTAACGCAACAAGCTTGCGATCTTAAAACAAAACATTTGCCCGTTACTCAAAAAGCCGCGATGGCAAAATACTATGCCAGCGAAGTTGCCGTGAAAGCAGCAACAGAAGCGGTTCAGATATTTGGCGGCTATGGCTATACTAAAGATTTCCCTGCAGAAAAATATTACCGTGACGCCAAGCTGTGCACCATCGGGGAAGGCACATCCGAAATTCAAAAGATTGTAATAGCCCGAGAGGCTTTAAAATAGGTTTTCTACGATTGCTTACTATAATTCGTGCCCTTTTTTCTAAGAGGGCATTTTTATTTGAATTAGGAATTAGGAATCAATGTCGTTTCCTTAAGGTACGATTGCATACGAATTAATGCCCTACGGGCATATGGCCGCTTGTTGAATTGTTTCTATTGATATGGATGCCCTACGGGGAAGACTTGCCCGTAGGGCATCCATATCAATAGAAAATGTAACACCAGGGAAGACAAATGTCCGTAGGACATTAATCTGGTAAA
>Ga0318567_10000802_pt1 | contig 12620 bp, 5 predicted proteins | sample GRESIP088b5f20_FD_203691 | JGI IMG/M metagenome (GOLD analysis project Ga0318567, IMG submission 203691) | Tropical soil microbial communities from Luquillo Experimental Forest, Puerto Rico - GRE.SIPMG.088b5f20 | ecosystem: Environmental > Terrestrial > Soil > Tropical forest > Bulk soil...
TGCAGAGAATACAATTGCGCCTGCATCCGCACCAGATCAGCTTCGGTCACATATCCGTTTCCTATCTGTTGTTCAAACGCATTGATAATAACTTTTAACGAATTCATTTCTTCGTCATAAACTTTCGCAGTCTCCTGCAGATAGTAGATGTTAAAGAAAATGGTTCGAAGTCCCAGCTTCAATGTCCGCAACAGGTCAGCCAAATTGTACTGGGCGAGTTTGTAATTTGTTTCTGCAATCCTTGTTTGCTTTTTTATTTTGCCTGCCAGTTCTATCAGCTGGCTTAATTGAAAAGCCTGTTCAGCGTCATTGGGGTCGGCAATCTGGAACCACTTTCCGGTTTCTGTATTATAGGCGCCCTGTACAAAATTAAGGTTGGGATTGGGCCATAACTTTGCCTGGAGAATAAGCGCTTGTGTAGCGCTCACATTGTATTTCTGCGCAAGCAACTGCAGGTTGTTTGTCAGAAACTGTTGTTCTGCCTGCGGCAAACTCAAGGAAAGTGTGTCTTTGTTAACATCAATGGTTTGCCCCCGGCTGCTGTGTACGAACGCAAAAACAAACAATACGCAATGCACGTACCTGGCTAAACTAGACATGCTGTTTAAGATTTTTCATTTTACAACCCGATTGAACATTTGTTCGCAGCCTGAATTGCTGCAGAAATGGTTGAATAATTAATTTGGAGGGACAAAGCTAAAAAGGGCAGATTAGTGCCGTCTTAAACAGAGATTAAGGCGCGATTAAATGCAAATTATAATTGCTTAATGCAAACGTTTTTGTTGTTAATTGATAATGATAGCGTTATTGCATTTTCGTAGACTTGACTGTAAAAAAGGAGGCGCCCTAAGTCATTATTTCTGAGGCAGCCTCCTTTTAAATCATTTCCGTTAATAAATGCCTTTTACAATTGTGTGCAAGACTTCAACGCGATTACCTTTTACTAAAAAACCGGGGTACACTTTATTGATGAAATTGTTGATCTCAATACAAGTTGAGTATGTTATATATCCATTTAGCGAAACTCTCCACGGCAAATAGAAGGCATTCGGAAAATAAGAATCATGTTGAATTGTCAGCATTTGACCTTTACTATTAATCAATGTTATTTCGCTCCAATCAGTTGTTGTGCTCCATCCGCGTGGAGTTTGCAAAATATCATTTAAAGTGGGGGATGCTATCATCTTTACTGAATCAACAAGATGCAAAAGTCTTGAAAAGTCTATATTGTTTTTTGCAAAACTGAATCCTGTATTTTCAGCACCTGAACGGGTGTCTTTCTTTTTCTTGGGATTTTCGATGCCTTTTTGAAATTCTATTATATCATTTTTGCACTGCTGGTATTCTTTCTCGGTAAATGCAAGATCATTTATAGAGGCATTATTTTCAGGATTAAACAGTAAATTAATTTTACAACTGAATGCGCCAACTACTGCTGAATCAATTATTGCGTCATTTGCTGGGAGCAATTCAGAATGTTTTGTTCCCGATGAAGCTTCTACATCCTGTTGATAAACTTCATCTCGCAAAGTGTATGTAAGTTCGTCTGAATACATGTGAAAACAGCCGTGGCTACCTTTTCTGAAAACAATACTTGTAATACCTGCATCGCAGAATTTTTTGATCATCTCGTCTCTTGTTGTTTTTCCCATTGGTTTCCCCGTCAATGAAAAATAGAAAATCGAATCTCCTTTTTGATATAAGAGTTGTTCATCTTGAATAGAGTAAATGCCATTGTCTTTTGGGAAAGGCGCGTCAAATGCATATTCCCACACGCTATCGATCGTACTCTTTGCAGAAAAAATTTTATCGTTTTTTATTCCGTACGCTTTTCCGTTGAGTGCATAACCAATGGCATAGGGCAGCTCAATAACCGGATTTTGACTTTTGATTTCTGCATAGAAAACCGGTTGAATGCCCTGCCATTTTCCGATTTTATTGTTTATGAAAAAGAATAAGGATCCATTAAAACATCTTGCGTCGTAATGGCTTCCGGGCTGACGCTGCAATGAAGCAGCTACCTTTAGTTCATCATTGCTTTTAATGTATTCACCTTTATTTGTTTTAAAGAAGAGTCCTGAATTTTCGGGGTCGGTATAGAAGTCAACATAATCCGGAAGAAAAATCCAATTGATCGTATCCTTCCTGCTGTAGAAGACCATATCTTCCTGGCAAACGATGTAGTAGTCCTTATAAATTCCTACTTTATTGAACTCCGGTCTCTGGTTGGTATTTGTTTTCGAATATTTTTTCTGATCAAGAGGCGTCGGCAGGGTTTTCCAATTTTCGCAGTTATCATCTGTTACTGCGAGCGCATTCCAAACCGATCCAATAATTCCTTGTTTTTGTTCATTAAAAAATATATTGGTAAACCGCTGCTTTGTGGTAGGGAATTCAAACCTGGTCCATGTAGCACCAAAGTCCTTTGTGTAAGCTATTCCGCTTCCCGAAACGCTCAGCCACGCCTCGCCATTGCTAAGTTTTGAGGCATCGTCCACCCAACCATTTTGTCCGAAATTTACCGCTGTCCAGTCTTGTCCACCGTTTGCAGTTCGATAAATGACATTGTACTTACCGCTTTGGGCGGATATAAAGCCTGAAACAAAACCCGTATCCTTGTTGAAGAAAGTTGCCCGTTCCAGTGTACATCCCGAAATAAAGGTTTTTCTTGGATTGTTTTCCAACCATTCACTGTTTAACGAAGGTGATATGGCGAATTCACCCGCTTTGGTTGTTAGAGCGCATCCTTCACCTTTAAAAACATCAAGCTTGATCGCATAGCTTTGAAAATTGAGCGGAAGCCCTTTATTGAGCTGCGCGAATGTTTTCGCCACGAAAAGAAAAAAGCACGTAGTAGCCAATATTTTTTTCATTGTATTCATAACTAACAAGCTTGATGCGATTATCAATTATTTTACACAATGCTAAATATCCATTTCTTAAAATAATAATAAAAATCTGGTGTTGGCCATTTTTATAGAAGCCTTGAATTTTGAACACTGTACTGTGTTCAATCCGATACCTGGCAACTAAAATGCATAAAAATTGCCGGGACTACATCTGTTAAAATGCAGGCCCGGCAAAATTTGCGACATGGCCATTAAAATTCTACATGTGCCCTTAAGCCAAAAACATGCACAGGTCCGCGATCTTTGTTGTATCCGGGATTATTAACAAACTGGTAGTCGAATGTAAGCCAGAGGAAGTTGGTTAAACGGGCATTGTAGTATGTCTCAATGATGCCTTCGGTTCCATAGTTCAACTTGCCGTCTCCAATGATGAAACCATACCCGCCTGCAGATAGAAAATTTCGATGATCCTGAGATATTCCGTTGACAATACCTATAAGACCCACTTCATCGCTCTTTCGTTTCCAACGCGTTCCTTTAATGGATACGCCTGCATTCAATGTGCGATCTATTTCTGTAAAGGCCCATGTTGCGTCTTTACCATCGTTCCATCCGGCGCGACTAAAGAAGCCAATGTTGTTGGTTAACTGTTGCTCAAAGTTTAATCCAAGCCCTGTTTTTCTGCCGCCATACTGGTTGTTTTCCGCTTCTCCTTTTATTACATCCAGCAGAAAGGTGTTGTTTTCTTTGATGGCCCGGATGCCGCTTGTATACGAAGGTGCCTTGGAGTAGGTATTGCTAACAGTGAAACGGATGGCACCCGGACGTTTGGCAATCGTGAACGAGTGTTCAAGTTCCAGCGTTTCTGAGTGTGCATGCAGGTTATACTCCATCAGGTGATAGTTGGCTATGCGCGGCACCGCCACACTTGAAAGGCGAATGGCCCAAGTAGGATGTATCAATTCTGCCACTATACCCATCGTGTATCCTCGCGTGTTTGCCGGATAGTCCCAGGCACCGTTTGCCCAGGCCGACCAGTTGAAAAATTGCGTGCGTGGATCTTTGCTGTAAGCATTGTTATCGTAGAAATCGCTAATGGCAAATTTTCCGGCGGAAATCGTAATGCGATTTGTTGGGATTTTATCTGCCACCTGGTTTGCATCATCCGCTACTTTTTCATAACTGGTATTTCCCAAAGGAAAAGTTTGTTGAAGGTATGCCCTTGCAACAAACACCTGTGGCGCTACTTCACCTACGCGATATGTTTCTCCGTTCAGTGCACCTGCTACTCCTGTTGCAAAACTAAGTCCGTTACCACCGGATACTTCCGGGTTGAAATAAACCGCAGCGCCTTTCCATAATTTTCTTCCAATAAAAAGCGTTGCAGTAACGCTGGTAGCAGCCGGCTCTACACTATCTGCAAGGCTGTTTGCGCCACTGTACAAAGAGGGGAAGCCTGCATGCACCTGTGTAATAACCGTCGTTTGAAAATGGCAGGTCCATTTATTGTCAGTACTGTCTTTTTTTGTTTGTGTTTGTTGTGCATCGATGTCTTGCGAAAAAGCCATCGCTGCCATTGCGGTAAAAATTTGGGTTCTCATCGTCCTGGTGTTTTGTTTACTTACAGATTAAAATAGATTGCCGCTGTTATAGCCACTGATGGAATTTGCGTATGTACCAATTTTTAACAAACTGGGTAAGCAGGCAGTAACAAGTCAAAATGCCGATCAACCATGGGAAATAACTGAGCGGTAATGGCTGCATTTTTAACCCTGCGGCAAATGGTGTAAACGGCAGGCAAATACCAACGAACATAATTGCTGATGTAAGTGCTACCACCGGAGCGGTTGCCCAGCTTTGAACGAACGGTATTTTGCGGGTACGTATCATGTGTACGATCAATGTTTGCGACAACAATCCTTCAATGAACCATGCGCTTTGGAACAAAGACTGGTGCCCTGGCGTGTTGGCTTTAAATACGTAAAACATAACCGCGAAAGTGGCATAGTCAAACAGCGAACTGATTGGCCCTATGAAAAGCATGAATCGCTGGATGTCTGATGCTTCCCATTTTTTCGGCTGCTGTATAAAATCTTCATCCATTCTATCCCAGGGAATAGATACCTGCGAGATATCGTACAAAAGATTTTGTGTAAGCAATTGTACCGGCAGCATAGGTAAAAAGGGTAAGAAGGCGCTTGCACCCAGCATGCTGAACATATTACCAAAGTTGCTGCTGGCGGTCATCTTAATATACTTGATGATATTGCCAAACGTTCTGCGTCCGTATATCACACCTTTGCGCAAAACCATCAGGTCCTTTTCCAACAGGATAATATCTGCACTTTCTTTTGCAATATCTACCGCTGTATCTACACTAATGCCAACATCTGCATCGCGAAGAGCCGCTGCATCGTTAATGCCGTCGCCCATAAATCCAACGGTGTGTCCCTTTGCCTGCAATACTTTTACCACCCTGGCCTTTTGCAGCGGACTTAGTTTTGCTAGGATAGAAACATTGTCGACCTGCTCCTGCAGTTGCATGTCTGTCATTTGCTCAATATCATTACCAAGAAGTATTTTGTCAAACGCAATACCTACATCTTTACATATTTTCTTCGTCACAATTTCGTTGTCGCCCGTTAGCACCTTTACAGTTACACCCAGTTTTTGCAACGCTTCAATGGATGTTTTTGCAGAAGGTTTTGCTGGGTCCAGAAAGCCTATAAAGCCTGTGAGCACCATGTCTTTTTCATCTTCTATAGAATAGGTGAGGGCCCTGTTATCAAACTCTTTAATGGCTACCAATAGAACACGAAGTCCTTCTTCATTCAACCGCATGGATGTTTGAAGAATGGCTCGTCGCGTTGCCGCATCCATCGGCACAATGGCGTCGGTTTCAATGTGCAGTTGTTTGTCTTCACCCGGATCAAAAGCATAGTTGCACAAGCCAAGCATTTCTTCAACGGCGCCTTTGCAAATCAACAAATGTTTGCCATTGCGCTGTTTAAGAATAACAGACATGCGGCGGCGCTGAAAATCAAAAGGTATCTCATCTACTTTCAAAAAGTATTCTTCTACTTTCAGGTAGTCGTGCAGTTCTATATGCTCTAACACAGCCAAATCGAGCAGGCTTTTCAATCCTGTTTGGTGATAGCTGTTGAGATACGCCCACTTCAACACTTCTTCGTCATCATCCCCTTTAATATTGAGGTGACGTTCCAGTACAATTTTATCAAGCGTAAGTGTTCCGGTTTTGTCCGTGCAGAATACATCCATCGCGCCAATGTTCTGAATGGCATTTAAGCGTTTTACAATTACTTTACGCTTGCTCATGTTCACGGCGCCTTTTGCAAGATTGGCTGTTACGATCATTGGCAGCATTTCCGGCGTTAAACCTACCGCCACCGCAATAGCAAATAAAAGTGCCTCCATCCAATCGCCTTTTACCACGCCGTTTATGACAAGAATAAGCGGCACCATTATCAACATGAATTTGATCAGGAGGTAGCTCACTTTGTTCACACCTTTGTCAAAACTCGTTTCTGCACGTTTGCCGATAATAGATTTACTAAGTGAACCGAAGTATGTTTTGTTGCCCGTTGCAATGGCAATCACCATTGCAGAGCCACTCACCACGTTGGTTCCCATGAAGCAGATATTGTCGAGATCAAGCGGAGATTTCAAATCCGCATCTCTTATAGGAAGGTTTCTTTTTTCTACAGGCAATGATTCTCCTGTTAACATCGCCTGGCTTACAAACAAATCTTTGGAGTGCACCACACGGCAGTCTGCAGGTATCATGTCGCCTGCCGACAACAAAATCATATCGCCCGGTACAATGTTTTTTATTTCCAGTTCCTGCCGTCCTGTTTCTTTGCGAAGTATGGTGGCAGTTGTTTTTACCATGCTCTTCAATTGTTCTGCGGCGCGGTTGCTTCTGTATTCCTGAAAGAAGCGAAGCAGTGAGCTCACCATTACCATGATGCCCACCATAATAACAGTTTTGTATTCTTCTGCGCCAGGCTTTGCCATCCACACATCGGTGATAAGGGAGATAACTGCTATAATAATCAGGATGCCTATGAATGGATTGATAAATGCCTGTAGCAATTGCTGGTACCACGCGGGAGCCTTTTCATGCTGCACCTCATTTAATCCATATGTCCTTGTTCGTTCTTCCGCAGTATCAGTTGTAAGTCCTTCAGCCGTGCTGTCAAGCATGCCAAACAGTAAAGATTCATCACTGCGTGCCGCCGTTTTCAACCGCAGTGAAGTTTCTTCTGCAGCCGTTGCGCTATTGCTTTGAAAGGATATTCTTGTTTTGATATTATCTTTTAAAGTCGCGAGCATGGGTCTACTTTTTAGATCTTCGTTTGCTGATTATGATATTAACGATGAAAAGAAAGGCAATGCCGGAAAGCCCGATAGTGGTTGACCGCAAACTGGGCATGTTATTGGCCGGATGCCCGTATATCCGTGCATTCAAGTCAATCAGGTAAACCGCTGTTGCAGTGATTAGAATGACATTGAACCAGTTGATTCTCTTTTTCATTGTGGTTGTTTTAGTGATAACAGAAGTGCCCGTGCCTTCGCCTCTTCAAAAGTGAGGTGCATTGTTTGCTCTCCATTACAGTGAGCGCAAAACAATATCTACGGAATGAACGGTTGCTATTGATAATTGTCTGCAGGACAGACTTTTCTTTTTTTGCGATGTTGCCGGTTGATCTGTTTCGGCGAAAAAATTTGAACATAATACTTTGGTTTGTTTCCGCAGTTGCAGCAGATACACCAAAGGCATCCATTACAAACGGGAAAGATGATAGAATAATTTGGTACTCGGAGGATGCGTGTCCATTTGTTTTTATTTAGTAAATACCGCGCATTTTTTAATGCACAGCAAAAGTAAAACGGCTCTTGCAAAGAAGCTGTTAGAGACCTTTTAGAATGTTATTAGAAAATCATTAGAAAAGCGGAATACCATTATAAATGTGGCAGTTGAATGGAGAAAGTAGTTCCCTTGCCCACCTCTGAGGTAACAGACAAATCCCCTTTGTGCAGGTGAATGATTTTTTGTGTAAGCGATAAACCAATACCACTTCCTGCAGCATGCGTCCGGTTGTTGCCCCGGTAAAAAGGAGTGAAGATGTGTGTTAGTTCGCTGGCGTCAATACCAATGCCAGTGTCGGAAAACCGCAAAATGGTTTGCGCAGGATCATAAGAAATAGTTACTGTTGCCAGTTTGTTTTCCGAAAACTTGCAGCTATTTTCCATCAAATTGATAAAAGCGGTTTTGAGCAAATACTCATTGCCCTGCACAGAAAGAAAATCATCGTCTTCAATTTCTTTCTCAAAGGCAATGTCCACCTTGTATTCAGGTTTGTTGTGTAACACTTCGTTTCGGGCATCCAGGATAAGTTCGTCCAGGCGGACCTCCCTGAACGCGATCTCGGCTTTATCATAATTCGCTTTGGCAAAATCAAGCAGGTTTTTGGTGAGGCGAATCAGCTTTTGCGTGTCAGCAACAAAATGGGCAGAAGCCTGTTTATATTCTTCGTTTGTCCGCTCTTTGGACAATGTCAGTTGGAGCTCTGTAAGCATTGCCGTTAGGGGTGTACGGAGTTCATGTGAAATATTGGATACAAATTGTTTTTGTGCATCAAAGGAACGTTCAATGCTGTCAAGCATTTCATTAAAGGTAATGGCAAGCGAGGCTATTTCATCTCTCCGGTTGCCCTCATCTACACGAAGATCGAGATTGGTAGCGGTTATCCTGCGTATTTTATCCACCATAGAAGCAACAGGTTGCAACGATTTTGTTGCGAGAAAGTAGCCGACGCCAAACGTAATTATAATAGCAACAATAAAAACCACAGCGAGCGTATTGCGAAGGGTTTTCAATTTTTCAAGTCCGTACTCGTCCTTTGCTGCGGCGGTAATGACATAGGTCATCCCATTATGGTCATATACAAAAGCTGTTGCCTGGAATTCTCCAATGTAAAACCGGAATTCTTTTTCTGCAAGCGTGCTGTCTATCATGCTATGGGTTTCCTTAACCCGGTCCACATCCACGGCATCATGGTATAACAGGCGGAACGCTGTATCGTAGATAGCCACTTCTTCCTGGGAAAATGAGTTAGGCGATTTTTTATAAATCAATTGTAATACATCCGGAGATATTTTAGAATCCAGCAGCAGGTTTGCCTTTGTGATCGCCTGTTGTTTCAGTAGTTTAAAATATTCCTCTTTACGGTTTTCATACGACGTAAAATAAATGGTAAGGGTAAATGCAAGCAACAAAGCTGCAATAAGAGACGTGTATATTAAGGTGAGCCTTGTTTTAATCTGCATAGCTAATCTTTTTTCAGAATAAACCCTAAGCCAGGTTTGGTATGTATCAATTTTGCGGAAAAGTCCCTGTCTATTTTTTTACGCAGATAATTAATGTAAACGTCTATAAAATTGGTGCCGGTGTCAAATGTAGTTTCCCAAACGTTTTCAGCTATTTCCGTCCGGCTCAACACACGTTCAGGGTTTTCCAGCAAGTACTCCAGCAGTTTCATTTCTTTTGGTGTCAGTTCAATTGCACGGTTATCGCGTTTAACTATTTTCGTGTGTTTGTTTAATTCAATGTCTGCGTAGCGCAATAGAAATCCTGTTGTATGTATGTTGCCACTGCTTCTTTTTAGCAACGCCCTGATGCGTGCCAATAGTTCGCGCAGCTCAAATGGCTTCACCAGGTAATCGTCTGCACCAGCATCAAAACCTTCCACCTTATCATCCGTTGTGCCGAGTGCCGTAAGCATAAGAATGGGGATGTCGGGCTTTATCAGCCTGATTTCTTTGCAAAGATCGAGGCCGTTCAATTGCGGCAAAATAATATCCGTTACAATAATATCATAGTCATTTACTGTAGCCAGCTTTTTGCCTGTTAAACCATCAAAAGCCTGCATTACACTAAATTCCTGCTCTTCCAGGCTTCGCGTAATGAGCGATGCAATGCGCTGATCATCTTCTATCAATAATACATTCGGCATAATGTAAAGATAATACGCTTTTAATAATGCAACCGACAACGGAAAAGTCAGCAGAAATTACAATTAAGTGGACCTGCTCTAACGTATGATTATATCGATTGATAGTGCCTAATGGGTTAGCGTGTAAAAAAAATCACGTCGTCAAGTGCGACCACTAATAAAATTGTTACCGGATTGTTATTGATGCTGTTTGCTGTAAAGCATGTATATCTGAATTCTGTAGAAAACCTGCAGCAAAACTGAATTTTCAACCAATAAATCGTTATAACTTTTTTACGTAATTATTACGTTTCCCCTTTCACATCTTTTGCATGCTTAATTGTTCAAACTTGCACCCCGATCATTTGAAGACAACCCATGAACAAGTATTTGATTCAATTAGTAGCACTATTAATTTCAATACAATCTTTTTCGCAAAGCGGAACACTAAAAGGAAAAGTGGAGAGCCAGCCAGGTAATGAAAAACTGAATGGCGCCTTTGTTTCCTGCAAGAATAACAATGGTAAATTGTTTGAGATAATTACGACAGAAGACGGAGAGTTCAAAGTTAAAAATATTCCCATGGGTGCCTATCAGCTCCATGTTGAATATGTAGGCTATGAGAGTTATGATCAAAAGATAACGATAGCTGATAACCAGGTAACAGAACTAAAAATAAAACTTACACAGAGTCGCAAATCATTGGATGCTGTACAGGTATATGCCAGCATCAGCCAGGAAGATGAAGCAGGTGCACGCGCCAAAGAACAAAGAAGCACCACTTTGGTAAACGTCATTTCAGCAAAAGCAATGGAACGCTCACCGGATATCAATGCCGCCAATGTGCTGCAAAGAATGAGCGGTCTGTCCATTCAAAGAAACGGCGGCGGCGATGAAGCCTATGCAGTGATAAGAGGGCTGGATCCTCGGTATAGCAACACGCTTATTAATGGTATTAAGATCGCAAGCCCCGATGAGAAATCGCGGTTTGTTCCGTTGAGTATTGTTCCCTCAGATATTCTTGGAAGCATAGAGGTACACAAGACGTTAACGCCTGATATGGAAGGTGATGCAATAGGAGGGACGGTGAACATGGTAATGAAAAATGCACCGCAAAAAGCGCTTTTCAAAGCATCGGGGTCAATAGGATATAACGCCATTTTCTTTGACAGGAAGTATGATCAGTTTTCCCGCGCAGATATTCAGAAGAAAAGTGTGATAGAGAGAAAAGGTCCTGATTATGTGGCACAGCCAGATGATTTCAGCAGATCGAATCTTGATTTTAAACCAGTAACGCCGTTACCTTCGGCAACAGTTTCTCTCGCAGCGGGAAAAAGATTCATGCACGATAAGCTGGGTGTAATGCTATCTGAGTCGTTTCAAAATCAGTACTACGGCAGCAATTCTGTATTTAACCAAGCCACCATAGATATTCATACCACACAGCCGACTTACTCAGACTATGCGGTGCGTGAATTTTCAACGCAGCAGTTAAACAATGGCGCCGTTCTTCACCTGGACTATGAATTTAACAACAGGAACAAAATTACCTTCACCGACGTTTTACTGTACAGCTTTCTTGCGCAATCCCGCACCATCGTTGATACTTCCATTATCGGCGGAAACGGTGGAAGGACAGTGCCGGGCACGGGTCCGGTGTCTACGGACTACACATCTGTTACCAGCAAACAGCTGATCCAAAATGCAAAACTGGAAGGCAAGCATATCTTATCAAAGCACTTTCTGGTTGAATGGACGGGCGTGTTTTCTTATGCTAAAAAGAGAACACCGGATTTTGCCGATATCGCGGTAAACAAAAAAATCGATACAGTGCACACCGATAGCGACATTCACGGCCCCTATACCTTTGTAACCACACCCGATTATTTTGACGCCATTGACAGAGTTTGGCAACATAACGAAGACAAAGATGTTGATGGACTTGCCAATATCACTTATAAGACAAAACTCAACGACAATGTTTTGATCGACCTGAAAGCTGGAGGACTCTACCGCCACAAAACAAGATATAATATACAGGATGAGTACCAGTTAAAACCAACGACAAGCAGTAGTGGTATCAAGCAGATCTATACCAACATTTATGATGCCCAGTGGACAGTGTACAACAGTCATGGCACCTACGATTACGATAAAAATAATTACAGTCTTTTTGAAGATGTGATGGCGGGCTATTTACAATTCAAACTTACCTCACATCTTTTTGAGGCGGTAGCCGGGGTTCGGGAAGAATATACGAACCAGGGTTACACAATGAATACATTTCATCCCTCGCAGATCAATTCGCTGACGAAGAACTACGCAGATCTTTTGCCAAGTGCGATGATCAAATACAAAATAACAGCACGTTCCAATTTGAGAGCGGCTTATTTTAAATCTATTGCGCGACCCAACTATTATGACCTTGTTCCGGCAACTATCCAAAGCGTAAGCAATGCCACTTCCTCTACCGGGAACCCGCAACTGAAGCACTCTATAGCGGACAACTATGATTTGCGCTACGAACTTTTCCCAAAAGAAGAAGAACAATTATTTGCCGGTGTTTTCTACAAAAAAATAAAGGACCCGATCGAGTCTGCCTATGTAAATGGTACAACCTACCAGCCCCAGAATTTTGGTAATGCAGAAGTCTATGGATTCGAATTGCAGTTTACCAAATGGCTCGGTTACTTTGGAGCTACCGGCAACTACACTTATTTGCACTCTACCATCTATAGCACAAAATCATACATAG
>Ga0318567_10000803_pt1 | contig 12609 bp, 8 predicted proteins | sample GRESIP088b5f20_FD_203691 | JGI IMG/M metagenome (GOLD analysis project Ga0318567, IMG submission 203691) | Tropical soil microbial communities from Luquillo Experimental Forest, Puerto Rico - GRE.SIPMG.088b5f20 | ecosystem: Environmental > Terrestrial > Soil > Tropical forest > Bulk soil...
GTCTCATTGACCGCGAAGTGAGCAAGCCGGCGCTCATCGCCTGCGACGTCGACGGCACGTTGTTCGACGAAAACGAAACAATCACCCCGCGCACCCGCGACGCGGTCCGTGCCGCCGTCGCCGCCGGCGCGTATTTCCTGGTGGCGACCGGCCGGCCGCCGCGCTGGATACGTCCAGTCGTCGAGGCGCTGGGATTCGCGCCGATGGCCGTGTGCGCCAACGGCGCCGTCATCTATGACCCCGAAAGCGATCGGGTGCTGTCGGCGCGCACCCTGGCCGTCGACGCCCTGGCCGAGTTAGCCGAGCTGGCGACCCGCGTCATCCCGGGTGCCGGGTTGGCCGTCGAGCGGATCGGCGAGCGCGCCCACGACACGGCCACTCCGCAGTTCATCAGCTCGCCGGGCTACGAGCACGCATGGCTCAACCCGGACAACACCGAGGTGTCGATCGACGACCTGCTCAGCGCCCCGGCCATCAAGCTGCTGATCCGCAAGAGCGGGGCGCGCAGCGAGGACATGGCCGCCGAACTGGCCAAGCATGTCGGCATCGAAGGTGATATCACGTTTTCCACCAACAACGGGCTGGTCGAGATCGTGCCGCTGGGGATCAGCAAGGCCAGCGGCGTGGAAGAGATCGCCAGGCCGCTCGGGATCGGCAGCGGCGAGGTGGTGGCGTTCGGCGACATGCCCAACGACATCCCAATGCTGCTGTGGGCCGGTCATGGCGTTGCGATGGGCAACGCGCATCCCGATGTGCGGGCCGCCGCCGACGAGGTCGCCGCGCCAAACACCGAGGACGGGGTGGCACGGGTCCTGGAACGCTGGTGGCTTTAACGAATTCAGCTACGCGGCCGCCGGGTGAGTCGGTAGCGAGAAGTGTTCGGGCGGCACCGTGGGGCCGCTCGGCGATTGCGTCGACAGCTGCGTCGTGATCCCGTCGGCGACCTCGGAGACGTTTCCGGTGAGCCGCTCGAAGTTCAGGGTCCCGTGCTGGAAGTTCTGCGTGATCCGAAGCGGCTCTTGTATTTCCGCGCTGGTGGGCAACCCGAGCGGACCGCGTTCGTAGCTCAGCGATGCCCAGGCGTCGTAGATGGCGCCGGTGATCGGCTGGGGGCCGGTCGCGGGCGACCAGTACATCGCGCCCTTGGCGAAGGTGGCATAACGGGCATCGCCTTCGGCGCTGTCTTCCGGCGAGGTGGGTGAGCCCAGGACGCTGTTCATGCCGCCGATCGCCTGCCAGTGCTCGTAGATGGCGCCGCCCTGCAGGGCCTTGATCAACTCCTCCGGCGGATCGTTGAAATGCGATGCGATATCCCGGATTTCGTCCATCAGCGCATAGGCGGCATTGCCCGGGCAGTCGGTGTTTCCGACGTCGCGGTGGGTGAAGATGGTGGGCAAGTTCGCTATGGCGCCGGCCGGAAACGTGGTGTAGTGGCTGCCGGCCGACTCCAGCGCCACCGTGCCCTTGGGGTCGATGCCGTCCAGGCTCAGCCGCCAGCCGATCAGCCGGCCCATAGTTCGCAGCTGGATCGGCGTCGGCGGGACGTCGTCGAAGGTGCCGATCATCGCCACACCCCAGGTGTCGCGGTTGAATCCGCCGGTGTGGGTGCCCTCGACCGCTTTGTTCAGGCCGCCGGCGCGGCCCTCGAACACCTGGCCGTACTTGTCGACCAGCGCGTTATAGCCGATGTCGCACCAGCCCAGCGTCTTGCTGTGGTAGGTGTAGATCGCCTTGACGATGCCGGCCGATTCCAGCGGAGAATAGTCATTGCTGCCCGCCGTGTGGTGGACCACGGCGGCGCGAATCCCGTTGTCGTACTGCGGACTACCGCATCGCAACGACTCGTCGGCGCCCCATTCCGCTCGGCTGATGATGGGGGGCGGCTGGCCGGGGACGATGGCCCCGGACGGCGGCGTCGGGTGCGTTTGGGCCGGCGCTTGCGGCGGGGAGATGAGGATCGCGCTGATGTTTTGCGCGTAGGGCTGTTCCTTGGATGCCGGCCTGTATCCCAAACCGTCCTTGTCCGTCTGGGTGCTCGCCGGCGCTGGAGGCCCCTGGGACACCGGCGCATCGATCGGGCGGGTGACCGCGATCTGGACGGTCCTGGTGGTGCCGACGAACACCGGATCTGTGCTGCGGGGCCCCTCGCTCGGTCCGGCCGGCCGACCCGATGCGCTACCCGCGGGGCCGGCGTCCGGTGCCGCGGTTTCGTATTCCGTTTGGTACCAGGGTCCCCAGGAGCCGTCGGGGCGTTTTGCGCGCACCCGTGTGGACGTGCCGGCGAGGTCCCCGGTCAGCGCGACCAACGAAAACGGTGCGTCCTGGGTGACTTCGCGAACGGTGACACCGCCTCCGAGCCCGACCAGCGGTTGCTCGGCGAGTTCGGTGTCGCGTGCCCGCGGCGGTTCGGGTCGGCCGCGATCGCGCGTCGCGTCGCCCACCCACGACACGATGACGACGGTCGCCGCGATGGCGGTGAGCAACATCGTTGGCGCGCGACTTCGGGACGGCACTAGGCGATGTTACTTGTGTGTCTAATGTTATTACTGAGGCGACACGAGATATTGGACGGAAAGTCCACGAAAGCCCGTTCGACGGCACCGCAGAGACGTGCGGGACTCTGCGGTGCCGTCAGGTGACAGGTTCCTTCGGTCTAGTGGGGCAAAGCCGGGGCAGCAGCACCCGTCAGGGCACTGGGGGCCGGCGAGTGAGTACCCGCGCCGCCCGGGAGGGCGCCGGCGGCAGCCGGCGGGGTAACGGCCGCACCTGTCAGGGCACCCGGGGTACCCGGGAGGGCAGCGGCGGCACCCGGGAGGGCAGCGGCACCGGGCAGGGCGCCGGCGGCACCGGGCAGGGCCGCGGCGGCACCGGGCAGGGCAGCGGCGGCACCGGGCAGGGCGCCGGCGGCACCCGGCAGGGCGCCGGGGACACCGGGAAGGGCGCCCGCTGCACCGGGCAGGGCTTTAGCGGCACCCGGCAGGGCGCCGGGGAGGCCCGGCAGGCCGGCGGCACCCGGCGCGCCGCCGGCGCCTTGTTGGACGCCCTGCATGATCGCCGGCATTACCAAGCCCTTGAGCAAGTCGATGGCCTGACCGGCACCCAGCTGGTTGGCGGCTTGCATCACGTCGTTGACGAGCCCGCCGCCGCCGGAGCTAGCCGCGGGACCGTTGCCGCCGCCGGACGCGATAGGCGAAGCGCCGCCCAGCGTCGACGGGTCACCGAGGATCGGGTAGGTGCCGCCGGCACCCGGGTCCAATCCAGTCTGTGAGTCGATCGGCACCTCGCTGGGCGAGAGGGTCTGAGCGCCGACGCCCGGCGTGATCCCAGCCGGGCTGGTCAACCCCGGGTTGGAAAGTGCCGGGTTCAGTCCCGCACCCGGCGTCGTAGGCAGCGCACCCGGCATCATAGGCAGCGCACCCGGCGTCGTAGGCAACGCACCGGGCAGGGCAGCCGCACCGGGTGTCGTAATCGGCAGCCCCGGGCTTGCCAGGCTTGGGCTCGCCGCAGCCGGACTGAGCAGGCCTGGACCGGTCACGCCCGGATTCGTCAGGCCCGTGGTCCCCAACCCTGGACTGGTCAGGCCAGTGGTGGTGGCACCGCTCCCGCCCAAAGCGGGAACGGGCGGCAGGTTGATCCCGAACTGTGACAGCCCCTGCGAAAGCGCGCCCATCAGCTCGCCGGGCAGGTCGGACATCACCGCCGCGCGCTTGAATTCATGGTGCTCGGTCGGTTTGTCGCCGGCGGTCGACTCATAAACAAGGAAGTACGCGCAAGGACTCGCCACTGCCAGGGCGGCAACCGCGCTCATGGCTGTCGAAAGCTTGCGTCGGCGTCGGTTCGGCACGGAAGTCTCCTCAATCTGGACAACTTATTTGAACTGCGTGCGGTGTCTGCGCCCCTGCCCGTCGTAGCCGGCACGAAGCACACAGAACTGATGGTACGAGTGGGATTGGTGTGACTAGAGTGCTGATATTGAATTGTGAGGCAATTAGGCCTCGACTGTGACCGCTGATACGAATTGGCCCAAGGCGGCCGTCACCTGGCCGAACCCCGACTCCGTGGCGTCGCCAAATGGGTTACGCCCGTTCGGTCGGATACCCTAAGCAACCGATGACCGCTCGTTTCGACCTCCTCGTCGTCGGCTCCGGATTCTTCGGCCTGACCATTGCCGAGCGCGTGGCTACCCAACTCGGGAAACGCGTGCTCGTCGTCGAACGGCGTCCGCACATCGGCGGCAACGCATATTCCGAGGCGGAGCCGCAGACCGGCATCGAGGTGCACAAGTACGGCGCCCACCTGTTCCACACCTCGAATCAGAAGGTCTGGGATTACGTGCGGCAGTTCACCGAGTTCACCGACTACCGCCACCGGGTCTTCGCGATGCACAACGGGCAGGCCTACCAGTTCCCGATGGGGCTGGGCCTGGTTTCGCAGTTCTTCGGCAGGTACTTCACGCCCGACGAGGCGCGGCAGCTGATCGCCGAGCAAGCCGCAGAGATCGACACGGCCGACGCGCAAAACCTGGAGGAGAAGGCCATCTCGCTGATCGGCCGGCCGCTCTACGAGGCGTTCGTCAAGGGCTACACCGCCAAGCAGTGGCAGACCGATCCCGTTGAACTCCCGGCTGCTGTCATCAACAGGCTGCCGGTGCGCTACACCTTCGACAACCGCTACTTCAGCGACACCTACGAAGGCCTGCCGGTGGACGGCTACACGGCGTGGCTGCAGAACATGGCCGCCGACGACCGCATCGAGGTCAGGCTCAACACCGACTGGTTCGGCGTGCGCGATCGACTGCGCGAGGAATCCCCGTCGGCCCCGGTCGTCTATACCGGGCCGCTGGATCGCTACTTCGACTACGACGAAGGCCGCCTCGGCTGGCGCACACTGGACTTCGAGGTGGAAGTGTTGCCTATCGGGGACTTTCAGGGCACGGCGGTGATGAACTACAACGATCTCGACGTGCCTTACACGCGCATTCACGAGTTCCGCCACTTCCACCTCGAGCGCGACTATCCGACCGACAAGACGGTGATCATGCGGGAATACTCCCGGTTCGCCGAAGACGACGACGAGCCTTACTATCCGATCAACACCGAGGCCGACCGCGCCCTGTTGGCCGCCTATCGAGCGAGGGCGAAGTCCGAGACCGCGTCATCGAAGGTGCTGTTCGGCGGCCGGCTGGGCACCTACCAATATCTGGATATGCACATGGCCATCGCCAGCGCACTGAACATGTACGACAACATCCTCGCGCCGCACCTGCGTGACGGCACGGATCTAGTGGAAAAGGAAGACGCGCGCGCATGACTGCCGTGAGCCTGCTGGCCCGGATAATCCTGCCCCGTCCGGGTGAACCCCTCGACGTACGCAAGCTGTACCTGGAAGAGTCGACGACCAACGCCCGGCGCGCGCATGCGACGAGCCGCACCTCGCTGCAGATCGGCGCCGAGTCCGAGGTGTCGTTCGCCACGTACTTCAACGCATTCCCCGCCAGCTACTGGCGCCGCTGGACGATATGCAAGTCGGTGGTGTTGCGGGTCGAGCTGACCGGGACCGGGCGCGTCGACACCTATCGCACCAAGGCCACCGGCGCGCGCATCTTCGTGCAGGGCGCCCATTTCGCCGGCACCGAGGACGAGCCCGCCGTGGTCGAGATCGAGGTGGAGCTGAAGCCGTTCGAGGACGGCGGCTGGATTTGGTTCGACATCACCACCGACACCAAGGTCAATCTGCTCAGCGGCGGCTGGTACTCGACCGAGCCCGCGCCGGGCACAGCCAATGTCGCCGTCGGCATTCCGACGTTCAACCGCCCGGCCGACTGCGCCAACGCGCTGGCCGAGCTCACCGCGGACCCGTTGGTGGACGAGGTGATCGGGGCGGTGATCGTGCCCGACCAAGGCGTCCGCAAGGTGCGCGATCACCCCGACTTCCCTGCGGCGGCCGCCCGGCTGGGCAATCGGCTCTCCATCCGCGACCAGCCCAATCTGGGCGGTTCGGGCGGCTACAGCCGGGTGATGTATGAGGCGCTGAAAAACACCGACTGCCAACAGATCCTGTTCATGGACGACGACATCCGCATCGAGCCGGACTCGATTCTGCGGGTGCTGGCGCTGCACCGCTTCGCCAAGAGCCCGATGCTGGTCGGCGGCCAGATGCTCAACCTGCAGGAGCCGTCGCACCTGCACATCATGGGCGAAGTCGTCAACCGGTCGAACTTCATGTGGACCGCCGCGCCGCACGCCGAGTACGACCATGACTTCGCGGAGTGGCCGTTGAACGACAACGACGATCGAAGCAAGCTGCTGCACCGGCGCATCGATGTCGACTACAACGGCTGGTGGACGTGCATGATCCCGCGCCAGGTTGCCGAGGAGCTGGGACAGCCGCTGCCGCTGTTCATCAAATGGGACGACGCCGACTACGGCCTGCGCGCGGCCGAGCACGGATATCCGACCGTCACCCTGCCCGGCGCGGCGATCTGGCACATGGCCTGGAGCGACAAGGACGACGCCATCGACTGGCAGGCCTACTTCCACCTGCGCAACCGGCTGGTGGTCGCGGCGATGCACTGGGACGGCCCAAAGAAAATAGTCAGCGGCCTGGTCCGCAGTCACCTCAAGGCCACGCTGAAACACCTTGCGTGCCTGGAATATTCGACCGTCGCGATCCAGAACAAGGCGATCGACGACTTCCTGGCCGGGCCCGAGCACATATTCTCGATCCTGGAATCCGCGCTGCCGGAGGTGCACCGCATGCGCAAGGAGTTCCCGGACGCGGTCGTGCTTCCGGCGGCGAGCGAACTGCCGTCGCCGCAGAACAAGACCAAGGCGATGAAGCCCCCGGTTAACCCGCTGTCCATCGGATACCGGTTGGCCCGGGGGATTTCGCACAACCTGACCAAGGCCGACCCGGAGGCCCACCGGCGCCCGGAGTACAACGTGCCGACCCAGGACGCGCGCTGGTTCCGGCTGTGCACGCTCGACGGCGCCACCGTCACGACCGCGGACGGGTGCGGCGTCGTCTACCGGCAGCGCGACCGGCGCAAGATGTTCTCGTTGTTGTTCGCCTCGCTGCGCCGGCAGCGCCGGTTGGCAAGCCGGTTCGACGAGATGCGCCGGGTGTACCGGGGCGCGCTGCCCGTGCTGTCCAGCAAGCAGAAGTGGGAGACGGCGTTGTTGCCCGGCGCAGAGCATGGCTGAACCGGCGGCACCGCGCGGCGAAGTGGCCGCGCTCGTGGCCGTTCAGTCGGCGCTGGCTGATCGCCCCGGCGCGCTGACCGCGGCGCGCGGACTGTCCCACTTCGGGGAGCACAGCGTCGGCTGGGTGATAGTGGCGTTGCTCGGCGCGGTGCTGATGCCGACGCGTCGCCGGGATTGGCTGGTGGCCGGGGCCGGCGCGTTCGCCGCACACGCGGCCGCGGTGTTGGTCAAGCGGCTGGTCCGGCGAAGACGGCCGCATCATGCGGCCGTCGCGGTCAACGTCGGCACACCCAGCGAGCTGAGTTTTCCGTCGGCGCATGCCACCTCCACCACCGCCGCGGCCATCCTGATGGGCCGGATCACCGGGCTGCCGCTGCCCGTGTTGCTCGTCCCTCCGATGGCACTGTCGCGGATACTGCTGGGAGTGCACTATCCCAGCGACGTGGCCTGTGGCGTCGCCCTCGGCGCCGCCGTTGCGGGGATCGCACGCAGAGCGCGAAAGGTCTGGCCGAATGAGTGAGGACGTGGTGACCCGACCGCCGGCGAACCTGATCAACGGGGTGGTCACGGCGATGCGCCCGCGGCAATGGGTAAAGAACGTGCTGGTGCTGGCCGCCCCGGTGGCGGCGCTGGGCACTCACGACGCCCACCACGACTACCGTCACATGCTGGCCCAAGTTGCCTGGGCTTTCGTCGCGTTCAGCCTGGCGGCCTCGTCGATCTACCTCGTCAACGACGTGCGCGATGTCGAGGCCGACCGGGAGCACCCCACCAAGAGGTTCCGGCCGATCGCGGCAGGTGTGGTGCCCGAGTGGCTGGCCTACGCCCTCGCCGTGATCCTGGGTGCGGCATCCCTGGCAGTTGCCTGGCTGCCGCAGCACACCCCCAACCTGGCGGTGGTGATGGCCGTCTACCTCATCATGCAGCTGGGGTACTGCTTTGGGCTCAAACATCAAGCGGTGCTTGATATCTGCATCGTGTCGTCCGCGTATCTGCTGCGCGCCATCGCGGGCGGTGTGGCGACCGACATCTCGCTGTCCCAGTGGTTCCTGCTGTCGGCAGCCTTCGCCTCGCTCTTCATGGTGGCCGGCAAGCGCTACGCCGAACTGCAACTGGCCGAACGCACCGGCGCGGCGATCCGCAAGTCGCTGGAAAGCTACACCAGCACCTACCTGCGCTTCGTCTGGACGATGTCGGCCACCGCGGTGGTGATGTGCTACGGCCTTTGGGCGTTCGAGCGCGACCACCACTCGGGGTCCTGGTACGCGGTGACGATGGTCCCGTTCACCATCGCGATCCTGCGCTACGCCGTGGACGTCGACGGCGGACTGGCGGGGGAACCCGAAGAGATCGCGCTGCGTGACCGGGTGCTGCAGCTGCTGTTCGTGGCGTGGATCGCAACAATTGGAGCCGCCGTTGCCCACAGCTAGCGCCAAACTGGCGGCCCTCAAGGCGGCGGTAATGCGCCGCCACCGACCGGGCGTCAGGCGGGTGGGTTGGCCGTTGTTCCGGTACGGCACCGCGGTGCGAGTCAGCCTGTGGGTCAGCGTCGCCGTGGTTGCGGTCTTGTTCGCCTGGGGAAGCTGGCAGAGACGCTGGATCGCCGACGACGGCCTGATCGTGCTGCGTACGGTGCGCAATCTGCTGGCCGGCAATGGGCCGGTCTTCAACCAGGGCGAGCGGGTAGAGGCCAATACCTCCACGGCGTGGACCTACCTGATGTATGCGGGAAGCTGGGTCGGCGGGCCGATGCGCATGGAATACGTGGCATTGGCGCTGGCCCTGTTCCTTTCGGTGCTGGGCGTGGCGCTGCTGATGCTGGGCGCTGGTCGGCTTTACGCGCCCAGCCTGCGGGGCCGCAGGGCCATCATGTTGCCGGCGGGCGCCATGGTCTACATTGCACTGCCGCCGGCGCGCGACTTCGCCACTTCCGGCCTGGAGAGCGGGCTGACGCTGGCTTATCTCGGGTTGCTGTGGTGGATGATGGTGTGCTGGTCGCAGCCGGTGCGGGGCCGTCCGGACAGCCGGGTGTTCGTCGGCGCGCTGGCCTTCGTCGCCGGGTTCAGCGTTCTGGTCCGACCCGAGCTGGCGTTGATGGGCGGGCTGGCGCTGATCATGATGCTGACCGCGGCCCGCAGTTGGCGCCGCCGACTACTCGTCGTGGTGGCGGGTGGATTCCTGCCGCTCGCCTACGAGATCTTCCGAATGGGGTACTACGGCCTGCTGGTGCCCGGGACCGCGTTGGCCAAGGACGCGGCCGGCGACAAGTGGTCGCAGGGGATGATCTACCTCTCGAACTTCAACGCGCCCTACGCGGTCTGGATACCGGTGGTGCTCCTCCTGCCGCTGGGCGCGCTGTTGATCGCGGCGCGTCGTCGGCCGTCGTTCCTGCGCCCGGTGCTGGCGCCCGACTACGGTCGGCTGGCCCGTGCGGTGCAGAGCCCGCCCGCGGTGGTGGCGTTCGTCCTCGTGAGCGGACTCCTGCAGGGGTTCTACTGGATTCGGCAGGGCGGCGATTTCATGCACGCGCGGGTGTTGCTGGCCCCGGTATTTTGTTTGCTGGCCCCGGTCGCCGTCATCCCAGTGATGATCCCCGACGGCAAGGACTATTCGCGGGAGACGGGCTACTGGGTGGCCGGTACGGCCAGCCTGCTGTGGCTCGGGGTCGCGGGCTGGTCGCTGTGGGCAGCAAACTCACCCGGGATGGGCGACGACGCCACCCACGTCACCTACTCCGGGATTGTGGACGAGCGTCGCTTCTACGCGCAGGCCACCGGGCACGCCCACCCGCTGACGGCCGCCGACTACCTGGATTATCCGAGGATGGCCGCCATTCTGACGGCGCTGGACAACACCCCGGACGGCGCATTGCTGCTGCCGTCCGGCAACTACACCCAGTGGGACTTGGTGCCGATGTTGCAGCCGGCTCCGGGAAGCCCTCCGGGCAGCACGGCACCCCAAAAGCCGCAGCATGCAGTGTTTTTCACCAACTTGGGCATGGTTGGGATGAACGTCGGGCTCGACGTCAGGGTGATCGACCAAATCGGTCTGGCAAATCCAATCGCCCAACACACGGAGCGGCTGAAGCACGGCCGGATCGGGCACGACAAGAACCTCTTCCCGGACTGGGTGATCGCCGACGGCCCGTGGGTGAAGATGTATCCGGGCATTCCGGGCTACCTGGACGCGAATTGGGTCGCCCAGGCGGTAGCGGCCCTGCACTGTCCCGAGACCGAGGCGGTGCTCAGCTCGGTACGGGCCCCAATGACCTTGCACCGCTTCGTCTCCAACGTTCTGCACTCCTTCGGGTTCACGACGTACCGGATCAACCGTGTTCCGCTCTACGAGCTCGCCCGCTGTGGGCTTCCGGTGCCGGAGGCGATCCCGCCGCCGCCCCGCGAGTGAGTTGTTGAAGTCATAAAGAATTTTTCGGCGGCGCCCAAACCGGGCCCCGCCGGCTGACCGAGGGACATTGCCAGCAACTTCACATTTGAGCTCTCACCAGTGGGCCACGACGGTCAGGCACATGCGGAAACGCGGCTTTCCGAGGCCGCGTTCGGCCCGAAAATCCCTTGGAAAGATGGCCGAAAGACGGTTTGCCTGGGCCGCTCGATGAGAGCGAATGGCCGAACCTGTGGTTGACTACACGGGCACTGCCGCGCCCAAGCGCATGCAGTACGACACCAATTCGACGATGCGCCCTCATGAAGGGTGCGCCGAAAGGATGAGGAAGCAAGGATGACGCTTGTCGACAGGTTTCACGACGCCGTGGCTCGCATGCCACGCCGGCTCGTGGTGGGGGCCGTTGGCGCGGCGCTGCTATCGGGTCTGATCGGCGCTGTGGGGGGCTCGGCGACCGCCGGGGCGTTCTCACGCCCGGGTCTGCCGGTGGAGTACCTGCAGGTTCCCTCGGCCGCTATGGGCCGCGACATCAAGGTTCAGTTCCAAAGCGGCGGCGCGAACGCGCCCGCCCTGTACCTGCTCGACGGCATGCGTGCGCAGGACGACTACAACGGCTGGGACATCAACACCCCGGCGTTCGAGTGGTACAACCAGTCGGGCATCGCCGTGGCCATGCCGGTCGGCGGGCAGTCCAGCTTCTACTCCGACTGGTACAAGCCCGCTTGCGGTAAGGCCGGCTGCACCACCTACAAGTGGGAAACCTTCCTGACCAGCGAGCTGCCGCAGTACCTGGCGTCGCAAAAGCAGGTCAAGCCGAACGGCAGCGCCGTGGTCGGGCTGTCGATGGCCGGGTCGTCGGCGCTGATCCTGGCCGCCTACCACCCCGACCAGTTCGTCTTCGCCGGCTCGCTGTCGGCGCTGCTGGACCCGTCCCAGGGCATGGGTCCGTCGCTGATCGGCCTGTCCATGGGTGACGCGGGTGGCTACAAGGCCGCGGACATGTGGGGTCCCAAGGAGGACCCGGCGTGGCAGCGCAACGACCCGTCGCTGCAGGTCGGCAAGCTGGTCGCGAACAACACCCGCATCTGGGTGTACTGCGGCAACGGCAAGCCGTCCGACCTCGGTGGCGACAACCTGCCCGCGAAATTCCTGGAGGGCTTCGTGCGGACCAGCAACCTGAAGTTCCAGGACGCCTACAACCAGGCCGGTGGCCACAACGCCGTGTTCAACTTCGACGCCAACGGCACGCACGACTGGCCTTACTGGGGCGCGCAGGTCCAGGCAATGAAGCCTGAGCTCCAGGCGACGCTGGGTGCGACCCCGGGCGCTGGTCCGGCTACTGCTACCAATGCCGGTACCGCTACCAATGCCAGTACCACGCACGGCAACTAGCCCATAGCGATGTGACTAACGGCGGCGATCCCCGGATCGCCGCCGTTAGCGTCTCGGCAGAACGTGTGTGTGGCCTATTTCACTACCCTGCGGGCCGTGCGTTCTGCGGCGCTGGTTAGTGTGCTCACAGCGACTAGGCGATGGAGGGTGGACATGAGAGTCGGTCTGTCAGCGCTTCTGCGGATTTTCTGCGTTGCCGCACTGTCGGTCGGGTTGGGCGGTTTCGCGGTGATGCCGGGAGCCGTAGGCAAAGCCAGGGCGGCGGGTTACGAAAGCCTGATGGTTCCGTCAGCCGCGATGGGCCGCGACATCCCGGTGGCCTTCCTGGCCGGCGGCCCGCACGCGGTTTATCTGCTGGATCCCTTCAACGCCGCCCCGGATGTCAGCAACTGGGTCACCGTGGGTAACGCGATGAACACGCTGGCCGGCAAGGGCATCTCGGTGGTGGCACCCGCGGGTGGCGCCTGGAGCATGTACACCAACTGGGAGCGGGACGGCAGCAAGCAGTGGGACACCTTCCTGTCCAGCGAGCTGCCTGACTGGCTGGCGGCCAACAAGGGCCTGGCTCCCTGTTGCCACGCCGCCGTCGGCGCCTCCCAGGGTGGCTATGCAG
>Ga0318567_10000806_pt1 | contig 12586 bp, 19 predicted proteins | sample GRESIP088b5f20_FD_203691 | JGI IMG/M metagenome (GOLD analysis project Ga0318567, IMG submission 203691) | Tropical soil microbial communities from Luquillo Experimental Forest, Puerto Rico - GRE.SIPMG.088b5f20 | ecosystem: Environmental > Terrestrial > Soil > Tropical forest > Bulk soil...
GCCTTCAACATCACAAAAACCAGCCCTTTGGGGCGGCTTTGAGTAGATGTTATAGATGGTCTGGCAGACTGGACAGTTCCTGCGCCCCGTGATTCGGCGCAGTAACTGATTATAATCCACTTGGATGCTGACAGCAACCAGGGGCAAGCACTGAGTCTGGTTCAAGAGGCGTCCATCCAGCCACTGCGCCTGCGCCAGTGTCCGAGGGAACCCGTCCAGAATGTACCCTTTAGCCGTGTCCGGCTCCTGAAGCCGCACAGCCACCATCTCATTCACCAGCGAATCGGGAACCAGGTCTCCCCGGTGCATGAGCTCCTTGGCGGCCTTGCCCAGGGGAGTGCCTTGGGCAACGTTGGCGCGCAGAAGATCGCCGGTCGAGATCTGGGGAATTCCCCAATGTTTCACAAGTTCTTTTGCCTGGGTACCCTTACCCACGCCTGGCGCACCCAGCAGAAGAATCGGTCCGGGGACGATCATCCGTGCCGCCCCTTGCTCACTTTCCAAAGATCTTTCAGCTCTTTCAGCAACTGCAGATGATGACATTACCAGGTTTTCCTTCCGCGTATACGACCGGAACGCGGGGAAAAGCCGTCATAATGGCGCATGATCAGCTGCGATTCGATCTGGTTGACAGTGTCCATGGCGACACCCACTACAATCAGCAGCGAGGTGCCGCCAAAGTAGAAATTGACCCCCAAACCGTGCGTTGTCCACGTAGGCAGACTCTCAAAGAACCTGCCGATGAGCCAAATCTTGTCAAACCGGATACCAGAAATCAGGAAGGTAGGCACGAGGGAAATCACAATCAGGTAGAGCGCGCCAACCAGCGTGATCCGAGTGAGAATGTCGTTGATAAAGTCCGAAGTGCGCTTGCCGGGACGAATGCCGGGGATGAACGAACCAGACTTGCGGAAGTTGTCTGCGATGTCATCCGGCTTCATCACGATCGACACGTAAAAGTACGCGAAGAAGATGATGCCCAGCATGTAAAGAAACTCATACCATGGGTAGCCCGGCGCCAGTGCCTGCAGAATCGGCTGGAAGAACCGGTTGTTCTGCACCACCTCAAACTGGCTGAGCATCAGCGGTGCGGACAGGATTGAGCTGGCAAAGATCACAGGCATAACGCCGCCCGAGTTCACCTTCAACGGCAAATGACTCGATTGGCCACCCATCATGCGACGGCCAACGATGCGACGCGCGCTCTGGATCGGAATGCGCCGCTCGGAGCGCTCGACGAAGACGATGAAGGCGACAACAGCGATCATTCCGGCGGCGATGAGGAGAACGGCCAGGACCGTGAAAGATCCCCAGGCGCTGGTCTGCACTTTCTGAATCAGGTCGCCAATGCCGCGGGGCAGGCCCGCGATGATACCGGCAAAAATCAGAAGACTCATGCCGTTGCCGATGCCCCGGTCGGTGATCTGCTCACCCAGCCACATGATGAAGGCCGTGCCGGTGGTCAGAGTGAGAACGGTCATCAGGATGAATCCCGGACCGGGCTGCGTTACGAGACCCTGCTTGGTCAGAATTGCGGCAATACCGATGGACTGAAGCGCGCCGAGGACAACCGTCATATAGCGCGTCCACTGGGTGATCTTCCGCCTGCCCAGCTCACCTTCCTTCTGAATGCGCGCGAGCGGCTCATACACCACCGTCAGCAGCTGGAAGATGATCGAGGCCGTGATATAGGGCATGATTCCCAGCGCAAAGATAGTCATGCGGCGCAGGTTGCCCCCGCCAAACAGATCCATCAGCCCGAGGGCCGAACCGCTCTGCTGGTTGAACATCAGCTCGAGCTGGTGCGCGTTCACGCCGGGTGTGGGGATGAAAGCACCAAGCCGGTAGACGGCCAGGATGCCAAGCGTGAACAGGACCCGCTTGCGCAGGTCAGGAATCCGGAAGATATTGAGAAACTTGTCAAGCATGTGTGGTTTTTCCGCTTCAGGCGTTTGCCGCCGCTCGAATCCTTACGTAAGACCATTGTAGGGCTCGCCGCCTGAACCGTCGCTGGGTACCAGCGTTCCCAGGTTTTCATTCTTGCAGCCTGGAATCGGCCTGTGCGGTGTCGCCGGACACAGACTTTGGTCCCCCGGCCCTCTCGGAGGAGCCGGGGCACCAAAACTACGCGGTCGCCGGAGCTCCAGCTACCAGGGCCTTGCCGCCGGCCTTCTGGATCTTCTCGACGGCCGACTTTGAAAACTTGTGCGCATGGATCGTGATCGCCGATTTCAGGTCGCCCGAACCGAGGACCTTGATAAGCGCCTTCTTGCTCGATGCCAGACCAAGCCTGGGGTAGTCGTCGAGCCCGATCTCCTTCACTTCGAGAGCCGCGATCCGGTCGAGATTGACCACGGTGTATTCCGTGCGGAAGATGTTGTTGAAGCCGCGCTTCGGCAGGCGACGGTGCAGCGGCATCTGGCCGCCTTCAAAGCCGCGCATCAGGCTGAAGCCCGAACGCGAACCCTGGCCTTTGTGGCCACGGGTTGAAGTCTTGCCCATGCCGGATCCCATACCCCGGCCCACGCGCTTGCGCCCGGTGTTGGCATTTCTGGGCGCGCGCAAATTCGATAGATTCTTTGCCATGATTTCCCTCGCTAATAGCGCCATCCGAGACTGCGTTCGGATGACTCGCGTTGAATGAGTGAACGAGTGAAAAGAGTGAAAAAATGAAACCGGAGATAGCGGCAGGCTATGCCTCTTCACTCCTTCACTGCTTCTCCTTCGCTAGCCTTCCAAAATCCTAACCAGATGCGGAACGGTCTTGACCATGCCGCGCACGGACGGATTGTCAACGCGCTCAACGATCTGATTGAGGCGCGTGAAGCCCAGGCCCTTGATCACAAGCTTGTGCTTGACAGGCGTGGAGATGGCCGATCGGTAGTACTGGATGCGGATCTTCTTTGTCTCAGCCATGATTAAAGCTCCTCAACCTGCTTGCCGCGCGCGCTGGCCACCTCGCCCTTGTCGCGCAGCTGCACCAGAGCATCAAATGTCGCTTTGATGACGTTGTGGGGGTTGGCGGTTCCCAGGCTCTTGGTCAGCACGTTCTGCACGCCGGCCGAGGTCATCACCGCGCGCACCGCGCCGCCAGCAATCACGCCGGTGCCTTCGGGAGCCGGCTTCAGCAGCACTTGTCCCGAGCCGTAGCGTCCCAACACCTGATGCGGAATGCTGGTCTGGGTCAGGTTGACGCGGACCAGGTTCTTCTTGGCCGACTCAATTCCCTTCCGAATTGCCTGGGGAACTTCCTTGGCCTTGCCCGAACCGTAACCCACCACGCCCGAAGCGGCGTCGCCCACCACAACCAGCGCGGCAAACGACATGTTCTTGCCGCCCTTGACCACCTTGGTCACGCGATTGATCGAAACCACCTGATCCTTCAGGTTGTACTGGTTGGCATCGAGTTTCTTATTCGAAATCGTCATTGCTCTCTCTTTTTCAGTGAACAGTGTTCAGTGAACAGTGTTCAGCTCGAAACCTTTTGCATTGCCAGAGATGTCAGTCTCACCGCGAATCAACTGATCACTGACCACTATCCACTGACAACTGCTTCCTAGAATTCCAGCCCGCCTTCGCGAGCCGCATCGGCCAGTGCCTTGATGCGACCGTGATACAGGAAGCCGCCGCGATCGAAGACCACTCTCTTGATGCCCTTCTCCTTCGCGCGCTCCGCGATCGTCTTGCCGATCTCTTTCGCCGCTGCCACATTGCCGCCGGTCTTTGACTTCAGCGCCAGGGTAGAGGCAGAGACGATGGTTTCGCCCTTCTGGTCGTCAATCACCTGCGCGTAGATGTGGTTGAGCGAGCGGTACACATTCAGCCGGGGCCGCTCTGTCGTGCCCGAAAGCTTTTCGCGAATGCGGGCGTGAATCCGCTTGCGAATCTCGTTTCTCTTGGTCTGCGTAATCATCGTCTTCTCTTTCCTATCAGCGGGTCCGCCTCGCGGCGCCGTTCGGTGAATTCAGTTCACAGTTCTTGGTTCACAGTTCTCAGAATGGAAGTAGCTTGACCATGAACTTCGAACTGTCAACTACGACCTGTCTCATTTTGCGCCCGTCTTGCCAGCCTTCTTCTTCAGCTTCTCGTCGGTATAGCGCACGCCCTTGTTCTTGTACGGATCGGGCTTGCGCAGCGCACGCATGTCTGCCGCTATCTGGCCGACCTTCTGGCGATCGATACCGGAGATGGTCAGGTGCGTCTGCTTCGGATCGATGGCGACGTCAATACCTGTGGGCAGCGGGAACTCGATGGGATGCGAATAGCCCAGCGTGAACACCACCATTCCCTTTCCCTTCATCTCAGCGCGGTAGCCGATGCCGACGATGTCCAGTTCCTTCGTCCAGCCTTTGGTTACACCCTGCACGGCGTTGAACACGAGTGCACGCGTGAGGCCATGGACCGCGGCCTTGTCGTCGCTCGCGCGGTTGATATGGAGTGTGCCGTCTTTGGTTTCGAGCGAGATGCCGTCGGCGATCAGTGCCGAAACCTTGCCCTTCGGGCCTTCAACCAGAACGGTGTTCCCCTCGACCTTGTACTTCACGCCCGCCGGCAGCGGGATCACTTTTTTACCAATACGCGACATTCGAAAACAATCCTTTGCTGGCTTGCGAGTCCCGATGAGAATCTCATCGTTCCACTGCAGCCGTGCCGGGCGCAGCCCGGCAGCTTTCAGCCCTCAGCCTTCAGCTCTTAGCTCATCCAGCTCTCAGGAGCCGCATCAATCGGCTCGAAATAGCTGAAAGCTGATGGCTGAGAGCTAACAGCTGCTTTACTACCACACTTCGCAGAGCACTTCGCCGCCAACGCCTTCGCGGCGCGCCTGGCGGCCAGTCATCACGCCCTTGGGCGTGGTCATGATCGAGATGCCAAGGCCACCCTGCACGCGCTTGATCTCATCGCGGCCGATGTAGACGCGGCAGCCCGGACGCGAAATGCGCGCCAGGTCGCGGATAGCCGATTCTGCCCCGCCGTACTTCAGGTACACGCGGAGGATCAGTTTGCCGTCTTCTTCCTGCGTCTTGTAGTTCGAGATGTAACCCTCTTCCTTGAGAATGCGGGCAATCTCGGTCTTCAGCTTCGAAGCCGGCACATCCAGCTTCTGATGACGCGCCCGGATGGCATTCCGGATCCGCGCCAGAAAATCTGCTACTGGGTCGGTCAGACTCATTCCTTCTCCTTCATTCCCCGTTCGTCCGTCCATCGTTGCGGACGGAAACCAGCGAGAATGCTTACTACAGCTTCTAGCCGTTAGCTATTAGCCTCTAGCTCATCCCGTTTCAACCAGGTCCTTCGACTTAAGACGAAAGCTGATGGCTAAAAGCTAGGAGCTAAGAGCTGCTTTTCTACCAGCTCGACTTCACAACGCCGGGGATCTCTCCCTTGAGCGCCAAGGCACGGAAGCACAAACGGCAGATGCCGAACTTCCGCAGATATCCCCGCGGGCGTCCGCAGAGCTTGCACCGGTTGTGTTTGCGGGAGCTGAATTTCGGCTTCCGCGCGTCCTTCACTCTTTTTGCAGTCGTTGCCATAGATCCTCTTAACTACAGCTGACAGCCCTCAGCTCTCAGCTCTCAGCTTCTTCTTGCCAACTGACCAGTTCCTCGCAAGTCGAAACCATCTGGTTTTTCATCGCCGCTCACATCACCAGGAAAAGCTGAAAGCTGACGGCTGATAGCTAAAGGCTGCCTTTACGCGCCCTGGCGGAACGGCATTCCGAAGTGGCGCAGGAGAGCGCGCGCTCCGTTGTCGTCCTTCGCCGTAGTCACAATCGTTATGTTCATGCCCTTCAGCTTTTCCACCTTGGAGTAATCGATCTCCGGAAAGATCAGCTGATCGCGCAGACCGAGCGTGTAGTTGCCGCGCCCGTCGAAACTCTTGGTCGAAACGCCGCGGAAGTCACGCACGCGGGGCAGCGCCGTTGAAATCAGACGGTCCAGGAACTCATACGCCTTGTCGGAACGCAGGGTGACCATTGCACCGATCGACATACCGGCGCGCACCTTGAAGGCCGCGATCGACTTCTTCGCCTTCGTGGTCACCGGCTTCTGTCCGGCGATCAGCGTGAGGTCTGCGACGAGGGGATCGAGCAGCTTATTGTTCTGCGTGGCCTCGCCAAGTCCCATGTTCAGGACGATCTTGTCCAGCTTCGGCACCGCCATCTCATTCTCAATGCCGAGCTCTTTCTTGAGCGCCTGCTTGATTTCCTTCTCGTACTTCTCTTTCAGCCTTGCTGCCATTTCTTTGCTCTCTTTCTTCCGGTCTTCGGAGTGGTCGCTGGACCGTGTACCGCTACGGAAGGGACTGGCCGTCCAGACAATGTTTCCGATCTGCCTGGGCGAACGGGGTTCCGTTACTTCTTGGTCGGCAACTCCGACCCGCACTTCTTGCAGTAGCGAATCCGGCTTGCGCCTTCTGTCTTATAGGCAACGTGAGCCGTGTCGCAGTTCGAGCAAACGAGTGCCACGTTCGACACGTTGATCGGCGACTCGTGCTCAGCGATTCCACCCTTGGTCCGCTGTCCGCGCTTGGTCGAAACTGTCTTCTTCACGACGCGGACGTGCTCTACAAGCACCGTGCCCTTATCGGGAAAGACGCGCAGAACGCGCCCTGTCTTGCCGCTGTCCGACCCCGTGATTACCTTGACCGTATCGTTGCGACGAATATTCAAACTCGGCATCTGTTTCTCCGAAACAGTTCTTAGTTCTCAGTTTGAAGTTCCCAGCTCTATTGCAGTCCCTGTGAACTGCGAGCTATGAACCGTGAACTTGCACATGCCCTTACACAACCTCGGGTGCTAAGGACACAATCTTCAAAAACTTCTTCTCACGCAGTTCGCGAGCCACGGGGCCGAAGACACGCGTGCCCACCGGCTCATGCGCATCGTCGATCACGACCGCGGCATTCTCGTCGAAGCGGATATAGGTTCCGTCGCGGCGGCGATGCTCCTTGCGGGTGCGGACGATGACAGCCTTGACCACCTTGCCCTTCTTTACCGTTCCGTCCGGCGAAGCTTCCTTCACCGCGGCGGTTACGATGTCGCCGAGTCCGGCAATCTTGCCGAGTCCTCCGCCCAGGGGCAGGATTACTTGCAGCTTGCGCGCGCCGGAGTTGTCGGCCACCGCGAGCATGGTTCTCATTTGCACAGCCATGGATTCTTCTCCTGTCCCGCCCGCCTACTCAGCAGCCGTAGCGTCGGCTGTTCCAGCCGTATCTTCAATCTGCGCCAGCGATGAGCGCCGCACGATTTCTTCAAGAGCCCAGCGCTTCAGCTTGCTCGTAGGCCTGGTTTCGCGAATCCGCACCACGTCGCCGAGGCGCGCCGAATTCTGCTCGTCATGCGCATAGAACTTTTTCGAGCTCTTCACGATTCTCTTGTACTTCGGATGCGCCTTGCGCATCTCGACCTCAACCACGATGGTCTTCTGCATCTTGGTCGAGACCACATTGCCGACCTTCTCATTGCGCCGGCTTGCGGGCGCCTGTGTCTTTTCTGTTGCAGCCGTCATTTACCGGCTCCCTTCTTGGCGCTCGTCTTCGCGACGGCCTTGGCACTCCTCTTTGCGGTGGCCTTGGCGGTCGCCGGAGCAGCTTCCTTTGCCGCGCCGCGAATTCCGAGCTCACGCTCGCGGGACACGGTCTTGATCTGCGCGATCTCCTTGCGCAGCTGACGGAGCTTCTTCACTCCGTCGTTCTGCCCCAGCGAGACCTGAAAGCGAAGCCGGAACAACTGCTCAGCGGAGGTCTTCTCCTGATGCAGCAGTTCGTCGTCGCTCAAACTACGAATCTTTGCGAGTTCCATCTCTTTTTAGCTCCTAGCCGTCAGCTTTCAGCCCTCAGCCTTCAGCTCTCAGCTCATCCTGCTACCTCCACCGGCCTCAACTCAGCATGACGGGCTGACAGCTGAGAGCGGATGGCTGGTAGCTCTACTTCTTACTTGGCGGCCGCTACAACCTTCTCAACGCCGGGCCGCTGCACAAACTTCGTCTTCAGCGGCAGCTTGTTCGAGGCGAGGCGCATGGCCTCCTGAGCGACGTCGGGTGCAACGCCCTCCATCTCGAAGAGGATCTTGCCCGGCCGCACCACAGCGACCCAGTGATCCAGCGCGCCCTTGCCCGAGCCCATTCGAACTTCGGCCGGTTTCTTGGTTATCGGCTTGTCCGGGAACAGCCGCAGCCAGATCTTACCGCCGCGCTTGATGAAGCGGGTCATGGCAATACGGCTGGCCTCGATCTGCCGGTCGGTGATGTATCCGCACTCCATGACCTTCAAACCGTAATCACCGAAAGACAGCGTCGAGCCGCGCCACGCCAGGCCGCGCCTTTTGCCCTTCTGCTGCTTGCGGTACTTCACCTTCTTTGGCATCAACATAACGAAAACCTCAAACAGTTCACAGTTCTGAGTTCGCAGTTCTCAGATTCAGAGCTCACGTCTGTGAACTATGAACCGTGAACCATGAACTTTCTTAAAACACTCCCGTGCTGGCCGGGGAGCTCTGGCGGCGCTTCTGCTCATAGATGTCGCCGCGATAGATCCACGTCTTGACGCCGATCACGCCGTAGGTGGTGTTGGCCTCCGTGAAGCCATAGTCCACATCCGCGCGCAGCGTGTGCAGCGGCAAACGTCCCTGCAGATACCACTCAGAGCGCGCGATTTCGTTACCGTTCAAGCGGCCCGAAACACGCACCTTGATTCCCTTGCAGCCGAAGCGCAGCGCTGAGTCCACGCTCTTGCGCATCGCGCGGCGGAAGCTGACACGCTTCTCGAGCTGCAGAGCGATGTTTTCTGATACAAGCTGCGCATCCAGCTCCGGCTTGTTCACCTCGATGATGTCGATGAACACTTCGCGGTTGGTGCGCTTGCCAAGCTCGGTCTTGAGCTTTTCGATCTCGGCGCCCTTGCGGCCGATCACGATGCCCGGGCGGGCGGTGCGGATCAGGAAGCGGAGCTTGTTGCCGGGCCGCTCGATCTCTACAGAGCTCACGCCGGCAGCCTTCAGCTTCTCGCGCAGCTCGGCCTTGAGCTTCACGTCTTCGACCAGGAGCTTGTCATAGTCGCGCTCAGAGAACCAGCGCGAGCGCCACGGCTTGTTCACTCCCAACCGAAATCCATAAGGATGGACTTTTTGTCCCATACTTTTTCCCTCAAACCTTTCGGCCTACTTGCTGGCCTTCTTCTTGGTTGCCGCAACCGGCTTCTTGGCCGCTGTCTTCTTTGCCGCAGGCTTCTTCGCGGCGGTCCTCTTGGCAGCCGTCTTCTTTGCAGCGGGCTTGGCTGCTTCAACCGGCTCCTCAACCCTGGTTGCCAGATGCTGTCCGCCATCGCGCTCGGCCACCGAAAGCACAATGTGCGTCAGCCTGCGCTGATAGCGGTAGGCACGACCCATCGGCGCGGGGCGAATGCGCTTCATGCGCGGTCCGTCGTTAGCCAGCGCCTGCTTGACGTAGAGATTGTCCACATCCAGATCGACGCCCTGCTCGCCCGCCACATACTTCGCGTTGTCCACCGCCGAAACCAGCAGCTTGTGAATCACCGGAGCAATCCGCTTTTTGGTGAAGGCCGCCGTCTCCAGCGCTTCCTGAACCCCCCGGCCCTTGATCAGATCCAGCACAAGGCGCGCCTTCTGCGGCGACACGCGCTGAAACTTGGCCTCGGCCCGGTATTCCTTTGTCTCGACTGCCATTGGTCTGTCCTCAAAATCAGCTTCTAGCTTTTAGCTACCAGCTTCCAGCCTTCTATTCGCCTTGCTATCACCGTTCCCTCAACTGGAACGAGCCAGCAGCTAGAAGCTGGAAGCTGCAATTTCTTACCGCGGCTTTGCCGCCACTTCCGCCGCCTTGGCGCCGCCGGTGTGTCCCTTGAACGTGCGCGTTGGCGCGAATTCACCGAGTTTGTGACCCACCATGTTCTCGGTCACGTACACCGGAACGAACTTCTTTCCGTTGTGTACGGCGATGGTGTGGCCCACGAACTCAGGGAAGATGGTCGAACGCCGCGACCAGGTCTTCACTACCTTCTTGTCGTTGGCCGCGTTGAGCACCTCAATCTTCGCAGTGAGGTGCGTATCTACAAACGGGCCTTTCTTCGTCGAACGTGCCATAAAAATCAGCTCCTAGCTCTCAGCTTTCAGCCTTCAGCTTGTCCTTGCTCAAACCGACTGCTGGCGATTGCCCTAACCTTTTCGTAGCTGCCTTTAGCTAAAAGCTGATAGCTGATAGCTGACGGCTGCTTTTCTACTTCGCCCGGCGGCTGACGATGAAGGCGTCGGTCCGCTTGTTGTTGCGTGTCTTGTATCCACGCGTCGGTTGGCCCCACGGAGTTACAGGGTGACGGCCACCGGAGGTCTTGCCCTCACCGCCGCCGTGCGGGTGATCCACCGGGTTCATGGTTACGCCGCGGTTGGTGGGACGAATGCCTTTCCAGCGATTACGTCCCGCCTTACCGATCGCCACGTTCTCGTGATCGGTGTTGCCTACCTGACCCACCGTCGCCATGCACTCGGCCAGAACCTTGCGGGTCTCGCCGGAAGGCAGCTTCAAGAGCGCGTAATCGCCTTCCTTGGCCACCAGTTGAGCCTGCGCGCCGGCCGAACGCGCCATCTGCGCGCCCTTGCCCGGACGAAGTTCGATCGCGTGAACCGTGGTGCCGGCAGGAATATTCTTCAGCGGCAGGGCATTGCCCACGAGAATGTCGGCGTCGGGACCAGAACTCACCGTCGCGCCCACCTTGAGCCCGACAGGCTGCAGGATGTAGCGCTTTTCGCCATCGGCATAGTGCACCAGAGCGATGCGCGCCGAGCGTCCGGGATCATATTCGATCGTTGCCACCTTTCCCGGCACTCCAAACTTCTCGCGCTTGAAATCAATGAGGCGCAGCTTCTGCTTGTGTCCGCCGCCGTGGTGACGGATCGTCAGGTCGCCCGAGTTGCGGCGTCCGCCCGTACGCTTGCGCACCGTCAGCAGCGGCTTGTGCGGCTGGTCCGTCGTCAGGTCATCATTGACCAGCGAGGTCTGAAAGCGCAGCGTCGGCGTTACCGGTCTGTATGTCTTGATAGCCATCGTCTTTTTCCTTAGATAAGCTTTCAGCCCTTAGCTCTCAGCCTTCAGCTCATCCTTCTCAAACAAACTTCTTTGACTTTCGTCTGGCTCTTCACTTCGCTCTCTCACTTCCCGGTTGAGAGCTGAAGCTGAAAACTGCTCTTACAGGTTGCTCACGTACTCCGGCAGCTTCTCTCCGGCCTTCAGGCGGACGTAAGCCTTCTTCCAGTCGGGGCGGAATCCCGCATACTTGCCGCGGCGGCGCTCCTTGCCCGCTACATTCGCAGTACGCACTGCGGCGACCTTCACCTTGAAGAGAGCCTCAACTGCCTGCTTCACTTCGGTCTTCGACGCGTCGGGTGCGACATCGAACACCAGCGTGCCCTCGGTTTCCTTTACGCCCAGTCCCTTTTCGGTGATCAATGGGCGGCGAATCACTGTATAAAGAGTCGGCATTACGCGGCCTCCGTGTGCGCAACCTTGCGCTTCGAAACACTCTTCTCGAGCGCCTCGGTCAACTGCTCAATCGCAGCCGTCGAGAAGATGGCCCGCTCATACCGCAGCAGATCGTAAGGATGTACCTCGTTGTTCAGAACCAGTTCGACGCCCTTGAGATTGCGCGCTCCGAGCATCAGCGCCTGGGAAAGCGTCTTGCCGTTCTCCACCAGGAGCGCAGTGCGCGTGACGTTCAGCTTGTCGAGCGCTTCGCGATAAAGCTTGGTCTTGCCTTCCTTCAGCTCCAGCGAATCCACGACCGTCAGCTTGCCGTCGGCGAGCTTGGATGCCAGCGCAGAACGCAGCGCTCCCAGAAGCTTGCGGCGGGGAAACGCATAGTCATAGCTGCGCGGCTGCGGCCCGTGAACCGTGTGGCCGTGACGCCAGAGCGCCGAGCGCACCGAACCGATACGCGCACGGCCCGTGCCCTTCTGCTTCCACAGCTTCTTGCCGGAACCGGCGACTTCACTGCGGCTCTTGGTCTTGTGCGTGCCCTGGCGCAGAGAGGCGCGGTAGTGCTTGACCGCCTCCCAAAGCAAAGCCTCGTTCACCTGGCCGAATACCGCGTCGTCCAGCTCGATCGAGCCCACTTTCTCGCCGTTCAGATTCAAAACATCAACGTTTGCCATCGTCTTCTTCCTGTTAGCTTCTGGCCGTCAGCTTCTAGCTCTTAGCTACAACGGTGAAGCACCAATCCTTGTTCTCGCACGACCTAAGCTAAAAGCCAGGAGCTAATAGCTAGAGGCTGTTATTTGCGCTTGCTGCCGGCCTTCTTCGAAGCCTTCAGCGGATCGACCGTAGTGGATCCTGCAAATCCGCGGCGCTCGCGCGGCGGAGTCTTGGCCTTCGAAATCAGAACGTAGCCTTCACGCGCTCCCGGCACGGCCCCTTCGACCATCAGAAGGTTCTCTTCCAGATCAATGCCGCGAATGCGCAGATTGCGAACAGTTACCTGGTCGTCACCCATGTGACCGGGCATGCGCTGTCCGGGAAACACGCGTGACGGAAAGCTCGATGCACCGATCGAACCCTGCACCTGGAACATGTGTCCATGC
>Ga0318567_10000810_pt1 | contig 12568 bp, 8 predicted proteins | sample GRESIP088b5f20_FD_203691 | JGI IMG/M metagenome (GOLD analysis project Ga0318567, IMG submission 203691) | Tropical soil microbial communities from Luquillo Experimental Forest, Puerto Rico - GRE.SIPMG.088b5f20 | ecosystem: Environmental > Terrestrial > Soil > Tropical forest > Bulk soil...
CCGCCATCGTCGACGCCTACGGCCTGACCGCTCACCAGCGACGCGGCTTCCTGAACCAGATCATCGAGTTCGCCATCTGCGACACCGCCTGGGAAGCCGACGACGCTGCCATCACCCCGGAGACGACCGGACATCCGATTGCGCTCTGGGCGATGGCCTGGCGCGCCCGCTCCGCGGCCTGGATGGTCCGCCACCGCCGCACCCTCGAAACCGCCCTCACCCGAGGGGCGTGACCGGAACCGGCCGCCGAGGGCGGCGATGATAGTGCCATGACGAGGCAGCTTGAGAACACAGTCGCCCTGATTACCGGGTCGAGCAGCGGGATCGGCGCAGCGACCGCACGGCGGCTGGCCGCCGAGGGAGCAGCCGTCGCGCTCGTGGCTCGGCGCCGGGACCGGCTGGACGACCTGGCGGCGGAGATCCGGGCCGACGGCGGGACCGCCCTGGTGGTGCCGGCCGACGTGACCAGCCAGCAGCAGGCGGCGGGAGCGGTCGAGCAGGCCGTCGCCGGGCTGGGCCGGCTCGACATCGTGGTCAGCAACGCCGGGATCATGCTGCTGGGGCCGGCCCTGGACGCCCCGATCGACGAGTGGGACCAGATGGTGGCCCTGAACGTGCAGGGCATGCTCTACATCGCCCACGCGGCGCTGCCGCATCTGGTCCGCGCCGCCGAGGATCCGCCGCGCCGGGTGGCGGACCTGGTCACCATCAGCTCCACCGGCGGGCGCGTGGCCCGGCCCGGAAGCGGCGTGTACAACCTCACCAAGTTCGGCGCGGCGGCGTTCTCCGAGGCGCTCCGCCAGGAGATGGTGAGCCGCCGGGTGCGCGTGAGCGTAGTCGAGCCCGGCACCGTGGACACCGAGCTCATTACCCACCTCCGCGAGGACATCCGGCAGGCGGCCAGCAGTCAGACCGCCTCGATCGAACCGCTGCGACCCGACGACATCGCCGACACGGTGGCCTACATCGTGACCCGGGACCGCCGGGTGGCAGTCAACGAAATCCTCGTCCGCGCCGCCGAGCAGACATGGTAGAGCCCCTCCTGGGCCGGGGTATGCCCGGTTCTTCCTGGCAGGTACGCTTCGATCGAGGTAACGGTGCAGCTCCGTTGGCGGGGCTGGCAGCCATAACGATGGCACGTGCCTGGGCGTGGTCTTGAGCGGCAGCCGCCGCGGGCGAGCACCTGAGGTGCTCGTGGCGGCCGGTCTTGGCCTCATCGGGCCGGTGATCTGGACCAGCCGGGAGGCCGCGTGACAGGGCTGACGGACCGGCGCAGCGAGTGCGACGCGCTCGACCGGCTGATCGGGACGGTACGGACCGGGCAGAGCCAGGCCCTGGTGGTGCGCGGTGATCCGGGCGTGGGTAAGACCATGCTGCTGGACTACCTGGCCGGGCAGGCAGCGGGTTCGGGATGCCGGGTCGCGCGCGTGATGGGCGTGCAGCCGGAGATGGAACTGGCATTTGCGGGGCTGCATCAGCTGTGCGCGCCGATGCTGAGCCGCGCGGAACGCCTGCCGGGGCCGCAGCTCGAGGCACTGCGCGTAGCGTTCGGCCTCAGCACGGGACCGCGGCCCGACCGGTTCCTGGTGGGGCTGGCCGTGCTGAGCCTGCTGTCGGAAGGAGCCGGGGAACGCCCGCTGGTCTGCCTGATCGACGACGAGCAGTGGCTGGACCGGGCCTCGGCGCAGGCGCTGGGGTTCGCGGCGCGGCGGCTGGCCGCCGACCCGGTCGGGCTGGTGTTCGCGGCCCGCGAGCCGAGCGCCGATCTGGCCGGGCTGCCCGAGCTGGTTGTAGCAGGGCTGTCGGAGGATCAGGCGCGGGCGCTGCTGGCCTCGGCGCTGGCCGGGCCGTTGGATGCGCGGGTCCGTGATCTGATCGTGGCCGAGACGCAGGGTAACCCCCTGGCGCTGCTGGAGCTGCCCAGGGGACTGACCTCTGCCGAGCTGGCGGGCGGATTCGGGCTGCCGGGCGCGGTGTCGTTGCCGGGGCGGATCGAGGACAGCTTCGCCCGCCAGCTGGAAGCGTTGCCGGACCAGACCAGGCGACTGCTGCTGCTGGCCGCGGCCGATCCGTCCGGCGACCGATCGCTGGTCTGGCGGGCGGCCGGGCGGCTGGGCATCCCGGTCCAGGCGGCGGCGCCAGCGGTGGAGACGGGGCTGGCGGACTTCGGTGCCCGGGTGCGGTTCCGACATCCGCTGGCGCGTTCGGCGGCCTATCGTCTGGCGTCGTTCACGGAAATACAAGAGGCGCACCGGGCTCTGGCGGAGGTGACCGACCCGGTCGCAGATCCGGATCGCCGGGCCTGGCACCGGGCCCAGGCCGCGCCGGGTCCGGACGAGGATGTCGCCGTCGAGCTGGAGAATTCGGCCGGCCGGGCGCAGGCCCGCGGCGGGCTGGCCGCGGCCGCGGCGTTCCTGGAGCGCGCGGCGCTGCTGACGTCCGATCCCGCTCGCTACGCCGAACGCGCGCTAGCGGCGGCACAGGCCAAGCTACAGGCCGGCGCGTTCGGCGAGGCTCTCGAACTGCTCGTCGCGGCGGAAGCCGGGCCGCTGGACGCATTCCAGAGAGCCCGGGTGGACCTGCTGCGCGGGCAGATCGCGTTCGCCTCGGGTCTGGGCCGTGACGCTCCCCCGCTGCTGCTCCAGGCGGCCCGACGGCTCGAGCCGCTCAACCTCGATCTGGCGCGTGAGACCTGCCTGAGCGCGTGGATGGCGGCCGTGTTCGCCGGGCGCATGGCCGGCCCCGTCGATCTGCTTGAGGTCTCCCGCGCGGCCAGGGCCCTGCCCCCGCCGACCGACCCGCCGCGTCCGGTTGACCTGGTTCTCGACGGCCTCGCGCTGGCGGCCACCGACGGACCGGCGGCCGCGGCACCGACGTTGCGGCAAGCAGTGCGCGTCTTCGCCGGACCGGACATCACCGCGGAAGAAGGACTCCGGTGGGGCTGGTTTGCCCAGGCGGCCGCCAGCGCCCTGTGGGACTTTGACGCCTGGCGCGCGATGCTCGGACGGCAGGTCCGGCTCGCGCGCGACGCCGGCGCGCTCGACCAGCTTCCGATCATGCTGGGAGCGCTCGGGGTGAGCGCCGTGTGGAGTGGTGACTTCGCGGCGGCGGCTTCGCTGATCACCGAGTCCGATGCGGTCTGCAAGGCGACCGGGAGCCGCGTCGCGCCCTACGCCGCCATGTACCTTGCCGCGCTGCGCGGCCACCAGGCGGAGGCCATCCCGTTGATCGAGGCCGCCATCGCCGAGGCCGCAGCCGAGGGCCAGGGAGTCGCGGCGACATTCGCGCACTGGGTGACCGCGATCCTGTACAACGGCCTCGGGCGCTACGCCGACGCGCTGGCGGCGGCCGGACAAGCCACCCAGGACGCCCACCTGTACACCTCCATGCGGGCGCTGCCCGAGCTGATCGAAGCCGCCGCCCGCAGCGGGAACACCGGTGTGGCGGCCGAGGCACTGGAGCGGCTGGCGGAGACCACCCAGGCTGGCGGGACCGACTTCGGCGTGGGGCTCGAGGCGCGCTCACGCGCGCTAGTGAGCCGGGGGCAAGCCGCCGAAGGCTGCTACCGCGAGGCGATCGACCGGCTCGGCCGCACCCAGCTCCGGCCGGATCTGGCCCGCGCCCATCTGCTGTACGGCGAATGGCTGCGCCGGGAGAACCGCCGCGCGGACGCTCGGGCGCAGTTGCGGACCGCTCACGAGATGCTGGACGCGATGGGCATGGCGGCGTTCAGTGAGCGCGCCGGGCACGAGCTGCGGGCCACCGGCGGGATCGTCCGCAAGCACGCGGTTCAGGTTCCGAGCACGCTCACCGCGCAGGAGGTTCACATCGCCAGGCTCGCGCGTGACGGGCGGACCAACCCGGAGATCGGCACCCAGTTGTTCTTGTCCGCGCGCACGGTCGAGTGGCACCTGAGAAACGTGTTCACCAAGCTCGGCATTGGCTCCCGCCGCGAACTGAACGCCGCGCTGGCGCGGCTCGCCCCGGACCGCCAGCCCACCTAGCTGGCGCGTAGGCACGTGATTGCCCGGTCCTTCCTGGCGGGTTACGATCCGGTCCAGGCAGTGGTGCGGCCCCGGCCTGGCGGAGCTGGTGGCCCCAACCTCGACACGGTCTGGGCGTGGTCGTGAGCGGCAGCCGCCACGGGTGGCACCAGCGGTGCTCGTGGCGGCCGGTCTTGGCTTCGTCAGGCCGGTGATCTGGACCAGCCGGGAGGCCGCGTGACAGGGCTGACGGACCGGCGCAGCGAGTGCGACGCGCTGGGCCGGCTGGTCAAGGCGGTCCGGGCCGGGCAGAGCCAGGCCCTCGTGCTGCGAGGCGATCCGGGCGTGGGCAAGACCGTGCTGCTGGACTACCTGGCCGGGCAGGCGCGCGGGTGCCAGGTGGCGCGCGCGGTGGGCGTGCAGTCGGAGATGGAGCTCGCGTTCGCCGGGGTGCACCAGCTGTGCGCACCGATGCTGGACCGCGCCGAGCAGCTGCCGGTGCCGCAGCGGGACGCGTTGCGGACCGCGTTCGGCCTGGCCCCGGGCCCGCCGCCGGACCGGTTCCTGGTGGGGCTGGGCGTGCTGAGCCTGCTGTCGGAAGGAGCCGGGGACCGCCCGCTGATCTGCCTCGTCGATGACACGCAGTGGCTGGACCGGGCCTCGGCGCAGGCGCTGGGGTTCGCGGGGCGGCGGCTGGCCGCCGACCCGGTCGGGCTGGTGTTCGCGGCCCGCGAGCCGGGCCCGGAGCTGGCCGGGCTGCCCGAGCTGGTCATAGAAGGGCTGCCGGAGGAGCACGCGCGGGCGCTGCTGGAGGCGGCGCTAGCCGGGCCGCTGGATACGCGAGTCCGCGACCTGATCGTCGCCGAGACCCGGGGGAATCCGCTGGCGCTGCTGGAGCTGCCGCGCGGGCTGAGCACCGCGGAGCTCGCGGGCGGGTTCGGCCTGCCCGGCGCCGCGCCGCTGACCGGCCGGATCGAGGACAGCTTCGCCCGCCAGATCCAGGCTTTGCCGGAGCAGACCCAGCGGCTGCTGCAGCTGGCGGCGGCCGATCCGTCCGGCGACCCGTCGCTGGTGTGGCGGGCGGCCGGGCGGCTGGGCATCCCGGTCCAGGCGCGGGCGCCGGCGGTACAGACCGGGCTGATTGAGTTCGGCGCCGGGGTGCGGTTCCGGCATCCGCTGGCCCGCTCGGCGGCCTACCGGTCGGCCGCGGTTCCGGACCGGCAGCAGATGCACGCGGCGCTGGCGCAGGTGACCGATCCACATGTCGATCCGGATAGGCGGGCCTGGCACCGGGCCCAGGCCGCGGCCGGGCCGGACGAGGATGTCGCCGTCGAGCTGGAGCGGTCGGCCGGGCGGGCGCAGGCCCGCGGCGGGCTGGCCGCGGCCGCGGCGTTCCTGGAGCGGGCGGTGCTGCTGACCGCCGATCCGGCCCGCGAGGCCGAACGGATCCTGGCCGCAGCGCAGGCCAGCCTGCGGGCCGGCGCGTTCGGCAAGGCCCTGGAACTGCTCGCGACCGCGCAGGCCAGGCCGCTGGATGAGCTGCACAGCGCTCGGGCCGACCTGCTGCGCGGGCAGATCGCGTTCGCCTCGGGCCGGACCACCGACGCACCCCCGCTGCTGTTCAAGGCGGCCAAGCGGCTCGAGCCGCTCGATCTCGACCTCGCGCGCGAGACCTACATGAGCGCGTGGATGGCGGCGGCGATCGCCGGGCGCCTGGCGCGCGCCGACAACATGCTGGAGATCTCTCGTGCCGCCCGGGGCCTCCCCCCGGCCAATCAGCCCCCTCGCGTGGCCGACCTGGTGCTGGATGGCCTGACCCGGCTGGTCACCGACGGGCCGGGCGCCGCGGCGCCGGCGCTGCGGCAGGGGGTGAGCGTGTTTGCCAGCGCAGACATTCCCGCGGAAGAACGGCTCCGGTTTGGCTGGATGGCCCACGGGGCCGCCGACGCGCTGTGGGACGAGGATGGCTTGCGCGCGATCCTGGTCCGGCAGGTCCAGCTCGCCCGCGCCGTCGGTGCGCTCGAGCAGCTGCCGGCCAACCTAGCCTCGCTCGCCCAGGATGAGACGCGGCGAGGTGACTTTGCGGCGGCCGATGCCCTGATCGCGGAGTCCGACGCGATCAGCAAGGCGACCGGGGGGAGCCGCTATGCGTCCTACCCCGCCTTGTACCTCGCCACGCTGCGCGGCCACCAGGCCGAGGTTACCGCGCTGGCCGAGACCGCCATCGCCGAGGCCGAAGCCGGGGGGCATGGGGCCGAGGTGACAGCCTCGCACTGGCAAGCCGCGATCCTGTACAACGGCCTCGGGCGCTACGCCGACGCACTGGCGGCGGCCGAACAGGCGGTCCGGGATGCCCAGCTGTTCGTCTCCAGCTGGGCGCTGCCCGAGCTGATCGAAGCCGCCTCCCGCACCGGGAACACGCACCTGGCGGCCAGCGCACTGGATCGGCTGGCGGCGAGGACCCAGGCGGGCGGGACCGACTACGGGCTGGGCATCGAGGCACGCTGCCGCGCGCTGGTGAGCCAGGGGCAGGCCGCCGAGGACCGGTACCGCGAGGCGATCGACCGGCTCGGTCACACCCGGCTCCGCCCGGACCTGGCCCGCGCCCACCTGCTCTACGGCGAATGGCTGCGCCAGGAGAATCGCCAGGTAGACGCCGGCGCGCAGCTGCGGACGGCTCACGAGATGCTGGACGCCATCGGCATGGAGGCGTTCGCCGAGCGCGCGCGCCGGGAGCTGATGGCCACGGGCGAGGCCGTGCGCAGGCGCAGCGTCAAGACCGAAGCCACGCTGACCGTGCAGGAGGCCTCCATCGCCCGGCTGGCCCAGGACGGCCGTACCAACGCGGAGATCGGCACCCAGCTGTTCCTGTCCGCGCGCACGGTGGAGTGGCACCTGCGCAAGATATTCACCAAGCTCGGCATCGGCTCCCGCCGGGAACTGGACGCCGCGCTGGCGCTGCGAGGACAGGACAGCCAGCCGTCCCAGCCGGGCGGCCCCCCAGGCCAAGAGCGGCGAGCCGGACCAGCGTAGCCTCGACGTCGACGAAGAACGACAGAAGGAAGAACCCGGCCCTCGGCGCGGACTACCCGCGGTTAAGGCCAGGGCACTAACCAGGGTCACTCCCTGGGGCGGCGACCGCTTCCGAACGCGACCGTGAAATCAGCACCGACCGTGTGGCCGAGACGCAGGTCGCTGACGCGGCCCCGGGATTGGAGCCCGACTATGCCTACCGGAAACCATGGCCTCACCCCGCTCGCTGCGGTGGCCGGAGGTCTCCTGGCCGGAGCCGTCGGCATCGTCTGCCTGGATGCGGTCCAGTACCTGAAGTATCGCCGCGCGGGCGGCAGGGAAAGCCCGCTCGCGTGGGAGTTCGCGCCGGTCCAGACCTGGGACAAAGCCCCCGCCCCCGGGCAGGTCGCCAGGCGGGTCATCGAGGGCTTCACCCAGCGGGAACTCGCCGACCGGTGGGCCTTCCCCGTCAGCACCGCCATGCACTGGGCCTACGGATCGGGAGCGGCGGCGCTGTACGGCATCCTGGCCGGATCACTGCGCCGGCCGCACGCCGCCTATGGCCTGCCGTTCGGCGCGGCGGTGTGGGCCGCCGGCTACGTGATCCTCCCGGAGGGCGGCCTGTACAAACCGATCTGGGAGTACGACGCGAAGACCCTGGCCTGGGACCTGAGCGGCCACCTCGCCTACGGAACAGGCACCGGCGTCACGTTCTGGCTGCTCGCGAAGGGCTAGGACGCGCCATGGCCAATCGATGCAGCCACTCACTTCCATCTACCGAATCCGGAGGTTCATCGACATGAACGAGAACAGCACGAGCAACAGCGTGCGGACGTCGGCCGAACCGACCGTGCTGAACGACCCGCTACGCAACCGCGGGGTGGCGTTCACGCAGGCCGAGCGGGAGGCGCTGGGCCTGACCGGGCGGCTGCCGTACGGGGTGCTGACCTTGGAGGAGCAGGCCCGGCGGGCGTGGCAGCAGCTGCAGGCCCAGGGCGGCGACCTGGCCAAGAACGTGTACATGGAACAGCTGCACGACCGTAACGAGGTGCTCTACTTCAAGGTGCTGCTGGACCACCTGGCCGAGCTGCTGCCCGTGGTCTACGACCCCACGGTCGGGGACGCGATCGAGAAGTACTCCCACGAGTACCGCCGTCCGCGGGGCATTTACCTGTCCATCGATCACCCGGACGACATCGAGAAGGCGTTCGGCACGCTGGGCCTGGGTGCCGGCGACGTGGACCTGATCGTGTGCAGCGACGCCGAGGAGATTCTCGGCATCGGCGACTGGGGCGTGGGCGGCATCGCGATCTCGGTCGGCAAGCTGGCCGTCTACACCGCCGCGGCCGGGATCGACCCGCGCCGGGTGATCCCGGTGTCCCTGGACGTGGGCACCGACAACGAGGGGCTGCTGAACGACCCGCTGTACCTGGGCAGCCGGCACGCCCGGGTCCGCGGCGAGCGCTACGACGCGTTCATCGAGAAATACCTGGCGACCGCGTCCTCGCTGTTCCCGGGCGCGCTGCTGCACTTCGAGGACTTCGGCGCGAACAACGCCCGGCGCATCCTGGTCACCTACCGGGACAGGTACCGGATCTTCAACGACGACATGCAGGGCACCGGGGCCGTCGTCATGGCCGGGCTGTTCAACGCGCTGAAGGTCACCGGGACCCGCTGGCGCGACCAGCGCGTGGTCATCCTCGGCGGCGGCACCGCCGGGGTCGGCATCGCCGACCAGATCCGCGACCAGATGGCCCGGGACGGGCTGGACGAGGCTCAGGCCACGCGCCAGGTCTGGATCGTGGACCTGCCCGGCCTGCTGTCTGAGGACATGGGCGACGGCCTGCTGGACTACCAGCGTCCCTACGCCCGCCCGGCCGCCGAGGCCGCCGGCTGGGCCACGACGCCGGTGCAGGTGGACCCGTCCGCGGCCACCCGCTGGCCGCAGATGGCCGCGCTGCGCCAGGCCCGGGCCGCTTCGGGCATCATCACGCTCGAGACCGTGGTCGGGCACGTCAAGCCGACGGTCCTGATCGGGGCGTCGACGTCGCACGGGGCCTTCACCCAGCAGATCGTCGAGACGATGAGCGCCGGGGTCGAGCGGCCGGTCATCTTCCCGGTCTCCAACCCGACTTCGCAGATCGAGGCGATGCCGTCCGACATCATCGGCTGGTCCCGGGGCAAGGCGCTGGTGGCCACCGGCCTGCCGATCCCGCCGGTGGACTACGCGGGCGTGCGGTACCGGATCGGGCAGGCCAACAACGCCCTGCTGTACCCGGGTCTTGGCCTGGGCACGATCGTGTCCGGCGCGTCGAAGGTGACCGACGGCATGCTGCTGGCGGCCGCCGAGGCGGTGGCGGGCCAGGCCGACGTCAGTGCGCCTGGCGCCTCCTTGCTGCCGGCGGTGGAGAACCTGCGCGCCTCCTCGGCGACCACGGCGATCACGGTGGCCCGGGCCGCGGCCGATGACGGCGTGGCCACCAAGAAAGCCGATAACCTGGTGCAGGCCGTCCAGGACGCGATATGGCAGCCGGTCTACCCCGACTCGGGGTCGTGACGTCGGCGTCGGGCAGCGCGTCCGGCGGAAGAGCCGGCCAGCCCAAGCCGGACCGCTTCCCGCGGCTCACGCTGCCGCCGCCGGCGGAGGTCCGGGAAGCCGCCGCGGACAGCATCCTGCTGGCCGTCGCCTGCCTGATCAGCTACTGGCTTACCACCGGGGTTCTGTCCCTGGCGTATTCGGTCAGCCCGGCCGACGATGCGCTGGGCGGGCTGTGGGCGGTCCTCGCGACCGTGTTCCTCTTCCGGGACAGTTATAACAAGAGCCTGGCCGCGGCGGTGTCCCGGATGGCAGCGACGCTGGTGAGCTTCGCGCTGTGCCTGGCCTACCTGGCGTTCCTGCCCTTCCATCCATGGGGCCTGGCGATCCTGGTGGGCCTGAGCGTCCTGGTCACGGCGGTGATCGGCCGGCCAGAAGACGAGATAACGGCCGGGATCACGACCGCGGTCGTGATGGTCGCGGCCAAGCTGAGCCCGCTCGACACCTGGCGGCAGCCCGTTCTCCGCCTGGCGGACACCGCGATCGGCGTCGCCGTGGGCCTGGTGGCCGCGTGGCTTGGCCTGCGCGCCGTCCGCCCCCTGGTCCGGCCTTCGAGTTCACAAACGTTAGGAGAGTACGCACCATGACCGCTACGAATGAGGAAGAGCCGAAGATCCTCGACCTGCCTATCGGGCTGGACGCGACCGGGATGCGGAAGGAGTTCGACAGCCTGGGCGATGTCGAGGTACCGGCCAACCGGTACTGGGGCGCGCAGACCGAGCGCAGCCTGCACCATTTCAACATCGGCACCGACCGGATGCCCAAGGAGGTGTATCACGCCTACGGGTATGTGAAGAAGGCCGCGGCGGTGGTGAACACCGCGGCCGGGCGGCTGCCGGCCTGGAAGGGCCAGCTGATCGAGCGGGTGTGCGATGAGGTGATCAGCGGGGCGCTGGACACCGAGTTCCCGCTGTACGTGTTCCAGACCGGGTCCGGCACCCAATCCAATATGAACGTCAACGAGGTGATCTCCAACCGGTGCATCCAGCTGGTCGGCGGCACGCTGGGCTCCCAGCAGCCGGTCCATCCGAACGATCACGTGAACATGGGCCAGTCGTCCAACGACACGTTCCCGACCGCGATGCACGTCGCGGCGTACACGATGGCCACGCAAAGGACGATCCCGGCGCTGACGCGGCTGCGGGATGCCATCGACGCCAAGTCGAAGCAGTGGGCGGATGTGGTCAAGATCGGCCGGACGCACCTGGAGGACGCGGTGCCGCTGACCGTCGGCCAGGAGTGGTCCGGGTACGCCGGGGCGCTAGATGACGCGATCGCCGAAGTCGAGCACGCCACCGCCGGGCTGCTGGCGCTGGCCATGGGCGGCACCGCGGTGGGCACCGGGCTGAACGCCCCGCCCGGGTTCGGGGACCAGGTGGCGGCGCAGATCGCTTCGATGACGGGGTACCCGTTTGTCACGGCGGCCAACAAGTTCACCGCGCAGGGCACGCTGGACCGGATGGTCCGGGCGCACGCCGGGCTCAAGGCCGCCGCGGTGAGCTTGTTCAAGATCGCCAACGACCTGCGCTGGCTCGGGTCCGGGCCCCGCACCGGGATCGGCGAGCTGATCTTCCCGTCCAACGAGCCGGGGTCCTCGATCATGCCGGGCAAGGTCAACCCGACCCAGGCCGAGGCGATGCTGATGGTCGCGATCCAGGTCATCGCCTCCGACGTCGCGGTGACCATGGGCGGGAACGAGGGCAACTTCGAGCTGAATGCCTTCCGCCCGATACTGATCAGCAACTACCTGCACTCGGCGCTGATCATGGCCGACATGTGCGACCACTTCCGGGAGTTCATGGTCGAGGGAACGAGGCTGAACCAGGCCAAGCTGAAGGAGAACATCGACCGGTCGGTGATGATGGTCACCGCGCTGTCCCCCATTATCGGCTACGACAAGGCCGCCGCGATCTCCTACTACGCCATCGACCACGACCTCACCCTCAAGCAGGCGGCGCTGGCCAAGGGCGTGAGCGAGGAACTGTACGACAAGGTCGTCATCCCCATCAACCTGACCCACCCCGGCACCGCCGACGTACCGTGAACGAGGAGGAGGCAGGCCGCGGGCAACCGGTCGGCAAGGCGGCCCTGATCGCCTCGGTCGGCGGCGCCCGCGGCTACGCCGACTGGACCAACCCCGACCACCGGCTGCGGCGGCTGCTGGCCGAGTTCATCGGCATGGCCGGCCTGACGTTCGTGCTGTCCGGCGGCGCGGCCATCCTGGCCCGGTACGGCGGCCGCGGCCTGCAACCCTGGCAGATCGTGCTGGTGCTGTCGCTGGTCTCCGCGCTGTGGCTGGTGGCGTCGGTCTACTTCCTCGGCGACATCTCCGCCCACTTCAACCCGGTCACCACCTTGGCCTTCGCGCTGCGGAAGGACATGGACTGGATCATGGCCAGCGCTTACTGGGTCGTCCAGTTCGCGGCCGCCATCTGCGGGTCCCTGCTGGCCCGCGCGTTCTTCGGACCCGCCGGGAACCTGGCGGCCACGATGCCCAAGCCGGGCCAGTCCTGGCAGGCCGCCGGGTTCGAGGCGATCATCACCTTCGGCCTGGTGCTGATGATCCTCAACCTGGCCAACGGGCCGAAGCTCAACGGGCCGTTCGTCCCGCTGGCCGTGGGGGCTTACATCATGGCCTGGGGCACCATGGGCGGACCCTACGACGGTGCGTCCATGAACCCGGCCCGCAGCCTCGGACCCGACGTGGCCATCGGCGACCTGTCCACCTGGTGGGTCTACCTGATCGGGCCGGCGATCGGCGCGGTCATCGCCGTGGGAGTCGCGCAGGTGCTGCGCGGGCCCGCCAGAGCCCAGGAAGCCAGCGCCGCGGAGGGAGAGCCGCTGGACCGGATCGCCTGACTGTGCTCAGAGGAGCAGCCGGCCTACACGGAAAGGATCCGAGCCGTGCGCGTAGGACTGATGATCCCCTGCTACATCGACATGTTCTATCCCGAGGTCGGGGTGGCGACGCTGGAGC
>Ga0318567_10000813_pt1 | contig 12555 bp, 11 predicted proteins | sample GRESIP088b5f20_FD_203691 | JGI IMG/M metagenome (GOLD analysis project Ga0318567, IMG submission 203691) | Tropical soil microbial communities from Luquillo Experimental Forest, Puerto Rico - GRE.SIPMG.088b5f20 | ecosystem: Environmental > Terrestrial > Soil > Tropical forest > Bulk soil...
GGCTGTCCGGTAAAAAATGTAGATTTGGACATTAAATAGTTTTTGGTGTGGTAACTTAAAACTACTTATTTAGGAGACTTCGGTCTCCTTTTTTATTCCTTTTTTATTTTTACCGGACAACAGTGATCAGCACATTTTCAAATTATTTCACTTCCCGCAATTCTTCCCATCTCGTTGTATACCGCGGGCTGCGGAGTTCCTGGCGCATTTTCCAGTCGCGGGTGGTGCCGGAGGAAGCGAATTTCAACACGTCATTACGCATGCTGAAATTAATGTTGTCGATCATGCTCATTAAGTGCCTGTTTTCATTTGTTTGTTCGCTAAAAAGATTACCCTGAATGGAACTGTCCGGCACCAGGCCGCTGAGCATTACTCCGGCTTTCTTGTAAGTTTTTCCATCTTCAAACAAGGCGTCAACGAGTTTCATTGCAGGCTTTATCAATTCATTGGTGGAGCTGGTGGCATTGGGCAAAATTGTGTACGAACTGATCACCGGCCCGTGATGAAAGGCCACCTTGTGATCCTGCTCTTTCGGCACAATGAATACACTGACAATATTTGCGGCACTGTATTGCCGGCGCAGTTTCTCCGCTGATCTCGACATATAAGTTGCCACGGCTTCTTTGATATCTGCAATAGAAGTTACGGGCTGACCAAACATACGTGTTGTTGCAATCATTTTTTTGTTTACCAATTCATCATCCATAAAAATCGCGGCCTCGCCGCGAAGCTCCTTCAACAGGCGAACACCTACCACGCCTCCCAAATGCTTGAAGGCCCAGTTTTGCGGCATGTTGCTAAGCTGCCATGCATCAGCAATCCCCCAACCGACCAGCTTGTCTGCATATGCCCGCCCGATGCCCCACAGCTCTCCCACTCTCGTGCTTTGTAAGGCGGTTCGTATTTTATCATCGGTGTCAAGTACCGTTACACATTGCGTTGCCTTCTTGTTTTTTTTGGCAATGTGATTAGCCACTTTCGCCAATACTTTTGTGGGCGCCACTCCGACAGACACAGAAATGCCCGTCCACTGCTCAACTCTTTTGCGTATGTTCATGGCGGCCGGCGCCAGGTCGCGATCTGTAATATCGTGCAGATCCAAAAACGCTTCATCTACTGAATAAACTTCCACATTCGAAGGATCGACCAATGTGCGCAGCGTTTCCATTACGCGCCAACTCAAGTCGCCATACAAATTGTAATTAGATGAAAATGCTGAAACGCCATTTTTTTCAATGAGTGGCTTCGCTTTAAAGTAAGGACCAGCCATATCAATTCCCAACTTTTTTGCTTCATCACTCCGCGATATGATGCATCCGTCATTATTACTCAACACAACAACAGGTCGCTCCGCCAATTCAGGACGAAACGCTCTCTCGCAGGAGCAATAAAAACTGTTACAATCGACTATGGCTTTGAATGGCATTTGTGAGTTGTGAGTTATGAGTTATGAGTTGTGAGTTGTGAGTTATGAGTTAATAGTTGTGAGCCTTCAGATGCAACGTTCAATTTTCAACTTTCAACTACACTCTGTGTATCACATACGTCACCACACCCCACACGGCAAACTCAGCCAATGGTTCTACTTCTATTGGTGCAAGGCCGGGTGTTTCAGGAATGAGTCTTATTTTGTTGAACGCTTTGTCGAGGCGACGAATCAGCATCTCGCCATTTAATATAGCAATGACCACTTTTCCGCTAACCGCTTTCAGCGAACGGTCAACAATCACCACATCGCCGTCGTGAATACCGGCACCAATCATCGCATCGCCGGTTACACGCATGAAAAAAGTGGCGGGCTTGTTTTTTACAAGTTGCTCGTTGAGATCAATACCCCGTTCCATATAATCATCTGCGGCAGCGCCAAAACCTGTTGCATTAGCAGTTGGAACATCCCATTGGTTAAATTCCTTTGATCCCTTATAGGAAGCGTTATAAAAAGTATCTGACTCCATATGCTAATATTTTTAGCAAAGTTACCTAAAAAAATTAGGAAACAAGAATTAAGAATTAAGATTTTTTGAGCACAGCATTCCTTATTGAAACTGACCAATTTCTGTTTGCCAGTCACCAGTAAACAATGCTTTAAAGAGCGAATTCTTAATTCTTAATTACATTTTACAGTTGGTTTTACTCAATGCAGCTTTCAATCCTTTCGCTAATTTTTCCGGATCGCCGACGGCCCAAAAATGCATCATGAATAAACGCGGTTCATCGTGGAGCATATGGCTGTGAACGGCTGTTGGTGAAATACCGTTTTCTGTGAGTGCTTTTACGACCAGGTTTACTTCATCCGCCAACATCACAAAATCGCCGGTTATAGCAGCGCGGTTACCATCCATTTGAAAATTAATGGCAGTCGCCATGCCCATTGCAGGAGGCATTTCCATACCGCTTTCCATTGTTTTTTCTTTGCGTGGGAACGTATATTGAAGCAATGAGCCGCTTTGTTTGCCGCTATTTCCAAGTATTGCAGTCACTTTGTTCCAATCCGGACTTTTCGGATTTATCATCGTACCGGTGGGAGCAACAAGAGGAGTCGCAGTAACCTGCAAAACGGCTTTGATTTTTTGCGCAAGCTCAACGGCATTTCCTTCGCCGTGATAATGAATGTATTTTATTGCTGGCGTTTCATTGATAAGGTGATTGTGAATGGCGGTTACTTCAAGATTTTCTTCCATCAGTTTGGTCACCACTTTTGGAACTTCTGAATCAAGCAAAACAAGATCGCCCATCATCATCGCATGATCATGCATTTGTATGATGCCGATCCATGTTCCCAAAGCGAGTCCTGGTGCGACTGCAAATCCATCCACCATTACCTTCAGATCCGACCGCGGATAGGAAATTTTATAGACATTTCCCATTACCATTCCTTTTTTGCCAAACACATTATTTAATGCAGTAGAATCAATTTGTGAAAAGCAGGAAATAGCTACCAACAAGCTCAACGCTGACAACATTATCTTTTTCATGGCAGAAAGTTTTTAAGTAAAAAAGAGCTGGGTCAGTTACAACCGACTCGTTAAATCAATTCAATAATCGCACCAAATAGAGTGTAAAATTTTTCCATTGTTTAAAACCAACAGGCTATGAAGGTGTGGCTAGTTGATTTTTTCATAGCTCTTCTAAAACACAAACCTGACATGTTTTTAGAAACTTGTCAGGTTTGTGAACTCTCCGCTGATTTATTTACAAATGCACAATTGTCCGCCAGCTGGCGGAAGGATGATGAGCAAAATTACCTCTGTCGATACCATAAAAAAACCTGACAGATAAAGGCCTGCCAGGTTCTATTATGTATGTCGACTTATTAATTCTTGATTCAATGTCGTTTCATTAAGGTGCGATTGCATGCGAATTAATGCCCTACGGGCATATGACCGATTGTTGAATCGTTTCTATTGATATTGTTCCCCTACGGGGAACGCTTGCCCGTAGGGCATCAATATCAATAGAAAAACTAACACCAGGGAAGACAAATGTCCGTAGGACATTAATCTGTTAGAGGTTGAATAGCTTAAGGAAACGACATTGATTCTTAATTATTAATTCGCCTCTCACTTCTCAAACACAAAAATCGGATACTCTCCTTTCAATCCGCATTTCTCGGGTTCGCGTTCTTCTTTGTTGTAAAGCCAGTTGAGGATTTGTTTGCCGAACAACGGTGCGTGAATATAATATTTCATGAAAGGCACGCTGATGCTGCGCCATACTTTAAGTTTGAAATTGAATGGCAAATTCTTTTTGAAATATTCGTAAGGATGTGCGTGGAAATACAACATCTTTTCCGGAGCGCCTTTTCCTGCCACTTTGTTGAAAGCCTCTTTGAGCCTGTTTTTGGTGAACACCGCTGCACGGAAAGGAAACAAACCAACGTTCATCCACGGTGAATGCTTGAACCATTCGTACACGATGACACCTTTACCTTTTGCAGCAAGCACGCGGTACAACTCCTTCATGGCTGTCACCTGCTCGTCTTTAGGAATGTGATAAATAGTATTCAGTGAAATAAAGCCATCAATTTTTCCATCTTTAAAAGGCATGTTGGTCATGTCACACAACACGCAAATGCCTTTATCACCCAGCTTTCTTTTCGCCTCAGAAAGTGCAGTGAAAGAGAAATCTACACAAATGCGGTATTTGTAATTGTCTGAGTATTGAAGGTAATCTGGAAACTGCAATGCGCCGGAAGCTGCGTCCAGCATATATGTTCCGCTTGGATTTAAAAAACGGCGCACACGGTCGTGACATTTTTTAATGTACTCTTTTGACACGTCGCGCAGATCTTCGAAAATTACAGCGTCTTCATAATCGCCTTTTTCATTGGCGGTCCATCCCTTTTCATCATAGAAATTTTTAACCAGCTGCTTATCAGCGCTGATAGTTTCTTTCAGCAGTTTGTCCTGCGAATCCACCACTGCAAGATCTTTCAGCAGTAATACAATTTCGTTGATGATTGGATAGATATAAGCTCCGTCTGTAGTAATCAAGCCTTTGGTGAGTGGAGTGGAAAACACTTTGCCATCTGCCTGCCATACGGCTCCTGCGGCTACTTTGTTGTTAAGGGATTCAATTTCATGGGGTTCTAAAGCACGAACATCTTTGCCTGTTATCGGGCACTTCAAAATCTCGATCCATTCCATATTGAGGTAAGTTTTTAAACGTAGCGCTAATATAGGTAAGGATCGTTATTTGTGCAAGAAAGGAGTGTGAATTATGAGTGATGAATTATGAATGATGAGTGATGAATTGGATGGCTGCGAGATAATTCTTTGAACAGTGAAGTATGAACATGAACTGTTGATTGTGCGGGATGTCAGATTACTATGAAGCAAGCCAGGCAGCTACCGTTCATATTTCATAGCTCGCAGTCCATACCTAGGCAGCCCATTCATCTCTCATCATTCATAATTCATCATTCATAATTCATCATTCATCATTCACCTCTCAACACTCCCACCCTTCCTTTGCCACCAGCGAGATACACGGCTTTCCCGTTCTTCGCTCTGCGGCAAACATGATAGCCTTCTGTGGAAATATTGCGCCAGTTAAGGCCCGCATCGTTTGAAATATCAACGCCGGAAGTGCCGCAAGTGATGAGTTTGTTTTTGTCGATAAATTCAACACATGATCTGTAACCATTGGGCGGCGTTACAGGAGCGATCCATGTTTTGCCACCATCTTTGGTGATGGCACAATTTTTTTGTCTCAACGTATCTTTTGAAAAATCACCACCCACCACTACAAAGTAATCACTGTGTTTTAAGTTTTTGTTATCTCTTATCGCGATCGAATTTGCACCGGTGGTTTGTGTGCCCTGAATGATAGGGAGATCGATTGGCGCGTTATTGCTAAACAATCGCGAATGCAGGCCACCGGAAACAAAGCATGCTTTGTCTCTGGTTAGACTGCGAACATTCGTGCCGCTTGCTGCGAAACATGCTTCGCCGGAATCAGCGACGGGTAGATTATTTGCAGGAACCTCCATCCATGCATCGCCTCCATCGAATGAACGGATAACGAAAAATTTTCCATCAATCGGATCACCGATTATAATGCCGCTGTCATCGTTCCAAAATTCCATCGCATCCAGAAACATGCCGGGTCTATGATTTTCATAAACTGCCCGCCACGTTTTACCGCCATCAATTGTTTTTAATACTACAGCCGGCGTGTCCACTGCAATGATGATAGCGGTGACTTCATCAAATGCTTCTATGTCGCGGAAATCTCTTTTTTCAAATCCGGGAACAGGAAACCATGTCCACGTTTTACCAGCGTCCATGCTTCTTCCAACAGTTCCGTTGCTACCGCTAACCCAAACGGTTTTATCATCAACAACACTTAAACCGCGGAAACTGGCTTTAACATTGGTGTTTAGAGGAATTATTTTTTGCGAAAAAACGGGGAGGCAAAATAGAGAGAGTGTGATTACTATAAGGAAGCGCATGATGTGCTGATTTGAAAATTTGAAAATGTGCTAATTTGAAAATTGTGTCCTATCCGCAACGTTTACGATTAAAACACAATTTTCAAATTAAGCAAAAAGAATGTATCAATTATCAAATGAATGATGCACAGAAAGAATTTTCAAATTTTCAAATTTTCACATTGGCCAGCGCAGTCACAACACGCTGAAATGTTTCCTCTTCGGTCAATGCTTCAGGAACAAACCGCTGGCCGATCACCTTCTCGTATAACTCAATGTATCGTTTACTAATAGTGTTTATCCACTCATCATTCATCTCAGGAACTGTTTGTCCTTCTTTACCCATGAAGTTATTTGCAATGAGCCATTCGCGTACAAACTCTTTGCTCAGTTGTTTCTGACGCTCACCTGCTGCTTGTCTTTCCTCAAAGCCATCAGCATAAAAATATCTTGAAGAATCTGGTGTGTGAATTTCATCCATCAAATAAATAGTGTCACCTATTTTTCCAAATTCATATTTTGTATCAACCAAAATCAATCCCTGCTTTGCTGCAATTTGTTTACCTCTTTCAAAAAGTGCCAGTGTATATTTTTCCAACACTGCCCAGTCTTCTGCAGAAGCTAATCCTTTTGCAATGATCTCTTCTTTTGAAATGTCTTCATCGTGTCCTTCGTCAGCCTTTGTGCTTGGCGTAATAATGGGTGTTGGGAAGAAATCATTTTCTTTCATTCCTTCCGGCATTGTTACACCACAAAGTATTCTGCTTCCACTACTGTAGGTGCGCCATGCATGTCCTGTTAAGTTGCCTCGAACAACCATTTCGATCTTAAACGGCTGGCAACGCTTGCCAATTGATGCAGATGGCGCAGGCACATCCAGCAGCCAGTTTGGACAAATATCTTTCGTTGCATTCAGCATGTATGCAGCGATTTGATTTAAAACTTGTCCTTTATAAGGGATGGGCTTGGGTAAAATAACATCAAACGCAGAGATACGATTGCTGGCGATCATTACCAGTAATTCATTGCCGATGCTATATACATCACGCACTTTGCCTTTGTAAAAGCCTGTTTGACCGGGAAATTGTAGTGTAGACATGCTGCAAAATACCTACAAGACAGGCAATTATCCAAATTCACGAAGAATGTCTTTAAAAAACTACGTTTCAACACCATTTAAGCCCGCTGCAAACAGCTTGCAGAGGCGACTAAACAACAACAATTGGTAACAAAACTTGTTACTTTATAGCAGGCAGCGTTATACATGAAAACCCTTACCACCCGCTTGTAACAATAGTTTCAGAACACTTTGTGTGTATATTATTTTTTTGGCGACATAATTATTATATATATTTTGCCGCGTATATACCACAAACCAAATTTGCCGATATGAGATTGACCCGTTTACTACTATGCATGCTTACCTTGTCCATTTCAACGATCGCTTCCTTCGCTCAGGTTACTATTACCGGTAACGTAAAAAATTCCTCATCAAACGAAAATGTCGCCGCTGCTTCAGTTGCCGTTAAGGGAACAGGAACGGGTACATTCACAGATGAAAAAGGAAATTTTAAACTGGTATCGAAAAAAACACCACCGTTCACGTTAGTTGTGAGCTCTGTGGGTTATGAGCAAAGAGAAGTGATAGTAACAAGCGCAAGCCCCGTTACTATTGTACTTGACCCGGCAGTATCATTGGGTTCGGAAATCGTTGTATCTGCCAGCCGTGTTCCGGAAAGAATTTTGGAATCACCGGTATCTATTGAACGTGTAAACGCAGGCAGCATCAGGGTTGCGCCAGCTACGTCGTACTACGACATCATTGGCAACCTCAAAGGTGTTGACATGACAACGTCAGGCTTACTTTTCAAAACGCCCAGCACACGCGGTTTTAACTCAAGCGGTAACACTCGTTTGAACCAGATCGTGGATGGCATGGACAACCAGGCACCCGGACTTAACTTTTCTTTGGGCAACGTTATCGGCGTGACAGAACTGGATGTTGAAAGCATGGAACTCTTGAGTGGCGCGTCTTCAGCATTGTATGGTCCGGGCGGTATGAACGGAACGATTCTCATCAACAGCAAAGACCCGTTCAAATATCCGGGTGTTAGTGCGCAGGTAAAAGGCGGTGTAATGAACATTAACAACCCTGGAAGAAGTGCTTCAGCCTACCAGGATTATTCTGTAAGATGGGCACAAAAAATTTCCGACAAATTTGCTTTCAAAATTGCAGGACAATATGTGCAGGCAAATGATTGGGTGGCATATGACAGTTCAAACTATGATGTGCTTGCCCTTAAAACTAAATCCGGCAACCGCATTACAGATCCGAACTACAACGGTGTGAATGTTTACGGTGATGAAACCACTTTAGACATCAGAGGTTCTCAAACTCCATTTATACAAGGAGTGATTGCTTCTTTACCTCAAAACCAACAACAACAGGTTGCACAGATCATGGCGCCTTACCTGAGCTCACCGTTCAGCGTTTCAAGAACGGGTTACAACGAAGCAGACATTATTGATCCAAAAACATACAACCTGAAAGTTTCAGGTGGCCTGTATTATAAAATAACTGACAAACTGATGGCTTCTGCTTCTGGTTACTGGGGAACAGGTACCACAATTTATACAGGCAGCGACAGATATGTGTTGAAAGATTTGAAAATGGGTCAGTACAAACTGGAACTGAAATCTAAAAACTGGTTTGTAAGAGGATATACAACGCAGGAAAATGCCGGCAAATCTTACAACTCAACGATAAGCACACGTTATGCTAACGAAGCATGGAGACCAAGTTATAATCCTGCAAACCCTCTTGCAAGCTGGTATCCAAGGTACTCAGGTGCATTTGTACAAGGCGCTGTAACTACATGGACACAGGCTTACCAGGCTGCATTGAATGCGGGACAAACGCAACAACAGGCAGCTGCAACTGCACAGGCGGCGATGCTTGCCAACACTCAGCTGCTTAACAACATTGCAAGAGGTTATGCTGACTCTGCAAGACCTGCACCAGGCAGCGATGCATTTAAAAGTTATTTCAACAGTGTTATTACCAAACCAATTTCACAAGGTGGTGGTTTGTTTGTTGACCGCTCCGATCTTTATATGGTGGAAGGTCAGTACAACCTGACAGAACCTTTGAATTTGGAGCATAAAGGAACTGACATCCTTGTTGGTGGTAACTGGAAACAATACGTGTTGAATTCACAGGGAACCATCTTCGCTGATACAACGGGTAAAATAAAAATCAACGAAGGCGGTGTGTATGCGCAGATCTCGCAAAAATTATTTGGCGATGCATTGAAACTTACTGCATCCGGCAGATATGATAAAAACCAAAACTTCGATGGCAAATTCACTCCGCGGTTTTCTGCCGTAGTGAGAGTGGCGAAAGATCAAAATATTCGTTTGTCTTACCAGACTGCTTACAGGTTCCCAACTACACAGAACCAATGGATCAATCTGCAAACTGGTACAGCCTTCCTGATCGGCGGTTTGCCACAATTGAGAACAGGTCACCACTTTGATACAAACCCTGTTTATACACAAGACAGCTACATTGCTTTTGCACAAAGCGCCGACCCTTCCAAATTGAAGGTTCAACAGTTCAACACTTACAAACCAGAGACATCTCATTCATACGAAATTGGTTACAAAGGTTTGATTGCAAACAAACTGATGTTTGATGTTTACGGTTATTATGCACACTATAAAGATTTCCTTGGCAGAATAAATGTTGTTCAATCATCTAACGGAGAAATTTCCGGTCTTTCAAATCCATTTTTCTACTCAGTATCAGTTAACAGCGCTTCCAGCGTAAACACTTACGGTTACGGATTTTCACTGGAATATTTGATGAGAAACAATTTCTCTATCAACGGTAACTTCTATTCTGACGACATCCAGGACGTTCCTGCAAACTTCCAGGCACAGTTCAACACGCCGAAATACCGCACCAACATTGGCGTTGCGAATAGCGGCTTCGGCTGGAAAAAAAGAATGGGCTTTAACGTTGTGTACAGATGGCAGGATGCTTACTACAACGAGAGCACCTTCATCACCGGTAACGTAAGTGCATTCAGCACCGTAGATGCGATGATCAGTTTGAAATTACCAGACATCAAATCAATGATCAAAATTGGTGGTACAAACATTACCAACCACTACTACATAAATTCTTACGGCAACCCACGCATTGGTGGCTTGTACTATGTGAGTTTCGCGTACAACGTGCTGTAATCCATTGGCACACGGATGACACGGATTAGACGGATTTTCACGGATTAATTTTTGATCATACTTTATATAACAAAGGCTTCGACAATGTCGGAGCCTTTTGCTTTTTATTTGGAAATCGGCAGCTGTTCCTTGATTGGACTTTGGTTGCGTCGCACTCTTCAGCTGTAGTAATTCCACTGAACTATTTCATCCTAACCAATTCAAACCTCTAAAAAATCATAACCCATCATCACAATCATGAAAATCTGCGTTCCATTCTCTCCCATTTTCAAATTACCACATTTTCAAATTGCTCACTGCCTCTCATACAGCACCACTTTCATCGGTTCCAGCAATGGGTGATGGCCCTCTAAACCTTTGGCGGTGAGCCGCAGCGAAAAATTATCAAACGTCACCTCCGCGATCCAGGGTTCCAGTTCGACTTCGAAATAATTTTGACTGGTGACTTTAAACGCAGAGAATCGCTCCGGACATAATTCAAAAACCAGGAACAAACTATCTGCACTTTTCATCGGAATCTTTGCAATACCATCATTTCCGGTTCTGGCGATTTGCTGCGTTTTGCTGCTTTTAGCAAGACAAGTTGTGTAGGAAAGTAAATTACGATCGGGGTTGGAAAATTTTATCGTGAGATCATTGGCTGGTCTATGTTCGCTTTTCACCAACTTAAAACTGCCGTTGTTTTTTTCAAAGCTGTTTAAAATAACAGAGTCGCCTTTCTGGTACCATTTGCCTTTACCATATCTGTCAACAGCGCCATAGCTATAGAAAAACTCAAAGGTGCTATCTGCTTTCAATGCAAAGGCACTCGCGGTTTCCATTACTCCATGCATGTAATATTCGCCTACAGCAGGAGGTTGCTGGGCTTGTAAACTGGTCATCGCAAAAAGCAATAGCGGGGTTATAAAGACTTTCATTACAGCGCTCGTTTAAATGAGCGCTGAAGAAATAACACTATCACGTAGGGAAATGTTTATTCAACAGGCCGAGGCTAACGAAGATATTGCAAACCGCAACAAACCACCAATAAACGCTTGGATTACAATTGATCGGGTCCTGCCCATTAATGCCAATACAGGTACACTCAGCCAATAATCATTTTGTTCAGTTTTCAATCACGAAAGAATAATCTTCCAGTATATACGATGTGAGCAAGCCCTTTTTAATTGTTAAATTCAAAAAATATTTTTCGTAGTTCCCCTCCTTATTTGCTTGCCTCATCAGTTCTGTTGAATTGAAATTATCTATTGATTCGTCATTACCAAAGAAATCAAAATCAATTGTATTACTTGATCCTGCGCTTACAATATAAACTTTAAAAACTTTACACTTTATATAAATTGCATCAGCACTATCAACAAGCCTTTCATTCACGTACTCAAAAAACCAAAAAGACGTCGTACCAAAAACTACAACAGATAAAAATAAATTTTTAACTAAAGTTGTAAAATCTGTAAAAAAAAACTGGAGGGTTTCTTCAAAGTCAAAAAAGGTCTTTCGAATTAAAAATAACACACCCAAACCCACAAGTGTGCCAGCTAAATATAGCGAGATGGGGATATAGTTGTTTAGGAACATCTCTCGGTTCGTTGTTTTACGATGATAAATTAATAACGCTGTAAAAACAACAGTACAGGTTATAAAAAAATTATCGAATCTCTTTTCTTTCATTATTTGTAAAGGTTAAGATTTAATCTGACATTGGGTAAACTCGGTGCACCTTCTCATACTTATTTGCCCTACATACCGGCAGTGGTGGCTCTTTTCTCCAACATCTGTCATCAACTTCACAACTTCCGAAAATGCCTATCATACAACCCCACGAGCACGCTATTGCCTCTCTCATCAACTTTTAAACCTCCATACATTGCGCTGTCATATTTTTTCGCCTGCCCTTCCTGGAAGAAAAATGACTCTGCTCCCACTTTCAATGCCTTGTCCTGATATGTATATTCAATAAGCGTTTCACTGTTGTCCAACCGGAACTTTCCGGGCTGAAATCTTACTAACTGGCCCACGTTATTTGAATCTACCATTACAACACAACATCCCCTTTTGCCCATGTTTACGTCTGGTTTTTCCGCGATCAAATACTTCAGTGCCATGTAGTCGCCCTGCATCAACGACCGCGATTTTGCAGGTTGCAATTCCAGCAAAATTAGTTTTCCGTTTGTCAATATCCTTTCTTTTTTAGCAATGGATGTATTGAAGTAAACCAACAATACAACAAGGTTAAGAAGAATAATGGCCCATTTATATTTCTTCATTATGCTGCAGTTTTTTATTTGTCAATAAATAGAAAAAAATAAACAACACTCCTGGAACCAGCATCAGTATTGATTTTGTAAGCAGTGTGAGGTTGAGATCATAATAAT
>Ga0318567_10000814_pt1 | contig 12552 bp, 12 predicted proteins | sample GRESIP088b5f20_FD_203691 | JGI IMG/M metagenome (GOLD analysis project Ga0318567, IMG submission 203691) | Tropical soil microbial communities from Luquillo Experimental Forest, Puerto Rico - GRE.SIPMG.088b5f20 | ecosystem: Environmental > Terrestrial > Soil > Tropical forest > Bulk soil...
CTAATTCAATGTCGTTTCCTTAAGGTACGATTGCATACGAATTAATGCCCTACGGGCATATGGCCGCTTGTTGAATTGTTTCTATTGATATTATTCCCCTACGGGGAAGACTTGCCCGTAGGGCATCAATATCAATAGAAAATGTAACATCCAGTAACACATTGTCCGTAGGACATTAATAAGGTAAAGGCTGAATAGCTCAAGAAAACGACATGGATTCCTAATTCCTAATTCCTAATTCCTGATTCCTACATTATCGCCTTGCTTCTCCTTTCCACCAAAATCGTATTTCTCCAAAGGTCATCCATTTTACCGATTTTTTCCCTGTACCCCACTTCTCTGAAACCTGCATAGGCGTGCAGTTTGCGGCTCGCAAGGTTTTCGGGAAAGATACTCGCCTGCAAGGTCCACACATTATTTTCTTCACTTAAATTGATGAGTTCAAGCAATAACCTTTTCCCAATTCCATTGCCACGTTTATTCTCACGCACATATACACTTACTTCGCACACGCCCACATACACAGCACGTGCAGATGCAGCAGAAAGAGCGGCCCAACCAACTATTGTTTCGCCCTCTAAAGCCACAATGCGACAGTCTTTCGAAAACTTTACATCCCAGATTTCCCAGTTTGGCGCAAAGGTTTCAAACGTTGCCTCCCGCGTATCGATGCCTTGCTGATAAATTTCTTTTACAGCAGCAAAATCGTGTTTATCAAATTGTCGGATAATCATACGGTATTTATCTTTTAAAAAAATCAACAATCATTCCATCAGCCGAAATCCACAATTGAAGCCAAATGCGATAGTTATCCATTCACAACCTTTTTACCTTTGTTGTGTAATTATTATTTGTATGAAAATAACAGCACTTGAACTGCATTGCGAAAGCATTACTTCAACATTGGATTTTTATAAAAACATTATCGGTCTTCCGGTTCTATACCACACTGAAGAAAAAGTTGTATTTGCAGCCGGTAGTACCAAGCTCGTTTTTCACAAATCATTTGATGAAAAACCGGTTTATCATTTTGCATTTAACATTCCCGGCAACAAATTCGAAGAGGCATTTTTTTGGGCATCTTCTAAATTTACACTTTTCAATATTACTCCGCAAACTACGATCGCAAATTTTACTGGATGGAACGCTAAATCCTTATACTTTCTTGATAACAATCAAAACATTATAGAGTTCATTGCACGGTACGATCTGCGGGCAAGCTCCGATAAACCGTTTAGCGGAAAGAGCATTTTATCAGTCAGTGAAATTGGATTGGTAGTAGAAAACGTCGGTGCCTTTTGCGAAACACTTATCAGAGATTTCAGCCTCGACTATTTTGCAAAACAAACGCCACAGGCAGATTTCGCGCCGCTTGGCAATGACGAAGGATTGTTAATTGTCGTAGGCAACAAGCGCAAATGGTATCCGACAGACATTCGTTCCAGCCGCTTTTATACGAAAGTAGAATTTGAACAAAACGGCGTGTTCGCGGAATTTGAAATCAATATGGAAGAAGCTCTTTACTAAAACGATTTTACTCGATGATAGTATTTGCCAACTGAAAGATCGTAAACATGTGATGCGCCTCGTGCAACAGGAAAAACTCCGTCCACTGCACGATACTGAGCCTGCCGAATTTTTTGTGAATTCCAACACGTGCAAGTTTCTCATCCGGCAATGCTGTAACAAGTTGAAGAATCGCCTGTCTGTCTTTCTGCAGTGCATTCATCAGCCTTTCACTATCCCACTTTTTCCATTCTTCAAATTCCGGGTCGTTATCGGCTACATAGGCTTCAAACATTGGCTCCGGATGTGTAAGTATAATGTGCAGGCGATCTATGAAAACAGGCTGGTATTTTACGAGATGAACGATGTTTTCGTGAATGGACCATTTCCCCGGCCTTATTTCTTTTTTCAATTTTGCTTCGTTTACAGAGGCGATGATGGAAGAAATTGCTTCATGCTGGTTTGCCAGCCGGCTGACCAAGGAGGGGTATAATTTCATAATTACAAATCTAATTATTACAATTGTAAGATGCCAGCGAAATCCGCGAGTGTGTAATTTTCGTAAATCGTTGTATGAAAAAGCTTCATTTTCTATTGACGATCAAACTACTAGCAACCTTGTTGCTCCTCCAGGCATTGTTTGCCTGTGCAAAAAGCACTGCTGTATCCGTTCCATTAAACACTCCGCCGGCCAACACGATTGATACAACAAATCATTCGCAATATAGTTTTCTGGCACTGGGAGATTCTTATACCATAGGCCAGTCAGTAACAGAACAGGAAAGATTTCCCGCACAAACAGTGGCGCGGCTTGAACAAACAGGCAAACGGTTTAGCGCAATTCAATACATTGCAACTACCGGATGGACAACCATCGATCTCGCAACTGCAATTGCCAATGCACATCTAACATCCAAATATTCTGTGGTTACGTTATTGATCGGCGTGAACGATCAATACCAGGGACTCGATGCGGATGGCTATCGCAAAAGGTTTGCACAGTTGCTATCTACAAGCATTTCCTTTACCAGTGACGCGCAACATGTTTTTGTCTTGTCTATTCCGGATTACAGCGTAACGCCTTTCGCATCGCACACAGGCGACACCGCACGCATCCGCACACAGATCGATCAATTCAACAGCATTAACAAAGAAATTGCTGTAGCGAATAATGTGAATTACATTGATATCACACCTTCTACAAGGCTTGCATTGAATGATCCTTCCTTAATTGCAAATGATGGTTTGCACCCTTCGGGAAAATTATATGGCAAGTGGGTGGACCTGATGTTTCCAGTGATGAATGATGTGCTGAAGTGAGGCGATGTACGTACGATGTCAATCAACCATCTCAGATAAATAAGCTAACTTACTTCTTCAATCTCTCTCCATGATCGATCAAAAAGAAATAGAAAAGGAATTGGCTGCAAAAGAGGCAGTGAAATTTATAAAACAAAATCAGGTCGTTGGTTTGGGCACAGGATCTACAGCGAAATATGTAATTTTCGAGCTGGGCAAAATGGTGAAGAATGGTTTGAAAATACAATGCATTCCCACTTCAAACAAAACAGCAGAACTTGCTACGTCACATAACATTCAATTGATTGATATAAACACGGTAGATCACATTGACGTAACCATTGATGGCGCCGATGAGTTTACAAAAGAAAAGATGTTGATAAAAGGCGGTGGCGGCGCATTATTAAAAGAAAAGATCGTTGCATCATTAACTCAACAGGAAATCATTATTGCAGATGCCAGCAAGAAGGTTGAGAAGCTGGGTAAATTTACTTTGCCGATAGAAGTCATTCCGTTTGCTTTAAACTTTGTACAGCATCAAGTTGCCGCGCTGCAAGGCAAAGGGAAACTGCGCATGAACAACGACAAACCTTTTCTCACCGATCAGCAAAACTATATTGTAGATGCAGATTTTGGCTTGATCGACAACCCACCAGCTTTGGCAGAAAAGCTTAATCAAATTGAAGGTTTGGTTGCACATGGATTGTTTATCGGCCTTGCAGAGAGAGTAATTATGGGTGTGGGCGATAGAGTGGACGTTTTTAATTAGGAATTTCAACGTCGTTTCCTTAAGCTATTCAGCCTTTACCATATTAATGTCCTACGGACATTTCTTACTTAGTTTTACATTTTCTATCGATATGGATGCCCTACGGGCAAGGCCTCCCAGGTAGGGGAACGATATCAATTGAAACAATCTGCATTCTAAGTTTCAGCGTCTTATTTCAACGCCATTGATTTACCATATATCTTTATCGAAAGCTATTGACTCATTAAACAACCAGGCTCATGCGACTTCTATTTTCCTTGCTTGCTTTGATTTCCATAAGTTCCGGAAATGCACAAACGAAATGGAACAATCCGCTTAACAATGATTTCCCGGTAATACAAAACCAGGCATGGACAAGCGAAATTGGCAATTCCTTTAATCGCTTACCGGCAAGAGCAGAAAAGGTAGTTCGCAAGCCGGTTTGGGACCTTTCGCACAATGCTGCAGGATTAGCCATTCACTTTTACACGAATGCTTCCGAGATCACCGTTCGCTATAAAGTAAAAGGCAGCTTTGCCATGAATCACATGCCTGCTACAGGCGTTTCAGGTGTGGACCTGTACGCGGTTACGCCTGATAACAAATGGAAATTTGCGTGGGGAAGCTACCGTTTTGGCGATACCGTCCAATACAAATACCAAAATCTTATAAGAGATCCAAAGCTCGCAAAAGGACTGGAATACCGGCTGTTCCTCCCCTTGTACAATAGTGTGGAATGGATGGAAATAGGTGTGCCTGACAGTTGCCATTTTGAGTTTGTTCCCGTACGTAAAGAAAAACCAATAATCGTGTATGGCACATCTATTGCGCAAGGTGGCTGTGCATCCAGACCCGCTATGGGATGGACGAATATTGTATCCCGCAAATTAAATTATCCAATTGTCAACCTCGCATTTTCAGGAAATGGCCCTTTTGAAAAAGCACTTGTAGATCTCATCCAGGAAATCGATGCGAAAATTTTCATCTTTGATTGCCTTCCGAACATGGGCAATCTTTCTGATGAAGAAGTGTACAAAAGAGTGATGGAAGGTGTGCAAACTATCAGAGCAAAACATACTGCGCCTATCATACTGACAGATCATGCCGGCTATACAAACGACCAAACTGACACAGCGATGGCGACAACCTGGAAACGTCTGAATGAGGCACAGGCAAGAGCCTACAAGCAACTACTAAAGAATGGCGTCAGGAATCTTTATTACCTCGATCACGATATGATCCATTTTCCTGCAGACGGAACGGTGGATAATACGCACCCAACAGATTTGGGCATGCAGGCTTATGCAGATGCGTATGAAAAGTTGTTAAAAAAAATCATGTAGGCATCAGAAAAAATCTGTTTATATCGGCCCAATAAGCGTCGTGTGCGCCTTCTCTCAATCGTCCTCATATTTCTTCGCCGCCTTATCCAGCCTTTTCTTAATGCTGGATTGCAAATTGCGTGGCGCCAATACTTTTATGCATTCACCAAAACCAAGAATTTCTCTTTCCAGTTCAAAATTCAACACAACATCAATGCGAATCATAATGCCGGTCTCATCTTCCTTTAGCAATGTTTGTGAATGATGCAGAGGCTTTGTAAGCACATAAGGAGCATTGTATTTGTCGACATGCAATATCACTTTATGCGGACGATCCTTTTCAGATTTCGTAACGCCAAGCAGGTCGTCAAAATATCTGTCAAAATCAACGCCATCATGTTCGATGTATTTTTCTCTCGGCGCTTCCTTGAAGTTTATTATTCTGTCCAACGCCATTGTCAGCAACAGTTTTCCTTTCCTGCTTCTCGCGATGAGAAACCAGCGGTTACGATATTCTTTCAGTAAATAAGGATAATAAATATTCTCCTGCGATTCCCGCGCTTTGAAAGATTTGTATTCTATGGACAACACCTTCTTATTCAAAATAGCCTGATAAAGAGGATTGATGTGTTCCAATCCTTTCAGCAACTTGTTGGCTTCAAACTGAATGTAGTTGGCAGTTTGCTGGGTTGATTTGTAAAGATTGTTCTCCAGCCTTGCGATCATGTCGCTCATTTCATCGAAATAATTAAAGCCATTGAATTGTTTCAACACGCCGACTATTTCTTTCATCTTCTCCACGTCTGCATCGTTGATCGGCACCTTGGTAATGCTGTATTCTGCATCTTCGTAAGTGTAATACTTTTTCTCCAGCACGATTATTGGCGCATTGTAACCCAGCTTATCACTGCGCATTAATTGTATATCGGCCTGTATAGTTCGCCTGCTGACGCCGGAATCTATTCCTTCGCAATCGTACAGCACATCGCTTACTTTTTCTATCAAATCTTCCAGTGTCCACTTGCGTCTACGGTTTCTCAGGCAATCATCAATTGCTTTATAACGTATAAGGGCGAGTTTATTTACAGCCATCGTTGAGGGGTTAAGATTTCAAAAATATAAAATGAATGCATAACTGCGCAATAGAATTGCGCAGTTATGTGTTTGACAATATTTTTTTGAAATTATTCTCCACAGCAATACATTGAAATCAATGTATTTACACATATTTTTTGAAAAAACTGTCTTCTGCGCAAATCGGCTGCGTAGTGGCGCATGCATATTTGTCTTGTCAAAACAATAGTACAAAATTTAAAAACAAGCTCCCGTAGCATAATGGAATAATGCCCGCTGCAAAATTAGGCTCAGGCGGAGTGTATGGTATTCCTGTGGTATCTGCGCGAAACCATAGGTACAATTTACAGATGCACCAAACAGTCGAAACTTAGTAGGGAAGCGTATTTATAACCATACTGCCCTGCAAAGGGAATGTGAGTTCGAGCCTCACCGGGAGAACAACAATATTTGAAATATTAAAATAGAAGAAGATGAGAAAGGAAATATTGAGCAAGCTAAACGACATAGAAAAAGAATACAACATAGAAATTCTGTACGCTTGCGAATCAGGCAGCAGAGGCTGGGAGTTTGCATCGCCGGATAGTGACTACGATGTTCGTTTTATATTTGTCCGACCAATCGAGAGCTATCTTTCCATTGCAGATGCAGACGATAACCTAAGCTTTCCCATAAACGGTAAACTTGATGTCTACGGCTGGGATATACGCAAGGTGCTGAAACTAATTGCGAAATCAAATACAACTCCATTCGAGTGGTTGCAATCACCAATAGTGTATAGAGAAAAAGAGGGCTTTAGAGACGAGCTATGGGCGATGTGCCAACACTATTTTAATAAGCGAAACAACATGCACCACTACCTTGGTATAGCTAAGGGAGCACTGGATACTATGACCGGCAATGAGATAAAAGTAAAAAAGCTGTTTTATGTTCTTCGACCATTGCTGGCAGCGAAATGGTGTTTGGTGAAAAACACTATAGCACCTATGAGAATAAGTCAGCTATTGGAAGTGCTTCCGGAACAGATGCATGCCGAAGTTGCGGAACTTATAGCCCTTAAGCTTATAAAAAATGAGGCTTACACTATTGAGCTGAGCGACAGTCTCAAATCGTATATTTTCAGTGAGTCTAAGCATTGCAATAATGCGACCTTTGAACTGGAGAAGACTCATTTTTCAATAATGAAGCTGGACGCTTTTTTCAGAAGAAATATACTGAAACACAAAATGCTTAATTGACCAACTTCAAAACAAGTTGTATGACAATCGATGATCTTAAAAAACAAAACCTGGTACTGTTTGAATGCATAAGCGGAAGCAAGGCTTATGGTTTGAACACAGGCAAATCAGACACTGATATAAAAGGTGTTTTCTATTTATCGAAAGAACAATTTTATTCCACAGAATATATTGCACAGATAAGCGATGAAAAAAATGACGTCGTGTATTTTGAACTTGGCAGATTTGTCGAATTGCTTTTGAAAAACAACCCTAACATACTGGAGCTTTTAGCAACGCCGGAAGATTGTGTATTGCACAAGCATACGATAATGGACGCGCTAAAAGTAGAAATGTTTCTGTCGAAGCTTTGTAAGGAGACCTTTGCGGGCTACGCACTTACGCAAATACGCAAGGCAAAAGGGTTGAACAAAAAGATCGTCAACCCCTTTCCTGAAGAAAGAAAATCGTTGCTTGACTTTTGTTACATAGTGGAGAACGCATCATCAATATCGCTGAGTGAATGGCTTGACAAAAAAGACTTTTCGCAAGAAAAGTGTGGCTTGAGCAGCGTTGCACATACTAAAGGTTTGTATGCGTTGTTTTACAACGAGCATCAGAACTACAAAGGCATCGCAAGCAGCGAAGATGCTAATGATGTATCACTTTCTTCAATACCAAAAGGCGAAAAACCTGAAGAATATATGTTCTTTAACCAGGAAACTTATTCATCATATTGCAGGGAACACAGAGCCTATTGGGACTGGGTAAAGAAGAGAAACGAAGATCGTTACCTGACAAATATGTCGCACGGGAAAGATTATGATACAAAGAACATGATGCACACAATTCGTCTTCTACAAGTGGCAGAAGAAATAGCGACAGAGGGCAAAATCAATGTAAAGCGAGCGAACAGAGATGAATTGCTTTCTATAAAGTTCGGCGCATTCGAGTATGACGATCTCCTGAAAATGTCAGATGATATAATGCAGAAAACTGCTGAGGCTTTTGAGAAAAGCAATCTGCCGGAGGAACCGGATAAAAGCAAAATAGAAAAAACACTGGTAGCAATGAGAATGGAATTGTACCACCCGTAGAGACAGATGATAATCCGTCTCAATTTCAAAACAAGGAGATTTTCAAAAGAGGATGGAAACCAATTAACCATTAAACCTTATCAACAAAAAGAACTTTATGAACACAACAATAAACGGCGAAGACTTGATCGCCATAGGATTCAAACAAGGGAAATTGCTTGGCATTGCCTTGCACCTGATTGAGAAAAATTTCACTGAGTTGCCAAAAGAAAAGGTATTGGCGATGTTTCAAAAAGCAAAGGATTATCCTGAGAACTTTTTGGATGATGACGTGATGAAAGAATTGGCGCAGGCAATGATTGAAGAAGCGAATACGCCGAAACATGAAACCATTTCATTGATAACAAATCCAAATGATTACACCATTTATGGTGAAGAATACATTGAAGAAGGCGCAAGAAAACAAATGAACATTGCGATGAAACTGCCTGTAACCGTTGGTGGCGCTTTAATGCCCGATGCTCACCAGGGTTATGGATTGCCGATTGGTGGTGTGCTGGCAACAAAAAACGCCATCATTCCCTATGGTGTTGGTGTAGACATTGGATGTAGAATGGCGCTTACGGTATTTGATATTCCGGAGAATCATTTCTTCGAAAATGCTGCCAAGTATAAAAGAGAATTGATCGCACAAACAAAGTTTGGTGCGGGTAATGGTTTTCATGGCCAATATAAAGCGGATCATGCAGTACTTGATTCGTCTGTATTTAACATGGCGCCCTTCATCAAGCAATTGCATGATAAAGCATACTCGCAATTGGGAACTTCAGGTGGTGGTAATCACTTTGTAGAATGGGGTATTATGGAATTTGCAGAACGTGATGAAGCATTGAATGTTGACAAAGGAAGATATCTGGCATTGCTATCGCACTCGGGTTCCAGAGGTTTTGGAGCTACTGTTGCCGGACATTATACAAAGCTTGCAAAAGAGTTGTGCAAACTTCCACAGGAGGCTGTAAACCTTGCCTGGCTTGATCTTAACAGCGAGGCCGGATACGAATACTGGTTGGCCATGAACCTAGCGGGTGATTATGCGTCTGCATGCCATGAAGTAATTCATAACAAACTGGTGGCGGCAATTGGCGGTAATGTTTTGGCAAGAGTAGAGAACCACCACAACTTCGCATGGAAGGAAACATGGAACGGCGAAGAAGTGTTGGTGCATCGTAAAGGCGCGACACCAGCTGGCAAAGGCGTGCTGGGGATCATTCCTGGTTCTATGACCGCTCCGGGATTTTTGGTGAGGGGTAAAGGCGAAGCACATTCCATCAACTCTGCATCGCATGGTGCGGGTAGGCAAATGAGCAGAACCGCTGCGATCAAAAACATTTCCAAAGATCAAATGAGATCGATCTTAAAAGCAAACGATGTGACGCTTATCGGTGCAGGATTGGATGAAGCGCCAATGGCCTATAAAGACATCAACATGGTAATGGCCGCTCAAAAAGAGCTTGTAGATGTTGTTGCAAAGTTCACTCCAAAAATGGTGAGGATGGCGGATGATGGAAGCAGGGAAGACTAGAGTGCAATTAAGAATTAATATCGTTTCCTTAAGGTGCGACTGCATACGAATTAATGCCCTACGGGCATATGGCTTCTTGTTGAATTGTTTCTATTGATATCGTTCCCCTACGGGGAAGGCTTGCCCGTAGGGCATCCATATCAATAGAAAATGTAACACCAGGGAAGACAAATGTCCGTAGGACATTAATCTGGTAAAGGTTGAATAGCTTAAGGAAACGACATTACATTAAGAATTGTTTGCGTGCTGCAGCGTCAGCAATTACTGGCTTTCACGTTTGCAAGGAGTAAATACCCAATAAAACAAAGGCTTCGAAAAACTCTTTTTTGAGTTAATCGAAGCCCTTATATTGTTGGAGACTTAAATTCCTAATTCCTAATTACTAATTCCTAATTACTCCTCGCCGCTGCCTGCAGATTGATATGATTCAAACGATTTTGTATCTGCTTTTTCAATTTCCTTTTTTGCTGGAACAAATTGTATTTGAAATTTTCCATGGCGGCAGAACCGTTTTGCGTCGGCTGTTCTACACGATTATCTACATGCAGTATATCAAGGAAAACTCTCGTATCCTGAAAGTCGCCGATCATTTCAGTGAGCGCTTTTACTTTATCCTGCGTGCGCAGCGCTATGGGCATCGCCGAGGTTGCAGACTTCTCTATATAGGACCATGCGTAAGTAAAATCTTTCAAAATTTTTCTTACACTGTGCAATGCGTTGTCAGAAAAATCGATGCTTCCCTGCGCCTGCATTTCTGATAATTTTTTGCGGGTAAATTTCTTCACTGTTTTTTCATCAACCACGGTGGTGATGCGCTTCAGAATCTTTTTCTTTTTGATGACGCTCTTGCCCTTCGAATACTTAGCCGCTTTTTCTTTCCAACCATTTTCATCAAAATTCAATTGCGTTAAAGTTGCGAGCACAATGGCATCGTTAGGGTTTGAAGCTTCTTTGGAGATTTTTTCGCGCAACAACTGAATATTGCGGATCATGCCTACACTATCATATAAGTCTTTCAGACGGTGCGGCAGCCTTATTTTTTCCTGGTGATCATTTTCATTGAGCAGCCTGAATGTGGCCCTAATCTTTTTTACCTCTAATCTCAACTCATGAATTTCTTCCATATCAAACTTCACCGCAAGTTTATCCTGCAGCTTGTTGATCTTGTCACATCGTTTCGCGATCGATTCTTCTATCGTTTTCTTTTTCATCCAGGGTCTGTACTAATGGTATTACAAATGAAACCGGTTTCGGTTCGACAACTATTTTAACCGCAAAGGGCACAAAGGTTGCGCAAAGAAAATAAGTTCTACTCTCAGTACTTTAAAGTTACTGAAGAAAATTTATTTTACTTATCCCCTCTTCTGATCTCCTGTTTGTTGCAGCCCCTTTGCTTCCTTTGCGCAACCTTTGCGTACGTTGCGGTTAAGCGCTGCCCAGTGCCTTCTTTACTGCCGGCGCAACAACCGTTCCGAATAACTCGATCGACTTCATCACCTGCGAATGCGGCATGGTGCCAACAGTCATTTGAATGAGGAACCGATCCATTTTGAAAATCTCGTGCTCGTACAAAATCTTGTCGATCACCTGCTGCGGACTTCCCAGTACCAGCGCACCTTCCGGCGAACGCATGTAATCGTATTGCTCCCTCGTCATGCCCTGCCAGCCACGCTCACGGCCAATTTTCGACATTACGTAAGCATAGGAAGGATAAAATTCATCTGCAGCCCGCTGGGAAGTTTCGGCAACAAAACCATGCTGGTTGATGCAAACTTTCAACTTCGACGGGTCCTGGTTTGCTTTGGCACCACTCTTTCTGTACAGGTCCACAAGCTGCCCAAAATGATGTGGCGCTCCACCTATAATTGCCACTGCCAACGGCAATCCAAGCGTCCCTGCTCTTACCACAGACGCCGGCGTTCCACCTACCGCGATCCAAACCGGAAGTTGTTCGTTATATGGCCTTGGATACACGCCAAGATTATTGATCGCCGCACGGTGCTTGCCTTTCCACGAAACTTTTTCACTCTTATTTATTGCTAAAAGCAACTCGAGTTTTTCCGTAAACAATTCATCGTAATCTTCAAGATCGTAACCAAACAACGGAAACGATTCAATAAATGAACCGCGGCCGGCCATGATCTCCGCTCTGCCTTTTGACAGAAGATCGACGGTTGCAAATTCCTGGAACACGCGAACAGGATCGTCGGAACTCAGCACCGTTACTGCACTTGAGAGTTTTATCCTTTCAGTCCTCGCTGCGGCTGCCGCCAAAACTGTTGCCGGCGACGACACCAAAAAGTCAGGACGATGATGCTCGCCTATCGCAAATACATCAAGGCCGACTTGTTCAGTCAGCTCCACTTCTTCCATCAAATCCTTCATTCGCTGATATGGATCTCTTACTTTTCCTGTCGTTTGATCCGGTGTATTTTCTACAAATGTGCAAAGGCCCAGTTCCATGATGTTCGTTTTATCTGTCACTAATGTTGAATACGGTTTGGCAAGTCAAACTTAAAACAATTGTTGAATAGAATTACTACCGTACAAGGGAGTGACACAACGATGTCGAGTAATGTTATGGTGTTCGTCCCATAAAAATCAGCATTTGGAGCCCAGCGGCCGAATACAAATTAAACATCGTTGCGTATTCTATGATTCAAAATCTGCCAAATATTAAGCGGCTTTTTCGTATTTGTCCACATAGAATTCCTGCTTATTAACAACAGCGAACATTCTTAATATGAGTTTAAACCTTATTTCGTTT
>Ga0318567_10000816_pt1 | contig 12531 bp, 10 predicted proteins | sample GRESIP088b5f20_FD_203691 | JGI IMG/M metagenome (GOLD analysis project Ga0318567, IMG submission 203691) | Tropical soil microbial communities from Luquillo Experimental Forest, Puerto Rico - GRE.SIPMG.088b5f20 | ecosystem: Environmental > Terrestrial > Soil > Tropical forest > Bulk soil...
TTCCAAGCTGTTCCACCACGCTCGCTTCATCAGTAAAGGCTTCGTGGAAGTCTTGTTCGAAAGCTGTTTTAATAATGTCTGAATAAAAAGTTTGAGGCGTTTGAATGATGCGTACTTTATTTCTGTCGACGATCTCATTGCCATTAAAAGTTTCGATACGCAAACTGTCGAAAGGAACGACGGCAGGAATGGCATTGCCTCGGTCCATCGCGCCACGGAAACAACGTTGGATCAGGTCCGTAGTTAGAAGGCATCTAACGCCATCGTGCACAAAAATGATCGAATGTTTTGTTACCAAATCAAGGCCATTTTTTACAGAATGAAACCTTGTAGCACCACCGGTTGTAATGGTTATGCGATTGGGGTCGATTGTATCGGCAATGATGGTTTTGCCGGTCTCCACATAATGTTGCGGCAAAACAAGAATGATCTCGAGGTCGTCAAATGACTCCAAAAAGGTGTTCAATGTATACCAGATAACGGGCCTTTCGTTGATCTCAAGGAATTGTTTCGGCACCGTAGTTCCCATTCGCAAGCCGGAACCTCCGGCGACTATGACAGCGTATTTCTCCATTTTGAATTAATAATTAATAATTAATAATTAATAAAGCTGCTTTCATAATTAAAAGGAACGTTCTATAATTGTCAAAGAATAAGAATGCCTATACTTTTGTTATAGTGTTACACCTATTAATTATTCATTATTAATTATTAATTGCTCCCCGCAAATATGATGAAATTTTTTTACAGCGCTATAGCTTTTCCACTACTGGCCGTCATTTCGTGCCATAAGCCACCCGATCAACGGCAGGAGGTACTTGCATTGAGGCAAATGGTTAACCTTGCTACGACAGAATATGTGGTGACTAAAATTGTAAAGGCAAGTGATGATCAAACATGGTACAAGCTTGGCGATCGTAAAATATTAATATCCTGCCAGGCAAATATTAAAGCCGGTGTTGATCTTACAAAGCTGACTGAAAATGATGTGCAGATAGACGGGAAAAATATTACCATCTATTTGCCTCCGCCACAAATGCTTTCTCTCAGCATTCCTCCGGAAAAAATAAAAGTCGAGTATAAAGAGGTTTCCATATTGAGAGATGACTTTGATAATGCAGAAAGAGATGCATTGCTTACACAAGCCGAAAATCAAATTAGAAATAGTGTAAAAGAATTAGGCGTGATGGAAACAACTGAGAAGAATACAACCTTGTTTGTAAGCAATTTTTTAAAAAAGCTGGGCTTCGAATCAGTAAACATATTCTACGGGAAAAGACCGGAAATAAATATTCACCATGATTAAGAGCGTTAGAAATATTGTCATCACGATATTGCTGGTAATAGTCCTTGTTTTTGTTTTAAGGAAACTGGATGTCATTCCTTCTTTTCATGACGTATTTGCGCCTAAAGCTGTCGTTATTGATAACACACCGATCTTAATAAACGACATCAGGCAGATAAGTCAGCTTTTTACAATAACCGTTTATGACGAAGTAGTGATGGATTCAACAAAATTTGCGCAGCAAAATGTGATTTCAAAAATGTTGCAGGCGACCATCCCGGGCGCAGCGCCTGTGGGTTTTGCGCAAGTTGTGCTGGTAGCAAAAGGGAAAGTAATTGCCGGAACGGACCTTCAAAAAATCACTGAGAAAGATGTGTTTATTGAAAAAGATTCCGTCTCCTTACAATTGCCGCAAGCTCAAATACTGGATGTAATTGTCAATCCTTCAGATGTGAGTACCTTCTCCGAAACAGGTGACTGGTCGCCCAACGAAATAACGCAGGTAAAAAGCCGGATTAAAAATAAACTTGTTCAACGTGCTCTTGCGCAAGACGTGCTCAACAAAGCCAACGCACAAGGCGTGGCGATTATGGAGAATTTTTTGAGAACGGTGGGGTATAAGAAAGTAGTAGTGAGAGTGGGGAGTAGCTGAGTAACTGAATAACTGAATGTTCGATGATGTAATATCTCGTATTTGTTCAAGCACTCAGTTATTCAGTTACTCAGTTATTCAGTCATTTCTATCTGTACATCTTCACTTCATAAACCCCATCACTATCTCTCACACCGCGGTACATGCCGGCACTGTTCAAGACCATTCCGGTATTTCCTTTGGCATCAACGCCAATCATACCGCCTTCACCGTGGATGCTTACGAGTTTTTTATTTACCACTTCTTCCATGGCTTCCTGCAGGCTCATGCCTTTGTATTCCATCAATGCACTTACATCATAAGCGGCAACTGAACGGATAAACATTTCACCGTGACCCGTGCACGAAATGGCGCAGGTTTTATTGTTAGCATAAGTGCCTGCACCAATAATAGGGCTGTCACCAATGCGACCATATTTTTTGTTGGTCATGCCGCCCGTGCTTGTTGCACCGGCAATGTTGCCATGCATGTCACACGCTACCGCGCCTACAGTACCGAATTTTTTGTCTCTCATCAATTCTTCCAGGCGTTGGTGCGTATGATCAAGGGAGTAAGTATCGGAATCGCGAATAGCTTTCCATTGGTCATAGCGGAACTGTGAGAAGAAGTAATCATCAGCTTCCAATTTCACGCCTTGCTTGATCGCAAATTCAGTCGTTCCTTTTCCACTCAGGAAAACGTGGTTGCTGTTGCGCATCACTTCTGTAGCAAGCTCAATTGGATTGCGAACGTTCCTAACACCTGTAACCGCACCTGCGGCAAGGTTACTGCCATCCATAATCGCAGCGTCCATTTCCTGGATACCTTTTTTTGTAAATACAGAGCCGCGACCTGCATTAAAAAGCAGGTTGTCCTCAAGCAGAACAATTGCAGCCTTAATAGCATTTACTGCAGAGCCGCCTTCTTTTAAGACAGCAAAACCGGCGTCAAGCGCCTCACTTAATCCTTCTGTGTAAGCTAATTCCAGTTCGGGGGTCATGTCTTCCTTCACTATCGTTCCGGCGCCACCATGAATAACCAATGAGTATTTCGACATATTTTAGATGAGATATAAATATTTGGTTAAATATGCCTGTGAAATTAAATAATATTTAATCTCGCTGCGTCGAAGATTTTTGGAAAAACATTAAATGTGGACGGGGTGGAAGGGGGAATTTATTGCAGGAAATCTAAGAAGGAAATGACAAATGACTGACCAGGAAGGACAAATGAACGGAAAGTGTGATAGGGGGCAGGTTTTTGAGTTAGGAGTTTCAATGTAAGTCGCGGCATTCTGAAACAATTTGGCCGATGTTCAAAATATTAAACATCGGCCAGCAAATCATTTTTTATCAAAGCCACACATGGATTAACTCTCCACGCTCCACTAGTTCAGTAATAGCTTACATTCTATAAGTAATCTGTGCCGGTCGATTGCTTGCGTGCCCACTTCCTCGCATACCAGGCCGCCGGCGATGTTGGCAACTTCCGCCATTAAATGCTGGTCCTTTGTAACAGCGTATAACAATGAAGCAACAGCAATCACGGTATCTCCCGCGCCGGAAACGTCTGCAATATTTCTTATGTGAGATGGAATGATGGCGCCTTTTTCACTGTTTTGATAAAAGACTCCTTTTTCCGACAGCGTGATAAATGAAATCTCGTGGTTAAGTTTTTCGCAAAGCGCATTGTGCACTTTTTGCATTGACTCAAGATTTACCTTGTCAATGGAAATATTCAAACCTTCTTTTACTTCCTTAAGATTGGGTTTGAATATGTGCACGTTTTTATAAGCGAAGAAATTTTTCTTTTTTGGATCAACAGCTGTAATCACATCGTGTTGGCGGCAAAGTGCAACCACATCGGTGATCAACTTTTCTGTCAGCACACCTTTGTTGTAATCTTCAAGTATGATCACCGCCGGCTTTTCGTTGATGATGTATTGCTGCAAATTATTGAGCAATCCGTCGGCCGTATCACTGGGAATATCTTCCGTTGTTTCGGAATCGAGTCGCATCATTTGCTGGTTGCGGCTCATGATGCGGGTTTTGTTGGTTGTTTTGCGCTCCGTATCTCTCAACAGATAAGAAGTGTTGATATTGTTTTGAGAGAACAGATCACTCAACAATTCTCCGTCCGCATCTTTACCGATAACAGAAAAAACAGAAACCTGTGCGCCCATGGAAACCAGGTTCAAAGCAACGTTTCCGGCTCCTCCAATGCGCAGTTCCCTTTTGTCGAGGCTCACAATGGGCACAGGCGCTTCCGGTGAAATGCGCTCCACATGTCCCCACCAATAAGTGTCCAACATCACATCTCCAATTACCCCCACCTTAACATCTTTGAACTGCTGAAAGAGTTTTTCGAAATCCATCGTTTTTTGTCGGTTTGAAACGCAAATGTAATGCACACGGATGACACTGATTGGACTGATTTACACGGATTTTTGTTTGTAGATTGCCAGTAATCAATAAACGGAGAAGCTTCAACAAAGCATATTTGTTGAAGCTTCTCCGTTATTTCGAAAATTTATGACAATAAGAGATCAGTGTAAATCAGTCTAATCTGTGTCATCAGTGTGCTATTGCTATTTATTCTTATTCGAAATGGCCACATAATAAATCGGAATGCCGATCAGCGCAATCACCAATCCCAGCACGGCATACAGCGGTTTCATATACAAAAGGAAGGCACAAAATGTTAGGCCCAGGACAATGTAGATAATTGGTAAAACAGGATAACCAAATGCTTTATAAGGTCTTTCCGCGTTAGGCATTTTCTTTCTTAAAATGAAGATGCCGATAATTGTAAGGATGTAGAAAATAACCACCACGAAACTCACCATGTCCAGCAAGTCTCCATAGCGACCGCTAAGGCAAAGTACAGATGCCATAATGGCCTGTGCCCAAAGCGCCCATTGCGGTACGTGAAAACGGTTCAATTGACCCGCTTTTTTGAAAAACACGCCATCATTTGCCATGGTATAATAAACCCTTGCTCCGGCGAGAATGAGGCCATTGTTACAACCAAAAGTGGAAACCATAATAAGAATAGCGATTACAATAGGACCTGCTGTGCTAAACAACTTGCTGGCTGCAGCCACGGCAATGCGATCTTCCTGCGGAAAGGCAATTTCATTCAGTGGAAGAACATTCAGGTACATCAGGTTCATGCCGATATAAATGAGTGTAACGATGAAAGTTCCAAGGGCAAGACTAAGCCCGATATTGCGTTTTGGATTCTTGATCTCCCCGGCAATAAAAGTAACACCTTCCCAGGCCACACTGCTGAAAAGTGAACCTGTCATAGCAGCGGCGATAGCGCCAATCAGGGCAACGCCGCCAATTGGTTTCCAGCCTGTTGGAATGAGCACACCCTGTGTATTTTTTTCCCCAAGATCTTGCGCCGCTTGCCAACCTCCCGTAAAGTTTTCATGCCAGAAACTGTGTTTTGCCAAAAGGAAACCAAACGCCAAAAGTCCGAACATGGCGATCAGTTTGGAAACAGTAAAAGTCGTTTGAATGAGCTTGCCATTTTCAACGCCACGGGAATTGATCCAGGTGAGGAAAAGAATAATGGCAATGGCGATTATTTGTGCAGGGTAAATATGAACGGCGCCTACAGAGAACAGAATGTTTTCGCTCGTCATATTCAGCGCGGGCCAGAAATAGCCGGCATATTTGGCAAAAGCCACACCTACAGCCGCAATGGTTCCGGTTTGGATGACCGCAAAAAAGCTCCAGCCATAGAGAAAGCCAGTCAAAGGATTGTAAGATTCGCGCAGGTAGGTATATTGACCTCCGGCTTTAGGAAACATACCGCTCAGCTCGCCATAACTAACCGCAGCCACTATGGTCATAAAGCCGGTGATCAGCCACACCATAACGATCCACCAGGCGCTGCCCACGTTGCGGGCAATGTCTGCTGTTACTATAAAAATTCCCGAGCCGATCATGGAGCCCGCTACGATCATCGTAGCATCCAGCAGGCGAAGCGATGGAATAAAACCGGTTTTGGTTGTTGTAGTTGTCGCAGTGGTTGTTTCGCTCATAAGGCAGTTTTTGGGTTTTCGTGTAGAGACGGATGATAATCCGTCTCTGATTGTTTGGACGGATGATAATCCGTCTCTGTGCAATTCGTGATCATCGGTATTTCAGAGACGGATGATAATCCGTCTGTGCGTTTCGTTATTTTCAGAGACGGATTATAATCCGTCTCTACAGTTCTTCGTCGTCTCCTAATTCTCTTTCTATTTCTTCCATCTGTACAATGTCCCAGGCTTCGCTTTCTGTAGGTGTAACGTTCATCATTTCTAGCTTATCCGTATCAAGTAAGAATTGTTCTACATCGGGTTGAAGCTGACAAATAACAAAGGAAGCACCATTGTCATAATATTGTTGTTGAATATTCAGTAATTCGTCGGCGGCAGCTTCATCAATTTTCGTTACCTTTTCCATAATTAATACGACATTTTTAACGACATTTTGCAGGTACGGAAGCAATCTTTGAGCCATTTCTGCTGTCATATTAGCAGCTATGTTATCGTCAAGTAATGTTATGACATGGAATTTTTCCTTGGTATCAATTTTGACCTTCATAATTCGTTCTTTTATATATTGTAATGTTAACGTTGGTTAGTTAAAATATTTTTTGCACATTCTTTCGTAAATGTTAATAATACTAAGCTCAACAACGTTATTATGTTGCAACAGTAAGTCAAATATATTTGTTAATATTGTATCACACACAATTAAATAAAATGGATAATAATTTTTCAGCCCAGGTAAAAGAGATTATTTCGTTTAGCAGGGAAGAGGCTTTACGGCTGGGGAATGATTTTATCGGCACCGAGCACTTGTTGCTTGGACTGATAAGAGAAGGGGAGAATACGGCCATAAAAATTCTGAAGAGCTTTAATGTTGATCTCTATGAACTGCGAAAGGAAGTGGAAATGGCAGTTAAGGATAAGACAGGCAAGAATATCGCAAACATTAATAGCCTACCACTTACCAAGCAGGCAGAGAAAGTCATAAGAGTAACTGTTTTGGAAGCAAAGGCTTTGAAGAGCCCAACTGTAGAAACGGAGCACCTCATGCTTTCAATTTTAAAGAACAAAGAAAACATTGCTACGCAAATCTTAAATCAATTTGATGTGGATTACGACATTTTTAGAAATGAGCTTGGCGTGGTAAGAAGCAATGAAGTTAGGAGTGAATTTTCCGACGAAAATGAAGACGATTTTGACGAAGAGAAAAAATTTGCTCAGCAAAAATCTAAGACCACAGGAAACACAAAAAGCAAAACACCTGTACTAGACAACTTCGGACGTGATATCACACGCCTTGCAGAAACAGGCTCCCTCGACCCTATTGTTGGTCGTGAGGAAGAAATCGAAAGAGTATCACAGATACTTTCTCGCAGAAAGAAAAACAACCCGATACTGATTGGTGAACCGGGAGTTGGTAAAACAGCTATCGTTGAAGGGCTTGCTCTTCGTATCGTTCAGCGTAATGTATCACGCGTGTTGTTTGACAAAAGAGTTATTTCGCTTGACCTTGCTGCTTTAGTGGCAGGTACAAAATATCGTGGACAGTTTGAAGAAAGAATGAAAGCGATCATGAACGAGTTGGAAAAAAACCGTGACGTGATCCTGTTCATCGATGAGATCCACACAATCGTAGGTGCCGGTGGTGCCAGCGGTTCACTGGATGCTTCAAACATCTTCAAGCCGGCATTGGCACGTGGCGAACTGCAATGCATAGGCGCTTCTACTTTGGATGAGTATAGAATGTACATTGAAAAAGATGGTGCACTTGACCGTCGTTTCCAAAAAGTAATTGTAGAACCACCAAGTGTAGAAGAAACCATTCAGATATTAACAAACATTCAAAGCAAATACGAAGATTATCACAACGTTTCTTATTCTCCGGAAGCAATTGAAGCTTGTGTTAAGCTGAGTGACCGCTACATGACCGACCGTTTGTTGCCAGACAAAGCAATCGACGTATTGGATGAGGTGGGTGCGAGAGTGCACTTGAAAAATATCAACGTTCCTCAGGAAATTGTAGATCTTGAAAAGAAGATCGAAGATGTGAAGAACGAAAAGAATAAAGTTGTTAAGAGCCAGAAGTTTGAAGAAGCTGCTTCTCTACGCGACACCGAAAAACGCTTACAGGAAGAGCTTGAAAAAGCCAAACTGAACTGGGAAGAAGAAAGCAAACACAAACGCTACCCGATAGACGAAGACGCTATTGCTGAAGTAGTGAGCATGATGACAGGTATTCCTGTAAAACGCATGGTGCAGGCTGAAACAGAAAAGCTGCGCAACATGAGCAACGACATGCGCGACATGGTGGTTGGTCAGGACGAAGCCATTCAAAAAGTGGTGAAAGCCATTCAACGTAACCGTGTGGGATTGAAAGATCCTAAGAAACCTGTTGGTAGCTTTATCTTCCTTGGTCCTACAGGGGTTGGTAAAACTGAGCTGGCAAGATCATTGGCAAGATATCTCTTCGATAGCGAAGATGCACTGATAAGAATAGACATGAGTGAATACATGGAAAAATTCACCGTGAGCCGTTTAGTGGGTGCGCCTCCGGGCTATGTGGGTTATGAAGAAGGTGGTCAGCTTACTGAAAAAGTAAGACGCAAACCTTACTCTGTGATTCTGCTCGACGAGATTGAAAAAGCACACCCGGATATCTACAACATTTTGTTGCAGGTGCTTGACGATGGTCAGCTTACTGACGGACTTGGCCGCAAGGTAGATTTCAAAAACTCACTGATCATTATGACATCTAACATTGGTGTTCGCCAATTGAAAGATTTCGGTGAAGGTGTAGGTTTTGCAACTGCTGCAAGAACTGCTAATTCTGAAGAGAACAACAGGGCGGTAATTGAGAAAGCATTGAAACGCACTTTCTCTCCTGAGTTCCTTAATCGTATTGATGATGTGATCATATTCAATTCTTTGTCAAAAGAAAACATCTTCACCATTATTGATATCCTGATGAAGGGTGTGTTGAAACGCCTGAGCAATCTTGGTTTCACGCTTGAACTGACAGAAGAAGCTAAAAGCTTCCTTGCCGAAAAAGGCTACGATGTGCAATTTGGTGCAAGACCATTACACAGGGCGATTCAAAAATACCTGGAAGATCCTTTAGCAGAAGAAATACTGAATATGCAAGTGAAGAACGGCGATATTCTGGTAGCAGATTTGGATAAAGAAAACAGCAAGATCAAATTCCATTTAAAAGAGTCAAAAATTTCTTCTGAGAAATCTCAGGCATAAAAAGGAAATAAATTAATAGTCAAGGAGTACAGCATATGTTGTACTCCTTTTTTTATTTTTGCGGGGAGAGAGGAACGCAGATGACGCAGATTTAGAAGATAAACGCAGATGATTGGAACACGGATGACACGGATTAGACTGATGACCAGGGATTTTTTTCTGACGTTTGATTAACCTGTTATTTGTTGAAGTGTACAATGAACTAATCAACAATCCTCTGCGCCGTTGCTTCGCTGCGGTCGCCGCGAGAAACTTAAGATGCCTTTGCGTCCTTTGTTTTCCCTTTGCGCCTTTGCGTGAAAAATAAAACCGATGCACAAGAAAATTATTATAACGATAGACGGGTGGAGCAGTTGCGGAAAAAGCACTTTGGCTAAGCAATTGGCGAAGGAACTGAACTATGTGTACATAGACAGTGGCGCTATGTACCGCGCCATTACTTTATACTTCCTCCGCAACCACGTAGACTGGACAAAACACAAAGCTGTAGAAGATGCGCTAAATGAAATCACGCTTGAATTTCGCTATAACGAGCACAGTAAGCAATCGGAAATGTATCTAAACGATGAAAACGTAGAGTACGTTATCCGTGATCTTGTAGTAGCGGAAAAAGTGAGCGACGTTGCGGCTGTAAGGGAAGTGCGCCAGTTTGCCGTAAGCCAACAGCAGAAAATGGGAGAGAAGAAAGGGATTGTGATGGATGGAAGAGATATCGGAACAGTCGTTTTTCCTAAAGCTGCATTGAAGATATTCATGACGGCAGATAATGCTATACGTGTAGAAAGAAGATTTAAGGAACTCTTCGATAAAAATCCGAACGTTACCATTGAAGAAGTAAAGAATAACCTCGAAATGCGCGACTATATAGATTCACACCGCGATGTCAGTCCGCTGAGGCAGGCAGAAGATGCGATTGTTCTGGACAATACCAACCTCACCATGAAGCAACAGTTGGAAATTGCTTTGAGATGGGCGAAGGAGAAGATAGGATAGGAATTAGGAATTAGAAATTAGGAATTAGGGGTTAGGGATAGGTAGGGACTCAAGGGTGGGGCCTGGTGTTCTTAGCGCATAAGTGGTAAGTATTGGGGAACAGCAATTATAAACTTGCTTATAAAGGAAAAGCACCTTCGCGGTGCTTTTTTCGTGTATTGGTGAAAGTAATTTTATTTATAGGAGAATTGATAGGTAAAAACATTTGCGCCATACGGACTACCATCCGTTGTGGTATACAGATACTTAATAATCTGCTGCTGGTTGTTATAGGTTTTTGTAAAAGTGCCAACCTGATTGCCATTAATGGAATGAGTGTTCATTAGATTGGTGTTGAAGTAAGTGTCAAATTCATCCGCATAGTAGTCTGCAAAGAAGGAGAAACCAAATGTGTTGCCAATGTTCAGCAAGCTGAGATCTTTGAATACATTCTGCTCCGTGCCGTAGGTGTAAGTTTGTTCCGAACGGGGACTGCCATCACTATTGAATTCCTTTTTACTGGTGATATTGCCATTGGTAATTTCGTAAGTATAGAAGCGGTAAAGGCTGGTAACAGTACTGCCAAAATTATCTGAAGTGAGCCACTCTTTCCTGGTTAACACGCCATTGGTATAGAAAAATTTATAGTCATCTACCAGGCCATTATATTTTACATTGATATGGGTTAGCAAACCTCCACTCTCCCAGGTGAGATAAATGTAATCTCCATTGTTTGAGGCTGCGCTACTTATCCTGCCGTCAGTGCCATATTTTACGTATACGGTATCTGTATATACGCTTGGTTCGAAAAGGCTGTCATAAATGGTGGCTATTCTGTCGCCATTGTAAGTGATGCGGGTCACGGTGTCGCCCCAGAGGCTGTTGCCCACCCCCTGGCGCACGCTTACGATGTGCGTTCCGGAACCGTTTCCACCATTATTGTTATTATTATCAGTATCGCCGGTGATCTGTTTTTGGCAAGCCGTTGTGAACGCGATCAATGCCAAAGGGATAAGGAGTTTGCGAAGAAGGTTCATGGCTTAATAGTTTACTATTTTCTAAATACCAGCAAATATATTTTAAAAACAAGGGGGTAAACACTCATTTTTTAACCAATCCTATGGTATTTTATAAAGAAAGCTTAGCTTTTCTTGCACCTTTATATATATTCGTACCAGATTAGATAATTTATGAAACCATTTAAATCCCTCGTTGCATTCTTATTGACTGCAATTACCCTGATCTCATTGACCTCATGTCAAAAAGAAGTAAGTTTCGAGCCAGGCTACAATGGCAGCAATAATGGCAATGGTACGGGCAGCACATCTTCTACCGGAACTTTTACGGCAAAAATTAATGGCGGCGCATGGCAGGCAGCTTCAGATAAGCAAAGCGCTACAATTATCGCCGGTGTAATCAATGTAACGGGCATTAGCAGCAACGGACAAATGATTGCCATTTCTACGATGGGAGATACTGTTGGTACTTACGAGCTCTCGAACGTACCGACAGAGTCAGGAGCCTGTGACTATCAACCAGACTATAAAACACCTGCGAAGAATTTTACGTCCAACTCTTCCGATGATCCTGCAAATGCAAACGGAAAACTCATCATCACAAAAATAGATACCGTTAATAAAATTATCACAGGGACCTTTGTGGCAAAGGTTTTCAACTTTATGGACGGAACAAGCTACAACGTTACGGAAGGTGCGTTTAATCTTACTTATTCCACCTCAATTGCTACCAATTCCGGAGGCTCCACGTCAACCGGCAGCAATTATTTGAAAGCCACAATTGATGGAACAGCCTGGCAGGCACCAAGCGTAACTGCTTTTGATGTGCAGGGTAATATCATGATAAACGGAACGACTACCGACATTTCCAAAACCATCGGAATTACGGTGCCCGACAACATTGCTGTGGGTACATACACTTTTAGTCAATTTGGTACCTATATGGCTCTGTATAATGTTGGCACCAGTATCACTAACATTGTAAGTTATGCCTCTGCTTCTGGCACATTGAAGATCACCGAGCACAATACGTCCACGAAAAAAATTACGGGCACATTTGATTTCAATGGACAAACATTACTCACCACTGACAGCAAACAAATTACTGCAGGATCATTTTCGGTAACATACCAATAAGAAACTTAAGTCAAAAGTAAAAAGTAAAAATTCAAAAGCAGTCCCAACAATTTTGACTTTGAACAAAAAAGAGGCGTTCAATCGAGCGCCTCTTTTTTTATGCAAAAAATGAATTTATCAGCTTCCTCTGCTACCGCCTGTTTTCACCATTTTCTTTCCGCCGCCGCCTGCTAATTTTGAAGTAGGCTTTGCAATGAAT
>Ga0318567_10000817_pt1 | contig 12528 bp, 16 predicted proteins | sample GRESIP088b5f20_FD_203691 | JGI IMG/M metagenome (GOLD analysis project Ga0318567, IMG submission 203691) | Tropical soil microbial communities from Luquillo Experimental Forest, Puerto Rico - GRE.SIPMG.088b5f20 | ecosystem: Environmental > Terrestrial > Soil > Tropical forest > Bulk soil...
GATCAGGATGTCGAACAGTACCGACTATGCGCTGTCGTCGTCGATCTGCACGAATCGGTTCGACTACATCACGCGCTTCATCACCGAGCTGGAAGTGGGCAGCGTCAATGTGCGGGAGGTGCCGGGGTATCGGCTCGAACTGACGCCGTTCGGCGGCGTGAAGGATTCCGGGCTCGGCTACAAGGAAGGGGTGCAGGAGGCGATGAAGAGTTTCACCAATACGAAGACGTATTCGTTGCCGTGGTGAGTGGTTCGGGCACGCACGCATCGAGCAAGGCTGTGTAGCGCGCGTAACCGGCCATCTCAGTAGTCCAGTCCCAATTCTCGGGCGTTGTCCGCCATGTGCTCCAGGGCCGCTTCCTGCTTGTTCCGCATCTGGTTCGCGTACGCGACGAGGTCGTCGAATGCAATCCGGCGATGCGTTCCGACCATACGATGGTTCAGGCGGCCAGCTTCGATTTCCTTGATCACGAACGGCCGCGACACATTGAGAAAATGGGCGGCTCCGACTGTGGTGAATTCCCGATTCGCCGGCAACAAGGTGATTGAACGACCTTCACTCATCGCTCCGAGCAATTGGCCAATGAGTTTCAGGGCCGCAGGCGGCACCTCAACCGACGGATGCTCACCCGAGTCCGTCGTCAATGTGATTGACGCGGCTCTGGAGTGATCGAGCGCTTCCATGATGCAGCGTTGTGCAACGCGAGCCATTTCCAGTTCCCGCTCCGTCATCGGCGGAGGCGTCATCTCGCGGATCCGATCTACGGTACGCATATTCATTCCCTTTCTAGCGCAAACATGCTGTTTGGCGAAGAGCCGCCTAAGCTAGCTTCCGCCGTACGCGGAAGCTAGCTTAGGCTACATCTGCAACAAGTGCAATATGTGAAACAAGTGTATAAGATGAGAAGACCATATCGAGGGCCGTGCCTAGTGGCGCATGCCCTGCGCTGGCTGGGAATGGCGAGGCGTTCGGATGGCAGCATCGGCGCGGCGGGCAATCATGGGAATGCAGGCCGATTGCCCGGGAAGGAGGGGATGGAGGTGGGCCACGCGTTGTTTTCTTCGGCCAGACGAAAAACGTAGCCGGAATGGGAAAAGGGTTGCAAACGAAATCGCTTGCAACCTTTGAATTTCCTGGTAGGGCGTGAGTGACTCAAACACTCGACCTACGGGTTAAGCGGCGGGCTAAACACCTTTTTGGTTAATAGTATATAACTGATTTTTAATGGTATTTTGTTTCTGGCTACTTTTGCGATGACGGACGACAATTGAAGTTCTTCGGGAGAATTTCGGCGCAACGGCGGCCATATGGCTCGGTCCGGAACCCGCGATAGCTGGCCTCATGTTGCCTTGCCGCTAACGTTACAGTGGGATACTTTGGGACGTAAATATCACAGGTCATCGGAATGATGCGCGTTGATAGAGGTGGCCTGATTGATTCAGGCCGAGAGGGATCTAGCAGATTCTAAATATTCTAAATATTCTAAATATTCTAAACCGGATTGTGAGTTTTTGTAGGATCTACGCCTCGTCTATTTTATTTATGATCTCGTTTATTATTTTTCTTTCGTCTAGAATCGGAATGTCTTCCAGTGCGGATTCTGATTTTTTAGGTAAATTATCCAGTAGACGTTCGACTTGACTGGACATATAGGAAAGGTGGCGATGGTGAAATATTGCTCTTGCCGTAATGGTGCTCGTTAAACTGGATCGCTGGGGCGGCACCATATTCCGTTCGGATCGTCGTTCCGCTCACAAAGAAGCGCCAAGCGAGTCCCTGAATGTGATCTTTCGTTAGCTTTCGCCCGTTCGAACTGTTGCAGTTCGGGCAATTGCCTTCCTGTTCAAGTCCGTGCTTAAGAGCATCAATCCGGAGTCCTTCATCTACAAAGCAGTCTGAGCAAAGGAGGGGGCGGCTATCATCTTCCGTTTTCGTTGTCATGTCGGGACCGTCAGGAAATAAAAACGAGGTGAAGCAATGTAGCGCGAATGTACCGCATTGATTCGATTCGCGAAGCGTCTTGGTGGAATTCAGTGCGGACTTCGCGAAATCGGAGGCCTAGACTGTTCCCATGAGCATCCCGGCTCACTGATAGCTGCTGATCGGAGATCGTCTGTTTAGGGACGTAAGTACCGGTTGGCTCCGTTGATGGAGCGAGGAGAGACGAGAATGACGCTCTCTTGTAGAGAGTGCGCGCGAAATCTGGTCGACAGTGCTCGGTCGTGTGTAGAACGTGCTTTGCGAAGACTGACCGGAAATACAATGTCCAAAGCAAAAAGCCCGGTCAGCTTTCGCTAACCGGGCTTCAAATGCTTGGTGGGGCGTGAGTGACTCGAACACTCGACCTGCGGATTAAGAGTCGCTTCCGGCCCCCTTATGGCACAGGCAGATTTTCAATCTGTTCCATAAAAATCAAAGACTTAGCCTGCTACTGTTTCCTGCAATTTACCGCGATTTGCCGCTTCAAGTGCAGCAAAATTGCAGCAACGCTAAGTATAGTGTCAGCGATAACCGTGCATCGTGCAACCTCGCTTCGCATAGAGCAGAACGCTAGCTAAGCGTCTATTAGAAAACCTTTCACTTCTCTACTCAGGCGCTCCAGCTCGCCTTGATTGTGCTGAACAAGCGGGTGTATCCAAAACTGCCCGTCGCCGTCTGCACATTCTTTCGCAATTTGTTGACCGATGTCTTCAAGTTTTTTGCCAAGTTGCTTACGCAACTGCTCGGGTTCGCTGGCTGTTCCTAGGATGAATACGCGTTCTCTCAAGTTTTCGGGGATTCTAGACCTGACAATTTGCAAACGATTCTCGACATCATCATCAAAATCTATTAGTAGCAGTAAGCGGCGTTCAGGAGTGGATGCCAGTCCGCAGGATTCGATGCTCTCGACGACTTTCATCCAGCCTCCGGCCGGCTTCAGAACATTTATGCTCCGCTCGCAGACACGGCTCTCCAGCAGAAAGCCTGTCGCAAATTCACGATTAGCGTCGTCTTCCGGAAGAATTTGCAAATGGGGCTTGTACTTATTGCTCACAGTCTCAGCTCCCCCGAAACCAGGGCCTGAATCAGGTCCCCTTCAAACTTTAGGTCTGAGCGTATCTGACCCAATGTACGGGTTTGACTTGGTTCTAAATGGTTCTTGCGGTCAATCACCCATGTGTTATCAGCGGAGAATTTTAGAATGGCTTCCTCGTTATGGGACGTCATCACAATCTGACCACGGCTCTGAAATGCCCGCCGTAATGTGACGATAAAATGTCCTACCTCGTGAAGTGATAGGTAATTATCAGGCTCATCCCAAAAGCAGAACAGAGGCCCATAGGCACGGTTCGCAGCCAGAATGGTGGCACAAAGAAAGAAACATTTCTCACCATCGGATAGGTCATCAAAGCGCAACGCTATGGTCTTGCTTTCTTGCGCGAAGCTCACCAGCAATCTCTTGCTTTCGCTTCCTACCACTTCGTTACGAAATTCATGAAGGTCCGGAAGCGGTCCTCTAAGATAGTTCTCGATAGTTGAATAAGCAGATGGAAACTGTCCCAGCAAACCTGTCAGCCAATTGGAAAAATTACTGGCATCCACGACGGGTTGCAGAGTTTCATCGTTTGACTCGCCAGTCATACGGCCTGGTTGGGGGGACAAGATGACCATCTGCCCCAGCCATTTTCTGAATAAATGTAGCGGGTCTTTATCTGTACGCTCTTGAATGAGTGGCAGCGCAACCTGATGCCAATCGACGCGAAACTGAGCTTCAGATTTCGACTTGGTCCGGTTTGTTAGCGTCACATCGGCTTGTTTGCGCTGATAGAGGAACACTCCATCGACTTTTAAAGATTCATCGAGAACCCTAAGCTCTTTAAAACCTTCTGGTAATTCCAATGCCAGCTCATAATGATACGACTTCCCATCTAATGACACGGTCAACTCAATCCGAAGTGGCACATTGGAGCGTCCCCCAGAAAAATCGCGTGGCGTGACGAGGGCGTTCACCCGGCTAGTACCGCGACCAATCTGCTGAAAGATAATTAAAACAGAGGACAGCGTTGACTTGCCACTCCCATTTCGCCCAATTAGGAGGCTCGATGGTTCGGACTGTATGTTAAATTCAAAATTCTCAAAGCAACGGAAATTGTGGGCATAGAGTCGTTGTAGCATGTCATTTACCCTTTATGTGATTCTGAAGTGGGTGGTTCGAGAGAGCCGTTACGCCGGAACGGATGTCGAAGAGACAGGCGGCCATCCATAGGTTTGTTTCACTTGTTGGTTCATGCGGCGCGAAGAATGCTCGGACGTAGGAAATTCCTAATCATACCGGCCCGTAGCCCAGTACGTCACACACATCGATAAAGGTCGTTCGCCTCGCCCGTCGGGGTTGCTCAATGGCTGGCCAGAGGCGGCAGTAGCCACCGCACGAGCCATTGTCGCCATGCTGGCAGGCGAGCGAGCAGCGTTTCGAGCCAGGCCTCGAATGATGGAGCGTCGGGTGCGGGAGGTGCCGCTGGTTTGGCTGGAGTAACTGGAGCTGTCGGTGCAGCGCGAGGCGTCGGCATAATCGGTGTGGCCGCCGTAGCGGGTGCTGCTGGCAATGTGGGAGCGGCAGGCATTGCCGGTGCCGCTGGCACGGCGGGTGTCGTGACTGGCGGAGCCGGGAACATATCGCGCAGCACGGCATCGACGGGCTCGCCGCCGCGCGTGCGTTTGGCAAGTTCGCGCAGCGCGGGGTGCAGGTCGCTCGGCAGCATCACGCTGATTTGCTTCATGCCGTCGTGCTCCTTGCGCTCGCGGTGCCGTAGCGCCCGTTCCGTGCCCGCTGAACGCTGTTTGTCTGTGGTATCGGGCACCCAGGCACGAACCGATTTCAGGCCAAGGTCTCGCGCTGCGCCGTCGATGGCGGCTACGCCGTCAACGACAGTAGCGCTTTCGGCGGCGGCAGCATCCGCCGGGGAGTGGGTGACCAGAACCTGGTCGATGTTGTCAGAGCCGTTCATATCAGCACCGTTACATGTAGTTGGACATGTACCGTATACGTTCGGCGAAGGGGCATGATTGGCTGCTAACGCGGGAAATCGCAAAATAATTTTTCGGCGAAACGGCCTGCTCCATGCAGGCCGCTGGTCCGGCGTCACATGTGACGTTACATGTCACACGGATAGTTCCAAAAAGGCGCTGACCACGGGTGATTTAGTTCGAGCCGGGTTCCCCACGGGTTGCCGCCGACATCGACGCCGCCGTAGCTGTCGTCGGTCATCGGGAGGCCGGTTGCTGGGTTGACGGGGTTCATCGCCATAGTCGCTCTCCTTTTTTGAGCGGGTGGAGTGAGCGCGCCGACCGTCGGCGCGCCCGCGTTGAATCAGTCTTCGTTCGGCATCAGGATGGTGATACGGGTTCGCCGCCATCGCCGGGGCCGATGTGCAGATGCAGCGTTGTGAGCCGGGGCCGGGTCGAGTGTCCGCCACGCTCGATGCGATGTAGCTGGAACGGGCAGCGGCTGCCTTTGGCGTTGCGGGCGGCGATGTACGTCATCCACACAGCATCCCACAGTCGCCCCGCCTCGTCCTGCGCGGTTTGCCGTTTGCTGTCGCGCTTGGGCCATGCCAGACAGTCATCCCAGGCCGCGAGCGTCATTGCTACCGGGATACGGAAACCTGCTTCGCGTGCCGTTGCACTGAAATCAATTAGCAGTCCATCTGAAATGGCTTGTGCGCGTGTGTAAATCGAAACCGGTTCACCGAAAATGGCGCTCAGGTCGTCAAGGTTTTCCATATGTGTTTTCCAATGCTCGCTGGGTTCGAGGATTCCGAGTCCCGTCACGTTGACCGGAATCGGGGTCGGCAGTCGCAGCTTGATGCTGCTGTGCTTCGTGGGTTCGTCGTCCGTGTCGAAATGGCACGTCGGGTGATGAAGCCAGCGGGCAAGGTCGCGTTCGCAGGCCGCAGCCCACAGGGAACGGGCGAGAAACGCGCGCGTAGCGCCTGGCCTTGCCTGCTGGTGCACCCGATGTACATTCGACGGGGATGGATGACGAAACCGCGAAGCACAGCCGTGCTTGCTAGTGCCCCGATGCCGGAGTCGCGGCCCAACGGGGCGCGACCTAAGCGCGACGTAGTCGTGCCTGTCTCGCAAGCCGGAGTGCGCGCAGTCGGTGGCGTCAGCCGACGACGTAGGGGAGCCGCATCGCGGAGCGGTGTGGGGCAAGGGCGTTCAGCCCGTAGCCCAGTTCTGCGCACCAGCTCCCAAGCTGGTTGCAGGACTGCCGGGGGAGCCGCGAATCGCTGAGTACCCCAGTGCTCAGAAGCCCGCCAACGGGCTGGCAGATTCGTGGGGGGCCATTCGGCCCCGGCGCCCTGAGCGGAGCGAGCGGGCAAGTAGGATGAGCAGGAGCCCGCGAGTGCCGGAGCTGATGGCGCGTCCAGCGACAACAGTCAGCCTACTTGCCCGCTCGCAGAGCGGGGCGCCCTTGGGGTTCAGGACACGGCGGGCGTTCAGCCCGTCGAGTGACCGTCTGGGCGTCCAGCCCAGCTAAGGTCACGGTGGACTGAGCTGCGTTAGCAGCTTCGTTCCCCCTGTTCGCTCCCTGTTGAATGGGCAAACGAACAGGGGGCATCTTGCCTATACGAGTTATCAAGACAATCGAGATTGAAGTTGAGCCGCGAAAACGGACACCTATCCTTTTGTGAAGGAGGTGTCGAAAAATGGGCAAGCATCGTACACCGTACCCTGCGGAGTTCCGAGCGCAGATGGTGGAACTGGTGAAGGCAGGGCGTACGCCCGAGGAATTAGCACGCGAGTTTGAGCCGACGGCGCAAAGCATCATCAACTGGGTCGCGCAGGCCGATCGTGACGCCGGCGTGCGCCAGGACGGGCTGACGACGGCCGAGCGGCAGGAATTGACGCGGTTACGTCGCAAGGTCAGGCAGCTTGAGATGGAGCGAGACATACTCTCTCACGCGGCTGCCTGGTTCGCCCGGGAGACGGGGGCCGTACCGCCGAAGGGTACGGATTCATGAAGGCGAACCGGGCCCGGTGGCCCATTGCCACGATGGCGCGGCTGCTGCGTGTCTCCACCAGCGGCTACTACGCGTGGTTGGCACGTGAGCCGTCGAAACAGGCATGCAGTGACGCGCAGTTGCTTTCGCGCATCCGTACACTGCACGCGAGTTCGCGCGGCACCTATGGTGCGCCACGCATCCATTTCCAGCTTGGACGCGAGGGCATGCATGTCGGACGCAAGCGCGTAGCGCGTCTGATGCGCCTGGCCGGTCTATGCGGCGCAAGCCGTCGGCACTGGAAGCAGACCACACGAGCTCGCGCGAGGGCAAGGCGCGCACCTGATCTCGTACGCCGTCACTTCAGTGCCGACGGGCCTAACGTGCTGTGGGTGGCAGACGCCACCTACATTCCAACGAGCGAGGGATTCCTGTACTTGGCAGTGGTGCTCGATGTATTCAGTCGTCGTGTCGTGGGCTGGGCGATGTCCAACCATCTGTACACGGAGCTGATGCTCAGGGCGCTCGATATGGCGCTCGCGCAGCGCCGGCCCGAGCATGTGATTCATCATTCGGACCAGGGGTGTCAATACACGTCCATTGCCTTCGGGCGGCGCTGTCGCGAAGCACGCGTGCAACCGTCGATGGGCATGGCCGGCGACGCCTACGACAACGCCATGTGCGAATCATTCTTCGGCACGCTCGAAGCGGAGTTGCTGTCGCGAGAACACTTCGCGACCCACGAACAGGCGCGACGTCGTCTCTTCTGGTTCCTCGAGGGCTGGTACAACGTGCGCCGCTTACATAGCAGCATCGGCTACTGTTCGCCGCTCGAATTCGAAGAGGCGCACATAGAAAAACAAGCCGCTCCGGAGTGCAGGTTGCCCACCGTCGGGCGGCATCATGGTCGTGACAGGCGACCCGCCGCCCGCCCGTGGACAACCTGCGATTCATCGATCAATGGAGGCTAAACCGCACATCGATCGCAACTGCAAATCAGTCCGTTGAAGCGGGTCAATCTCAGATAACCCAATGGCAACACAAAAAGACGGGCGCGTGCGCGCCATGGAAAATGAAGTCAAGGTTTTGAGAACGCTGCACAGGCTGGGCTGGGCGCGTTCTCAAGACATTGCCGCAACCGTTTGGACGCGGTGGGAGCGGCGGCCCGCAGGCGAGCCGGATTTCACGCCAGTGAAGTCGGGCGCTTCGGCGTTGCGTATGGCGCAGCGGACATTGAAACGCTTGCTCGCGGCTCGGCAGGTGCTGCGTGGCCAGGCAATGAATGGCAGCGTGATTTACTCGCTGGCCGAAGGCGGCGTGCGTCGCTTGCGAGAACTCGGCGTGCCTGCCGAGACGGGTAAAGACCTGGTACGCCAATTCAGCGCGGCGCAGTTCATGCATCGCAGTGTTGGGAACCAGCTCGCTGTGAGCGGTATCACGGCGGGTTTTCGTGTCACTACTGAACACGAGGTCGCGCGGGGCCGTTGGTTCGGGGGCGTGGATGGCGTCGCTGGGAAAAAGCCCGATGTTTTGTTCAACGACGGGCGGTGTATCTGGTGGATGGAGACTGAGAAGAGTCGTCGCAATGCTCGAGACTATCAGCGTCTGCTGGTCTGGCTCACGGTGGTCAGGGACGATGCGATGCGTCCGTCAGGCTCCGCATTGCTGCCAGACGGTTTGGCGTGGGCGAAGGTCGTGTTTGTGTGTGCGCCGGCGTTTCAGGTGAAGCTGTGCCGCGACCAGTTCCTCGGCTTCCAGCGTAACGTCATCGGTAGCCAGGGTGAACTTGACCTTGTGCGCCATTATGCCAAGGCCAATTGGGATAGTTAGAAAAGCCGTCGCGACCGTGATTGGATCTGAGCCACTCGAGCCCCTATCGCGCAGCTGGCGCGCACACCTTTCATGGACATGAGGATCGGTGTCGAGATCTTGTGATACCGACTGCGCCAGTATCCAGGCGGTCGAGCCTACATCTGTTGCGTCATTGGCTCTCGACGCCAGCCACGCTTGCGACCCCGGGATCGTTGGATCACATTGCTTTCCCATGTCCTCCCACATCTCGTCAAGGAAACCGTTTGGGACGATTGCTTCAGTCGTGTCATCGGGGCCGTTTGCGCCGAGTTTGCCCGGTCCGGTATTCACGGGACGCATGCAGCGCCACGCGACAGCGAATACTACGGTGGAGAGCAGGACAAGAATTGCTTGAGCGATACTCATTTCCCTGACTCCTTCATCGGTACCGATCGCGAGCGCTCCAAATCGCAGCTCGGTCAACACCTGGAACCACTGCTTCGCACTTTGCATGCCATACATGGAAGCCGAAGACTTTCTTGAAAAGGCGTTCGATACAGGCTTTGAGGATCATGCCATTTTTGTATTCCACGCTGAAGCGCTTGTCCTTGCCCAGGATTCCAATTAATTTCACTGTCGGCATCTTCATCTGTTCTTCTGTTGTCGGGTATTTGAGTTGAACACCGACTAACCATACCTGAAGTAAATCGGGGCGCGTTTCGCAGATCGTCTCGCTTGATGCTTCTGCCAGTGCCGCAGGTGTTTCACCGATTTCATCCTCGAGGATGTCTTCAATGCGCAAACCGCAGGCGATCAACATCCGACGTCGTGCATCGGGATTCGACGCGAGGTGATTCATGAATGCTTTGATTTCGTGATGCTCGAATTTCGCTGCTTGCATGATTTGTACTCCTATTAGATAGGTTGTCGTACAACGTCGGTTGTTGAGTATTTACCCTAACTTCGCTGCCAGATTTTCCGCGGCGAGATGGGTATATCGCCGCAGCATTGTCAAATTCTTATGTCCGGTGATCGATGCGACTTCCATTGGGTTAAGGCCCCGCTCGAACAGGCGGGATGCGGCTTCGTGGCGCAGGTCGTGCCAGCGGAGGTCAGTTATACCCAGCTCTTTAAGCGTGCGCTTCCACACGCAGACGACAGCGTTTTGGGTGGTTTGGAAGACCGGCCCCCGAGCTGCCGGCGGAATGGAGCGCAACGTTTCGACGGCCTTGCTTGAGAGGGGGATCGCCGCTGGGACAACTTTGTTGCCGACTCCGCGGTGTTCGCCGGGGATGATGACGACGCGACGGTCTAAATGCACCCATTCCCACTGGAGCTTGAACAGCATCCCCTGGCGAAGTGAGGTCTCGATCGCGAGATCGAACGCCGGGCGAACCCAGCTGTTATCGCTCGCCGAGAGCGCTTCTGCGATCAGTTCATACTCCCCGGTGCGCAGGCGACGATCGCGCTCACGCGATCCAGACGGCTTGCGGATGTCCTTGAGGGGATTTAGGAGGCCCGACATGCCCCATTCCTTGCGGGCGATCTCGAACAGGTGTGAAACGAGGGCAAGCTCAAGACGAATCGTGTTCTCGGCACGTCCGGCAGCGCGGCGCTCGTCACGGTATTGGGCGAAGTGGGCGCCCTTAAGGTTGGCCAGCGCGAAATGTCGAAGAGGTTGACGGAGCCAATGATTGATCCGGTAGCGCTCCTGCCGCGGGTGACGTTTGTGGGACGCGACGCTTGTCCAGTACCGCTCGAGCGCCTGCGCGAGGGTGGTGCGCTCGGCTTCGACTCGCGAGACGAACCGCCCCTGATCCATCTCGGATTCAGTGGCGCGTGCCCAAGCCTCGGCTTCGGCCTTGGTATCGAAGGTGTGAAACTGGGGTGGGAACCCCTTGCGGACAATCTGGGCTCGCCAGTATTTCCCGCGCTTGGTAATGCTTGCCATTGTGAGCCTCGGAATCGTTGATCCGGGGCCGAGTTTCGAGCTATGGCAAAACTATGGCAAACCCCAACATTGAGCGACTTTAGAACGTAAAAAGGGCCTGCACTTTCGTGCAAGCCCTTGAATTCGCTGGTGGGGCGTGAGTGACTCGAACACTCGACCTACGGATTAAGAGTCAAACCAAGCGCCTTGTAGGTTACAGGTAATCGCTTGATTTTACAAGGGAAAGCATGACTGCGGGCTCGTGCAGATAACTCGCCGTCACCTGAGCGTTCCGGCAAATTTCCGGCAGCGCTCAGCAGAAAAACGGCCGTCTGCCCGTACGAACTTAGCTGTTAGCAGAATCGGGAACGTGCGCAATTGCTAACATGCTTCGCGGATCAAAAACGCTGTTCACTACTTCAGGCCGTCGTGAGGTTGGCGTAGCTATCGAATTGAGGATTCGTGTTGTCCCCGCTGAAAAGCTCGATTGCGCAGGGACTTATATGACAATCCCGTTAAAGTCGCGTGCGTTATCCGAATGTCAGAGCGCTCTAATGCTTGCCAGTCGCCAACTGCGGCATGAAAAATTCGCGTATCCAGCGATGCAGCGGAGAACCTCGAGAAGCAATCATTTCGTCATTGGTTTGTGATTTTGAGTTTTTCTTGAAATGAAATTCCATTACTTCAGAGCGAGTCCAATGATATTCGGTATCGACGATTTTATTAAATTGGTCAGTATCGCTCTGATAAAGAGAAATCATATTCGAACACAGTGTGTGAATTTCATTTTCCTGCTCGATTCCAAAATCAGATCGACAAAACAAAGGGTGTCCTTTATCCCACAAAATACCCCACTGCCACCAATAAAGAAAATATTCAGGGCCGTGATCGATAAAGTCATCAGTTAACTGCGCAAAGGTTGGCCAACCGTCCTCGTAAATGAGTTCGAGTTCCCAGGAGTCGTGCATACGTAGATTGAATGCCTCATCGGGTGCAGAGATTACACATCCACTGGGCTTATGCCGAACGACGACTTTGTGGGAACGGCGGCCAAGGAACGCCGCGACGTGGTCTTCAAGTCTCTGTACGGACCCAGCCTGCGGAGCGCGTGCTCTAGCGTCGAGCGATGGCCGTGTGTAGCGGAGGAATCTGTCGAGCGTCAGGCCAGGAATCGTCTCCACATCCGTGGAATCTACATTGCCGATTAGGAGGAGTTCTTCCATCAACGCCTTCGTAAAATCGAACAATGCTGGTCTGAGGCGACGCCCTTTCGATAACGAATAATTTGGCATATCGCTTCCTATCGGAGTGCGTTGATCTGTCGTTGATCTGTCGTTGATCTATCGTTGATCTATCGTTGATCTATCGTTTAGATATACGAAAAAAACTGACGTGTAGAAATATTAGTCTAGATCATATTCTAGATGCCGACATAACCACAAGTGACCTGAGGTTTTGTATGGCGAAGACAGATAGAGAGTTTAGGGAGTTGTTCGCTGCGATGGCTCCGCAAGCGCTCATCAACAGAGATGAATTGGCCGCGCTTTTGGCGACGACCACAGGCGCGGTCACTCAAATGGCCTATCGCGGAGAACTACCACCTACTGCGTTTCCGGCTAAGCGACGTGCCTGCTGGTTTGTCGGTGACATTCGTCAGTGGCTCGACGACGCAGCAGCAGGGAGACGAAAGGGGGGTGTTTGGGCGCGGGAGATTCGGCAGGAACCGCGAATCGGTCGTCCGAGACTGCCTGCCAACGGCGCGGCTTGAAAGGAGGACGGTTCATGAGTCGAGATATAGCCGAACGTCCCGTTCATAGTGA
>Ga0318567_10000819_pt1 | contig 12519 bp, 9 predicted proteins | sample GRESIP088b5f20_FD_203691 | JGI IMG/M metagenome (GOLD analysis project Ga0318567, IMG submission 203691) | Tropical soil microbial communities from Luquillo Experimental Forest, Puerto Rico - GRE.SIPMG.088b5f20 | ecosystem: Environmental > Terrestrial > Soil > Tropical forest > Bulk soil...
GCGCTTCGCCAGCCCGTACCAGAAGCCGTCGATGACGGTCCGGGCGCCGGTCAGGTCGCCGTCCGCGGCCCCCAGCGTGACGAACAGGGGGGCGAAATGCTCGGTACGCGGATGCGCCTGCCGGGCCGCGGGCGCCTTGTGCTGGAAATCGAGCAGCGCGTCAATGTCACCGTGGGCGAGTGCCTCGGCACCCCACTGGTCGAAGTCCGACATCACCGAGCTGACCGAGCCGTCCCAGCTCATGGCCCGCAGGTTATGGGTGAAAAAGCCGCTGCCCACGATCAGCACACCGGCGTCGCGCAACGGCGCGAGGCGGCGGCCGATCTCAAACAGCCGCTGCGGGTCCAGCGTCGGCATCGAGATCTGCAGCACCGGAACATCCGCGCCCGGGTACATCTCCACCAGCGGGACGTAGGCGCCGTGGTCGAGACCGCGGTCGGGGGTGTCCTGCACCGGGGTGCCGGCCGCGCGGAGCAGCTTGCGCACGTCGCCGGCCAGCTGGGGCGCGCCCGGGGCCGGGTAGGTGACCTGGTAGTAGCGGTCCTCGAACCCCCAGAAGTCATAGACCAGCGGCACCGTGGTGGTCGCGCCGACGGCGAGCGGCGCCGACTCCCAGTGCGCGGAAACCATGAGCACCGACGCCGGCCGCGGCAGCCGCGCGGACCAGCCCGCGAGCTGCCGGGTCCACAGCCGGTCGTCGGCCAGTGGGGGGGCGCCGTGACTGAGGTAGATAGCGGGCATCCGGGTCCCCGCCACGCCCGCGGCTGCCGCGGGCCCGGCCGCGCTCTCAGCTGCCGTGTTCTCGCCGGACATCGTGCCCTCCTGCCGCCGTGCTCACCGTCTGCCCGCGACAACAGTTCAAATTCAAACTACATTCCCTGCCCGCGGCCCGGCCTCCCACCTCGCTGGCGGCGGCGGGCAGCGGTGCCGGATGGGAAACTGCGGGCATGATCTACTCTGCCACGGCTGACCGTTATGACCAGATGACCTACCGCCGCTGCGGCCGCAGCGGGCTCAAGCTGCCGGCGATCTCCCTTGGCCTGTGGCAGAACTTCGGTGACGTCACCCCGCTGGCGGTCCAGCGGGCGATCTTGCGGCGCGCGTTCGACTGTGGCGTCACGCATTTTGACCTGGCTAACAACTACGGGCCGCCGTACGGGTCGGCGGAGACAAACTTCGGCCGGGTCCTGCGGGAGGATTTGCGCCCCTACCGCGACGAGCTGGTGATCTCGACCAAGGCTGGGTACGACATGTGGCCGGGCCCGTATGGCGAGTGGGGCTCGCGCAAGTATCTGCTGGCCAGCCTGGACCAGTCGCTGCGGCGGATGGGCCTGGAGTACGTGGACATCTTCTACAGCCACCGGTTCGACCCGCAGACACCGCTGGCCGAGACGATGGGGGCGCTGGCGACCGCCGTTTCGTCCGGCAAGGCGCTCTATGCCGGGATCTCCTCCTATTCCCCGGAACGGACCGTCGAGGCGGCCGGGCTACTCCGGCAGCTCGGCGTGCCACTGCTGATCCACCAGCCGTCGTACTCGATGCTCAACCGGTGGATCGAGCACGGCCTGCTGGACGTGCTCGGCCGCGAGGGAGCCGGCTGCATCGCGTTCTCGCCACTGGCCCAGGGTCTGCTGACGGGCAGGTACCTGGACGGCGTCGCGGCCGGGTCGCGAGCCAGCCAGGGCGGCTCACTCCTCCCGGAGCACCTCGGCGCCGGGACGATGACCCACGTGCGCGCGCTCAGCGAGATCGCCACCTCCCGCGGCCAGACCCTGGCCCAGCTGGCGCTGGCCTGGGTCCTGCGCGATGACCGGGTGACATCGGCGCTGATCGGGGCCAGCAGTGTCGCCCAGCTTGAGGAGAACCTTGCCGCGCTCGCCGGCCGCGAATTTTCCGCCGGGGAACTGACCGCCATCGACACTCACGCCGTCGAGGCCGGCATCAACATCTGGGCCGAATCCAGCCAGCACTGAAGCGCTGTCCCGGGCCTTCCGGCGAAGGAGTCACTCCTCGCCGATGTCCGCCAGGCTCTCGCGCAGTTCGGTGAGCAGCGGATCGTCATCGGGCAGGGTGCGCTCGAGGCGCTCGATCGTGTCGAGCAGCAACACGCGGGCGTCGCCATAGCGCCCCAGCTGGTGATAGATCAGGGCCAGCTCAGCACGGCTCCGCAGGGTATCGGGGTGACGCGGGCCGAGCACCCGCTCGAACCCTGCCCAGGCCTGCTCGCAGGCCAGCTCCGCGGCCGCCGTCTTGCCCGCCTTCCGGTAGGCGGCGCCGAGGTTGTGCCGCGCCGTCAGCGTGTCCAGGTGGTCGGGGCCAAGGACGCGCTCCCGGTCGGCCACCACCCGCTTGTAGGCCGCGACTGCCTCTTTTGCCCGGTCGCTGGCCAGGTAGGAGTCGGCCAGGCCGTGCCGCGTCGTCATGGTCTGCGGGTGCCGGGCTCCCTGGGTGCGCTCCCGGTCGGCCAGCGTGCGGCGGTAGAGGGAGATGGCGTCGCCGTGCCGGCCCGCAGCCAGGTAGGCGGCGGCCAGCTCGTCCCGCGCGCCGAGCGTGTCGGCATGCTCGGGCCCGCGGACCCGCTCGAATTGCGGAACCGCGCGTTCCAGGACGGCGATCGCCTTCGGCGGCTGGAGGGCCGCCACGAGGGCATGGCCAAGCCGCCGCCTGGCCTCGATCACGTCCCGGTGATCCGGCCCAAGCGTGCTGGTCTGCGTCTCGAGCACCCACTCGAACCAGGGAACAGCGTCGTTCGGGCACCCGGCCGCGAGATAGGCGTCGGCCAGCCGCTGGCAGGCCAGCATCGTGTCCGGGTGCCCCTCGCCGAGCACGCGGGCGCCGGTGTTGGCCAGGTCGCGCCAGTGGTCCACCGCGGGCCCGGTCAGGCGGGCGCGGTCGAGGCTGTCCCCCGCCCGCACCAGCAGCGGATGGCAGCCGTCGCGCCACAGCAGGTTCCCGGTGATCCGCCGGAGGGCCGCCACGCAGGATCGCAGGCCGGAAGCAGGCCAGCCGGGCAGATCGGGTTCCGGCCAGGCCTGCAGCAGCGCGTCCGCGACCGACGACGTCACCTGTTCCGGCATGCCCCTCGGCATAGCCGCCCGCAGCGTCGCCTGCAGCACGGGGCTGATCCGGACCGTCGGCGGTGACGTCACCGGTTCGACGGTCACCAAGCCCACCTGTTGCAGCGCCGTCAGCGCCACCTGCGCGCGCTGGCTGGCCGCGACGGTGCCGCCGGCATGGAAATCGGCTGCCGCCGGGGTGGCGAAGACGGTTTGCGGAATGCCGTGCCCGTCCAGCACCGCGGCCAGGGCCAGCAGCAACTGGGCTGACCCGCCCGGCGCCAGCTGCTCCACCCGGCCGAACGAGAACATCCAGGTCACGGCGGCGGCTGGCGGCTGGGCGCGGGACGACTCCGCCAGCTGCTCCCGCCGCCGCAGGAACTGGGCCCGGTAGTCGCGGCAGGACAGCGGCGAGTTAGCGACCACCGCGCTGGCCTGGTTGAGCGCGATCGGCTCAAAGTCGAGGTCCTGAGCAAGTTCGATGACACCCTGCCGCTTGTCCGGGTCAGCCGACAGGCGGCCGCTCAGATAGCTGATGGCCTCACGCAGACTGAACCGCCCGACCGGCACCAGCCGCACGCCGCTCGGGACGGCCGCCGCATCGGTGGATGTCACCAGCACCCGGCCGGCCGGGCCAGCCGGCCACAGACCGTCCAGCTCGGCGGGATCGGCCAGGTCATCAAGGACCACCAGCCAGGGCCGGCTGGTCTCGCCCAGCCAGCTGACAAACTGGGCGGCGACCGACTCGGCACTGGTCACCTGGTCCCGGCCGGTCACCGCGGCCGTGGCCGCCGCGTAGCCGGACAGCACCGAGGCCCGGCTGGTGGCCTCGACCCAGACCAGCAGGTCTATCCCGCCTGACTGCCACAGCGACTCGGCGAAGGCGGTGGCGAGCTGGGTTTTACCCGACGTCCTCAGCCAGTCCTGCGCACCGGGAGCCGCCACCGGGCCCGGGACGTCAGCCCGATCGGGGACGAGCGCGACCGCGGCCCCGGCGGGCAGCGCATCCGACAGGCCGGGTGCCGTTTCCATCCTGGCGCTGAAGCCGTCGGCCACCTTCGGCACCGTCCCGGACCGGATCGGCCAGCCCGGCCGGCCGGGGGCCGCGCCTGCCCGGTTTGCGGGCGGCACTGTGCTGCTCACGGCATACTGCGCCAGATCCGGTTCACTGGCCGTGCCGGCGTCGGCCTGCTGGGTTGAAGAGGCCATGTCCTTTTCCCGCTGTCCCCGCCCGAGTCCGCCTCGTGGTTAAACCAGCTGGCGGTCAGACTGCACCATCGCTGCCTTAGCCTGCCAATTATCAGCGCGTATAAGCAACACCGTCTCGGTTACTAACCAGTTTCCCGTGGCAGGCAGCTGACTCAGCGCGGGCCCGGCTCACAGTTCCTCGTTGAAGACGAGTACGGGATTGGTCCCGCCGAGTGTTCGCTTGCGGAAAAAGGCGGGGGCGGTGATCCGCATGAAGGCAAAGCAGACAACCCCGGCCAGCGCCGCAAGCACGGCGATGATGAAGATGCCGCCGATCTGCCAGTGCAGGCCCGGCACCGTCCACGTGGTGTAGCTGTTGGACGCGACCCAGTCGCTCTGCAGGCTGTAGAAGCCAGCGGCGTACATGATCAGCCCGCCCAGCCCGGGCAGGATGCCCCGCATCCACAGGTTCCAGGCGCTGCTGGTCAGTGTGGCCCGGTAATGCCAGACGCAGGAGAACGCGGTCAGCCCGTAGTAGAACGCGATGTACAGGCCAATCGCGGACACCGCGTCAGCGATCGGGTTGCCGGCGGCGATGTAGTTCATCGGGATGTACAGGGCGATCGAGACCACGCCCATCACGATCGTGGACACCGTCGGGGTCAGGTACCTGGGGTGAATCTTGGCGAATGACTCGGGCAGCGCCCCGTAGGCGGCCATCGACAGCGTCGTGCGCGCGGTGGGCAAGATCGTGGTCTGGGTCGAGGCGGCGGCCGAGCTGAGCACCATCAGGAACAGCAGCCGGGACAGGAAGATGCCGAGCGGGGAGGTACCGAAGATCGCGCCCCCGGCGACCGACAGCACGTCGAACTGGTGGTTCGTATTCGTCAGCCCGATGCCCTTGTCCCCGATGCCGGCGAAGGCTTGCACGGAGATGATCACGGTTAGGTAGGTGACGAGCAGCAGGACGGTCGCGATGATGCCCGCCCGGCCGGGCGTCCGGGATTTGTCCGCGGTCTCCTCGTTCACCGACAGGGCGGTGTCCCAGCCCCAGTAGATGAACAGCATCAGGATGATCCCGGACACAAAGGCCGAGGCGGTCAGGCCCGACGGCGACAGCCAGCTCAGGCTCGGGTGCAACGACCCGGGCGGATGGTGGCCGGTGGCGACCCGGATCAGCGCTGTCACCGACATGACCAGCAGCATGGTGATCTCGATGGACAGCAGCACCCGCTGGAACCGGGCCGAGACCTCGATGCCGCGGTAGCAGATGTAGGCCATCGCGGCGATCCAGAAGATGCCGACCAGCAGCACCCAGCCGCCGGACGGGTTGGCACCGATCGAGCTGTTCGGCCCCTGGATGAGGAAGAACAGGTACTGCCCGGCCACCTGGGCCAGGCTGGCCATGACCAGGATGTCGGCGGCCACGATGGCCCAGCCGCCGGCCCAGCCGGTTTTCGGGCCGAACGCCCGGGCTGCCCAGATGAACGTGGTCCCGCAGTCGGGATCGGACTTGTTCAGCTCGCTGTAGCCGATCGAGCACAGCAGCATCGGCACGAAGGCCAGCACGGCGACCAGCGGGGACTTCAGCCCGACGGCGGCCACCACGAAGAACAGCGTCGCGGCCAGGCTGTAGGCCGGCGCGACCGAGGCCATGCCGATGACCACGCTGGAGACCAGGCCAAGGGCGCCCGTCTTGAGGCCCTTGGTCCCGGGTTCCTCCACTGGCCGCAGGCCAGGACTGAAGATGGCCATTGCCCCCCTTTCCACCGACTCCTCAGGCTACTTGGGTCGCTGCCGGGCCGATGGCAAATGGGCTAGCCCGCAGGCACCGTGCTGCCCAGGTGGCCCGCTGCTCACACCAGACGCAGCAAATGCCGCCGGGCAGCCGGGGTTGCCCCGCAGTACATCGGATCGGCACGACCGGGCGATGATTTGAATTTGAATCACGGGCGCTAGGCTGGGCCCGTGGCGGACGAGCCTGCCTGGCTGGATGACGCGGAAATGGCGGCCTGGCTGGCCTTCCTTGAGGTCAGCCACCGGCTTGACCGTGCCATCGAACGGCAGCTCAGGGCGGACGCCGGGCTGTCCCACCCGCAGTACGAGATCCTGTCCCGGCTCGGGTCCGCGCCCGGCGGCCAGCAGCGGATGAGCGGCCTCGCCGACATGATCACGGTTTCCCGCAGCGCCCTGACTTATCAGATCACCCAGCTGGAGCGGGCCGGGCTGGTCCGCCGTCAGCGCGATCCCGCCGACGAGCGGGGGGTGCTGGCCGTGCTCACCGAGCCCGGCCGGGCGGCGCTTGGCCGGGCCGCGCCCGGCCACGTCCAGGTGGTCCGCCGGTACCTGATCGACGTGCTCACCCCGCCCCAGCGCACCGCCCTGGCGGACGGCCTGGCCGCCGCCCGCGACCGGCTGCGGCTGGGCACTGGCGGTACCTGATCACGCCTGGACGACCTGGAGGGTGGCCAGGGTGGGGTCGGCCGCGTAGGCGATCCGGCTGCCCTCGGCCTGGGCGGCGCGCAGCGCAGCCAGCGCCCCGGCGGTGATGACCTCACCCGGGGCCAGCACCGGGATCCCGGGCGGGTAGGGGGCCACCAGCTCGGCGCTGGTGCGCCCGATCGCGGCACCGGCCACGACAGTTTCGTTGGGCGCGAAAAACGCGGTCCGGGGCGGCATCGCCAGCACAGGTGTAACCGCCCAGGCCGGTGACGGGGTAGGCGTGCGGGGCGCCGCCCGGTGCCGCTCGATCGCGGCCACCAGCGTCTGGGTGAAGCGGGTTACCGTGTCCTCGTCGTCGGCGAGGGTGATGATCGGCACGATGGTGTCCCGGTCGGCCATCTCCACCGGCATGCCCGCCGCGATCAGGTCAGCTTCGACCGCGTTCCCGTGCGCGCCGGTACCCGGCAGCAGCACGACAAGTTTGCTCGGCTCGACGCCGGGACCGGCCAGTACCAGCACGCCCGGCACTGCGGCCAGCCGCGCGCGGGCGGCCGCGACCAGCCGCAGCAGCCGGGCGCACAGCTCCTGCCCGTCCCGGGCCAGCAGCGCCCGGCAGGCGTCGATGCTGGCGGCGATCGCGCCCGCCGGGCTGGTCGTGTGGGTCGCCTCGAAGGCGCGGTCGAGCCGGGCCCGGTCCAGCCGACCGGTCCGGGCCAGCACCAGCGCGCCCTGGGTATAGGCGGGCAGCGCCTTGTGCGCGCTAGTGACCATCGCATCGGCCCCGGCGGCCAGCGCGTGTGGCGGCAGTTCCGGGTGGAAGCCCAGGTGCGCCGCCCAGGCGGCGTCCACCAGCAGTGGCACCCCGGCCTCGTGCGCGGCCCGGGCGTGGCCGGCCAGGTCGCCGGTGGTGCCCACGTACGACGGATCGCCGAGGAACACCGCGCAGGCAGCGGGATGGCTGACCAGGGCAGCCCTGACCGCGGCGACCGGGACGGCCCGCGGCAGGCCGGTGGCCTGGTCGCGGTCTGGCTGCACCCAGACTGGCCGCAGCCCGGCCAGCACCAGCCCGAGCAGCACCGAGCGGTGCAGATTCCGGGTGACGATCACCTCCTGGCCGGGCGAGCCGGCCGCCAGCGCCAGCGCCTGGTTGCCATGCGTGGAGCCAGCCACCGAGAACCGGCACCAGTCGGCACCCCAGAGCCGGGCGGCTCGCTGCTCGGCCTCGGCCAGCAGGACATCCGCGTGCTTGATCGTGTCGAGGCCGCCGTACAGTGGGGAGTCGCCGGCCACCACCGCGCCGGTCAGGTACTGCCGCTGCTTGTGCCCGGGCACGCTCATCGGCGTCAGCGCCCCGGCCGCCGCCCGCTCGGTGGACCGCAGCCACGCGTCCAGCAGCGGTGCATCCCCGCGCAGCCCGCTCGGATCCCGCGGATCCACCACGCCCGGCCCCCTTTCCGATCATGATGGCTGGTGCTGGGCCGGGTCCGGGCGGTAGCGGTAGAAGGGCACCGGGTCAGGCGGCAGCGGGGTATCGCCCAGGATGAGGTCGGCCGCCTTCTCGGCGGTCATCATGACCGGCGCGTAGATGTTGCCATTGGTCACGTACGGCATCACCGAGGCATCCACCACCCGCAGGCCGGCCAGCCCGTGCACGCGCATGGTGGCGGGGTCGACCACCGCGTCCTGGCCGGTGCCCATCTTGCAGGTGCACGAGGGGTGCAGCGCGGTCTCCGCGTCCCGGCGCACCCAGTCCAGCACCTCCTCGTCGGTGCTGACGCCCGGGCCCGGCGACAGTTCGCCCGCGTTGTACGGGGCGAAGGCGGGCTGGCTGAGAATGCTGCGGGCGATGGCGATCGCCTCCGCCCACTCCCGCCGGTCGGTCGGGGTGGACAGGTAGTTGAAGCGCAGCGCCGGGTGCACCCGGGGGTCGGGTGAGGTGATCTTGACCGTGCCGCGCGAGTCGGAATACATCGGGCCGATGTGCACCTGGTATCCATGGCCGCCTGCCGGTGCCGAGCCGTCGTAGCGGATGGCGATCGGCAGGAAGTGGAACATCAGGTTCGGGTAGGCGACCTCGTCGTTGCTGCGGGCGAAGCCGCCGCCCTCGAAGTGGTTGGTCGCCCCCGGGCCACTGCGGCCAAACAGCCAGCGGGCACCGACCAGCGGGCGGTTGCGCCACTTCAGCGCGGGCGCGACCGAGACCGGCAGCTTGGACGCGTACTGGACGTACACCTCGAGGTGGTCCTGCAGGTTCTCGCCCACTCCGGGCAGGTCGGCGACCACGCTGATGCCGAGCCCGGGCAGCAATCGCGCGTTGCCGACACCGGACAGCTGCAGCAGCTGGGGCGAGTTGATCGCGCCGCCGCAGAGGATCACCTCACCCGCCTGGACGGTCTGCGGTGAGCCGCTGCCGTGCCGGTACTCGACACCGGTGGCCCGCGTCCCGTCAAAAATGATCTTCGTTACGAGCGCCCGGCAGGTCACCTCCAGGTTGGGCCGGCCCTTCACCGGGTGCAGGTAGGCGCGGGCCGCGCTGAGCCGGCGGCCGCGGTGAATGTTGCGGTCGAAGGCGGCGAAACCCTCCTGCCGGAACCCGTTCACGTCGCTGGTGAGCGGGTAGCCCGCCTGCTGCACGGCCTCGAAGAACGCCTCGAACAGCGGGCTGGTGGCCGGCCCGCGTTCCAGCACCAGCGGCCCGTCGCCGCCGCGGAACTCATCGGCGCCGGCCAGGCAGGTCTCCATCCGCTTGAAGTACGGCAAGCAGTGCGCGTAGTCCCAGTCCGCCATGCCCGGATCGGCCGCCCAGCGCTCGAAGTCCAGCGGGTTGCCACGCTGGAAGATCATCCCGTTGATGCTGCTCGACCCGCCGAGCACCTTCCCGCGGGCGTGGTAGACCCGGCGGCCGTCCAGGCACGGCTCCGGCTCCGACTCGTATTTCCAGTCATAGAACTTGCTGCCGATCGGGAACGTCAGCGCGGCGGGCATGTGGATGAACACATCCCAGCGGTAGTCCGGGCGGCCCGCCTCCAGCACCAGTACCCGGTTAGATGGGTCGGCCGAGAGCCGGTTGGCCAGGGCGCAGCCCGCCGAGCCGCCGCCCACGATCACAAAGTCATAGCGGGCCTGAGCCATGCGCCCTCCCCATCGAGTCGCGCGCCGTCCCGCACCGGCCGGCGGCAACCGCCCGCGCCGTGGTGTAGACGGTGGAATCCCACGATATTGGGCAGATGACAGCGAGTCGACGGGCCGAGCCCCGCGGCCGCCGGCTGCCGCCGCCGCGGTCCGGCGGGCGGCGGCTGAGGCCCGCCGGGCAGCTACGCTACCCACGTTGTGACATCTCCTGACCAGCCACCGGCGGCGGGCGGCTACCGGCAGAACCGCTTCGCGCTGCCCCCGGGCGCCGCCGAACTGCTGCTGATCCGGCACGGCGAATCCGAGCGCGCCACCCTGGCCGCCCCGTTCCCGATAGTTGACGGGCGTGCCGATCCCGCGCTGGCACCGGAAGGGCACGAGCAGGCCGAACGCCTGGCGGACCGGCTCGCGCCGGGCGGGATCAGCGCCATCTACGTGAGCACGCTGCGCCGCACCGCGCTCACCGCGGCACCCCTGGCCGCCCGGCTCGGCCTGACCCCGCTGGTCGAGCCCGGCCTGCGCGAGGTCGGCCTGGGCGAGTGGGAGGGCGGCCTCTTCCGGATCCGGGTGGCCGAGAATCACCCCACCGCTCAGCAGATGTGGGCGCAGGAGAGTTTCGAGGTCATCACCGGGGCCGAGCCCACGGCCGAGTTCACCGCCCGGGTCCGCGGCGCGGTGAGCCGGATCGCGGCTGCCCACCCCGGCCAGCGGGTAGCTGTCTTCACCCACGGCGGGGTGATCGGGGAGGCACTGGCGCAGGCCAGCGGATCCCGGCCGTTCGCCTTCATCACCGCTGACAACGGCTCCATCTCGCGGCTGGTGATCAGCCCGGACCGGTGGGTCGTCCGCGGCTTCAACGACACCGCGCACCTGGACGGCACGGCCCGGGCTGACGGACTGGCCCCCGCGTGATCACCGGCATCGGCCCGGCCCCGGCCTGACACCGGGCCGCCACCGGCCGCCGGCCGGGCCGGCCGGGTCAGCCGCCGAGCAGCGGCGCGAGCAGATCGCCGTGGCCGGCGACCCGGGCCAGCACCTCATCGCTGGTGAACACCAGATCCTCAGGCTGGCCGCAGGAGCCGACCTCTGCCCAGGTCACCGGGGTGGACACGGTCGGCTGGGGCATCGCCCGCAGCGAATAGGGAGCGACGGTGGTCTTGGCCGAGTTGTTCTGGCTCCAGTCCACCAGCACCTTCCCGGGCCGCAGCACCCTGGTCATCCGGGACACCACCAGCTCCGGATGCGCGCGCTCGAGCCGCTCTGCCAGCCCGAGCGCCAGCTTGCTGGCCTGCTCCGAGGTGAGCCCGGTGATCGCCGCGACCAGCTGCAGGCCCTTGCCGCCCGAGGTCTTCGCCAGCGGCTCCAGCCCTTGCTCGGTGAGCAGCGGCCGGAGCAGCCGGGCGACCGTGCAGCACTCCACGATGCTGGCGGGCGGCCCCGGGTCCAGATCGAACATCAGCAGGTCCGGGTGGCCCACATCGGGCAGCCGCCACATCGGGACATGCAGTTCCAGGCCGGCCAGGTTGGCGGTCCAGATGAGCGTGGGCAGGTCATTGGCCAGCAGGTAGCGCACGGAGGCGCCGCGCGACCGGGAACCCGGCGAGGGCAAACGGACCGTCTCCACCCAGGCGGGCCGATGATCAGGCGCATGCTTGGCGTAGAAGTACTCCCCGGTGACCCCGTCCGGGTAGCGCTTGAGCGTGAGCGGCCGGCCAGCCAGGTGGGGCAGCAGCACCGGCGCCACCCGCAGGTAGTAGTCGATCACCTGCGCCTTGGTGAAACCGGCCGCCGGGTACAGCACCTTGCCCAGGTTGGTAAGGACCAGCTGGCGGCCTTCGACCTCGACCGGCACCTTCTCCGGCTCCGGGCTCACCCCACCGTCACCTCCGGACCGCCACGATCCCTCGCTACCCAACCCGCCATCAGGCAAAACGGGTGGGAAAGGGGGCCGGCGCCGGCCCCGCAGCGCAGCGGGCGTCAGCCCATCGTCTTCTGGCCGTCCAGCGACTCGCGGATGATGTCGGCATGACCGGCGTGCTGCGCGGTCTCCGCGATCACGTGCAGCAGCACCCGCCGCGCCGTCCACCGGGTACCCGGCGGGACCCAGGGTGAGTTCAGCGGCTGGTCGGCGTCCAGGTCTGGCAAGGCGGCCACCAGCTCGTCGGTCTGGCGGGCCACCCGCCCGTACTCCGCCAGCAGCCCGGACAGCGTCTCCCCGTCCAGCATCCGGAACAGGTTCGCCCAGGCGTCCGGGTCGGCGTTCCCGCCGCCCATGGCCGAGGGCCCGTCGGTGATGAATCGGCCGCCCAGGCACAGCTCGCTCACCGTGGTGCGCTGCCTGGCCTGCTCGTCGGTCAGATCCCCGACGGTATGGCGCAGGAAATGGCGCTGCCGGGCCAGCGATGCCAGCAGGTCCGCCCGCTCCCCGGTCACCATGGCCTGAGTACTGTTCATGATGCCGCCTTCCGTTCGGTGCCCTCAGGGCCACGGTAGGCGCCAGGACAGACACTCGTGCGGGAGCGCCGATATGCGAGCCATTGACTTCCATGTCCACCTGCCGACCCCCGACTGGCTGGATGGGAGCATGGCGGGCTACCTGGAGGCGGCCGAGGCCTACTTCCGGTCTGCCGTGCCCCGGATGTCACTGGCCGAGCTGGCCGTGGCCTACCGCGAGCTGGACACCACGGCGGTGCTGCTGGCC
>Ga0318567_10000825_pt1 | contig 12455 bp, 6 predicted proteins | sample GRESIP088b5f20_FD_203691 | JGI IMG/M metagenome (GOLD analysis project Ga0318567, IMG submission 203691) | Tropical soil microbial communities from Luquillo Experimental Forest, Puerto Rico - GRE.SIPMG.088b5f20 | ecosystem: Environmental > Terrestrial > Soil > Tropical forest > Bulk soil...
GCAATTTGTCTGCAGCAGATTTGGCGACAAGACAGGCAGCTATGGTGGCCGCAACACCAGCAACGATTACGGTAGACTTTATTTTGGATGAGCATGCCCGTGAGTTGGCAGGTGAGGCAAACCGTTGGGTGGATCTGGCCATGCGTGGGCAATTGGTGAATCGTGCAAAACTCACACCGTACGGGGCTAAAATACAGGACTATATGACGTTGAGGCCAATTCCGAAATCGCAGTTGGATAACATGACGGTGCCAAATTCGAAGGACTATCAAAATCCGAGCTGGTAATTAATCAAAACTAAAAACTTGAATTATGAATTATAAATCAAAATATTTCATGTTGTCATTATTGGCTGCGGGCGCATTGGCGTCCTGCACCAAGATGAAAGACATTAGTATTCTTAATACCGGCACTTACACCGATACTTCGGGAACATTAAAAAGTGCTGCGGGGACTTTGCCTATTGGCTTTGCGGCGTACCAGGGAGATAAAGGTTTTGCACAATATTTTCCAATCATTGCGAGAGAAGGAACGAATATTACACCGGGCAATGAAATGAAACATGGATCAATTGTTCAAAGCGATGGCTCATTGAATTTCACACAGGCAGATGCATTGGTTAACCAGGCTACTAGCGCGGGCTTAGGTATACATGGACACACACTGCTGTGGCATTCACAACAAAATGCAACATACATTAAAACGTATGCCGGCATCACGGTGCCAGCAATGGCGGAATTGTTGACTAATCCGGGATTTGAATCTGGCTCTACAAACTGGAGCATTTTTAATACGAACGGTGCTACCATTACTTTTCCAACCGGTTCAAATGCACACTCAGGTACAGGGTTCATGCAGGTTGTAAATCCTAACAACAATACAGGTAGTCAATGGAAAGTACAGGTATCAAGCGCTGCGTTTGCCACCACTCCGGGAAAACAATATGTTATCTCTTATTGGGTAAAAGCAATTTCATCCGGCGGTTCCATCAGGCTATCTACAGGTCCGTCTGCGGCACAATACCAGGGAGACCAAACAATCGGTACTGCCTGGCAGCAAGTTAGCTGGACGATTACAGCGACGCTTACCTCGACAACATTCCTGTTTGATATGGGACAAGTTGCCAACACTTATTACATTGATGATGCAAGTGTGAAAGAATACGTACAGGCTGCTTCAGCTGCACAGGCTGCGCCTAAAGTAGACACAGCAATGAATAACTTCATTACAGGTATGGTTACGCACTACAAAGGAAAAGTGAAAGCTTGGGATGTAGTGAACGAACCATTAACAGATGCAGGTACCATCCGTACAAGCTCAAACCTTGGAGGTGTAGTGGCAAATTCCAATACTTTCTTCTGGTCAGATTATCCTATCGATGGCGTAACCAAAAATTACGCACTTCGCGCATTCCAGTATGCGGCTGCTGCAGACCCTAATGCTTTGTTGTTTATCAACGATTATAATTTGGAATCAAGCAAAGCAAAGACAGATTCCATGGTAGCATATGTTGCATATTTAAAATCAAAAGGCGCTAAGATCGATGGTATCGGAACACAAATGCACGTCGATGCACGTGGCACTTATTATGCCGGTATTGACTATATGTTCCAGCAGTTGGCAAGCACAGGCTTGCAAATAAGAATATCTGAACTTGATGTTACAACCATACCATCTGGTACAGATGCAACGGTGGGGGATCCTCAAACATTGGGCTACCAGGCAACCATGTATAACTATATCATCAACTCATACCTTAAAAATGTACCGGCAGCACAGCGCTATGGTATTACTGTGTGGGGAGTGGATGATCCTGATAGCTGGAAGCCTACAGGATTGCCATTGTTGTTCGATAAAAACTTTGCTAAAAAACCTGCTTACTCTGCAGTATTGCAAGCTTTGAAAGCAGCAGGAAAATAAAACAAAAAATGGAACACAGATTTTCATGATTGTCATGATTTGTCAGGATTTTTTTTGGTGGTCAGCGGTAGAACAAAGTAAATATCGTTGCGTCGTCCCGATTCGATTTTTCATCGGGATTCCGATACGAAGCATAATCGGAACTTATACAGTTGAACAAGTATCGGCGGTGCGCATCAAAGACAAATTTTAAAAATCATTACCATCATGACAATCATGAAAATCTGCGTTCTTTGTTTGTAGATTCGCGCTTGCCTGTGATAGAATTAAAATGAGAAAGAATTTATGAAAACAGCAAATAATAACAAAATTGCATTGGTGACTGGAGGTGGCTCTGGTATTGGATTGGCAATCGCACAAAAATTTGTGCATGAAGGTATTTTTACAATCATTATTGGAAGAGATGAAAAGAAACTACAACACGCAAAAGAGAAGTTGGGCGAGTTGTGTGAATTTATTTCCTGTGATCTCACCGACCTAAAGGCCATTCCTGCAATGGTAAAAAAGATCGTAGAGCAGTATGGCAAAATTGATGTGCTGGTAAACAATGCCGGCATCAACATGAAAAAAGAATTTTTAGACGTAACGGATGAAGACTTCCACAAAATACTACAAACCAATGTTAGCGCGGTTTTTGCGTTGTCAAGAGAAGTTGTAAGAGCCATGGTTGAAAAGAATGCAGGAAGCATCATCAACATCAGTTCAATGGCATCTCAATATGGTATTCCAAAAGTAATTGCATACACAGCCTCTAAATCTGCTATAGAAGGCATGACAAAAGCGATGGCAGTTGAACTTTCTCCAAAAGGTATTCGCATCAACTGTATAGCTCCTGGTTTTATTGCAACAGATATGTCAGCCGCAGCCCTGAACAACGACCCCGAAAGAAAGCAAAAAGTAATGTCAAGAACGCCAATGGGCGCACTCGGCAAACCTGCTGATATCGGCGATGCAGCCTTGTTCCTCGCATCAGAGGGTTCAAAATATATCACAGGTGTGGTGCTTCCGGTAGACGGAGGTAATTCTGTTGGTTTCTAAAAAAATAAAAATGTGAACTTCTTTGTTGCCGGTAACCGGCCGCCTGTAGCCGGGACTTGAATGCGTGATACTGTTTTGATCGTATCTGTGTAAATCAGTCCCATCAGTGTCATCAGTGTGCCATTGGTTTTCCTTGCTGCGTGCCCAAAAAAATATACCATGAAGAAATCGGTTGTTCTCTCATTTGTATTGTTCATTTCGCTTTTTGTTAAAGCACAAAATATCATTGCGACGAAAAATGTCCCCGGAAATTTTTCATTGCAAAATGTATCGATCTATACAGATGAGCATGACGATTGGTTGGTTCAAAAAGCTGCAGCTCTTCTGCAACAGGATATTGAAAAGGTGACGGGTAATAAGCCAGCAATTGTACACGCAATAAACAATGGAAATATAATTGTTGTAGGCATTGCAAATAAATCAGCTGCCATCAATCAATTGGTTAAAAGTAAAAAGATTTCCATTGATAGCTTGCAAGGCAAATGGGATGCTTACCAGGTGCAGGTTGTCAATCCGCAAATGCTTGTTATTACTGGCTCAGACAAACGAGGTGTTGCTTATGGTGTATTTGAATTGTCCAAACAAATAGGAGTGTCGCCGTGGAACTGGTGGGCGGATGTTCCTGTTTTGCCTAATAAAAATATAAGCATACAAAAGAATGCGTTTCTCTTTTCCTATCCGTCCGTGAAGTACAGGGGCATCTTTTTAAATGATGAAGCGCCTGCACTTTCCGGCTGGACAAAAGAAAAATTCGGCGGCTTCAATCATCTTTTTTATGAGCATGTTTTTGAATTGCTCCTGCGTTTAAAAGGAAATTATTTGTGGCCCGCCATGTGGGGAAGTGCGTTTAACGATGATGATTCCCTTAATCCAATTTTGGCAAATAAATACGGCATTGTAATGGGTACATCGCATCATGAACCGATGATGCGAGCGCACGAAGAATGGAAAAGATACGGCTCGGGAAAATGGAACTATGAGGTCAACGCTGAAAAGCTTGATGAGTTTTGGAAACGCGGCATTCAGCGCAATGGCAACAACGAAAGCATCGTCGCCATTGGCATGCGCGGTGATGGTGACGAGCCGATGAGCGAACAAAGCAATATTGCTTTACTTGAAAAAATAGTGGCCCGCCAACGAGCGATTATAGAAGATGTAACGGGCAAAAAGGCTGAAGAAGTGCCGCAAATGTGGGCCTTGTACAAAGAAGTACAGGAGTACTACGACAAAGGAATGCGTGTGCCGGATGATGTGACGTTATTGTTGTGTGATGATAATTGGGGCAACATTCGCAAACTTCCAAAACTAACGGATAAACCCCGTAAAGGTGGCTATGGCATCTACTATCATTTCGACTATGTAGGCGACCCGCGCAATTACAAATGGTTAAACACAAAACAGATCGAACGCACCTGGGAGCAAATGCATCTTGCGTATGAATACGGGGCAAAGCAAGTGTGGATCGTAAACGTAGGCGACCTCAAGCCAATGGAATATCCTATTTCTTTTTTTCTCGACTATGCATGGAAACCCGAAAGCATTAAAGCGGAAGATCTGCCATCCTACACACGCAACTGGGCGCAGCAACAATTTGGAAAACAGAACGCGGCATCTATTGCCAGCATTCTTACAAAGTACACACAATACAATGCCCGTCGCAAGCCTGAACTTTTGAACGATAGCACTTTTAGTCTCTTAAATTATAACGAGTTTCAACGCGTCACCGACGACTACAACCAATTGCTACAACAAGCAGAAGCAATCAATAAGAAATTGCCTGCTCAATACAAAGACGCTTACTTTCAACTCGTGCTGCATCCTGTGAAAGCTTGTGCCAATCTTTATTCAATGTATTTAGCTGTAGCGAAAAACAAGTATTTCGCGGAGCAAAAAAAATATGCATCTGCAAATGTGATGGCAGATAGTGTTGCATTTTACTATGCAAACGATGCCCGCATTTCAAAATATTATAACGACACATTAGCAAGCGGAAAGTGGCACCACATGATGGATCAAACGCACATTGGCTATACTTATTGGCAGCAGCCTGATTCTAACAAAATGCCAAAGGTTGTAAAATTTGATGAGGTCAATAACAATGCATCTGCTGTGAAATACACATTGCCTGTTGTTGCAGAGAAAAATGGATATGCAGTTTTTGAAGCGAACAAATACACGAAAGCAATAGGCAGTAGTCAAATCAAATGGCAGGAGATTCCAAATGTTGGGCGCACAGGCGATGGCATTACACTATTTCCCGTAACGGCCCCTGCTCAAACACCCGGAGGAAATGCGCCGCATCTTGAATATGCAATAACAGTGAATGCTGTAACAGACAGCATTACAGTCTCGCTGTATTTTTCTCCAACACTCAATTTCCACAACGACGGTTTGCGTTACGGCGTTTCCGTTGATAATGAAATGCCGCAAATCATCAACATTCATGAAGGCATGAATAATAAAAAGTGGGGAAACTGGGTGGCGAATAATATCATCATCAGCAATTCAAAACACGCCTTGAAGAAAACCGGAAAACATGTGGTGAAATATTGGATGGTTGATGCCGGACTTGTGCTACAAAAGGTGGTGGTAGATTTTGGTGGCGTAAAACAAAGCTATTTAGGACCTGTTAGATAATTTGAAAATTTGAAGATTTGAAGATTTGAAAATTCTTTATGTTAGGTTTTCTCGACAATGTTTTCAGATCGTTCGTAAAACATAATCATTATGCAAAACCGCTTTGTAAAACTAGCTTCAGTAGTGTGTTTATTCCTTGCTTCTTTAACTGCAGCTGCTCAACAGAAAACATTAAAAGAAGCATACAAAGATTATTTCCCCATTGGTGTTGCAGTTATGCCACAGTCTCTAAAGGGAGATGAGGCTAAATTAATATTGCAGCAGTTCAACAGCATCACTCCGGAAAATTCCATGAAAATGGGAGCGATACATCCGGAAGAAAACCGTTACAACTGGGCCGACGCAGATTCTATCGTAGCATTCGCGCAGGCAAACGGATTGCGTGTTCGCGGTCACAACCTTTGCTGGCACGAGCATACACCAAAATGGCTATTCACCGATGCAAATGGAAAATTAGTCTCTAAAGAAGTCTTGCTAAAACGTTTGAAGGATCATATAACCGCGGTAGTTTCTCGCTACAAGGGAAAAGTGTATGCGTGGGACGTAGTGAACGAAGCGGTTGATGATGACAGTACAAAACTTTATCGCAATTCATTGTGGTACCAGATATGCGGCGAAGACTTCATCGTAAAGGCATTTGAATATGCACACGAAGCCGATCCCAATGCCCAGTTGTTTTACAACGATTACAATACGGAACGACCAGAAAAGCGTGACCGTGTTTACAAGTTGCTAAAGAAACTTGTTGACGCGCATGTGCCTGTAAATGCCGTAGGGTTGCAGGGGCATTGGTCAATTTACGAACCAACAGAAAAAGAGTTGAGAGATGCCATTGAAAAGTTTGCGTCGCTTGGTCTGAAGGTTCAGATCACTGAACTGGACATGTCTATTTATCACTGGGAAAAAAATGCTCGTGCGAAAACTGCAAGCGACATAGACAAATACACTCCCGAACTGGAAAAAAAGCAAGCCGAACAATACAAGAAAATGTTCAAGATTTTCCGTGAATATAAAAATGTGATCACAGGCATTACTTTCTGGAACACGTCTGATCGCACCACCTGGCTCGACTATTATCCCGTTCCCGGCCGCAAAAATTATCCGTTATTGTTCGACGTGAATTTGCAGCCGAAGAAAGCGTTTTGGGAAGTGGTGAATTTTTGATTTGAGAGAAGGAACGCAGATTTCATGATTGTCATGATTTGTGTTGATTTTTTTACTTGATGATGAGCAGTAAGACTATGGTTGGAGAGCCGGCGCCGTCATGGCGAGTCCCAGTCGAGTTTTAATGATAGGAGTTCATAAACAATAATAGAAAATAGCGAATGGGGTGAAGCAATCTCCAATAAGGTGATTGCTTCGCCCCATTCTTGTGTATATATAGAGTCTTGAAAATGTCATTCATTGTTTCAAAAAAATCTTGACAAATCTTGACAATCATGAAATCTGCGTCCCGTGTTCCCCCAAAAACGAAAAACCCTCCATTCGGAGGGTTCACTATTTTGATCCTTATCAAAAGGAATGAAATGCTTTAGATGATATCCATCGCCTTAACGAAGTAAATGCAAACGAAAGGAATGATCAATGTTAAATATTCAAAACGAAGTACGATCGCTGAAATCAATGCTATAACTGCAACAAAGAATAACAACCAATAAAGTCCTGTAGATTTTTTTGCCATTTCAAAAAAAGTTTGTGCGAAAATAAGAGAACAAACTGAAAAAAGGACAATAATGTTGAAAAAAAATCGGTTATTATCGCATCTAAACAGCAAATTCTCAGCTCAATGTGGTAATTAACTCGATTTTCTGCTCCGGATGTTCAGGAAAAGTTTTATTGGACACGAGCATTTTGCCTTTGCCCAATATTTATTCCACCGTACAAGAGTGCGATGCAACGATGGTAAATAGTAGCAATACCGCCCGGTTCACTAAAAAAATGCTCATCATTTACGCTATTTGTTTATACATAATTACTTACGCTGGTGTGTTTTTTGCAAAAAAATTGCAAGCTTATTGTATTTTCGATCACCAACGATCTTACCATAGAAAATTAGCCAATTCTGAAATTTCAAAATATTTGACATGCGAATTGATTTTTACGTAAGGTTTTTTACCCATTTTGGACAGGCGATTTTCCTGAAAGGCAATATTGATACACTTGGAAAATTTGAAACCGAGGGCCTGCCGCTCAGCTATTTTAACCGGGACTTCTGGCATGCAAGTATTGACATCGACGCAGAGAACCTGAAAGAGATCCGCTATAAGTATGCGTTGAAAAACGTTGACGGTTCATTCGTGGACGAAGGTGGAGACGACCGGGTGATTGATTTATCGAAAATCACAAATAACCCGGTGGAAGTAATTGACACCTGGAACTTTGCCGGAGAATTTGAGAATGCATTTTACACCATTCCGTTCCGCGAAACACTTTTACCTTCCCATGCAACGGCCAAGGCTCGAACACAAAAAAAGTTCACCCATATTTTCCGCATAAAGGCGCCGCTGCTCAACAAGCACGAGGCTGTGTGCATCTTGGGTAGCGGGTCCGCACTGGGAGATTGGGATCAGGCAAAAACAACAGTTTTCAAAATGCACGACAATTGGTGGGAAGCAAAGATCGACATGCCAAAAGAGGATCTGCCCATCACTTACAAATATGCGGTCTATGATACCAAAGAAAAAAAGATCACGCATTTTGAAAACGGCGCCAACAGGTCACTGCATGGCGATGCAATAGACAAGCTGACCATTATTCACGATGGATTTATCAACCTGCCAAACAATACTTGGCGCGGCGCCGGCGTGGCAATACCGGTGTTTAGTTTGCGCAGCAAGAAGAGCTTTGGTGTGGGCGAATTTCTTGATATTAAATTACTGGTAGATTGGGCAAAATCTATCGGACTCAAGCTGATACAGCTTTTGCCTGTTAACGATACCATCGCTACAAATACATGGCTGGACTCATATCCATATGCCGCTATTTCTGCGTTTGCGTTGCATCCTATCTACATACATCTTGAACAGGTAGCAAATCACAAGCACAATAACATTTTAAAGCCGTTGAAGAAAGTACAGGGTGTGTTGAATGACCTCAATGCGGTGGACTATGAACAAGTGATGAAGTACAAACTTTCGATGATGAAGGTTTTGTATTTCGCAGAAAAAGAAGCGTTTTTAAAAGACGAAGATTTTAAAAAGTTTTTTGACGAAAACAAAGAGTGGCTCGTGCCATACGCGGCATTCAGTTACCTGCGCGATCTGAATGGCACAGCAAATTTTGCACTGTGGAAAAAACATGCAGTGTATGATAAGACTGCGATCGACAAGTTTGTTTCGCCACGCAATAAACATTATGATGAAATTGCGACATGGTACTTTATACAATACCATCTTCACCTGCAACTGAAAGAAGCCACTGAGTATGCCCACAAGCACGGCATTATAATGAAGGGCGACATTCCGATTGGTGTGTATCGCTACAGTTGCGATGCGTGGGTGGAACCTGCTTTGTACAACCTTGACATGCAAGCCGGCGCACCGCCCGATCCGTTTGCTGTGTCCGGCCAAAACTGGGGACTACCAACTTACAATTGGGGTAAAATGGCGGAAGATCATTACGCATGGTGGCACAGGCGTTTCGATCAAATGACCAACTACTATGATGCTTTTCGCATCGATCACATCCTTGGCTTTTTCAGGATATGGAGCATTCCTGTTGAATCGATAGAAGGAATCATGGGGCATTTTGTTCCGGCGATTCCGATTTTCCTCAATGAGTTTGCGGAGCGGAACATTTGGTTCGACCATAACCGTTATACAAAACCATTTATCAACGATTATGTGCTGGGCATTGAGTTTGGAAACAATGCGCAGTATGTGAAAGATACATTTTTGCACTCAACCGGCTTTGATACGTTTGAATTGAAAGAAGAATTCAACACGCAACGAAAAGTGGCGAATCATTTTGCGAAGCTGGAAAGCAACGATCAAAACGATGCATTGAAGCAGGGTTTGTTTGATCTTATTTCAAACGTTATACTGTTTGAAGTGCCCGGTTCAAACGGTTCGCAATTTCATTTCCGCATAGGAATGGAAAGCATTACTTCCTACCAACAATTGGAATGGCACACGCAGCAGCAGTTGAAGGACCTTGCGATCAATTATTTCTTTTACAGACAGGAAGAATTTTGGCGAAAAGAAGCGTTGAAAAGATTGCCAGCACTGAAGGCATCGACAGGCATGTTGATCTGTGGAGAGGACCTTGGCATGGTACCCGCTTGCGTTCCGGATGTCATGAGGCAACTCGGCATTCTAAGTCTGGAAATTCAACGCATGCCGAAATCGCTCAACCAGGAATTTTTCCATCCTGCAAGCGCTCCGTACTTGAGCGTGTGCATGCCCTCAACGCATGACATGAGTACGATCCGCGGCTGGTGGGAAGAAGACAGGGCACGTACGCAGCGTTTCTTTAATTATCAGTTACAGCAATGGGGCGATGCGCCTTTGTTGTGTGAACCATGGATCAACAAAGCCATCATTTTGCAACACTTACATTCACCTGCAATGTGGAGCATCTTCCAGATACAGGATCTGTTTGGCATTGACGGCGATTTGCGCAGCGAAGATATTGCAGGCGAACGCATCAATGATCCCTCAAATCCGCAAAACTACTGGCGTTACAGAATGCATATTTCGCTTGAACAATTGATGAAAGAGAAAGCGTTTAATCATGAGCTGAAAGAGAATGTGAAAGCGAGCGGACGCGGTAATTAACAATTAATAATTAAGAATTAATTGGTGCCTCTGAGAAATAGATAGTCGGACTATCAGGGAGCAAGACCCGACAGGTTTCTAAAAACCTGTCGGGTCTTTGTCTTTAAAGAAAAACTGAAACAAATCGCGACGGATTAAACATACTTTATTGCCGTTGATTTTAACCAATGGAGCTTAAGTTCAAAGTGTGTTTTTATGGGACGAGCATTTGGATTTCTATTGAGCATCCTTGCGTCGCACCCTTCAACTGTAGAATAAAATTGATCAACATTGCCCGTTTCAAACCATTCTCTTTTGCCTATCCATTCGAACATACTTCATTGTCTTTTGTTTCAACCAAACGAAACACAACCAAGGCGCAATTTTTTATGTAACAACTCAACAGCCAAACCATCAGTCTATTTAATCCTAATCAGCGACCCCTATTAATTCTTAATTATTAATTGCTAATTCACCAATGTGCGCTGCAAAAAATATAAGCAATCATCTCCGCTTCGTCGTGCAGCTCCACGACGCATCACACTTGTACTATGCGTTCCGGTTGGAAATGGACGGCGCCTTAAAAAGCTGGGCCATTCCGAAAGGACCAACCATCGATCCCGCTGTCAAGCGGCTGGCGATGATTGTAGAAGATCATCCGTTGGCATATCAAAAATTTGAAGGCATCATTCCCGAGGGAAGTTATGGTGCAGGCACTGTGATGATTTGGGACGAAGGAACCTACGAACCATTGAACGTAAAGGGAAGCAGAAAAACGCAGGAAAAAGCAATGCTCGAAGAACTGAAAGAAGGCTCCATTAAAGTAGTGCTGTATGGCAAAAAACTGAAAGGAGAAGTAGCATTGGTGCGAACAAATGGAAGGGGCGAAAATTCGTGGCTGTATATTAAACATCGCGATGAATACGCAGGCACAGCGGACATTACAAAGAAAAACAAATCTGTCAAATCCGAAAAAACACTGAAGCAAATATCGACTTCGTCAAAGAATATTTACAAAGAAAAGATTGTAAAACCCGGGTCCACGGCTAAAGACAACGTAGAAAAAAGTCAAAGAGAAAAAGTCAAAAGTAAAAAAGTTGACAGCAAAGAAAACTCGCTCAATAGCATCGATGTAAATGCAATAGTGAAGCAGGGAAAGAAAGCTGCGTTTCCAAAAACAATTTCTCCGATGCTTGCGACATTGGTGGACGAACCGTTCGATGAACCCGGTTGGATCTATGAAATAAAATGGGACGGCTATCGTGCCATTTCTCTTATTAATAAGAAAGAAGTTCGGCTCATTTCCCGCAACAATAAATCTTTCAATGAAAAATTTTATCCCATTTACAATGCAGTACAGGCCTGGCCCATACGGGCTGTTGTGGACGGCGAAATAGTTGTGGTCAACAATCAGGGCATTTCAGACTTTAGTTCGCTGCAAGGCTGGCGCAGCGAGGCCGATGGCGATTTGGTGTATTATGTTTTTGATCTGTTGTGGTTCGATGGTTATGATCTTACCAATCTTCCATTGTTGCAGCGAAGAGAAATATTGCAACATATTTTGCCAGACGATGGTAGTATAAGAATGAGCGAAAATTTTGAGACTTCTGTAGCAGAATTTTTAGAAGCGGCGAAGCAAATAGGAGTAGAGGGCATCATTGCAAAAAAAGCGGATAGCGAATATTCAGCTGGTGAAAGAACGAAAGAATGGCTGAAAATAAAGGTCAACAAACGGCACGAAGTTGTCGTCGGTGGCTTCACAAATAACGAAGGATCAGGAAAGGTTTTTAGCTCGTTGTTGGTGGGCGTATATGAAAATGGCAAGCTTGAATATACCGGAAAAATAGGAACAGGTTTTAATGAAAAGCAACAGCGAGAAATGATGAAGCTGTTCAAGCCTTTGGTCATTTCGAAATGTCCGTTTACGTTTGTGCCAGATGTCAATAAGTCTTCTCGCTTTCGGCCAAATCCCCCAAAAGCAGCCGCGACGTGGCTCCAACCAAAATTGGTTTGCGAAGTGAGTTATGCAGAAATAACGCAGGATGGTGTGATGCGGCATCCATCTTTTGAAGGTATGCGGGAAGACAAAAGCGCGAAATCTGTAAC
>Ga0318567_10000828_pt1 | contig 12435 bp, 10 predicted proteins | sample GRESIP088b5f20_FD_203691 | JGI IMG/M metagenome (GOLD analysis project Ga0318567, IMG submission 203691) | Tropical soil microbial communities from Luquillo Experimental Forest, Puerto Rico - GRE.SIPMG.088b5f20 | ecosystem: Environmental > Terrestrial > Soil > Tropical forest > Bulk soil...
ATACAGTTCCGAATACGTCTATCACGCGCAGATGGAACCGATGAACGTCACCGCCACGGTCAGTCCCAGCGGCGACAGCGCGGAAATCTGGATTGGAACGCAAGGCGCCAGCATCAACACGGCTGTCGCCGCAGCGATGCTCAAGACTGTGCCCGAAAAGATCAAGCTTAATCAGTTTTATCTGGGCGGCGGGTACGGCCGGCGCAGCCCAGCCGACATGCTTCCGGAAGTTCTGCCGCTGGCCAAAACAATGCAGCGGCCGGTGAAGCTGATCTGGACCCGAGAGCAGGATGTCAAATCGGCCAAGATGCGGCCGATGACGGGGCACCAGATCGAAGCCGCGCTCGACGGCAACGGCAAAGTCATCGGCTGGCGGCATCGCATCGTCGGCGAATCGGTGGTCGCTTATCGTGGCGGCGAGAAGGCGCTCGAAGGCGTCAAGGGCCTCGACAACATCGTGCTTGAAGGCGCAAAGCACGAATATGGCGTTCCCAATCAGTCCATCGCGTATCTGCGTGAGAACCGCGGCGTCGGTCTTGCCGCCTGGCGCGGCATCGGCGCCGGATACAACAAGTTCGTTATCGAATCTTTCATTGACGAACTTGCGGCTGCGCAAAATGCCGATCCGGTGCAGTTCCGGCTCGACCTACTAAAGGACGAGCCGCGCGCCCAAGTGGTGATCAAGGCCGTGGCCGACAAGTCCGGCTGGGGCAACCCGATGGCGAACGGCCACGCGCTCGGCTTCTCCTACGCCAAGGTGGTCGAAACCTATGTCGCTGCAGTCGGCGAAATCTCTGTCGACCCCAAAACCGGTATCGTGCGCGCCCACAAATTCTGGATCGCACTCGATCCGGGCATTGCGCTCAATCCTGACAGCGTGCTCGCACAGACGGAAGGCAACGTGATCTTCGGATTGAGCCAGACCTTGAAGGAGCAGGTTTCGATTACCGGCGGACAGGTGCAGCAGAATAATTTCTATGACTATCCGGTGCTGCGCATGTCGGAAGTGCCGGAAATCGATATCCAGCTCATGGCGACAGATAATCCGGCGAAGGGTATCGGTGAGGCTGCGCTGCCGATGGTCGCGCCGTGCGTTGGCAACGCGCTGTTCAAGCTAACAGGCAAACGCTTCCGCGCTCTGCCGCTCTCGCCCGAGCGGATCAAGGCAGTTACCGGCGTCTAATCCTGCGGCAAGGACTTACGCGCCTTGTCAATATCGGCGGCGGTAATATGGGTCGTACCGTTGCCGAAATATTCGTTGACGAAATTGACGACCGCTGCGAGTTCGTCGTCGGTGTGACCATGCGCGAAGGGCGGCATGAAGGCGTGCTCGACCGGCAGCGGTGCGTTGCTGCCGGCGAGCAGGATCGCCATCAGATTGGTCGCATCTGGGTCGTTCACAGTGCGGCTGCCGACCAAACTGGCATAGGGCGACTGAACACGAAGAACTGCTCGCCGAGGCCCGGCTGCGGAGACGTTTCCGTCGCCGCGGGCGGGTTTAACGCAATTGCCGAGGTATTTTCGATTGCAGGGACCGAGCGCAGGTAGGCGACGATAGCGTGGATGTCGTCGCTGCTGGCATAGCGCAAGCTGTCGGCGACCACTTCCGCCATTGGCCCGCTCGCCGAGCTGTGACCGTCGGCGCGCCCCGTACTCAGATAGGAAGTGAGCTCGGCGTCACCCCATGCGCCGATACCGGATTGCTTACTCGTGGTGATGTTATAGGCCTTCCAACCCTGCAGCACCGCGCCGGCGAACTTTTGCGAATTGTCGAGGTTTTGCGTCACACGACGCGGTGTGTGGCATTCGCCGCAGTGCGCCAGCGCTTCCACGAGGTAGGCGCCACGATTCCACTGTGGATCCTTCGATGGGTCGGGAGTGAGGCGGGAACTGTCTAGAAACAGAACGTTCCAGAACGCGATCGGCCATCGCATATTGAATGGCCAAGCAAGCGTGTTAGCAGGAGCCGTTTGGCTGACCGGTGTAATGTCCTTTTGCAGATAAGCAAAAAGATCCTGCAAGTCCTCGTCGGAGATTTTCGCATAAGCGGTGTACGGCATCGCCGGATAGAGGCGCGCGCCATCACGCCGCACCCCCAGCCGCAGGGCGCGGACGAAGTCGGTCAAGCTGTAATTACCAATGCCAGTATCGCGATCGGGGGTGATGTTGGTCGCGTAAATCGTGCCGAGCGGCGTCACGAGTCCGAGGCCGCCGGCCAGCGTCGTGCCGCCCGGGTTGGTGTGGCAGGCCGCGCAGTCGGCGAGTTCATAGACATATTGGCCGCGCAAAACGTCCGGTTGCCGCTGTGCGATCGTGGCAGAAATTCCCGGATCGGGAGTGCGGATGGCGATCACAAAAGCCGCTGCCACAGCTGCAGCAAGAATGAGTAGCGCGATCGGCCAAGTCTTACGGATCATTGTCCGCCTCCCGACAGCTTGCATCCCGCAGCAACTTAATTCGCGTTGCGACCCCTTACAACGCGGTTGGGCGGTGCTCCGTTGACGCCCCCATTGTTGGGGCGATCAGGGTTGGATCATCACGGACTTGCGACATGCCAGGCGTTGTTCACGCCGTCGCCCGTTGCGTCACCGGGATTTTTGTCTTTGATCGAGGTGTAAAGCGGCTTGCCCTTGTAGGCCCATTGTTTGCGGCCGTCGTCGCGCGTGATGAAAGAAAAAGTTCCCGACGCATTGGCATCGGTATCGGCGATCAAAGGAAGCCAATTGGCAGCGCATTGAGCGTTGCAATTCGATTTGCCGGCGTGGTCGCGGTCGAAGACGTAGAGTGTCATTCCATTGATGTCGACGAGGGCTTTGCCCTTGGATGTGTCGGCGCTGATCGGCGGCGCCGTTTGCGCCAGCGTCGCCAACGAACACAAACAAACAAGAGCGCCGGCAAAGGCGGCGGTGATGCCGGCAACAATTCGGACCTGCATGAATTAACTCCACCGCGCGTATCGATGACCTCAAAATTAATCGACGCGCGTCCAGCCCTCGGGCATCAGCCGTTCCTGGGGTAGGAACCGGCTCTTGTAATCCATCTTGCGTGAGCCGCGGACCCAATAGCCCAAATAAACGTAGGCGAGGCCCATGTTTCGCGCGCGCGCAATATGATCAAGAACCATATACGTGCCGAGCGAACGCGTGGCCTCATCCGGGTCGAAGAACGAATAGACCATGGACAATCCATCGCCGAGCACATCGGTCAGCGCAATGGCGACAAGCTCGCTGGCCGCGCGACGGCCGGGTGCTGCGCTCGGATCGGTCCGGCGGTATTCAATAATGCGCGTTTCGATGTGGCTGTCTTCGACCATCATCGCATAATCGAGCACGGTCATGTCCGCCATGCCGCCATCGCGGTGCCGGGAATCGAGATAGGCGCGAAAGATCGCGTATTGCTCGGAGGTCGGCACGGCGACTCGCATCGCACCAGTTATGTCACCGTTGCGGCGCATGATCCGGCGCATGCTCGGGGTCGGTCGGAAATCTTTGGCCACGACGCGAACCGAGATGCAGGCGCGGCAACCCTCGCAGGCCGGCCGGTAGGCAATCGATTGGCTGCGGCGGAAGCCGCCCTGCGTGAGAATATTATTGAGCTCGGCGGCGCGCTCGCCGACGAGATGGGTGAAGACCTTTCGCTCCTCATTGCCGGCGAGATAGGGGCACGGCGAAGGAGCGGTGAGATAGAATTGCGGGGTGTCGCGCGAATGCTGGGTCACGGGAACTGCCGGTTCGCGGTTTGGGGCGGATTCGGGCGGCCAATAACATCGCCCGGGCGTGCCGCTCGGTCAAAGGCCATTTGCGCGTCAACCCGTCGCGCGCGCCCGCAGCGCGAGCGCCCGGCTTTGTGCATTGATGAGCACGGTGCCGACCAAAATGTCATGCAAAAGCCGCCGCCGTACGTTGAAGAACCCGACCAGAAGTATAAAGGGAGTGAGCACGCTGACAGTGATCCAAAAGACGACGGCATGAACCGCTCCGAGCACGAAATAGGCAGGCGCGCCGTACCAGGTCCGCATCTCGATTTCCATTGCGCGCATGCCGATTGTGGCAGAGGCGGGACTACCGAGCGTAAACCCATAATAGGCCAGCGCCCAAATCACCGAAATCGGCGACAACAGCCAGAATAGCAGCCAGCCCAGCCCAAACGTGACAAGCCCGAAGACAAAGATGAACGCTGCCGCCGCGATCAAGGGAATGGCGATGATAACGACGTCGATGATGAAGGCCACGATTCGGCGCGCCAATACGCCTTCGAACAATTCCGGATTTGCCGAAGGGTCATAGGCATGCGGCTTGTAATCAAACGACATGCCGATCCGACTGGGACCTGTATTTGGGCCAGAATCCGTCATGGTCAGCTCGGCATTATAATGTCCACACCATGAGCGAACAACGATTGAAGATCACGCTTGCCGATATCAAGGCGGCGCGTGCGACTATTGCAGGCCATGTGGTGCGGACCCCGATGCTGCCGGCGCCGCCGCTTTCGGCGCTGACCGGCGCCGACGTTCACGTCAAATATGAAAATTTGCAGGTCACCAACTCGTTCAAGGAACGGGGAGCCTGCGTCAAGCTCGCCGCCCTGGGCGAGGATGAACGCCGCCGCGGCGTGATCGCAATGTCGGCGGGCAATCATGCGCAGGCGGTCGCCTATCATTCCCGGCGTCTCGGTATACCGGCCACGATTGTGATGCCGGTAACGACCCCGTTCGTGAAGGTAAAGGCAACCGAGATGCTCGGTGCCGATGTGGTGCTCTCCGGCGAGACCCTTCTGGAGGCGCAGCTTCAGGCCGAGGCACTCGCCACCAAGCGCAATCTCGTTTGGGTGCATCCTTACGACGACAGCCACATCATCGCCGGCCAAGGGACGATCGCGCTGGAAATGCTCGAAGAGGTGCCCGATCTCGATGTCCTGATTGTACCGATCGGCGGCGGCGGCCTGATCGCCGGCAATGCGATTGCCGCGCGCGCGATACGTCCCACCATTGAAATTATCGGTGTTGAATGTTCGCTCTATCCGTCGATGTGGAATGCGGTTCGCGGCGAGAACCGCGCTTGCGGCGGTGCTACGCTTGCCGAAGGCATTGCGGTGACCAGGGCCGGCAAGCTGACGCTGCCGGTGGTGCGTGAACTCGTGCGCGAGATCATCCTTGTTGACGAACCGCTGATCGAGCGGGGGGTCAATGTGTTCCTCACGTTGCAAAAGGCGATGGCAGAAGGCGCAGGCGCGGCCGGCCTCGCCGCGATGCTGGCGAAGCCGGAGCAGTTTGCCGGCCGCAAGGTCGGCCTGATCCTGTGCGGCGGCAATATCGATCCGCGTATCCTGGCCTCGATTATGGTGCGGGAATTGGAACGCGAAGCTCGGATCGTCTCCTTTCGTCTGACGATTCCGGATCGGCCTGGAATTTTAGGTCAGATCGCAAGCCGGCTCGGCGGATTTGGCGCCAATATCCTTGCCGTCGATCATCATCGGCTGTTTCTCGATGTGCCAGCGAAGGGCGCCAAACTCGATGTCACGATCGAGACGCGCGACGCCGCCCATGCCGAGGAGATTTTCCGCGCTCTTGCGGCCGATGGCTATGAGCCGGTGCGCCTGGAAAGCGGCGCGGTGTTGCAGTGAGGGGCTCCTGCGATTGCGGCTCTAGTAGTTTATGCCCATGCCCGGCTCAAAGTGGTAAGGCGGGATGGTCACTGGCGACGACGTTTCCGCGGGAACGGCCCCCGGACGCGCGCGGGGTAGCGGCACCGGACCGCTTGCGACCATGGCAAAGATGCCGGGCCGGTGCCGCGGCAAGGGTATCGGGCCACGGATCGGCTCACCTGCACGCAGGATTTCGGTCCTGGCCATCTGCGGCGGCGGAGGCACCGGAGGCGCCGTTGCCGTGGGCGCGGGTGCCGAGAAGCTCGGCGCGCCGCTCGCATTGGGGTTGGGCCAGGCCAAGCCGCGGTCGGAGGAGGTGGAGACTGACGCTACGGCCGTATTGTCAGCTGGTCGCGGCGTCTGTGCTGGCGATGGAGCCGGGCCGGTTGGTGCCGCGCCGATGCTCGCCGTCTGCGTATCAGCCGTCGCGGCAGCGGGCCGGGCGGCGATGGCAGGCGAGGGGGCTCGTATCGGGGAGGCTTGGACCGGCGAGGTTTGGACCGGCGAGGTTTGGACCGGAGCGGCTTGGACCAGGGAGGTTTGGGCCGGCGAGGTTTGGACCGGGGCCGTTTGGATGGGTGGTGGATTAATGGCTTTGGGCAGCACTGCTGCCGTATCCGCTGTCGCCTGCGGGGGAGGTTCTTTCTTGCTGTCGGGACCCATGCCCAGGTCGGGACGCCAGGGCGCGCCGCTGCCCGGTTGATCCGGGGGCGCGGCTGGACTTGGTACCGCGGTTGCCGGAGCGCGCGCCGGCGCGATCACCGTCGCGACGCGCTCAAGGGCCGGCACTTTGGGTCGCGCGACATAGCCACGGACGAAAGTCGTGATGGTCCACATCATCACCGGGACGGCAACAATGACCGCGGTGAGAATGATCACGCGCTGGAAGACCGGCGTGTAAAGCCGGATGCTGTCGTCGCCGTAATCGTCGTAATCACGCATCGCATCCGCCTCAACTCTCGCAGCGGACGGAGGGTCTGCCGGTTCGACGCGCTATGCGGCTGCTTTTTTCAATTTCTCCGCAACTTTGGCAGCAAAATACGTGAGCACCCCATCCGCCCCCGCACGCTTGAAGGCAATCAGGCTTTCCATCATTGCCTTGTCGCCATCGAGCCAGCCATGGCCGGCTGCAGCCATGATCATGGCATATTCTCCCGACACTTGATAGGCGAAGGTCGGCATGCCGAAGGCATCCTTCACCCGCTGCAAAACGTCGAGATAGGGCAGGCCGGGCTTGACCATCACCATGTCGGCGCCCTCGGCGATATCGAGTTCCACCTCGCGCAATGCCTCGTCGGTATTGGCAGGGTCCATCTGATAAGTCCGCTTGTCGCCGACCAGCGCCGTGTTCGAGCCGATCGCATCGCGAAACGGCTCGTAAAACGCGGACGCAAATTTCGCCGCATAGGCCATGATCGCAACGTCGGTGAAGCCCGCGGCATCGAGTCCGCCGCGAATGGCGCCGACCCGCCCGTCCATCATGTCGGAGGGCGCGATGATGTCGCAGCCGGCTTCGGCCTCCACCAAAGCTTGGCGGACCAAGACTGCGACAGTCTCGTCATTGACGATCACGCCATCGCGCAGAAGCCCGTCATGGCCGTGGCTGGTGTAAGGATCGAGCGCGACGTCACACAACACGCCGATCTCAGGGACTTCCTTTTTGATGGCGCGGATGGCCCGGCAGACGAGGTTGTCCGGATTGAGCGCCTCCGAACCGTCCTCATCGCGTCTTGCGGAATCGGTGTAGGGAAACAAAGCCACGCACGGGATCGCGAGCGTGGCGGCTCGCTCGGCGGCGTGAACCGCTTGGTCCACGGAAAGACGTTCGACATCCGGCATCGAATCGATCGGGGCGCGAACATTCATTCCGTCGACGAGGAAGAACGGCCAGATCAGGTCGTCGGCGGTGAGCACGTTTTCGCGTATCATGCGGCGCGACCACTCACTTCGCCGATTCCGCCGCGGCCGCACTCGCAGTTCGAGCCGCTCGGTCTTGATCCCGGCGGGCGCCGGATCAAGTCGGCTCCTTTCCAGCGGGCGGCCGAATTTGATCGCCATGGTAACTCTCCTTGTTCCTCTTTTTATCCCGTCCCCAGCCGATCTGCCACTGAGCCGGAAGCGGTTCGAAGTCAATTCCGCCGCGTCAATGCGTGTGACCAGGTTACGTTAGATCCCGTCGCGCTGGATCGGCCGTTTGATCTGGTCGCATTTGACCAAGGCCCCAAGCGCCACTATCGATCTTTTACCCCTTTCGGCCGCCATCAATCCGCCGTTTGCTGGCCCTTAGGCAAGGATCATGATCGATCAACCTCGGCGCCAGCCGACGCGGCCCAGCGATCTGCTCGAACCGGTCCGGCTCGCCAAGGTGGTCCGGGGCACTTGGACCGACTATCTGGTCCTGTTTCTGCGCTTGATGGCCGGCGTCTCTTTGATCAAGGGCCTTTACCACTGGGTCCAGGTCTGCGGCATCGGCGCCACGCCCGGACAGGGCTTTGAGGCGCACACGATCGCCTGGCAAACCACAACGGTGTTTTTCGCGGTGCTGGATTTAGTGGCTGCGGTCGGGCTGTGGCTCGCCGCCGCCTGGGGCGCGGTGTTGTGGCTCACTTCGGTCGTCTCGATGGCGGCGGTGGAAGTGTTTTTTCCGCAGGTTTACGGCGGCAGTATTTTCGTAGTGTTCATCGAGACCACGCTTCTTCTCGTTTATCTTTTTCTCGCAATCGTTTCGGCACGCGAACGGGCGGTTTAATTGGGAGTCAGTTATCAGTGAACAGCAACAAAAAAAAGAGTGACCCTCTGATTTCTGATTTTTGATTACTGACTTCTGACGGCTGAGCCGCGCAGCGCCGCTCTGATGCGCTGTGGGGTCGCGGGCATTTCGTCGATCAAGACGCCAAAAGGCGAAAGCGCGTCGTTAACGGCATTAAGAATGGCAGCGGGAGCGCCGATTGCGCCGCCCTCGCCCAGTCCTTTGGCGCCGGTCAGCGAGCTAGCGGCCGGCGTCTCGATGTGGCGCAATTCGATCGGCGGAATTTCGCGTGCAGTCGGCGGCAGGTAATCGGCAAGCGTCGCGGTTTGAATATTGCCAAGCGCGTCATAGACGATCTCCTCGAACAGAGCATTGCCGATACCTTGGGCAATCCCGCCATGCACCTGCCCATCCGCAATCAGCGGATTGATGATGCGGCCGGCGTCCTCGACGACGAGGAATCGCTCGAGCCGGACGCCTCCAGTCTCCACGTCAACCTCGACAATCGCCACGTGGCAAGCATTCGAAAAAGTGCCGGGCGGATCGTAATGCGCGCGCGCAGCAAGTCCTGGAGTGAGGTCCTTGAAATGGTGCGACTGATGGTACGCCGCACGCGCCAACGTCGCGATTGGTAAAGACCGGTCCGTTCCGGTGACACGAGCCTCGCCATTTTCAAGCACGATGTCTTCGCGCGCCGCTTCCAACAGATCGGCCGCGATCGTGAGCAACTTTTCACGCATCTGGCCCGCCGCCAGCGTTGCGGCCCCGCCCGCGATCACCAATGACCGGCTGGCAAACGTTCCCCAGCCATAGGGCGTGCGATCGGTATCGCCGTGCACCACGCGCACATTGGCGGGGCGAACACCGATCGCATCGGCGACAAGTTGCGCAAGCGTCGTCGCCAAGCCTTGGCCGTGCGGACTCGCTCCGGTCCGGGCCTCAACCTGGCCCGAAGGATCCATCACGATTTCAACGATCTCCCAGCCGGGCGTGATGTCCATGCCGCGCGCGGCGAAGGCTGAGCTGCCATAACCGGTGCGCTCGGAGAAGGTCGCAAATCCGATCCCGAGAAACCGGCCACGGCCGCGCGTCTCCTGCTGACGAGCGCGAAATACCGCCAAATCGATTTGCGCGGCCGCTAGCTCCAAAGTCTCGACATAGCTGCCCTCGTCAAACACCAACCCCGTCGCCGAAGTGTACGGAAAGCGCCGGATGAGATTGCGTTTGCGGATTTCGACGGGAGTGAGTCCCAAGGCGGCCGCGGCCTTGTCCATCAGCCGTTCGATCGCAAAGGTGATGGCCGGCCGCGAAACCCCGCGATAGGGCGCCATGGTGCACGTGTTCGTCGCGATTGCGCGCGCGCGGCATGCATAGGCGGAGAGATCGTAAGGGCCGGGCAATTCGGCCATCGCCATCAGCGGTTCGACGCCACAGGTTGTAGGGAAACACGAATAGGCACCGACATTGGCGACGATATCGGCCGAAAGCGCGATCAATTTGCCATCGGCATCGAATGCACCATCCAATGCAATGCGCTGATCGCGGCTGTGAAAACTCGCGATCAGATTCTCGCGGCGATCCTCAGTCCAGGCGAAGCTGCCACTGAATTTATGCGCCAGCCAGACCAGCACGACATATTCGGCGGCGAGCGACATTTTCTGGCCGAAACCGCCGCCGACATCCGGCGCCACTACCCGCAAATCGGATTCGGCAATGCCAAGCACGTCGGCAATCGCCGTGCGCGTCAAATGCGGCATTTGCGTCGTACAGGTCAGTGTTATGCGCCCTGAGCCGGGATCGAAGGTTGCGTGTGCGGCACGCGCTTCGAGCGGGGTTGCGTTTTGCCGATACGACTGCGCGGCAAGATGGATGTGCCGGTGCGCCTTGGCCGACGCGCTGTCGAAGTCGTCGCTCTTGAAGTGAGCGTCGACTACGACATTTCCAGTGTCGTGGAGCTCCGGCGCGTTCACCGCTAACGCATCGCGCGCGTTAGCGAGTGCGGGCAATTCGGCGATCTCGATGTCTACAAGATCGGCGAGATCTTCGGCGTCCGCTTGCGTCGCCGCGAATACGGCTGCGATCGGTTCGCCGACAAAACGCACGACATCATGCGCCAAAATTGGCTGCTCGATCGGCCGATAATTGAACTTATGCAGCATCGGCCGGATCGGCCGCGCGTTAAGATCGGCGGCACGAACGATCGGCGTCCCCTCGGGCGCCATGATCTTCACGATGCGCCCGGCCGCGACCGGGCTGCGGACGAAACGCACGAAATGCGCCGCGGCAAAATCCGCGGTGAACCGTCCGCGGCCGCGCACCAGCGCCGGATCTTCCAAACGCCGGATGGCGCGGCCGACCCACTTCATGCCTGAGCCAGCAGTCGCTTTGGTCATGGTTGTGGACTGTAGCCGTGACGGAGCGAGGCGCCTACGCGGAATCGCTGCCGGCACATATTTGCTAGTCTTGGTGGGGTTTCAATTACTGAGGTCAGCCATGCCCGCGTCTCGTGTAGCGTCGACGATGTCAATCCGGGGCCTGCACGGCCAGCCCCGCCGCGTAACGGCTCTCTTAGCCTTGATCACATTCGTCTCTCTGGGTGCGGCGTTCGTGAAGGCCGAGTCTGAAGCCGGAACGTGGACCCTAGAGCGTCCCCTTCCTGTGCGACTGGCTGAGGTGGCGGCGGTCGCCGCTAATGGACACCTCCACACGATTGGCGGCAACCTCAACAATGTGGCTGTGACCGCGCATGATGCGTATGATCCGGATAAGGACGCGTGGCGGACGCTTGCTGATCTGCCCGAGCCACGCGATCATGTCGCCGTGGCCCAGTCGGACGGGAAGATTTTCGCCGCTGGCGGTTTTGCGACTCCGGTCCATAAAAACTCTCGCGCCGACGTATTCGAATACGACATTGCAAACGACACGTGGCGCAGATTGCCGGCGATGACTGTCGCGCGCGGAGCGGCCGGGGCCGCCATCGTCGACGGCGAGCTTCACGTGCTCGGCGGTCGCGGAGACGACAGCGTAACACTGGCCGCCCACGAAGTTTACGATCTGCAAAGCGGCCGGTGGAAGCACGCGGCCCCGCTGCCGCAGGCGCGTGATCACCTCGCTGTCGTTGTCATGGACGACAAAATTCATGTCATCGGCGGCCGGCTCCGCTCTCCTGTCGAGCGCGTCGGCCGGCACGACGTTTATGATCCAAAAATGGACCGGTGGACCTCGGCCGCGCCGCTGCCGACGCCCCGTAGCGGGGTCGCTGCCGTGCTTTATAACGGGCTGATCCTTGTCTTGGGGGGCGAGCTGCCGCCCGACCATACCTTTCCAGACAACGAGGGATATGATGCGAAAACCGACAGTTGGATAACGTTGTCCCCGATGCCCCACGGGCGGCACGGTTTCGGAGGCGGCGTTATAGGTCGGTACGCATACTTCGTCGGCGGCTCACTTACGCCCGGCGACGGTGGACCAACAGACCAGTTGATCCGATTCTCTTTACCTTAGGCAGGTTTGTGCTTCGAGACTTAGGAATAGCGGAAACGCTCGCCGGCAATGACCGTCAACTCGGACATCGGCACTCGCGATCGGATCTTCCTTTTGTGCCAATAGCGGACCTCACCAGACGTGGCGCTCTCGTCCGCGATCTACCGCGCCTCGTTTTTGGCAAGTAGTTCGGCCGCTGCTTGTTCCGAGCCGCCACAAACCGTTCATGTCGCATTCATATCGTTAAAGCCAATGTTCCTTTTACGGTGAGGGCCAACGTGGAGAGAGTCATGGCGAAGAAAAAGAAGAAGAGCTCGAAGTCGAAGACCTAAAGCGCGCAAGCCTTTAAGGCAACGCTATCAAGGATCTTCGGGTCTAATTACGCTTTAGCGGCTGAACGAAGTTCGGCCGCTTTTGCTTTAGCGGAGCGACTTGTTGCTGGCGCAATCCGTCGCGCCTGTCGCACGGGCCGGGCTATGAAAGACGCCGGTCGCGGGCATGCGCGATGAGCCAAGCCATGATCTCCGCGCTTTGCTCGATCGAACTGAGTCGCCCTGAGC
>Ga0318567_10000830_pt1 | contig 12417 bp, 6 predicted proteins | sample GRESIP088b5f20_FD_203691 | JGI IMG/M metagenome (GOLD analysis project Ga0318567, IMG submission 203691) | Tropical soil microbial communities from Luquillo Experimental Forest, Puerto Rico - GRE.SIPMG.088b5f20 | ecosystem: Environmental > Terrestrial > Soil > Tropical forest > Bulk soil...
TGCAAACTATGGCCAATAAGGCTAGTACAAAATAGAATTTTAATGCTGATTTCATGTTGTGGTTGCTGAAAAATTATCTAATTTTTTTCGGAAACAAAGATAGATTTTTTTCAGCATTAAATGCTATAATTTATGTAGGGGGGTCAACACATTATCTGTTTTTAACGTATAAGGGTTGATATTTCAATTTGTTTTATAAAAAATGTTTAACGACAGATAGTGTTGTTCGTTATTTTGGCTCCATTAATGATGAGAGCCATTCGAGGTGCTTTAAATTTGTGTTAGGGGGGCAATTGTATTCTTGACTTTTTGGGCAGCAGTGTAGGCGTTTTCGTATTCATTTATATGTACAGTTCCCCCCATGGACACAGCCGGATTTCGATATGTCATGTAACTCTCTTGTTTCTCGCGAGCAGAAAAATGAAATTCGGAAATTCCTGTTTCGGTTGCAATCCGCTGGATATTTGTTTCATTTACGCCTGATCCAGCCATTAGAGCTATTCGGCCCTTCGCTTGTTCGTTTAGTTTCCGGAGAAGAGGAATCCCTTCTTCGGCAGTGGGGCGTTGGCCTGAAGTCAGGATTCGGTCACAACCTAAACTGATAATTTGTTCCAATGCCTCATTCGGATTGCGGCACATATCAAAAGCACGGTGAAAGGTAACTGACATGCCTGTTGATGCATCCATAAATTCCTTCATAATAGGTATGTCGATTTCACCAATATTATTAAGCATTCCGAAAACAACGCCATCTACTCCCAGTTTTTTGCACATTTCAATGTCTTTCAACATACTTTTTATTTCGAGAGGAGAATATAAAAAATCGCCACTGCGAGGGCGTATGATCACATGTAATTTGATTTGTAACATTTCTCTGGCAATGGCAATTTCGCCAAATGACGGGGTGGTTCCCCCTTCTGGAATAGCGCTACATAATTCTACCCGGTGTGCCCCACCTTCTTGAGCTGCAAGACAGCTCTTTACCGAATTAGCACAAACTTCAAAACTATACATGTTTTTTATGAATTGATTGTGTTTGTTTATCTAATAGTGATAATCCAATGGTTGATTATCAGGTGTAAATGTACAATGATAAAATGAGTTGTCAAAATGTATAATTGTTTATTTATAATTACAGTATATTTGATTTGATAGTTCTATGACTGATTGATAAATGTTTTAGTGATTAAATTTCTACACAAAAATATCAATATCCGTAAGCTCCTAATGTGTTTAATATGTTGTTGGGAAGATGATAACTCTATTGTATGTTAATGTGTGTTTGCGTTTCTCTCTCTGTATAGATTAACAATGTTTGCCTGTGCGTTATGCATAGCTTGGCTTACTTAGTTGAAAAAGGTTATTATTGTCTATAAATGCCGGATTTAGCACAATCCTGCTGACGCATGTCTGGTGAATTGAGATATGCAGGCAATCTCACAGAATAAAACTCTTATAAATTAATATATGAAACGTCTTATTTATTTATTATTCATTAGTGTGTTTTTTTCGATTGTAGCTTTTGCTCAGGAAAATAACCTTCACCATCAATCAACAACTTATCAGTGGCCAACTGATCCTCAAGTAAAGGCAAAGTTGGATAATTGGCAGGATCAGAAGTTTGGAGTACTTATTCATTGGGGGTTATATGCTGTGCCGGGTATTATCGAATCGTGGCAGATTTGCTCTGAACCTTGGATAGAACGTGATAGCACTACAACTTATGAAGAATATAAGAAGTGGTATTGGGATTTTAGCAAAGTGTTTAATCCTACAAAATTTAATCCGGAACAATGGGCTCAGGCTGCTAAAGATGCTGGCATGCGTTACGTAGTGTTTACTACCAAGCACCATGATGGTTTTTGTATGTTTGATACTAAACAGACTGATTTTAAAATAACGAATGGTCCTTTTGCATCTAATCCTAAAGCTGATGTCGCTAAATATGTTTTTGATGCTTTCCGCCAAAAAGGGTTTATGATTGGCGCTTATTTTTCAAAGCCAGACTGGCACTCGCAGGATTTTTGGTGGTCGAAGTATGCAACACCCGATCGCAATACGAACTACGACATTCGCAAATACCCATGGAAATGGAATCGTTTCAAACAATTTACGTATGATCAGATTGGTGAGTTGATGAACAATTACGGTTCAATGGATATTCTTTGGTTGGATGGAGGCTGGGTTCGCCCACTCGAAACCGTTACCGATGAAGTGCGTGCCTGGGGTGCAGCTATTCCTGCATGGAATCAAGAAGTAGATATTCCACGGATTGCAGCCATGGCTCGCAAATCGCAACCCGGCTTGCTCGTAGTTGACCGGACTGTAGCAGGTCCATATGAAAATTATCAAACACCAGAACAAACCATTCCGGATAAAGCTCTTGATCATCCTTGGGAAAGTTGCCTTACGTTGGGGAATGCTTGGGGTTGGGTGCCTAATGAACAGTACAAATCACCAACTAAGGTGATTCATAAACTGATTGAAATTGTGGCAAAAGGCGGAAGTCTGTTGCTAGGTGTAGGCCCTCGTGCTGACGGTACGATTGAGCTTTCGGAAGTGAAAATACTCAAACAAATTGGTGACTGGCTGAAAGTAAATGGTGAAGCGATTTACGGAACCCGCATTAGCAAAGTGTGTCGTGATGCTAATACATTTTTTACTCAAAGCAAAGACGGCAAGACGCAATATGCTCTTGTTTGCCTTCCTGAAGGACAATCAATTCCGAAAACGGTAGAGTGGAAGGGTGATCTTCCTAAAAAAGGATCTAAGATGAGATTGTTAGCTACTGGGACAACTGTAAAATGGGCTCTTGAAGGTGATAAGGTAAAGGTTTATTTACCAGCATCCTTTGCTAAAAAAGGAAAATATTCCGCTCTTGCATTTGCATTCTGAAGAATGGTTGGTGATAATTAATTAAAGTCATAATAGCAGATGAGAAGCAAATCTATTATCCTTCTAATGTTTATTTTATGCATGAAATGTGGCGTTTTTGCTCAGGCTACTCCACTTCATGCCATTAAAATATTCAGCAAATACAATTATTATACATCAGAGAAAGAAGTGTCTTTGGTGTGTGTATTGTCTGGTGCCACAGAATGGAACCGATATAGTGTGCAATTGTCTGACAATATCCACCGCAAGGGGAAAATCTATCAATTTGGCGATTCCATTTTACGGATTTCTATTCCGGCAAGTAATCTGCCTGTAGGAAAAAATAAATTTCATGTTAAGGTGTACGATCAAAGTAAGATTTTGAAAGATACATTAGTTGAGGTTACACGATTGATTCCAACTGACAATGAGGTGAAAATAGATTGCGAAACAGGAGGCTTAGTTGTAAATGGATTACCATTTTTCCCTTTTGGATTCTACTGTGGGGCGGTGGGTAAAATCCCTGAACTCGAAATTATCAATGGATTTAACTTTATAGGGCCATACCAGAACAATTTACCGGACGGATTGGCAGAACGCAAAGCGTATATGGATCGCTGTGCGCAGCTGGGAATGAAAGTTCAATACGGTGTGAATTCGCTTGTTGGTTCTGGTCATAACGGAGATAAAGGGCTTGACCGGACAGAAGAGGAAAAGATTGCTCTTTTGAAAAGTGAAATTCTGGCGTTTAAAGATCATCCGGCTTTGTTGTCGTGGTATATTAACGATGAACCTGATGGGCAGGGCAGATCTCCTGAATTGCTGGAGAAAGCATATAATTTGATTCATGAAATAGATCCGTATCATCCTGTTGCCATTGTATTTATGATGCCATCGAAATTCCACGAATTCGGAAAAACGATGGATATTGCGATGACCGATCCATATCCGATCCCTAATTCGGTGGATATTCGTGGATATTTACAGCAACTGAATCATGACTTTAGATATCAGAAATCAATATGGTTGGTGCCTCAGGCTTTTGGAGGGCAGGAAATGTGGCCTCGCGAATCCACTCCGAAAGAAATCCGGGTGATGACTTATCTGGGTCTTTTGGAAGGTGCGAAGGGAATTCAGTATTATGTCCGGTCTGCCACCAATCTCAATCCTCAGTCGGTTGGAGCTTGGTCGGAGTGCAGCAATATGGCTGTGGAGGTGAGTCAGATGACTCCATTCCTTCTTTCAAGTGAAAAACAGGATGTTTTGTCTACCGGAAATCCAGATATATTGGCTAAGAGTTTTTCTTACAAAGGAAATAAGCTCGTGATTGTGGTGAATAAAGCGAATCGTCCGTTTACTTTTTCTCTCGATTTAGGGTCTGTGACCGGCTCTGAAAAAGCTGATTTGTGGTTTGAAAACCGATCGGTTGCTGTTGTTGGTTCAAAATTGGGGGATATGGTTGATGCGCTGGGTACCAGAGTGTACCTGATGAAAGAAAAAACAATTGCGAACCAGACATCCATTTATCCGGGAAATATCATTTTCAATCCAAGTTTTGAAGAGGTGGCAACGCCAGGGCTTGCCACAGGGCAAGGTAGAAATTTTCGTGATGAAAAAAATGCTGATTATGGCTCAACTGTGTTTACCGATAGTCGGCAGAGTGTTGACGGATTGTTTAGCTTACGGATACAAACCCCGGCTAATAATGTAGGGAAGACGGTTCATCTTTTGCCGATAATATTGAAATCGGGCGATACGTACAATGTCTCAATTTGGGCAAAAGCTTTAAAACAGGATAAAATGCCTCATTTTAGAATTGCTATTGGATCAGAAAAACTGGAAAAAATATTTGAACTGGGAACGGAATGGAAGAAATATTCTTTTGTTTTCAAAGCAAAGAGTTCCTCTACAAATGCGATTGTAGATTTGGAACTGTTGGAAAAAGGTACTGCTTGGTTTGATTTGGTGCAGGTGGTTGCAGATCCTGTATTGAACTACACGATCAATGCTGATCATAAGGCAACAATTTCGATAACAACGATATCGGATAGTGCAACGGTGAAATACGCAATAGGTGATTATGGTTTTGAAAATGTTTATAACCACCCATTTAGGATTGACGAAGCAACCACAGTGAAAGCTTTGATTTATAAAAATAAAGAGAAACTGGCGGAAGGAACTATTTTTGTTCCGGTTAACAAAGCGTTGGGCAAACCGGTCCATTTTGAAACTCCCTATCACTCGCAATATCCATCCGTAGGTGATTCTACACTTACCAATGGAATTATGGGAACAACTTTGTTCCGGGATAAAAGATGGCTTGGATTTATGCAACCGGAAGTGTCTTTTACTATTGATATGAAGGAAATAACTGAACTAAATTCGGTGACTGTGAATTTTTTGTCGGACGCCAACAGTGGTATCTTTTTGCCAAGAGTTGTAAGTGTATTTACATCAGTAGATGGAATAGATTTTCATCAGGTAGGGCAACGGGAAGATATGGAAATCTCAAAACGAGGAGAGCCTTATCTGGTTCCGTTTGAATTGCAGTGTGATAAACGTAATACAAGATATATACGAGTAAAAATAAAAACTTTTGGAGAAATACCAGAAGGATATTTGTTTAAAGGGTCCACCTCATGGATGTTTATTGACGAAGTTCTTGTGAGATAGATTAAATGAAGAAATTGTGTGTTTTAGTTATGTTGATTTGTATGGGAGGGATTGTTCTGTTTGCTCAGGACAAGACCTCCTTTCAAATTGCCCAGAAATGGCAACCACAATATGATGTCCGATCCGATATCGCTATTCTTTATGGTATGGATTCGACATTTATAAATCGCTACCAATCCTGGAAAGATAAAGGTTATCAAATTCAATTTATGACCGGTATTGCATGGGGAAATTATCAGGATTATTTTACAGGAAAGTTTGATGGACATAAGCATTTTGATGATGCTCAGGTGAATGCAAAAGGCGATACAATTTGGCATGGTAAAGATGTTCCTTATGTTAATCCAACTGAATCGTATTTGAAGTATATTAAATCGATGGTAAAAAAGGCGATTGATACCGGTGTAACTTCAATCTATCTCGAAGAACCTGAATATTGGGCTGCGGCAGGTTATAGCGATGCTTTTAAGCGTGCTTGGCAGAGCTATTACGGTTTCCCCTGGGTTGCACAGCACGAATCGCCCGAAGCAACTTATCTGTCGTCGAAACTAAAATATCAACTGTACTATAATGCTTTGAACGAAGTATTCAGTTATGCCAAAGAATATGCTAAAAGTAAAGGTGTAACCCTGAAATGTTTTGTGCCAACTCATTCGTTGCTCAATTATGCTGCATGGCAGATTGTAAGTCCAGAGGCTAGTTTGGCCTCTCTTTCGGCTGTGGATGGATATATTGCGCAGGTATGGACAGGAACAGCGCGGGTTCCGGTGTACTATAATGGATTTATGAAGGAGAGAACTTTTGAAAATGCTTTTTTGGAATATGGGACAATTAATTCGATGGTGGAGTCAACCAAGCGGACTGTTTACTTTTTGACTGATCCGATAGAAGACGGCACTCGCTCGTGGAACGATTATAAACGGAATTACCAGGCCACTTTTACAGCGCAGCTTTTGTATCCAACGGTGAACAAATATGAAGTGATGCCATGGCCAGATCGAATTTATCTTGGAAAATTTCCTGTAGAAGGGAAAGATGCGATGCAACCCATCTCGCCTGAATTTGCTACGCAAATGCAAGTGATGGTTAATTCTTTGAATGATATGCCCTTGTCAAAAAATAAAGTCAACGGAATATCGGGTATAGGCATACTATTGGCAAATTCTATTATGTTTCAGCGGTTTCCAGTTCATAAAGGCTATGACGATCCTCAGTTGTCAAATTTCTATGGAATGGTTCTTCCCTTGCTCAAGAGAGGTATTCCGGTAGAAATGGTCCATTTCGAAAATCTTGGAATTGCAGAGTCGTTGAAAAATATAAGAGTGCTGGTAATGAGCTATTCAAACATGAAACCCCTTTCTTCTGCTGGTCATAAATGTTTGGCTGACTGGGTTCGTAAGGGAGGTGTGATAGTGTATTTAGGTCGTGACGATGATCCTTTTCAGACTGTCAAAGAGTGGTGGAACACCAATGGAAATACATACAAAGTGCCTTCTGAAGATCTTTTCAGACAATTGGGTGTTAAAGTGATTAGTGAGAAGTCTGTTTACGCTTGTGGGAAAGGTACTGTGTATGTTTTACGTCGAAATCCAAAAGAGATGGTGATGCAACCAGCACAAGATGTTGGTTTCGTCAATACAGTAAAAGAGGGTTATGAGCGAACTGGGGCAAAAGACTGGACATTGAAAAATTACTTTTATCTAGAACGAGGCCCTTATACAATTGTTTCAGTTATGACTGAAAATGAGGATACTTCTTCATTTGTTCTAAAACGTCCTGTTATTGATTTATTTAATCCGAATTTGCCGATACTGGAAAAGAAAATAGTCCATCCTGGGGAGCAAGCTTTTTTGTATGATCTACAACGGGCTAATGGCAAAAAAGAGCCGGCTGTACTTTGTGCTGCTGCCCGCATAGATAAGGAGCAACGTTTGGATAAGTCGTATTCTTTTAGAGCAAAAAGTCCTTCGGGAACAAGAAGTTCCATGAGAGTTTTATTGCCTGCAAAACCAGAACACATTGCAATAACCTCATCAGTAGGGGGTAAAATAGATAATATAAATTCAATTTGGGATGAAAAATCGCATACATTGTTGCTTCAATTTCAAAATGAGGCCAATGGAATTGAGGTGTCACTCGATTGGAAATAAGATAGTTGATTAAATGAAAAAGCATATATATTTATTTTTATTAATAGGAACGTTTGGTGTGTTCGAAAATCTATTTTCGCAAACGGGTAGCGCCAACGAACCTGTGCGGTATGTTGGTGGCGAAATAGCTGATCAAACAGTACATGATGGAAAGTTAAGACTGGCTGTAGGAGTAGAAAACAGGCAAGTGTTGAGAGCTAACCGTACGCATCCTGAAAAGGTGGATGGATATGGTTGGACCTATAATCATGCACCTAATATTGCTTATTGGAACAATCAGTTTTATTTGCAATATATTAGCGGAGCTGTTGATGAGCACGTTGCACCAGTACATACGATGTTGGTCACCTCAAAAGATGGTCGCAACTGGTCAGTGCCGCAAGTTGTTTTTCCTGAATATAAAGCACCTGCCGGAGTGAAGATTCCCGAAGGGTATAATGGCTACATGATGCATCAGCGCATGGGCTTTTATGTCGCTCCTGATGGCCGGCTGTTGGTTTGTGGTTTCTATGGGCATACTGAACATCCTTTCCGGAACGGAGGTATTGGCAGGGTGGTGCGCGAGGTTTATAAAGGAGGAGCGTACGGGCCGATTTATTTTATTCGCTATAGTAGCTACAATAACTGGAACGAAAGTAACACGAGCTATCCGTTTTATACACAATCAAAGGATGCTGGATTTATTAAGGCTTGTAAATCATTGCTTTCGGATAAATTGATGACGCTTCAGTGGATTGACGAAGACAGCGGAAACGATAATTTTTATCCGTCTCTTGGTGCGTGTAAAGATAGCGTAGAAGCGACTTCATTTTATCATCGTAAAGATGGAAAAGTGGTGGCACTCTGGAAAAAATCGATGAGTGCAATTTCATCAGATGAAGGAGCAAATTTTTCACACCCGGTAAAAGCACCGACGTTAATTATGCCCGGAGGTAAAAATTGGGGACAGCGGACTAAAGATGGACGTTATGCAATGGTCTATAACCCTATAGCTACTCAGGAGTATCGCTATCCGCTGATTGTTGTGACAGGAGACGACGGGATTATTTATGATGACATGCTCGTAGTTCATGGCGAGGTGCCAGTACGTCGTTTTTTTGGACGTTGGAAAGATTTTGGTCCGAATTATACCAGAGGTATTGTGGAAGGCAACGGAAATCCTCCGGGCAATGATATGTGGCTGACTTATAGTGTCAATAAAGAAGATATTTGGGTGAGCCGAGTTCCACTATCGGTTAAGTATTCAGTGGAAGGCGATGTGAAAGATAACTTTGATAATCTGGCAGTCAATGGAGCAATTTCGGATTGGAATATATATTCTCCCCAATGGGCTCCTGTGAATGTAGTTGCATTTCCCAATACAAAAAATAAAAGCCTTGAACTTTCTGATAGTGATCCTTACGATTACGCAAAGGCAGTTCGGATATTTCAAACAGGGAACAGTGCTACGTTGAATTTTAAAGTGTTTTTGAAGCAGAATGATAAAGGCTTGTTGAGAATTGATGTCACTGATCGTTACGGCAACCGTCCGGTGCGTCTTTGGTTTGACGAAAATGGTTGCCTGAATGCTCAAAATGGAAGTACTCCGGTGCGTTTACAACAATATATGCCGGGCAAATGGTATCAAGTTGAACTCATTATTAATGCAAATATAAACGGGAGTTTTGATGTGGCTGTTGATGGCACAACGGTGTTGAAAAATGCACAACTTGCCGAGGCTGTAAAGTCGGTGGAACGGCTCTCGTTTTGCACCGGTCCTTATCGCAATACACCCGATCGTACGACTCCTAACCAAAAACTAGCACTGCCATTGGCTGGTGCTGACGAACGAGTTGCTGAGTCAGGTTATTATGTTGACGATGTAAATATTGTATCGAAATAATTAAAATCAGATATTCAGGAAATATGAAGAAAGTATTCGTGTTTTGCTTTTGTACCGTTTTTGCTGTAAGCCAACTTGCGGCGCAAATGGTTGATAAGATAGATAATCCTGTCGATTGGGTTAATCCGCTTATGGGGTCTCAGTCGAAGTATAGTTTGTCTACCGGAAATACTTATCCTGCCATCGCTTTGCCTTGGGGAATGAATTTCTGGGTGCCGCAAACCGGGAAGATGGGTGATGGATGGCAATATACCTACGATGCGGATAAGATAAGAGGTTTTAAGCAAACCCATGAGCCTAGCCCTTGGATTAATGACTATGGGCAGTTTTCTGTTTTGCCAATGACGGGAACTCCTAAAATAGATGAAGATGCCCGTGCAAGTTGGTTTTCGCACAAGACTGAAATTGCTAAACCATATTATTATAGTGTTTACCTGGCCGATTATGATGTGACAACGGAGATAGCTCCGACTGAACGGGCGGCTTCCTTCCGGTTTACTTTTCCGCAAACAGATAGTTCTTTTGTGTTGATTGATGCTTTTGATAAAGGCTCTTATATTAGAATAATCCCGGAGGCGAACAAAATAATTGGTTATTCTACGCGCAACAGCGGGGGAGTGCCTACAAACTTTAAAAATTATTTCGTAGTAATTTTTGATAAGCCATTTGTAGAACAATCTGTTTGGAGTGGTAAGAAAATCTTAAATGGCATTCTTGAATACACTGCTGACCATGTTGGTGCACTCGTTCATTTTAAAACGAAAAAAGGAGAAAAGATACATGCTCGTGTAGCTTCGTCGTTTATCAGTGCGGAACAGGCCGAGCTGAATCTTCGGGAAATTGGAATGAATAATTTTGACGTGGTGAAGCAGCAAGCCAAAACAACTTGGAACAAAGAGCTTAACCGAATTGTTGTAGAAGGCGGTACAGTTGACCAAACCCGAACTTTTTATTCTTGTTTATATCGTACCATGCTTTTTCCGCGTAAGTTTTACGAAATAGATGGCAGCAATAATATTGTGCATTATAGTCCGTATAACGGGAAAGTTTGTCCGGGATACATGTTTACTGATAATGGTTTTTGGGATACATTTCGAGCGGTGTTTCCTCTTTTTAATCTGATTGAACCTACGCTGAACGCTCATATTCAGGAAGGTTTGGTTAATACGTATAAAGAAAGTGGTTGGTTGCCAGAATGGGCAAGTCCCGGGCATCGTGATTGTATGATTGGATCTAATTCGGCATCTATTATTGCTGAAGCTTATATTAAAGGTGCGCGTGGTTACGATATCAATACCCTTTATGAAGCCGTGTTGAAAAACGCAGAGAATGAAGGGCCGTTGGGTTCTGTTGGACGCAAAGGAGCAGCTTATTACAATAAATTGGGCTATGTGCCTTACGATGTGAAGATTAATGAGAATGCAGCCCGTACTCTCGAGTATGCTTATGATGATTATGCTATCTATCAATTGGCAAAGCTATTGAAACGTCCTAAAAAAGAAGTAGATTTGTTTGCCAAGCGTTGCCAGAATTATCGTAATGTATTTGATTCAAAAACAAAATTAATGCGTGGACGAAATCTCGATGGAACGTTTCAAAAACCATTTAGTCCATTTAAGTGGGGCGATGCATTCACCGAAGGCAATAGTTGGCATTACACCTGGGCAGTGTTTCATGATATTCATGGACTGATAGGTTTAATGGGCGGCAAAGACCAGTTTGTCTCTATGCTTGACTCGGTGTTTGTTGTTTCGCCCGTTTTCGATGATAGTTACTATGGATTTCCGATACACGAAATTCGGGAAATGCAAATAATGAATATGGGTAATTATGCACATGGAAATCAGCCAATCCAGCATATGATTTATCTTTACGGTTATGCCGGTCAGCCATGGAAAACACAAGAACACGTACGCGAAGTAATGGACAAACTTTACTTTGCAACTCCCGATGGTTTTTGTGGTGATGAGGATAATGGACAAACTTCCGCTTGGTATGTTTTCTCAGCAATGGGCTTTTATCCTGTTTGTCCCGCTTCCGATCAGTATGTTTTAGGTGCTCCTTTGTTTAAAAAGATAGTGTTGAATCTCGAAAATGGGAAACAGGTGATTGTTAGTGCACCTCGGAATGATGGTGCAAATAAATATATTGATTCTCTTACATTCAATGGTGTCCGGTATACGAAAAACTGGCTTAGCCATTCTGAACTGATGAAAGGAGCACTCTTGAATTTCGATATGTCCGCTCAACCGAATATGCAAAGAGGAACATTAAATACAGATGTTCCCTACTCCTTTTCGGAAAAATGAGAATAGAGAAAACGTTTGAATTTCAATTGACTAATAAATGATTGCTCGTAGATTCTAATATAAAAATTCAATAAACACCACAATTAATCTTGTAATATTATGACTTCACGCAGAGATTTTTTACGCACAAGTGGGATGGCTTTGGCCGGACTGGCGGTGAGCAAGAATATTTTTGCCCAGATATTGTCGCCATCAGCAACTGCTTCTGTTACTTATGCCAGTAAACGTCCTATACTTGCCAAACGCAATTTCACTTCAAAAGCCGTTGAGGAAGTGATTCAGCAGATAAAGCCTAAAATCAAAAATCCAAAATTGGCTTGGATGTTTGAAAACTGCTACCCGAATACACTTGATACAACGGTGGAATTTGCAATGAAAGATAGGCTGCCTGATACGTTTGTAATTACAGGCGACATTGAAGCCATGTGGTTGCGCGATTCCTCGGCACAAGTTTTTCCTTATCTGCCTCTTGCTTCGAAAGATAGTCAGTTAAGTCTTATGATCGAGGGGATTATTCGCCGCCAGAACT
>Ga0318567_10000840_pt1 | contig 12380 bp, 3 predicted proteins | sample GRESIP088b5f20_FD_203691 | JGI IMG/M metagenome (GOLD analysis project Ga0318567, IMG submission 203691) | Tropical soil microbial communities from Luquillo Experimental Forest, Puerto Rico - GRE.SIPMG.088b5f20 | ecosystem: Environmental > Terrestrial > Soil > Tropical forest > Bulk soil...
ATTAAAACGATCCTTGTTTTTTTGTTTAATTATTTTATTTGCATGTTTTGCAAAAGCACAAACTGTTTCGTTAAGCGGCACATGGCGTTTTAGAATTGATAAAGCCGATGCCGGCATTGAAGAAAAATGGTTCGAAAAAATATTAAACGATTCGGTTCATCTTCCCGGCTCCATGCTTGAAAACAACAAAGGTGATGATGTTACATTACAAACAAAATGGACAGGTAGCATTTACGATAGTTCATGGTTTTTCAATCCACGGTATAAGAAATATCGCCAGCCCGATAATTTAAAATTTCCTTTTTGGTTAACACCTGCAAAATATTATGTTGGCGCTGCGTGGTATCAAAAAGAAATTATTATTCCTGCATCATTCAGAAATAAACATGTTGAATTGTTTTTTGAAAGATGCCATACCGAAACAATAGTTTGGGTTGATGGTAATAAAATAGGGTTGCAAAATAGTTTGGTAGCACCACATCAATACGATGTAAGTAAATTTTTATCTCCCGGAAAGCATACCATTACGGTAAGAATTGATAATCGGTTAAAAGAAATAAATGTTGGCCAGGATAGTCATAGTGTTACCGATCATACGCAAGGTAATTGGAATGGAATCGTTGGCAGGATGGAGTTACAGGCCACACCGGAAGTTTTTATCAGCAATGTGCAAGTATACCCGGACATTGATAAACAAACGGCGAGTATTCATATTCAGCTTTCAGGAAATATTGCTGCTGCACAAAAACTAATTGTTGTTGCAAAAAGTTTTAATACAGCAAAACAACATATCGTTCAACCGCTGTTAACCAACCTTGCATTGTTGCCAAAGAAAGATTCTTTGGTAGTAGAGTATGTTTTTGGAAAAAATGTTTTGTTGTGGAGTGAGTTTGATCCTGCATTGTATCAACTCACCATAACAATTATCAACGCTAACGGAACAAAAACAGAAAAGCAAGTTGAATTTGGCATGCGTTCTTTTACAACAAAAGGAACACAATTTGCCATCAATCATCAAACAACATTTTTAAGAGGCACTGTTGAGAATTGCGTTTTTCCGTTAACCGGTTATGCAAGCATGAACGAAAAAGATTGGGAAAGAATATTTCGTATCTGTAAAAATTACGGATTGAATCACATGCGTTTTCATTCATTCTGCCCGCCGGAAGCGGCTTTTGCTGCGGCAGACCGGGTTGGTTTTTATTTACAACCCGAAGGCCCAAGTTGGGCTAATCATGGTTCTTCTCTCGGTGATGGTAAACCTGTAGATCAATACATTTTTGATGAAACCATTCGCATGGAAAAATATTATGGTAATCATCCATCGTATTGTATGTTGGCGTATGGCAACGAACCTCGCGGTGGTAAACAAGTTGAATATTTAACCAAGTTCATTCGGTTTTGGCAGCAAAGAGATAAGAGAAGATTATATACCGGTGCATCTGTTGCCATGAGTTGGCCGTTGGTTCCTGCAAACGAATACATGATTAAATCCGGTGCAAGAAATTTAGCATGGAATAAAATGCCGGAAACAAAATCTGATTATACTGCTGCCATTGCAAATTTCACCATGCCTTATGTTGCACACGAAATGGGACAATGGTGCGTATTCCCCAACTTTAAAGAAATTAAAAAATATACCGGCGTTTATAAAGCCAAAAATTTTGAATTATTTCAGGAAGATTTGAATGATGCCGGCATGAGTGATGAAGCTGATAAATTTTTATTCGCTACCGGAAAGTTGCAATTGCTTTGTTATAAAAATGAAATTGAAAAATCGCTCAGAACGCCTGCTAATGGCGGGTTTCAGCTTTTGTCTCTAAATGATTATCCGGGGCAGGGAACTGCATTGGTTGGTTTGCTCGATGCTTTTTGGGACGAAAAAGGTTATGCCAATGCAACTGATTTTTCTAAGTTTTGTAACAGCACCGTTCCGGTATTGCGTACCGATAAATTTGTGTACAACAACAACGAATCGTTTAATGCCGATGTTGAAATATGTCATTATGGTGCAACAGATTTGGTCAATGCAAAAGTGTATTGGGTTTTAAAAGATGATGCAGGAAAAACAATTGCAAAAGATGTTTTCAAATCAATCACCATTACAACCGGAAAAAATACAGCTATCGGTACAATCGATTATAATTTATCAAACATTAAAAAAGCAACCGGCTTTACGATTGAAGTTGGCATTGAAAAAACTACATTTAAAAACGATTGGCATATTTGGGTATATCCGCAACAATTACCTGTTATCAACAATAACACTGTTTATTACACAACAACTATTGATGCAAAAGTTGAGGAAATATTAAACAATGGCGGTAAGGTATTTTTAAACCTTGCAGGTAGCGTGGTAAAAGGAAAAGAAATCAGTCAAACATTTTTACCTGTGTTCTGGAATACATCTTGGTTTAAAATGCGTCCGCCACATACAATGGGATTTTTGTTAGATGAAAAACATCCTGCATTTACAGATTTTCCAACAGCATATCATAGCGATTTACAATGGTGGGATGTGGTTAATAAATCGCAGGTAATGCACCTCGAAGATTTTCCAAAAGATTTTCGTCCGCTTGTTCAACCTATCGATACGTGGTTCATGAATCGCAAACTGGCATTGCTTTTCGAGGCGAATGTAGGTAAAGGAAAAATTATCGTATCCAGTGCAAATTTATCCGATTCAACTTCAGGCATCGCATCCAAACAATTGTTGTACAGTTTAGAAAAATATATGAACAGCGATGCATTTCATCCGTCACAAAATATTTCATTGCAATTAATAAAAGATATTACAAGTGTTCCTTCTAAGTTTACTTTTGATGCATATACAAAAGATAGCCCGGATGAATTAAAACCAAAAGCTGCAATAACGCATTAAAATAAATTCCTGAAAGAAAAATTACGAAACAATTTAATAGTACACTATAGTACAGTATAGCACAGGATAGAACAGTGAAAATTGTATTCTATTTTGCTGCTATATCTCTAACATTAATTAAAGCCTGTCAAATGAAAGCTAACTATTTGTTGTGGCGAAGCGTTTATATTGTTTCGTTTTTGCTAATGAGCATATTTACCATTGCTCAAAACAATTCTCAAATTATTAAAGGAAAAGTTACCGATGAAAGTAGCAAACCATTAGAAGGAGCTACCATTGAAGTAATAGGAACAACGAACCGAACAATTACAAAAGCAGATGGAACATTTACTATTACTGTAGCATTGAATAGTAAATTATCTGTTTCATCAGTCGGTTTTTATTCTCAGGAGCTAACTATTAACAACAGTGCAGCTTTAAATATTGTTCTTAAAGTATTTGTAAATTCAATGGAAGATGTAGTAGTGGTTGGCTATGGTACAAAAAAACGTTCTACCCTTACGAGCTCTGTTGTAAGTGTAAATGCCGAGCAAATTCGTTCACGCCCTGTTGCTAATGCTTTAGAAGCTATTCAGGGAAAAGCTGCGGGTGTAGATGTTACCAGCAGCGAACGCCCTGGCACAACAGGAAGTATTATAATAAGAGGGGTACGTTCTATTACGGCAAGCAATAGCCCATTATATGTTGTAGACGGGATTCCGTTAAACTTTGGCGGAGTTGATGCCATTAACCCCAATGATATTGAAAGCATAGATATTTTGAAAGATGCTTCTGCCACAGCTGTATATGGTTCTCGTGGTGCCAACGGTGTTGTATTGGTAACAACTAAAAAAGGTAAGAGCGGACAACTAAACCTGAATTATTATGCTACACTAAGATTAGATAACTTACAAGACAGGATGCAGATGATGAACTCCGCTCAATATATAGAGTTCAGAAGAGATTCTTATCGCCGTGCCAGGTACCGTGCTACTTTTTTGGGTACAGCAGCACCCGCAGCAGCTTCTACATACCCGGACCAGCCCACTTGGGCAGACGACCAAAGAATTTTTCCCGGAGACCCTTATGCTTTAGCCAATATTCAAAAAGGCTGGGCTACATCAACATGGGACGGACCGGCAGTGCCAACAACCGATTGGACCGGTATGGTACTTAGAACAGGTGTTACACACGACCATAATATTAGTGTAAGCGGCGGTACGCAAAAAGTAAAAGCCTATGCTTCTTTCGGCTACCTTTCTCAAACAGGCGTAATGTTAGGGCAGGATTTTACACGCTATACTGCAAAAGTAAATGTAGACATCAATCCTGTAAAATGGTTTTCAATGGGAGTGAACATAGATGCTACTTACGGTTTGCAAAACTATGGTTACGAAACCACCAACACAACGGGTTCGCATACTATTTATGCGGCAGCGCAAGCCATGTTGCCGTATACCATTCCGTTTGATTCTACAGGAAAAAGAATTAATTTACCGGGTGCAGATGTAAATATCCTAAACCCCATTGGCGAAGACCGATATACAATCAATCTCAGAAAAACACTTAGGGCATTAACCTCTGTATATGCCGAACTGCAATTGTATAAAGGATTGAAATACCGTTTCAGTTTTAGCCCGGATTTATCTTCTTATTATAATGGTATTTATATGGATTCTATGTCTATCAACCGTGGTGGCGGTGTTTCAGGTTCTACTAACAGAACTCAGTTAAACCAAACATCCCGCAGTTCATGGACTTTAAATAATTTAATTTATTACGATAAAACTATTGCAACGCATCACGATATTGGTGTTACCTTATTGCAGGAAGCATTATACAATCGTTCAGAAGCATCTTCTATGACGGCCCAGTCTGTTCTTCCAAGCAGCTTATGGTATAATTTGCAGGGCGTTTCTGCTCTAACCGGTTATAGTTCCGGCCTTTCAGAAAATTCACTTACCTCTTACATGGCAAGGGTAAATTATGGATACGATAATAAGTATTTATTAACAGCTTTTGTTCGTTGGGATGGATCGTCTGTATTGGCTCAAGGGCATAAATGGGATATGTTCCCGTCTGTATCTGCAGCATGGAGGTTAGACAGAGAAAAATTCTTACAAAAAGTGCATTGGGTAAATCAATTAAAATTAAGAGCGGGTTTAGCCTCAGTAGGTAATGCTGCTGTAAGTGCCTATACAACTTTAGGCGGATTGCAAAGTTTGTATTATACCTATGGAGCAACAGTAGTACAGGGCTATGTAGCATCAGACCCTTCTTCAGCAAGCCCCGCAACTTACCCCGATCAAAATTTGGGATGGGAACATACCAAACAATTAAATTTGGCGGTTGATTTTTCTCTTTTCAACAGCAGGCTTTCCGGTACTATTGATGTGTATTCTACCAATACAGACCGTTTGTTAATGAATAAAAGTATTCCTTCAGTAAATGGTTATACATACACACTTACTAATATTGGTGCTACATCAGGAAAAGGTATAGACATTACATTAAATAGTTTAAATATTAAAAAACGCAATTTTTCTTGGTCAACTGCCATTAGTTTTTCGGCATCCAGGGAAAAAATAGTTTCTCTTGCAAACGGTAAAGTAGATGATATTACTAACACATGGTTTATTGGGCAAAGAGTAAGTGTTTATTACGATTATAAGAAAATAGGAATATGGCAAGAAGCCGATAAAGATACAATAGCTAAATACAAAGCTAACGGCAATACATTTGTACCGGGAGATATAAGAGTTTTTGATAAAAACGGCGATAATAAAATAGATGCCAATAACGACCGTATGATTGTTGGTCATAGTCAGCCGGATTGGACAGGTGGCATAACCAATGATTTTACCTATAAAAATTGGGGCTTATCTGTTTTTATTTATGCCAGATGGGGTTTTACTATGACGGGTGGGTCTGAATCATTACAAGGCCGTTATGCACAACGCCAATTAAATTATTGGACATCAGCTAATCCTACAAACGACTATCCTGCACCAAACTATGCAAGTGCAGCAGGAGATACCTATGTATCTTCCATGAATTATTTAGATGGCTCGTTTATAAGGATACGGAACATTAGCTTATCTTATATATTACCTGCTGCTACAGCCAAAAAAATACAATTATCTAACTTAAAAGTATACGCACAAATAAGTAACCCTGCATTTATTTATTCTAAAGTTAAATTTTTAGACCCCGATACAGGAACTTCTACTTATAACAAAGGTTTTGTATTAGGTATAAATGCATCGTTCTAACAAATTGCTTCATTCTTTAAAAAAAGAGTTATGAAAATTTCAAAATGGTTATATATAATATTAATAGCAGGCGGTATGTTTTCTATAATATCCTGCAAAAAAAATTTCTTAGATGAAACTTTAACTACTACTAAAAACTTAGGCGATTATAAAACCCAGCAAGGGTTAGATGATGCAGTAGTAGGTGCATATCAAGGCTTGGATTATTTATTTTATTACGAGTGGGCATATTCTACTGCCAATTATGGGGTAGATGAATTTACGGTGGGCGGCGACCGGACAGAGCAAATGTGGAATTCTTATGACGCTAATTTAAACAGCCAAACAGGCGGTAATGCCGGTGCTGCAACTTTGTGGGATTATTATTATGGCAACATTAATATTGCAAATGTTATTATAGAAAATGTACCTGTGTATTATGGCAACACCGCTAATAAAAATATAAGGCTTGGCGAAGGTTATTTTATGCGTGCCTTCGATTATTTTAAATTAGTAAAACAATATGGTGGCGTTCCTTTAAAGCTTATACAAACAACAGGCATAGAATATGGGTTTACACGCAACACTGCAAAAGAAGTATATGCACAAATAATACAGGATTTTACGCAAGCGTATAATTTATTGCCTGCTACGCCTGCACAACAAGGCAGGCTTACCAAATGGGCAGCAGCACATTTTTTAGCTAAAGCTTTTTTATTCCGTGCAAGCGAATTATATAGCGATTGGAATAGTGATACCAAAACAAGTGATTTAGACAGTACAATTAAATATGGTACTGCTGTAATTAACAGCGGCTATTATACGTTAGCCACCAACTTTTCTGACCTTTGGAATTATACAAAACCCGATGGGCCTAACGAAAGCAATGCCGAAATTATTTTGGCAGCACAGTTTAGTAATAATACTGCTACACATGGTCGTTACGGAAACCAAATGCATTTATACTTCCCTTCCATATATAATACCGTTGCAGGTATGGTAAGAGATTTAGCGGGAGATAGGGAATTTCAGCGCTGCAGAAGTACCGACTATGCTTTGGATGTTTATGACCGTGTAAATGACTCTCGTTTCTGGAAAAGTTTTAAAACGGCTTATACCTGTAATAACGCAGCAGGTGCACCCAAATGGACTGCTGCAAATGCCCCAACAACTGCACTGGTAGGAACGGTAAGATTTGCAGCCGGCGATACAGGTATTATTTACATTATAAATAATGCAGGAGATACACGGTATAATGCCGCTTATGTTACCAGTGCAACCACACCTCGTAAACCTAATATGTACGTGCGTTTCTATTCGGGAGAATCTACAGACCTTAAAACCTACGTTCACGGCAATTACGATGCAAGCCATTTTGTTGCATTATCTAAATATATGGATGGCTCAAGAACAAGCGTAAGCGACCAGTTTGGGTGCAGAGACGGTATTATTGCCCGCTTGGCAGAAACCTATTTATTGGTTGCCGAAGCTTATGGCCGTAAAGGTTCGTACGACTTGGCATTGCCGTTTATTAATGCAGTAAGAGACCGTGCAGCATACAAATCCGGGGAAGACCGTACTTATTATGTAGACGGTGGTATTTCTTATAAAACAAATACGGTAACAAGTACATACACTTCTTATGCCGGTTATAATACCTATTACGAATCTAATAACATTCCTGTAACTACGGTAGCTACCTCTTTACATTTAAACAGTACTAACGATATATTTAATTCTACCGGTGACTTTTATACTCAATTAGGCGCAAGCAGCAATGCAGATAAGTTTTTGAATTTTATATTGAATGAACGCTCCCGTGAATTAATGGGCGAATTGCACCGATGGGAAGATTTGGCAAGAACCAAAACTTTAGTGAAAAGATGTACCGTGTTTAATAACGAAGCAGCACCAACAGACCCGAAACATTATTTGCGCCCTATTCCGCAAACGTTCTTAGATGGTATTCAAAAAAATGGGCAACCGTTAACAGCCACAGAAAAAGCAGCTATGCAAAATACTGGTTGGTAATTTGTTATTAATGCGGATATAAAAATTTAGAACACAATTCTATTGAAATAAAAAGTAAGGCAATAAGCCTACTTTTTATTTCAATAGAATTATTATTATACCAATTGATCATTCAAATGAACTAAAGAAACAAGCTTGTTATATTTTGCCGAAATGTTTGTTGCCGTAGAAGTGTGCGACGCAAGGGACGACGATAGTAGCAATACAGCTTGGTATACAATAAATATACAATTAGTATAATGTACGTTAATAATTAATACATGCAATTGCGGTTGTTACATAAAATTAATTTATTACCTGTTTTTATAATAGGTGTTTTATTATTCTTACAAACCCACGCCCAACCTTCCGGTATTATTTCTTCGGCTCCCGATTATAATAAATCCTTACACTACAAACCCATTGGCAACGATTTTATTTTAGTTAAAGGCGATAAAAAATTTAACCGTGCATTGTATGGCGGCAATACCGCATTTCGTGTGGAAGCCGGCGACCAGCCTGAGTTTGCAATGTATATGCCCGGTATGGGTGGTAATTGTAAAATTGGAATTATTAATGGAAAAAAAAGTAAATGGATTACAGAAGCCAATACTATTAAAACAATTTATCGTGCAGGTTCTATGTTGTACGAAATAAAAGACAGTTTATTGGATAATGGGGTTTTATATATTCAGGTGTTGGCATTGCACGAAGCAGAAGGAATGATAATAAAACTGCAATCAAAAAATAGTGCACCAACAGTTGAAGTAGTAATTGCTTATGGTGCAGCCACCGGCAAAAAATTTTCCCGGGATGGCGATTTAGGTGCAGACCCCGAATCTTCTTTTTATATGAAAGAAGAATATTGTAAAGACAATATTTATTCAATTCATAAAAATACTTTTCAACTCAATTATGGTTTTGCAAAATCATTAACGGAAGAAGAGCGTTACGAAATTCAAAATAAAGCAGCCATTCTATCCACAGACAAAGGCAAATCCATCAATGGATTATTTTCATCAAACATAACCTTGCAAATAGCAGATGCATCTAATCAAATCTCTCCATTAAAATTGCTTTCATCTCAACAAAAATCAGCACCTGTTCTTTGTGCAAAAATTTCTATAGCAGCAACGGATAGTAGTTATTTTCTACTTCAATCAACAACAGAAAAAAAGATTGTTTATAATGAATTAGCTGCTTTGTTTGTAAAAGAAGATGCTATTAGAAAATCAATAGCAGAAAGAGTTACACTCGAAACACCGGATGCATTTATTAATCCAATAGGTAATGCATTGGCTATTGCTGCAGATGCAATTTGGGATAACCCTACATACATGCACGGTGCTGTTGCATGGCGTATGCGCTTGCCTGCGTGGCGTGGGCCTTATTGTGCAGATGCTTTAGGTTGGCACGATAGAGCAAGAACACATTTTACAAGTTACGGGCAATCGCAAATAACAAATATTAACCCGGGAGTTTTTATGCCTGATTCTGCTTTACATTTTGCTCGCCAGTTAGAAAAATTAGGAACGGCAATGTTTAGCAATGGTTATATCTGCCGCAATCCGAATGGAGATATTCGTCCACATCATTATGATATGAATCTGGTATTTGTAGATGCACTGCTCAATCATTTTAATTATACAGGCGATACGGCGTATGTAAAAAAAATGTGGCCGTTAATTAAACTTCATCTGGAATGGGAAAAAAGAAATTTTGATGCAGATGGCGATGGTTTATACGATGCGTACTGTTGTATTTGGGCAAGCGATGCCTTGGAATATATGAGTGGCGGTGTTACACATTCATCTGCATATAACTACAGAGCTAATAATGCTGCCGCAATGTTGGCAAAAATAATTGGCGAAGATGCAACAGCTTACGAAAAAGAAGCGGCACATATTTATAATGCCATGCAAAATAATCTTTGGTTAAAAGAAAAAGGCTGGTATGCAGAGTATAAAGATTTGATGGGTTTGCAAGCTGTTCATCCGGCGGCGGCTTTATGGACGGTATACCATTCGGTTGATGAAAATGCAGGCAATGCTTTTCAGAATTATCAGTTGATGCAATATGTCAATCATCAGATTCCGCATATTCCATTCACCATAAAAGAAATGGGTAAAGAAAAATTTCATATGCTATCAACGTCTAATTGGCAACCGTACACTTGGAGTATTAATAATGTAGTACTTGCCGAAAATTTGCATACTGCATTGGCCTATTGGCAAAGCAATGAAAGCAATAAAGCTTTTGATTTATGGCGAAGTAGTTTAATTGAAAGTATGTATTTGGGCGGCAGCCCAGCCAATTTTCCCAATATCTCTTTTCAGGATGTTGAACGGGGAGAATTGTTCAGAGATTTTGCAGACCCTATTGGTATGGCTGCAAGAACTTTAACGGAAGGTTTATTTGGAATTACACCTTTTGCTTTGCAGGATAGTTTGGTAATTAAACCCGGTTTTCCGGCAGCATGGAATTTTGCAAAAATTGCTTTGCCGGATATAAGTGTTGATTTCAAAAAAGCAGGAAATATTGTTTACTATCAAATAGCACAACATTTTTCTAAACAAATGAAGTTGCATCTGCAGTTAAAAGCAGTAAGTGATGAAATTAAGAGTATTACCATTAACGGTTCAAAAGCCAATTGGCATTGGATAAAAGATATTGTTGGCGAACCGATGATCGAGATAGAAGCCGCCAAATTGGAGAGCTATAAAATACAAATTGAATATTCGGGAAAAAGCTTTGAAAAAGTAAATGCAAAATCATTGTATACGGTCAACTCGAAAAATATTTTACAATTCAATCATGCAAAATTATTACGTGTATACGATCCGCAGCAAGTGCTTGTTAATGCTGCTATTCAATCCAATCAATTATCATTTACCATCAATAATAATATTGGTTTTAAATCTGTATTTGTTCAATTGCAACAAGGCAATTGTATTTGGTATCAACCGGTTTCGTTTGAAGTAAAACAATCCATCGAAATAAAAAACGCGGATGAAGAAAATAAAGATGCACTTAAAGTTTTTATCATCAACAACAGCAATGAAAATAAATCGGGGAAAATAATAGTGAATTCATTTGCGCAAAATATCACCATCAAAGCAAATGATTCAATGCTGTTGTCTATTCCTGCTAAACATGCAATTTTTGGTTCTAATGAGGTTAATGTTTTATTGAATGATGGAACAAGTTTTCAATCAAACATCGTTAATTGGAATATTAAAACAAGCAATGAAAAATTTGAAATGATTGATGTAGGAGAAATTTTTAACGATAAAGTAAATCAGATTTTTCAAAACAAATATTTATCGCCAAGGCCTACTACAACAACCTTACAAATTCCGTGGCAAGGCATTGGTAACTGGTGCTATCCTTTAGCTGATGCGGTAATTGATGATAGCGGATTAAGAATCAAAGCTCAAAATAATAACTGCATCTTTTTAAATAATATTCCATTTGCAACAACATCTGTAACCGATGCAAACAATATTGCTTTTACTTCTCAATGGGATAATTATCCAAAAGATATTTCTGTTTCATTAAGCGGCACATCTTCTCATGCCTATTTTTTAATGGCAGGTTCTACCAATCACATGCAAAGCCGTTTTACCAATGGAAAAATTAAGATAAATTATACAGACGGCTCAACAGATTCGCTGTTATTAAACAATCCGGAAAATTGGTATCCTATAGAACAAGATTATATAAATAACGGATTTGCATTTACTACCGGTGCCCCAAAGCCATATCGGTTGTTGTTGAAAACAGGAACGTTTACCAGGAAAACAGAAAAGTATAATTCAATAAAAGGTGTAACTAACCATGCAATTGATGGCGGAGCTGCAACAGTTTTAGATATGCCTTTAAATGCTTCGAAAAAATTAAAAAATTTACAATTGATAGCAACTGCCAATGAAGTTATCGTTGGATTAATGAGTATAACTTTAGTAAGATGATAAAACAACTCTATTTGCTTATTTTCATTTTGTTTTTTGTGAATATTGCAACGGCACAAAAAATTAATCGACAAATACTGGTTGAAAGGCATACGGTTGTGAATACAAAACTTGACTCGCTTTCTTCTCTAAGTGTAGGTAATGGCAGCTTTGCATTTACGGTTGATGTTACAGGCTTGCAATCTTTCCCTGATGCTTATGCAAAAGGTGTTCCGTTGGGAACAGAGAGCGAATGGGGGTGGCATAGCTTTCCCAATACAGAGCAATATCGTTTTGATGAAACTGTGA
>Ga0318567_10000844_pt1 | contig 12364 bp, 8 predicted proteins | sample GRESIP088b5f20_FD_203691 | JGI IMG/M metagenome (GOLD analysis project Ga0318567, IMG submission 203691) | Tropical soil microbial communities from Luquillo Experimental Forest, Puerto Rico - GRE.SIPMG.088b5f20 | ecosystem: Environmental > Terrestrial > Soil > Tropical forest > Bulk soil...
TCTTGCAGCATTACGCGCGTATAGAGTTTCTCGATCTGCTTGGGCCCACCGGTGCCATATTCCAGTTGCTTCGGCGTATAGCCCATCATGATCAGTAGGCCGCCGGGTTTGGGGGCGCGCCGCATGCCCGCCCATTTCACCGCACGATCGGATGGCGAACTGAATTGAGCGATATTTCGACCACCACCTCGAATATCCGCTCCGGATATTCCCAAGCATGGACGTCCTGAACGAAGGTCGGCTCGACTCGCCGTTCGGCCGCGAGCGCGCGCTTTCTTTTGCGCCGTCGGCGAGAAATCAAGCGAGACGACCTTGAGACCTTGTTGCGCCAGCCAGACTCCGTTGCGTCCCTCGCCGTCGGCAACCGCCAGAACGCGGCCCGATCGTGGCAAGAGCTTCTGGCAGGATTTCAGGAAATAGTTCGGCTCTTTTCCGAACGCATAATCGGGCGGGGCGAAACGCGCTTCCCAGCGCGTATATTCTTCGCTTGAGCAATTCTGCTGGTCGAGTGGCATGCGCTAGATCAATGCTGGAAAACTAAATCTTTTGAGGATGTAAAATTGCAATCAGGCTTTGCGCTCGTAACGGCGCCAGGCTGGGATCAACAACATGGCGAATACGACCAGCGCCACGATCTCGGCCGGCCACGGCCAGCGCGCCACTGAGGCGATGACGCCGACAAGAACGGCGGCGAAGCCGAGCCACAATGCGAAGCGGCCGGGCCGCAGCGCCTCGACCACGAACAGCACAAGCGCGAGCAAGAACCAAGTCCAGGAGACCAGCGAACCGTCCTGCATCAAACCCAACCCTTAAGCTCGCGCATGGCAAGCTGCCACAGCATGAGCATGCCAGCCTTGCCGTCGTTGAGGCAGGGAATCGCTGCGAAGTTCTGTCCGCCGTGACGCTTGAACATACGGGCATTCTCGACCTGGATTTCTTCGAGGGTTTCCAGACAATCCGCGGCAAAGCCGGGCGTCATCACGGCCAGATTCTTCACGCCTTTGCGCGCAAGCGCGCGCACCGTATTGATCGTGTAGGGTTCGATCCACTGCGCCCGGCCGAAGCGCGACTGGAACGACATCATCACTCTCTCTTCGTCGAGGCCAAGTTGCGCCCGCAACAGCGCGGTCGTTCGTGAGCATTGCGCCTCGTAGGGATCACCCTTGGCGACCGCCTCTTTCGGCATGCCGTGATAGGAGGCCAGGATGACATCAGGCGAGAAGGCCAATAACTTAAGCTCGGCTTGCAGCGAAGCGGCCAATACTTCGATGTAACTGGGGTCTTCGTAATAAGGAGGCAGAAACCGCAGCGCCGGCTGCCGCCGCTGCCGCATCATGAACCGAAACACCTCGTCGCATACGGTTGCCGTAGTCGCGGCTGAATATTGCGGATAAAGCGGCATGACCAGGATGCGTTCGCAGCCCCAGGTGACCAGCACCTCGAGCCGAGACGCGATCGATGGATTGCCGTAGCGCATGGCCCAATCGACGATGACGTGCTTGCCAAGCGGCTCGAGGAGCGCGCCAAGCTTCTCGGCCTGGGAACGGGTAATCGTCTTGATCGGGGATTCGTCCTTGTCGCGATTCCAGATTTTCTCGTAATCGCGGGCACGCCGGCGCGAACGCACCGGCAGGATGAAGCCGTGCAGCAACAATTTCCAAAGCAACGAATTCTTTTCGATCACCCGCGGATCGGTCAGAAATCCCCTCAAATAGCTCCGCACGGCCTCCGGTGTCGGGGCGTCAGGCGTGCCAAGATTGACCATCAGCACTCCGATGCCGCTGGATACCCGCGCGGGTGTGACCGCGCTTCCATCTAGTGCCGCCCCGGAACTGGCCGAGGGGGCAACCGGGGGTGCTTCCGCCGTGGCCGTGCTTTCGCCGCTTATCGGTAGCGCGCCGTTGTCGTCGGCCGGGCTCGGCAGGGTCTGCTCCTGCGCCATCGGGCCGTTTGTAATGATCGGCGTTTCGTTATTGAGGCCATTATTATTCATAGGCGGCAGCATAACTGACAGGTAGACCAGTTGCATGCAGGCAAAGGGATTACCAGCCCAGCGACTCCAAATGTTCGATAGCATGCCCGCCTATCGCGGCGATGACATGGCAAATCTTTGTAATGCTGTGAATTATTCGGCCGCCTTCAACAGTGCAGGCGCGCCGGTACGGAATTGTTCGAGCAGGGCGGCTTCCTCGGCCTTGGCCGTCTGCAGCTGCCGCTGCTTGATGTGGCCGAAGCCGCGAATTTTCTCTGGAATAGCGGCAAGGCCGACCGCGAGATTGTGCGTCTCCGGGGCTAAATTGGCGAGGACCTCGTTGAGCATGGTTTTGTAATCGGCGATCAATTTACGCTCGGCGCGGCGCTCGAGCGAGTAGCCGAACGGGTCGAAGGTCGTGCCGCGCAGGAACTTCATCTTCGCCAGCAGCTGAAACAGCGGAAGCACCCAGGCGCCGAAACTCATCTTGCGCGGCAAACCGGTCGCCTTGTCACGACGTGCAAGCAGCGGCGGCGCGAGATGGAATTCGAGCCGCAGATTATCGCCGTCGAACTCGCTCTTGACCTGCTTCTCGAAAGCGCCGTCGGTATAGAGGCGCGCGACCTCGTATTCGTCCTTGTAGGCCATCAGCTTGAAAAGATAACGCGCAACCGCGTCGGCAAGCCCGCATTTGCCGGGGGCACGCGCGGCTTCGGCGGCTTTGACCCTGTCGACCAGGGCGCGATAGTCCCGGGCATAGGCGGCGTCCTGGTAGGCCGTGAGAAATTTCTCACGCCGCTCGACCATTTCATCGAACGATTCGGATAAATGCTCGGCGTCGCGTTTCGCAGTTGCCGGCTGGGCCAGCGCCTCAACCGCGGCGCGATCGACGGCGGCGCGGCGGCCCCAGCGAAACGCCGCGCGGTTCATGGCGACTGCCTCGCCGTTGAGCTCTATGGCGCGCTCGATCGACGCGGCGGAGAGCGGGATGGCGCCGAGCTGATAAGCGTAGCCGACGAGGAAAATATTGGCCCCGATCGATTGGCCGAACAGCGCTGTCGCTAACCGCGTCGCATCGATGAAGTGTGCGTTCTCGCGTCCGGCATCCGCGACAATGGTGCGCTTGAGCCTCTCGCTGGGCAACGAGAAGTCGGCATTGCGGGTGAATTCGCCTGGCAGAAACTCGTCGGTATTGACGACCATCTGCGTGGCGCCGTGCTTTACCGCCGCCAGCACTTTGCGCGCACCGGCCACAACGATGTCGCCGCCGAGCACGAGATCGGCGCGGCCGGCGGCCACGCGAATGGCATGGATGTCCTCTGGCCGCTGGGCAAAGCGAATATGGCTGAAAACCGCCCCGCCCTTCTGCGCGAGACCCGCCATGTCGAGGACGCCTACTCCCCTGCCCTCGAGATGGGCTGCCATGCCGAGTATGCCGCCAATGGTTACGATGCCGGTGCCGCCGATGCCGGTGACGATGATGTTATAGGTCTGCTCGATCGCGGGGAGCTTCGGGTCCGGCAGTTGCGCAAAGTCGAGATCGGCGACCACGCCACGTCCCTTTTTCAGCTTGGCGCCGTGGACGGTGACGAACGAAGGGCAGAATCCTTTTACGCAGGAGAAATCCTTGTTGCAGCTCGACTGATCGATGGTGCGCTTGCGCCCCCATTCGGTTTCCAGCGGCTGCACCGAGACGCAATTTGACTGAACGCCGCAATCGCCGCAGCCTTCGCAGATCAATTCGTTGATGATCACGCGCTTGTCAGGATCGGGAAAAGTATGACGCTTGCGGCGCCGGCGCTTCTCGGCGGCGCACGTCTGGTCGTAGATCAGTACCGTGACGCCGGAAATCGCGGCGAGCTCTTTCTGCACGATAGTGAGATCGTCACGATGATAAATCGTCAATCCGTCGGGCCACTCGGTTCCGCGCGGATATTTGTCCGGCTCGTCGGTCACAACGACGACGCGTTTGGCGCCCTCCGCCGCGACCTGCCGCGCTACTTGCGGCACCGTCAGCCCGCCGTCATTAGGCTGTCCGCCGGTCATCGCCACGGCGTCGTTGAAAAGAATCTTGAAGGTGATGTTGGTATTGGAAGCGATCGCCGCGCGGATCGCCAGATAGCCGGAGTGGTTGTAAGTGCCGTCGCCGAGGTTTTGAAAAACGTGCTGACGGCTTGAGAACGGTGCTTCCCCGATCCAGTTGGCACCCTCGCCGCCCATCTGCGTGTAGCCCAAAGTGGAGCGGTCCATCCACTGCGCCATGTAGTGGCAGCCAATGCCCGCATAGGCGCGCATTCCCTCGGGCACCACGGTCGAGGTGTTGTGGGGACAGCCTGAGCAGAAATACGGGATCCGTTGCGCCACGTCAGCGGTTTCGGCGGCAATGCGCTGGAATTCCTTGAGCCGCACCACGCGCGCGCTGATGTCGTCATTGCGGCCGTATTTGAGCAGCCGCTCGCCGATGCAGATCGCCACTTCGTTGGGATCGAGCGCGCCCTTGACCGGGAACAGCCAATTGCCGGCTTCGTCTTTCTTGCCGATGCAAATCGGCTGATTGGCCGTGCCGTAGAGCTCCTCGCGGACCTGCACCTCGATCAGCGATCGCTTTTCCTCGACCACGATGATTAGATCGAGTCCCTCGGCAAACTCCTTCAATTCGCGCTGGCTAAGCGGCCAGACGCAGGCCACTTTGTAGACACGGATGCCGAGTTCATTGCATTTGACTTCGTCGATGCCGAGTTCGTCGAAAGCCTGCCTGACATCGAGATAGCTCTTGCCGGTGGTGATAATGCCGATCTTCGGATTGCGGCCGCCGGAGGTGATGGTGCGGTTGAGCTTATTGGCGCGCACGAAGGCCAGCATCGCGTCGCGCTTGTAATCGTGCAGCCGGGCTTCCTGTGCGAGTATCTGATCGCGCAACCGGATATTGAGACCGCCGTCCGGCATGCGGTAATCATCGGGGATGACGATGTTGATGCGCTCCAGGCTGGTATCGATTGCAGCCGTCGACTCAATCGTCTCATGCATGGTCTTGAGCGCGGTCCAGGCGCCGGTATAGCGCGACATCGCCCAGCCATAGAGGCCGTAATCGAGGACTTCCTGGACCCCCGCCGGATTGAGAACGGGAATCATCACGTCGATGAAGTGGTATTCCGATTGATGAGCGGTGGTCGAGGACTCTGCCGTGTGATCGTCACCCATCAAGGCGAGAACGCCGCCGTGTCTTGCCGAACCGGCTAAATTGGCGTGGCGAAAAACGTCGCCGGTGCGATCTACGCCCGGGCCCTTGCCGTACCACATGGCAAATACGCCATCGTACTTGCCCTCGCCGCGCAGCTCGGCCTGTTGGGAACCCCACACCGCGGTTGCGGCGAGGTCCTCGTTAATTCCGCCCTGAAAACGGACATCGCTCTTCTCGAGAAACCGTTTGGCGCGTAGAAACTGGCTGTCGAGATTGCCGAGGGGGGAGCCGCGGTAGCCGGTGACAAAGCCCGCGGTGTTGAGCCCGTTGCGGCGATCCAGCTCCTTTTGCATCAGGCAGAGCCGCACCAGAGCCTGAAATCCGGTCACGAAAATGTGGCGCTGGCCGAGATCGTATTTGTCGTCCAGTGTGACGTCGCGCAGCGCCATACGCACCCTCCAAGGGCCAGTTTGCCCTCCCACGCCCGATATTTCCAGACACGACCTTGGCTGTGCAGGAAAATATAGGGCAGTGCTGCAGCCGAACAACGGGCCGTGTCGATTGCTGCAGGCGCTCTGCAGCGGAGCCAGAGCGGATAGCACAGCCGATTTTCACACCGGCAAACTCGGCGCCGCCACGCGCACCGAGGCGGCGATCAAGGCAGCGAGCGGCAAGTTGATCGAGCCATAAATGGCTTTTTCATCTGGCTTTTCTTTTTGGGTCGCACGCGGTGGAACTCGTTCTCGTCGATGCAACTGCAACGTGCTATTTCGCACCGCGATGAGTTGCGCGCCATAGGCTATGGCATTTCTATGGGTCGAAACTCAACTTTTACGTGTATACAATCTCTTCGGTGTCCTTCTCTGACTTCCCATCCGGCGCCGTCCAGGCCTAGCTTTTTTTTTGGTGCCGCTTTCGTAAACGCACTCCGGGACCGCCTCCGTTTTCGTCGATGAACTCGACGCCCGCACGCTTAAGCGCGCCTACGATAGCGGCTAGCGTCGCGGCATCACCGGCATAGCGGCCGGTTTCAATGTTAGTGACAGTGTTTCGGTGGATCTGAGCGGCTTCGGCGAGATCCCGTACGCTCCAATTTAAGGCGGCACGGGCCATTCTCACTTGTGCGCTTGTCACAGGCATGCAATTGTGCTATTGTCACATGTGTTGCCGGCACAATTAAAGATAAGCAGAATCGCATTGAGGATAACATGCAAGAAGGTTTGCCAAAGTCTAGATTCGACAGATTAAACCGGCGCTCCTTCATCGGCGGCTCGGACGCTCGGGTGATCATGGGCGATGACGAAGCTGCCCTGCTCCGGCTTTGGCGGGAAAAGCGGGGCGAGGTCGAGCCCGAGGACCTCTCCGGCAACCTCATCGTCCAGCTCGGTCTCGCGACCGAGGACCTGAACCGGCGCTGGTATGAGGCCAATACCGGCCAGATCCTTACCGACCTGCAACAGCAGGTGCGGCACCCGACGCTCCGCTGGATGGCAGCGACGCTCGACGGGCGCGTCGAAGCCACTGGGGCAGTATTCGAGGGCAAGTTCATGCTGCCATGGTCATTCTCGGAACAGATGGCGGCCGAGAAATACATGCCGCAGCTGCAACACAATATGTGGGTTGTCGCGGCGCAGAGTGCCGTGCTTTCGGTGATTACCGGCGGCGGCAAATGGGTCGAGATCGAAACCCATGCCGATCCGCTCTATCAGCACCTCATTGTCACGGCCGAACGCAAGTTCTGGCGCTGCGTCGAGAGCGGCGAGCCCCCTCGCCTTTTCGGGGTCGGACCACCGAAGACCCGGATCGAAGCAGTCCGAATTGTCGACATGGAGCACCTCAAATTCATGGGCCGAATTGGCCGGAATCTTCCGCAACACCCGACCAGCCTTTCTGGAGCACGAGCGCGCCAAGGCCGAGCTAAAAGCGCTAATGCCGGAAGATGCCAGGAAGGCGACTGGACATGGCGTCCGCGCCAAGCGTTCAAAGTCAGGGGCGATCAGCTTTGACGTTATCGACGCGGAGGCCAGCCATGCAGCGCTCTAGCGAGGGCATTGGCACCATCGCTGCGGCGCTGGCCAAAGCCCAAGCCCAGCTCGTCAATCCGGAGAAGTCGTTGGTGGCGATCGTTCGGTCGGATGGACGACGGGGGGCTGAACAGACCTTTCGCTATGCGCCACTGTCGAGCGGTCTCGATATCGTGCGCAAGACCCTAAGCCAGCACGAGATCGCAACTGTACAAACCACCTCGATTGACGAAGCAACTGGCATTGTTCGGCTCAGCACGGTTCTGGCGCATGCCTCCGGAGAATGGATCGCCTCGGATTGGCCGGTCTGCCCGATTACTGAGACTGAGCGGCCGCAGCGGATGGGTGCGGCGCTGACCTATGCGCGACGCTATTCCTTGTTCACGCTAGTCGGCATTGCCGGTGAAGATGATCTCGACGCGCCGGATCTCATGGAGCCCAATCCGGAAATCGAGAAACTGACGGGCAATAGCAAGAGTGTCAGCAATGACGGTCGGCAGACCGCTCCGGACCGCCTACCCGGTCGCGGCGGTCGTGCCAATAAGTCGGATTCTGTTTCGCCCCAATCCAAGCTTTCGACGGCTCTTTCGGCGAGCTTACGCGTCGAATTGCTCCGCCAGATCGACGGCCTCAGCTCGGCCGATGAAGCCGCGCTGTGGGCGCAGCGACGGCTGGTGGCAAAGAACCAATTGTCCGCAGCCGACGCCCAGGAAGTGGAAGAAGCGTTTGCCACGAAGTTGGCGTTCATTCCGGCCGAACCTGGTGAGGCTACACTCAAGAAGAGCTTGGCCGAAAAGACCGGGACACCACAGATCAATAAGAGTGTTCTTGGATTCCCCGAACCGCGTCGCATTCGTGACCGCGACCATATCCGGCACGTCATGAAACAATCCTGCCTGATTTGCGGTCGACGGCCGTCAGATCCTCACCATCTTCGCTTGGCGCAATCGCGTGCGCTCGGTCGCAAGGTGAGCGATGAGTTTACGGTGCCGCTATGCCGCACGCATCACCGTGAGATCCATCATTGCGGCGATGAAAGTTCGTGGTGGAGGAACACCGGAGTAGATCCACTGGCAGCCGCTCGCGCGCTCTGGCTTGAAACCCATCCATTACCCACAGCGATAGCTATTACTGGGAACAATGAGGCCACGGCCAACGCGCCTACAAATGACTGACGTCTGCTCTTCGGCACTGGCATGAGATGCAATTTTCCCAATGATGACGATGAAAGATTGGGGTGAAAAGCAAGCTCACCCGCATCTTTGTTTTGAGGCGGATTGTAAACCGCCCAATGGGAAAGCGTTGTGGCGATGACCACTGACCGCAGGCCTAAAGACGAAGCCAGCGCTGTAGTATCATGCCGACCGCGGAGACAACCCTGATCCTGGCGTCGGGCATCAATCAACGCGCAGCAAAAAAATCGTCGACGAGCAACGCACGATTAGACAGCGAACCCAATTTGGAAAATACTAGTGTAGTTGCCTCGCATGTGGCACCTCGTCTCTAATTCGAGGCGCGTTTACTGCAAGGCGATCGACACTGGCGCGGCGCAAACAGCGAAGGGACCTGCCTAGATCCTGTTGCCCGCGCTCCAGCTCCAGAAATCGCGGCCCTCTTCCCGCAAAAAGCGCGCCAGCACCATGTTGTGCACTTCAGAAGCGCCGTCTACCAGCCGCGCGGCGCGCGCCGCGCGGTAAATCCATTCCAAGATCGTGTCTTTGGAATAGCCGCGGGCGCCATTGAGCTGGATCGCGGTGTCGGCGGCTTCGTGCAGCGTGTCGGCGACATGCACCTTGGCCATCGAGATTTCCTTGCGGGCGCGATCGCCTCGGTCGAGCTTCCACGCCGCATGCATCGTCAGTAAGCGCCCGATCTGGATTTGCTGCGCGACCTGACCGAGCTTGATCTGCACACTTTCACGATCCGCAAGCTTCACGCCGAAGCCTTCTCTTTTGTCGACATAATCCTGTGCGATCTCCAGGCAGCGTTTGGACCAGCCAAGCCAGCGCATGCAATGCGTCAGCCGCGCCGGACCGAGCCTGATCTGCGTCACTTTCAGTCCGTCGCCGACGCCGAGCAGCACATTCTCGTCGCCAACTTCGAGGCCGTCGAATTCAAGCTCGCAATGGCCGCCGTGCTCTTCCGGGCCCATGATCGGAATACGCCGCGCCACGCGCCAGCCCGGCTGGTCGCGGTGGTAGAGGAACGCGGTGAGGCCACGGCGTCGATCATCGGAGGTTCGTGCGATCACGATAAAATGTGCCGCCTCATCGGCGCCGGTGATGAACCATTTACGGCCGGTGATGACCCACTTGCCGTTCTTTTTCTCGGCGCGAGTCCGGATCATGCCTGGATCCGAGCCGCCGCCTGGCGCCGGCTCGGTCATGGCGAAGGAAGATTTGACCTTGCCCTCGACCACTGGCCGCAGCCACCATTCTTGCTGCGCCGGCGTGCCCGTGCGCGACAACAGATTCATGTTGCCGTCATCCGGCGCGGAGCAGTTGATCGACAACGGTCCGAATAGCGAACGTGCCGCCTCCTCGTAGACGGCGGCCCAGGCCACGATCGGCAGCGCCATGCCGCCGAATTGTTTCGGCGATTGCGGCGCCCACAGTCCGGCCTTTCTTGCGTTCTCTTGAACCGGTGCGATCCGTGCGAGCGGAATGTTTTCATGCTCGGAGAAATTTTGCGGATCGGCCTCAAGCGGCAGCACGTTTTGTTCGATGAAGGCCCGCGTGCGCTGCCTCAAATCCTCGATTTCAGGTGAAAGCGTGAAATCCATATTGACTAGCCCCTTGCAATTCGCCAACCGCCCGGTAGCTGACCGCAACCAGCGCCGCAGCAAGGCGTTTATAGCGAAGTAGTTTATAGCGAAGGCAATGGCGAGGTGGAATTGCGATGAACCGCATTCCGGTTTTGATCGCTGCCGTCGCAGCGCTGATTTTTGAGATGTCGCCGGGTCATGCCGCCTATATCGGCAATGCACCCTGGTGCGCGGTCGTGAACATTGGCTCAGGCGACATCGAATGGGATTGCGAATATGGGTCGATCGAAGCCTGCCGGCCCAACGTGATCGCCGGCAATCGCGGCTTTTGCCAAATAAATCCGTACCATTCGCCAGCACCGCCTTATGGCGCGCCGCACGTCAAGCGGACACATCGCCATAGACATGAGTATTAAGCGGCGGCGCGCGTCCAGTCTCGGGTCCTATGGCTCAAACACGCCATTTGCTGCCGCAGAACGCCGGTGCAACAATGGCGCGTCGCCGGCCTGAAGGCACGAGCTATGCTGGATTCGATTTCAACCGCATCGACGCAATTTACGCTGGATGCCGACCAGATCGCGGTGCGCGAGATGGCGCGCGCCTTCGCCGCGGAAGCCTTCGCGCCCAACGCCATCGCCTGGGACGAGGCCAAGCATTTTCCGATCGCCGAAATGCGCAAAGCGGCGGCGCTTGGAATGGGCGGAATCTTCGTCGCTGAAGATTTAGGCGGCTCCGGTCTGTCGCGTCTGACCGGAACGCTGATCTTTGAAGCGCTGGCGACCGGCTGCCCGACGACCGCGGCTTTCATGTCCATCCACAATATGGTGGCGGGATTGATCGACGTGTTCGGCTCCGACGAGCAGCGGCGGCGATGGCTGCCGAAATTGTGCGCGATGGACTTGCTGGCCAGTTACTGCCTCAGCGAACCGGGTGCAGGATCAGATGCGGCGGCCCTGGCGACGCGCGCCACGCGAGAGGGAGACAACTACGTCCTCAAAGGTCAGAAGCAGTTCATTTCCGGCGCAGGCGCGAGCGACCTCTATCTCGTCATGGCGCGCAGCGGCGGCGAAGGACCTTCCGGGATTTCCGCCTTTGTCGTGCCAGCCGACACGCCGGGACTTTCCTTTGGCGCCAACGAACGCAAAATGGGCTGGAATGCGCAGCCGACGCGCGCGGTGATATTTGAGGACGTGCGTGTGCCGGCGGCGAACCGGCTCGGCGCGGAGGGGACGGGTTTTAAGATCGCGATGGCCGGTCTCGACGGCGGCCGGCTCAATATCGCCGCCTGTTCGCTCGGCGGCGCCCAATCTGCACTGGACAAGACCCTCGCCTATGTGAGCAACCGCAAGGCTTTCGGCCGGCGCCTTGACGAGTTTCAGGCGCTGCAATTTCGCCTGGCCGACATGGCGACGCAGCTCGAAGCCTCGCGCGCTTTGTTGTGGCAAGCCGCCGCCGCACTCGATCGCAAGGATGCCAATGCCAGCCGGCTTTCTGCCATGGCCAAGCGCTTTGTGACCGACGCCTGCTTCGAGGTCGCCAATCAGGCACTGCAGTTGCATGGCGGCTATGGTTACTTATCCGAATACGGCATTGAAAAAATCGTGCGGGATTTGCGGGTGCACCAGATTCTTGAAGGCACCAACGAAATCATGCGCCTCATCGTGGCGCGAAGCCTCGTCGGCCGATGAGCGAAACGCTTCTGCGCGACGATGACCTGATCGTAAGAAGCGAAGGCGCGCTGCGCCGGATTTCGCTGAACCGGCCGCAAGCGCTCAACGCCATTACGCTCGACATGGCGGTCGCGATGACGGCCCTGCTGCGGGAGTGGCAATCGGACCAAAAAGTCGGCACCGTGCTCATTGACGGCGCCGGCGACCGCGGCTTTTGCGCCGGCGGCGACATCCGCGCGCTTTACGAGGCCGCCGGGAGCAAAACGGTGAGCGCCGCCGATGCGCTGCCGGCGCGGTTCTGGGCGACCGAGTACAAGCTCAATGTCCTGATCGCGCGCTATGCCAAGCCGGTCGTCGCGGTGATGGACGGCTTGGTGATGGGCGGCGGCGTCGGGCTCTCGGCGCATGCCGCGTATCGCGTGGTTACGGAGCGTTCGGCCATCGCCATGCCGGAAGTCGGCATCGGCTTCTTTCCGGATGTCGGCGCCTCTTTCCTGCTGGCGCGCGCCCCCGGTCATATCGGGATCTATCTCGCTTTGACCGGTCAGCGCGTCGGCGCCGCAGACGCGCTATCCTGCAAACTCGCCGATATTCACGTGCCCGTGGATCGCTTGATCGAGCTCCCCGCCATGCTCGCCTCTTGCCGCAGCCATGGTGAAGTCCGTGCCGGCCTCGAACGATTGTCGGCTACGCCCGCTTCCGCGCGATTATCCGAGGAACGCGAATGGATCGACGCTTGCTACGGCGGCGGCG
>Ga0318567_10000846_pt1 | contig 12345 bp, 7 predicted proteins | sample GRESIP088b5f20_FD_203691 | JGI IMG/M metagenome (GOLD analysis project Ga0318567, IMG submission 203691) | Tropical soil microbial communities from Luquillo Experimental Forest, Puerto Rico - GRE.SIPMG.088b5f20 | ecosystem: Environmental > Terrestrial > Soil > Tropical forest > Bulk soil...
TTTTATTTACATTTCAAAGAAATTAAAGGTTTATCGCCCAGGGATTTTTTAAAACAATACGCAATTGAAGAAGAAATTAACGAACCGCTACATCTTCGGAAGCCGGCAATTGCAAGCTAAGGGTAGCCAATGGCGCCACCATTCTTCACCTCTCTAAAAATGTATTAAACGGTGATTTGCTTTGATATTTGAAAAGTTATGCAAACGATTGTCTAAGTCAGCAATAATCATGAAGGCTATATTTGATAAGGCGTAAAGGGATGTACAAGTTTTGTTCACTTTCAATGCAAGGCTGGTATAAGCAAATGCATTGGGTATATCAACTTCATCCATTAAGATAGAGAGTCGTTAAACAACATCAATTTTATCAAAAGAACTATACAATGAATAAGCGGACGATATTTTTCCTATTGTGTTTCTATTTTGTTTCTGTGAATGTAATTGTGGCGCAAAATAATGAGCGCATCAGTTATAACGGCGATTGTATGAAAATCGATGGTCATGATGTTTTTGTGTACAGTGCGGCCTTTCACTATTTCAGAACTCCAAAACCCTTGTGGAGGGATCGTTTGGCGAAGATAAAAGCTGCAGGCTTCAACACTGTAGAAACTTACATTCCCTGGAACGTAAATGAGTTGAATATGCCTAAGAGTATTGACGACCAGTCGCATTTTGATTTTACTGACGTGAAGGATTTTTTACAAATGGCTTCTGAAGAATTTGGTTTGTATGTTATCGCAAGACCGGGGCCATTCATTTGCGCAGAATGGGCAGGAGGAGGCTTTCCACGTTGGTTGGCAAAATATAAACCGGCAAAAGTTTCGGGTGAATTTTGGCTGAGGGGCGACGATCCTGAATATTTAAAATGGTGCGCACATTGGTACAATGCTGTCAACAAAGTGTTGGTTAATTACCAAATTACCCGAAAGCCGAAAGGCAGCAAAGGTGTGATCATGGAGCAAATAGAAAATGAGTTTGATTCTCATGATACAAAAAACAAAGAAGCGATCTTGAAAGACTACTACCGGCTGGTAAGAAACGCTGGTATTGATGTGCCTATATTTACATGTCTTACCAGTCAATGTCGCGGAAGTAAAGATGAAGATTTGAAAAACGTATTCGATGCAGATAATTTTTATGTGGGATTGAGTGAAGCTCCAAGCTGCGCAAAACGCATAGCGGCACTGCGCCAGGCGCAACCGAATGCGCCTGCGTTCGTTACAGAATTACAAGGCGGATGGTTTTCTTTAACAAAGGGACACTTAAGTGAAGAGCATGAATCTGACTACAGACATTACCAGGCAATATCGCTGATGTCAATGTTGGGCGGTGCAACAGGATTGAACACTTACATGTTTGTTGGTGGAACCCATTTTGCGGGGTGGGGAGCAAGGGGGCAAACAACTACTTACGATTATAATGCCCCGATAAAAGAAAACGGAAGCCTAACAAAAAAATATGTGGTAGCGGAAAATATCGGAAAATTTATTCAATGCTATGGTGGGCAATTGATGCACTCAAAAGGCGGACTCTGCACTATCCAGGATGCGCCAAAGTCTTTATACGGAGGGGTAAGAGTGGCTGCCGATGGAACACGTTTTGTGTTTTTGCAAAACACTGACCCAAAGACAAATATTTCAGGCGTCGCAACATTTGTACCGGGACGATCAGCATCAGTGAATGAATCAAGTTATAATATTGACCAGAACGGCAATAAAGTGTTGATTAAAACGGCGTCCCTGACTTCTGATACTACACTTTTCCAAACATTTAAAGTGTCATACAAATTGAATGGTTTAGGATCGCAAGTGTTGGTAATACCGCCGGGCAAAGAAGCTGCTGACGGTGTGTGGTGGTTTGATGATAACATAAACGAGTTTGCGAAAGATTCAACTTCTTTACACATTCGACTTTCATCGGTTTTAAAACGCAATGAAGACTTTAATGTTAAATGGACCCGCTCAATTAGTTCGTTGCCTGAAATGGAAGTGAATGATTGCCGTTATGTATTATACAGATCTACGGCAACTGTATCAGCTTTCAACACAAAGCAATTCACGAGGTTACTGTTCAATTCATATTCAAGAGATATTATCAATGTCCTTGTAAATGGAAAGCTTGCAAAAAGGCTTGCACCTTCTGAACAATATGCAGCCGAGGCAACACGCAATATAAATACCTCATTTAAGCCCATAACAACGAATGATTTTGACAACGCGTTTGATATTACAGGATTGCTAAAAGATGGGAAGAACGATATTGTTGCGTTGTATGAAAATATTGGACACGAACATGGCTATGTACCTATGGAACAACTTTGCGGGATCAATCATGCCGGCTTAAGCGATACCTTAAGCGAGATTAAACAGCAACTTGACTGGCAGGTAAGTAAAAATGTATCGGGCGTTACCAACGATTGGATGGGAGCAAAGGTAAAGCACGAAGAATGGGAAGTGCAGCCTTTGGATACTGCAACGGCAATACCTCGTAAAGGCAACAATATTCAGCCAAAAGGAAAACACACAAACCTGATGACCTGGTATAGAGCAGAGTTTAGTGTTCCTCAAACAGATAATGCGAAAGCGAAATTGTGGCGCTTATTGATCAATGCATCAGGTAATGGTTACATTTATCTGAACGGGCACAATATAGGCAGGCACTGGGAAATCGGGCCGCAGAGAGAATATTATTTGCCTGAATGCTGGTTGAATACCGGAAGTAACAATAAGAATGTTATTACTCTTGGGCTTTGTCAAACTATGAATGGTGCGGATATCAAGGCAATGGAAGTAGCGTCCTATTAAATAAACTAACAACAATCAATGAAAAGAAAACTGTTTTTTTTAGCTGGTGTTTTTTTTAGCATGCTGCATACGACAAATGCACAAAGTGTAAAAACAAAAATACCGGCAGTAAAGGAAAGCAACAAGCTGCCCGCCTCGCAGGATTGGTTAATAAATCCTGTGCAACAAAAGTCTGCCGTTTATGCTGACGGAAAAGATATTGTTCTCACAAATGGATTGCTAAAAAGAATTTTCCGCATCCAGCAAAATGTTGCCTGCATTGATTACAGCAACCTGAGCAATAATCAACAATTGCTAAGGGCAGTAAAACCGGAAGCAGTGTTAACTATTAATGGCAAAGAGTATAATATTGGAGGTCTTTACGGCCAAAAGGAAAACGCCTACTTGCTGCCGGAATGGGTAGACGGATTTAAGAACAATGAGCAAGATTTTCAGTATCAATCATATTCCGTGACCGATATACCTCCCTACATCCGTTGGAAGCCACGAGGATGGGCGTTGAATACGGCTGTCAGTTCCGGCAAAATGCTTTCGTTTGTATATAAATCAAACGTTGATGAGGTAAAAGATCTTTTGGTTACGGTACACTACGAATTGTATAACGGCATTCCATTAATTGTGAAATGGCTTTCAATTGAGAACAAGGGAAATAAAACGGTGATGCTAAACCGCGTCGTGAATGAAATCCTTGCGACAGTGGAGGAACAAAGCGCCGTGGTGGGATCGCCTGCACAAATGGAAAAACAACATGGTATTTATTTAGAAACCAACTATGCCTTTAACAACTCGATGCGTTATGACCTGAGTGATCAGACGACTCACTGGAAGGCAGATAAGACCTACACTTCACAAGTGAATTACGATTACCAGACTCCGTGCTTGCTGGAAGTGTATCCTGAAAAAGCCGCCGGCGTTGAATTAGAGAATGGACAAACTTACAACTCGGTTCGCACCAGTGAATTGCTGATCGACACGTACGACCGTGAAAGACGCGGCCGTGCCATTCAAAAGATGTACAGCGTTATAGCTCCATGGACAATACAGAATCCCATTTTCATGCACCTGGTGAGCCGTAATGATGATGATGTAAAAACAGCGATCGACCAATGCGCATCAACAGGATATGAAGCATTGATCCTCAGTTTTGGAAGTCATTGCAACATGGAAGATTCCTCTGTTGCCAACGTTCAAAGATGGAAAGCATTAGCCGATTATGCCCATAGTAAACACATTATGATAGGAGGCTATTCTCTGTTCAGCTCAAGACGCATAAGCGATGAAGACGATGTGATAGATCCTGTAACAAAAAAACCGGATGCAGCTGCAATGTTTGGACATGCACCGTGCATGGGAAGCAAATGGGGATTGGCTTACCTGGACAAACTTAAATACTTCATCAGTTATACCGGTTTCGATATTTTCGAAAATGATGGACCTTATCCCGGCGATCTTTGCGCATCAACTACCCACCCCGGCCATAAAAATGTTGATGACAGCCAATGGAAACAAATGGAACTGCAAAAGGGTTTATATCATTGGTGCAATGAACATGGCGTTTATGTAAATGCTCCGGATTGGTATTTCCTGGATGGCACCAATAAAATTGCATTGGGCTACCGGGAGGTTAATTTCTCACTGCCTCGTGAACAGCAAATGATATTGAACCGCCAGAATATTTTTGATGGCACCTGGGAAAAAACGCCTTCGATGGGCTGGGGATTTGTTCCACTCACCAGGTATCATGGTGGTGGCCCGGAGTCCGTGCTGGAGCCACTTTCAGAACATTTGAAAGATTATCAGCAATTGATGATGCAATACTATGGAGCCGGTGTTCAGGCTTGTTACCGCGGACCGAGATTGTATGATACTGAAGAATCCAGACAGATGGTTGTGAGTGTTATCAACTGGTACAAAAAATATCGTAGCATACTTAATTCCAACATTATTCATCTTCGCCGGCCGGATGGCAGGGATTGGGATGGCTTGCTGCACGTGAACCCACAACTCAACACGAAAGGAATGCTGATGCTTTACAATCCACTTAAAGTTAGTATTACAAGAACCATTAAAGTTCCTTTGTACTACACGGGATTGACAAATTCAGCAACGGTTAGTGAGAAAGGCGGTCCGGCAAAAAAATATTCCATCGACAGGAAATATGAAATAGCATTAACCTTTACGATTGCGCCTGAAAGTTATACGTGGTTTACCATTGAGTAAACCAGGCGTCACAATTACAAGAAGTCTTTGATTTACCAGATCAAAGACTTCTTGTTAAGATTGCCAGATTCGCAAATCCAAATACAAGAAGCGCACATTTTTTGCTTTGAATGAAATTGGCATTTTACTAAACCCTTTTCCTGTTTAATCTTCTAAAATGGTTTTTGTTAATATTGACGCGAGTAAGTGGTAAAAGCTTTTTTGAGTGCTGCTACTTAAAAAAGAAAATTAAAAATTCCGTGCCTTTATTCAACTCAGACTTAACCTGTATACGAGCGTTGTGGAGCCGCAATATTTTTTCAGACAACGAAAGGCCAATTCCGAAACCATTGTATCCAAAGGCATTGGCGCCGCGGTAAAAAGGCTGAAAAATTTTTTCCAGCTCGGTCGCGTCTATCCCTATTCCTTTATCTTTTATTGATATGACCGGTATTTCATGCTGAATGAACAAACTGCATTCTACCAATTCATTATTGGAAAATTTTATGGCGTTCTTCACCATGTTGCCAAGAGCAATCATAAGAAGATAACTGTTGCCCTGTATTTTATACTTACTGTTTTCTGCCGGCAAATCATATTTCAATTCTATTTTGCTGTCGGGAATTTTAGTGGACCACTCGTCCTTAACTTGCCACAACAGTTCATCCAAACGCACTTCCTGGAATTCGGAGGTATCAATATTAGCTTCCACCAGGTCGAAAAGATTATTGATCAACTCATTTAACCTTTCCGATTCTGAAAGCGCTTTTGCCAGTGTTTCTTTATACTCGCTTTTTTCCCGTTCGTGCGAAAGAGTCACTTCAATATCACCAATGATGGAAGTGACGGGCGTCCTGAGTTCATGCGATGCATGGGCAATAAAAGAGCGTTGAGCATTGAATGATTGCTCCAGATGTTCCAGCATGTTGTTGAACGTAACGGCCAGTTCGTCGATTTCATCTTTCTCACCTTCTATCTGCAGCCGTTTGTGCAAGCTGGCTGACCGGATGAATTTTACATCGCTGATAACTTTCGCGATAGGTGAAAGGGCACTTCTGGCAAACAAACGGCCCCAGAAAAATAGAATACAAACAGAGATCAAAAATGCAAAGAGCATCACCCAGAAAAGTTGTTTCATTTCCTGCTGACCATAATGATCCGTTGCAGATGCCAGCACAGTAAAGTTTCCTGAATTGTCCATGTAGTACAGCCCCACAATTTGTTTGTTGCCCTCTGTATAGTAAATCAGTTTTTGCTTTCTTACCTGGTCAATTATTGCAGGGGGCCATGTGCGGGAAGTATCTTTAATAAAAACAGATTGATAATTGTCATCGTAGATCTGCACTACTTCATCCTGCAGAGACTGGGCATATTTTTTCTGCACATCCCTGAACTTTTCTTCAGACAGGTTATCCTTTGCCAGAAACAATTCGGCTTTCGTAATGGCCCTCTCAATCAGCCTGTCGCGGAATGCGCTTTTGCGATACTGCAACGTCAGCAACCAGATGCCAGATAGTACCAGCAGCAGTAAAACGGCAGATATAAATGTGAATTGATAGGATAGCCTGTCTCTGATTTTCATTTGAAAAGTTCTAACAGTTTTTTCGTTATTCTGCTCTCAGCACATAGCCCATGCCTATTACGGTATGAATAAGTGGAGGATCAAAGCCCTTGTCAATTTTTGTACGCAAATAGTTAATGTAAACATCTATTGCGTTTGTGCCCCTGTCGTAGTTAATGCCCCAAATGGCTTCGGTTATGTATGCTCGTGACAGCACCCTGTTTTTATTGGCAATTAACACTTCAAGCAGTTGAAACTCTTTGGCGGTAAGATTGATCAGCTTGCCCGACCGCAAAACTCTTTTTTGGTAACTATCTACTTCGAGGTCGGCAATTTTATAAACAACATCCGGAGTAAGGTGAACCTTGCGGCGGCCCAATGCTCTTGTTCTTGCCAGCAACTCTTCAAAGTGGAAAGGCTTCACGAGGTAGTCGTCTGCACCGGCTTCCAGCCCCATCACTTTGTCTTTTATAGTGCCCAGCGCCGTGAGCATGAGTATGGGAATATCTGTTTTATATAACCTGATGTGACGGCAAAGTTCAAGACCATTAATGCCGGGCAGCACGAGGTCAATAATGATGAGGTCATATTCATTTTCAAGCGCCAGTTTTTCGCCCGTAAGCCCGTCATAAGCAACTGTAACATTATACAGTTGCTCCTTCAGCCCCTTCTTTATAAAGTCGGCCACTTTCTGCTCGTCTTCTACCAACAAAATATTCATACGCTCAATGCTTAATAACAAAAATAATTTTTTAAAATTTCACTTTTGATAAGATTTATTCCCTGGTATGGTAATGCCTGTATGCAAAACCAAAGATGAGCGGGAACACCCATAATGAGAATATCATCGCCATCAGGATACCGCCGATAACCACTCTTGCAAGCGGACGCGAACTCTCAGATCCGATACCGTAAGACATAGCTGCCGGCAACAGCCCGATGGCGGCCATTAATGCGGTCATCATTACAGGGCGTATCCTGGTGTCTACACCTAATTTAATGGCCGTGTACAAAGTGTCGGGGCCATGTATGGTAAGCAAGTTTTCCTTAAATCTTGTGATCAGGATGATGCCATCCTGTATACAAATACCAAAGAGTGCGATGAACCCAATGCCCGCCGATATGCTGAAATCTGTATGCGTAATAAATAGTGCGGCAATACCACCTATTATGGCAAAGGGTACATTGGCAAACACCAGCAGTGCATCTTTAAAATTTCCAAACATGCTCAGCAGCAAAATGAATATCAATGTAAGACTGATGGGCACCACCTGGGCAAGTCTTTTCTGCGCCCGCTCAAGGTTTTCAAAATCTCCCTGGAAGGCCATGCTATAACCTCTTTTTAAATGCACCTGGTCGTTTACTTTTTCCTGCGCTTCCGCAATAGTGCTACCCATGTCGCGGCCACGCACAGAAAATTTAAGTGCAGCATACCGCCGGTTATCATCCCTGAAAATGAGGCTGGCGCCAGTTCGCTGCGTAATGGTAGCGATCTCTTTAATGGGTACTTTACTACCATTCATAGTAGGCACCAGCAGCTCACCAATTTCTTCCGGTGTTTTACGAAATTCTGCCGGTAAGCGCACCCGTATGTCGAATATCCTGATGCCTTCGTACAGCAGGCTTGCAGGCACTCCGCCGGGTCCAAGACCACTCATCGCCATGCTGATCACTGCATTTGCCTGTGCGGTAGTAACACCATATAGTGCCATCTTCTGCTGGTCAAGATTGATGTCAAGTTCAGGCTGCCCTGTATTGTGTATGATACCAAGATCTTCAATGCCGTCCACTTTCTTCAGCACATTGAAACACCGGTTCAATTGCGTTTCCATATAAGGTATTGAGTCGCCAAAAATCTTTAGACAAATACTTCCTTTTACGCCCGATACTGCTTCCTCCACATTGTCCATGATCGGTTGCGAAAAGTTGAGGTCCACGCCAGGTATAACGGATAATGCCTTATTCATTCGATCCACCAATTCTTCTTTGCTGATCTTTGGGTTCCAATCATGTTCAGGAAACATCAGAATATCAAACTCGTTGTTGTAGTAACCGGTAACGTCTGTGCCGTCATCCGGTCGTCCTGTTTGCGATACGCAATATTGCACCTGCGGAAATTTCATGATGATATCCCTGGCTTGTTGTGCTATCTGTACCGATTTGTCAAGATCCGTACTGTAATTGGCCTGCACCCTCAACCAGATGCTGCCTTCGTTTAACTCCGGAAGAAATTCTGCACCCAAATATTTAAACGAATAGATGCCCACCACCATAATTACCAACGCAACTGGCACTACTACTTTTTTTCGTTTATACGACCACACAAAACCTTTCAGCAGGAAGCCCATTAGCGGATGAATAATCGGGTTGTGTTTTTCCTTTACATTCTTGCGCATCAGCAGGCTGATTAACACTGGTACAAGTGTAAGCGTTGTGATCAATGAGCCCAGTAATGCAAAGCTTAACGTATATGCCAATGGCGAAAACATTTTGCCCTCTACTTTCTGAAAGGCGAATATTGGCAGTAGGGCAGTGATGATGATGACGTTAAGATAGAAGGGCCGTTTTCCAATATCTGCGGCGGCTTTCCTGATGAGCCCCAGTTTGCTCAACTTATTGAACTGTTCCATTCCTGCTTCCTTTGCCTTGTGATCCAATATCACGAAGATGCCCTCGACCATTACGATGGTACCATCGAGGATGATCCCAAAGTCTACAGCGCCCAATGATAAAAGGTTTGCAGACATGCCCATGAGGTGCAAACAAATAAAAGCAAACAAAAGCGATATGGGAATAATGATAGCTACAATGGCTGTGGCGCGCCAATCAAAAAGGAAAATGGAAATCAGCACTATTACCAGCAATATACCTTCCACAAGGTTGTGCAAAACAGTATGGGTTGCATAAGATATAAGATCGGCGCGGTCATAGTAAGGAACAATCTTTGTGTCTGCGGGAAGTACATAATCATTGAGGTACTTGATTTTTTCTTCGATTGCCTTTACCACCTGTGACGGGTTTTCTCCCTTCCGCATCACAAGTATTGCTTCAACTACGTCACCCTGGTCGGTCACTTCTGTTTTGCCATTCTTGTCTTTAATCCGATCGCTTCTCGCCACCCATCCAAGGCGGGGAACATTTGATATTTCTACTTTTGCTACATCTTTTACCAGTAGCGGGACACCATTGTTATTTTGTATGATGATGTTTTTTATCTCTTCTATATCGTTCAATAATCCTATACCTCTTACCACAAATGCCTGGTGGTTCTGAAAGATCATATCACCACCCACATTGATGTTGGTATTTTGTATGGCAGTAAAAATATCAAGCGGCGTAAGCCCAAGATTAGCCAGTTTGCCGGGATCCACATCAATCTCGTAGGTTTTTGTTTTACCGCCAAAACTGTTGATGTCTCCCAGGCCGGGCACGGCTCTCAACTGCCGGTCCACCACCCAATCCTGTATTGTTTTCAATTCACGCACATCCCTGAACGTACTGCGCAGTGTATAACGGAATACCTCGCCGGTGGGACCAACAGGAGGTTGCACCGCAGGTTGAACATTGGGCGGCAGGATTGCATTGGGCAGCAGGTTCATCACCTGTTGCCTTGCCATCGGGTCCTTTACATTGTCATCGAAAATGATTTTTATAAACGATAGCCCGAAAATGCTGGTGGACCGCATATGTATTTTCTGCTGCACGGGGTTCATGGCTATTTCTATAGGAATGCTTACAAACTTTTCTACTTCTTCTGCGCTGCGTCCCGGCCACTGTGTAATGATATCAATCTCGGTATTGGTAACGTCAGGAAAGGCTTCAATCGGCATGTTCATAAACGTGATGATGCCGGTTATGATAAGCAGCGACGTAAGAAAAAGAATGAAGTATTTATTCTTGAGGGAGAACCCGATAATTCCTTTGAGAAACTTGTTCATTGACCTTGGTTTGAGTGTGAATCTTTAGTTGTTTAACTGGTCGTAAATCTGCACTGCATCAGATGCAACGAGCCGATCCCCGGGCTTAATATTTCCGGATACATATACTTTGTTGCCAAACACCTGTAACCTTTGCACAGGTGTGATCGCGGCCCTGCCGTTGCCCTGGTACACCAGCACAAAATATTCGCTGTTGTCAAATATCATGGCGCTTTGCGGAACGTATAATGCCTGCTTGTGCTCTGTATTGGTTGCGGTAACGCTTGCAAACATTTGTGGTCGTAATGCATAGTCTGGGTTGTCAATGATCACACGAACGCGCATTACCTTGCTGCTGGCGTCAAGCACGTGCATTATCTTATCAATTTTTCCTTTGAACACTCTGCCGGCAAATGAAAGTGTTGTTATCTCTACATTGTCGCCAATATGTATTTTATCTATGTTCGACTCATACACATTGCCCCAAACCCACACCTGCTTGAGATCTGAAATAGTAAAGAGCGGATTGGCGTTGTCTGGCCTGATGGCTTGTGCGTTGGTTGCAAATTTTTGTACGATGAATCCGCTGATGGGCGCCTTGATAATGTAATTGCCTAAAGTATCGTTACCGTTAATCTTCAAAACCCTTTTTGCCATTTCCAATTGCGACACGGCCTGGTCATAGTTGGCCTGCGCACTGGTAACATCAAGAATAGAAGCCAGGCCGCTTTTATAAAGTGCCTGGGTAGCATCCAGTTGCTTCTTGTTGGCTCTAAGATTGGTTTCTGCAATTACAAGATTATTGCTGTAACCCGCCATTTCACTGCTTCGCACGATGGCGAGACCCTGTCCTTGTTTAACATAATCACCCAGTTGTACTTTTATATCCTGTATATTACCGCTTACCAAAGAAAAAATATTCACCTGTTTATCCTGGTCAAAATCAACCTGGCCGGTAAGTGTAATCGCATTTACCAGTTCGCCTTTTTTTACGGAATCAATGGTCAGTGTTTTTAAAATAGAATCTGGAATGATGTATGGTTGCTTGCCTTCCGGCAACTGCACTGTAGGAGCTTCGCAGCACGGCAAACAAAAAATGATGGTGCTGATTATCATAGCAGCTGGAAGGTGACGACGTATAATTTTTAATGCTTGTTGCATGGTATTGCTTTCTATTAATTGAAAAAATTAGTACCGGTAAGGAAGTTGAGGTACTCTAGGGAGTTTACCCTGTTGAAACGGATGGTATTCAACTGAACAATATTCTGTTTATATGAATCATAAAAGGTGAGGAAATCCAGGAGCTTTACATATCGCTTCTGATAATTTTCCAGCATTGCCGCCGCCAGTTTATCGAAGTGCCCTGCAAAATCCGGGTTGATCTGCCGGTACAATTTTTCGGCATCAATTGCTTTTTGTAAACCACGTCCAACCTGCTCCGTTATCATTTCCTGTGTAAGGGTCAACTGCGTTTTGTTCATGTCTATAAGCAGTTTGCTTGATTTGATATTACCCTGGTTGCGGTTGAATACCGGAATATCAAATCCCAGGGAAACCGCATTAAAATTGGTGACATAGCTACCGTGCCGGTCATAGGTCAGGCCAAGTGTAAGGTCAGGAATGGCCAATGCCTTCTGCAGTGAATAGGTTTGTTCGCTGAGTGTAAGGGTGCCTTTGGCTATCCACAAGTCGGTTCTGTTTTGATACGCTGAATCTATCAGGGTTTCCAGTCCAAAACGTCTTGGGTCGGCAGCCTCCACTGTGGCAGCATCTATCGCAGGTTTGATAAATTTTACAGAGGGAATCCTTAGCAGCAACCTGAGCTGGCTTTGCTGGTCATTGATATTGTCTATCAGTGCCTGGT
>Ga0318567_10000851_pt1 | contig 12316 bp, 12 predicted proteins | sample GRESIP088b5f20_FD_203691 | JGI IMG/M metagenome (GOLD analysis project Ga0318567, IMG submission 203691) | Tropical soil microbial communities from Luquillo Experimental Forest, Puerto Rico - GRE.SIPMG.088b5f20 | ecosystem: Environmental > Terrestrial > Soil > Tropical forest > Bulk soil...
TTACCCTACCCGACACCGTAATGGTTTATCCGGGCCATGGCGAAGCGACGACAATTGGGTATGAGAAAAGGAATAATCCTTTCTTGAATTGAGAAATGGAACGCAGATTATCATGATTTATTATGATTTTTTTATTTGTAACTCAAAAGTGATTGACAGATGAATTTTACTATTAGCGGAAACATTGTTGATATTCTTCAGCATAAGATTTTTAAAGGAGATGTTAACGTGCAAGATGGCTTGATACAAGAAATAACATTCGTCTCTTCCGAGCCTGATAAAAACTTACCCTACATACTTCCGGGCTTCATTGACGCGCATGTGCACGTTGAAAGCTCTATGCTCGTGCCTTCCGAATTTGCGAAACTGGCTGTTGTACACGGCACTGTTTCCACCATAAGCGACCCGCACGAAATTGCCAATGTTTGCGGCGTTGAGGGCGTTCGCTACATGATTGAAAACGGGAAAACTGTTCCGTTTAAATTCAACTTCGGCGCTCCGAGCTGCGTGCCTGCCACGACTTTTGAAACAGCCGGCGCAGAAGTTACCGTTGCCGACATTGAAGAATTGCTGCAAAGCGACGACGTCAAATATCTTACGGAAATGATGAACTTTCCGGGCGTTCTGCATCATGATAAGAATGTGATGGCAAAAATTGCCGCTGCAAAGCGCTTAGGCAAGCCCGTGGACGGCCATGCACCGGGATTAAGAGGCGACCTGGCAAAACAATACATCGATGCAGGCATAAGCACCGATCACGAATGCTTTACCCTCGAAGAAGCACGTGATAAGCTCATGTACCGAATGAAGATCCTGATCAGAGAAGGAAGTGCCGCCAAAAACTTTGAAGCATTGGTTGATTTGCTGCACGAGCATAGCGAGAACATCATGTTTTGCAGCGATGACAAACATCCGGATAGCCTTGCAGAAAGCCACATCAATGAACTTTGCGCAAGAGCGGTGAAAAAAGGAATTGACGTTTTTAAAGTTTTGAAGGCTGCTTGCATCAATCCAATTGAACATTACAAACTGGACGTTGGTTTTTTGCGCAAGGGAGACAAAGCTGATTTCATTGCCGTTGAAAACCTGGACAATTTTAAAGTACTTAAAACCTTTATCAACGGACAGCTGGTGGCAGAAAACGGTAAATCACTTATTGTTCCAAAACCGGCGTCTATCATCAATAATTTTCATTGCGCTCAGAAACGGGTAGAAGATTTTGCCACCAAATGGAACGGTGAAAAAGAAATCGTTGTAATGGAGGCGCTGGACGGCCAGTTAATTACCAATAAATTGTTATTGACACCAACCGTCGAAGATGGCAATATTGTTAGCAACATGCAAACAGATGTATTGAAAATTGTGGTGGTGAATCGTTACAACTCCGCTCCTGTTGCCAAAGCTTTCATTAAAAACTTTGGATTAAAACAAGGTGCCATAGCTTCATCCGTTGCCCACGACAGCCACAATATTGTTGCCGTAGGCGTCGACGACGAAAGCCTTTGTAAAGCAGTAAATCTTGTAATAGAAAAAGAAGGCGGCGTAAGTTGCGTGGGAAAAGATATCGAAATGATACTCGGGCTTCCAGTGGCCGGATTAATGAGCAATGCAGATGGTTATGTTGTTGCAGCACAATACGCGGCCATCGACAAGGCAGCGAAATCTCTGGGCTCTACACTGTCCGCTCCTTTTATGACGCTTTCCTTCATGGCGCTTCTGGTGATTCCTCATGCCAAGTTGAGTGATAAAGGATTGTTTGATGGTGATAGTTTTACATTTTTCGTAGAGACGCATGATAATGCGTCTCCTGAATAAACATGGTGCAACATTACGTTAGACACGCATGAAAATGCATATTACAAAAACAGCGCCTCGCAAATAGCGACGCGCTGCATTGCAAGGAGACGCATGATCATGCGTCTTTACGAACCCGCATGCAATCCCATCCTGTTGCCTTCTGTGTCCACAAAAAATGCCATATAGCCAATGTCGTCATTGATGTGCGTTTTAGGCATAATCACTTTTCCGCCGGCGCCCTCAATTTTGTCAACCACTGTTTGGATGGTGGGATTGGCATTTAAATAAATTACTGCACCATCCATCGAAGGTTTGTGCATTGGTCCTTTCACCAAAGCGCCTGAAACTTTACCATTTGGCTCCATAGTGAAGGGAAAAGAAGTCATTTCCATTCCCATCATTTCATTAGTCTCCATTTTAATGTCGAAAATGGTTTCATAAAACTTTTTTGCCCTCGCGGTGTCAGTAACCGGAATTTCAAACCAATTCAATGCATTGGTATTAGCTGATAGTTTTTCCATGACGTAAAATTTTGTCGTTAAGACAAGTAAAACAACTATAAGCCGGATAGGTTTTCGATCCTGCATTATTATAATGTGAAGCCTAAAGTTGAATCATGCCAATCTACCGAGGTGTTCTTGGAAAAGCTTTTGCAAAGTAGCAGACTTCTATCGAGAAGGTAGGGAGAAGTTTTCGCCGCCAATTTCAGGTCGCTCACCGAGGTTTTCACTGTAATTGCCTAAATGCGATTGTTAACCTATCTTTCCCGATATAGATTTGATAAAAATTACACAATGGATAACGAAAAATATTACCGCGAAAGAGTTAGAACGCCAAGAATATTTGTAGGATTGATCCTGCTCGGTGTTGGTGGTTTACTAATCGCGAGGGAAATGGGCGCTTATGTTCCTTCATGGGTATTGTCATGGGAAATGATTCCAATAGCTGTTGGTATTCTCATAGGAGTTAAGCATCGCTTTAACGGTATCGGATGGTTGTTCCCCATTTTAGTGGGACTCTTTTTTCTTGTTAGCGATTTCTTTCCAGGATTGAATTTATATAGGTATACATGGCCGATTGGCGTGATTTGCGTTGGCCTGTTTTTCATATTTAAAGACAAGCGAAAGGAAACGTACGCCAAACGTTACTGGAAAGAAAATCCCAGGTTTGACTACAGCGGGCCGGTAGTAACCAGTCATGGCGACAGCCTCGAAGAAACAGCAGTTTTCAGCAATATTAGAAAAACCGTTATTTCTAAAAACTTTCATGGTGGCGAAGTCACCGCAGTGTTTGGCAGTGCTGAGGTTAACCTTTTAAAAGCCGAAATAGAAACTGTGGCCAGGCTGGAGATCAATGCTGTATTCGGCAGCATAAGATTATTGGTTCCACCGGATTGGCAGGTCAAATTGGAAAACAACAGTGTGTTTGGCGGCGTAGATGATAAGCGTCCGGAGAACCTCGTGCCTTCTGACAAAATTTTGGTTCTTGAAGCGAACGCAGTCTTCGGTGGAATCGAGATAAAAAGCTATTAATTAATGGAGAATTGAAAGTTGAAAATTGAAAATGATGCATTTGATGCGATTACCCCAACTGCCTTTCGAACACTAAGTTCCAAAAAGAACCATTTTCAACTTTCAATTTTCAATTCCCTTCAACTTTCAACTCATGACTTGGTATCTTACAAAACTGGTTTACCAGATTATATGTGGAGATGGCAATCATACTCCACAATTTGACGAACAACTTCGCTTGATCAAAGCTTATAATTCAGCACAGGCATTGGATAAGGCGAGGAACATTGGAAACACAGAATCTGAAACTTTTTTTAACGACGACCAACAAATTGTACAATGGAAGTTCATTGATGTGTGCAGCTTGCTACCACTTGTAGAACTTACCGATGGGGCAGAAGTATTTTCCCAGATACAGGAATACAGCGATGAATCAGGATACTTGAAATTGATAAAAGATAAGGCAGGCATACTAGTAAGCACGCTTGAAACACATGCACTTCCGACAGTTTAAACAAACAACACATTGGCAACAGTACCAAAATCTTCCCGCTTAGTTTTACACAGCATACTCGCAGTGTGTTGGTGCGTTTGGGGCATCCTGCATGCGATTATCGTGCAAAAAATGGGCTTCTCTTTAAAGATCGGCATTTTGGATAGTTGTATCACCAATACCCTCCTGGTCGTCGGGTTCATGATCGTAAATAATACCTTTCAATATTATTTGCCGCAGAAAGAAAAGCTTTGGTACCTAATTGTTTTTTGCGCAGCATTAACTGGCATTTTAGTATTGATTGACTACCTGATTTTGCTGGCGATCTTTAGAAACGATACAAGCTTCAGAGATTTCTTCCAGGCATCCATCCCCGTTAGAATGGGCGTCATTGCGGTAATGCTGGGCTGGCAGTCATTGCTTACAATCCTGTTGAACACTTTGAGAGAACAAAAAATAAAAGACGATCGTAAAAACGAAATAGAAAAATTGGCAAAGGATGCAGAGCTGTTCAAATTAAGACAACAACTACAACCGCATTTTTTGTTCAATAGCCTTAACTCAATCAATGCACTCATTGGCATCAAACCTCAGCAGGCAAGGACAATGATCGAACAACTATCTGATTTTTTAAGAGGCAGCATAAAAAAAGAAGACCAACAATGGACTACGCTTTCGGATGAACTTGATTACCTGCAGCTGTATCTCGATATTGAAAAAGTACGTTTTGGTTATCGCCTCAACACTGTTGTAACCTGCGATGAGAACACGGGGAAACTTCAGCTTCCACCAATGGTTTTACAACCAATTGTGGAGAATGCCATCAAGTTTGGCTTGTACGACACAATGGGAGAAGTGACCATTAGCATAGCCGCCAACAAAGATGAAAATGGTTACCTTACCGTTTCCGTACAAAATCCTTTCGACCCTGAAACTGCCTATCCAAAAAGGGGTACTGGCTTTGGCTTGAGTTCGGTACAAAGAAGATTGTTTCTTTTATTTTCCATTAATGATCTGCTCACAACTAAAGCGACCGATCATCAATTTACAACCACCATTAAAATACCGCAACCTAAAAAACAAGAATTTGAACCGGTGAGTTGAGGCATTGATTTTAGAGTGAACGAACCTTAAAACGAAAAAATATAAAATGAAAGCTGTTATCATAGACGACGAACCTTTGGCAATAATGATAGTGAAAGAATATCTTCAAACCTATCCTGAAATAGAGATCGCACAGGAATGCAACGATGGTTTTGAAGGCGTAAAGGCGATCATGCAGCACAAGCCAGACCTGATTTTCCTGGACATTCAAATGCCCAAAATAAATGGCTTCGAAATGCTGGAGCTTATAGAAGAACCGCCAGCCGTGATCTTCACCACAGCATTTGACGAATATGCGATTAAGGCATTCGAAAGCCACGCGATAGATTATTTGTTGAAGCCCTATAGCAAAGAACGCTTTGATAAAGCAGTTCAAAAATTCTTATCGGCTAATAACAATGGTGGGAAAAAAACTGCTGCATCCAACACGCAGGCATTGCTTGAAAGTGCCGCCGAATCACCATCTCAAAACAACAGAGTAGTGGTAAAGAACAGTGGCAAGATCAAAATTATCCCCGTTGACACGATCAATTATCTCGAAGCTGCAGATGACTATGTGAAAATTGTTACGAAGGAAGGGGCATTTCTGAAAAATAAAACAATGGCTTTTTTTGAGAAAACGCTGAACCCTCAGGTGTTTGTGAGGGTACATCGCTCTTTTATTGTGAACATCAACGAAATAAGCAAACTCGATGTGTATGAAAAAGATAGCTACATTGCCACTTTGCGCGATGGCTCAAAAGTGTCAGTAAGCAAAACAGGCTATCCCAAGTTAAAATCTGTGTTAGGTCTTTAATGACTATTGCGGAAATAAAAGTGGTTGTTTAATTTTAGTGCCTGCCCTTTTATCAAATTAATCACCACTTAACACCATTGACCATGCCAGTAGATCAAACTACAGTAATTAACCGTTGGTTTAACGACGTCTGGAACAATTCCAATGACGAGGCAATTGAAAAATTGATGCATAAAAATGCAATAAGTCATGGACTTGAAGCACACGGCCATCTTGGTGGGCCGGAGCGTTTCAGGGCTTTTCGTCACCATTTTATAAATTCCTTCACCAACGTTAAAGTTGACATTGAAGAAACGGTTGTCCAAAACGATCTCGAGGTCGCAAGATGTAAAGTAAGAGCCATTAAAACTTCAAACAACGAACCCGTAAATTTTGATGGAATGTGCATGGCCAGGATCAAAGACGGTCAAATTGTAGAAGCCTGGAACTTTTTCAATATCCCACCATTTGGAGACTAAAACAAAAATGCGTTCAATCATTTGCCAATGAATGAACGCATTTTCAATCTTTTTTTTCGCTCACTATTTTCTAATTTCCAATTCCAAATTTATCAGTACGTTCCCATTCCTTTACAATCACAATTTGCATCGATAGTGGTACCCAAAACTTTAGCGTAGTACTTGTAGCAGTCCATTCTATTCTGTTTGTTATCTATAATTGCGGGATCGGAGGAAGCGCACTCAACGCCTCCATTAATAATATTTATAGTCATGCCAAATCCTGGCTCGCGATGTACCTCCTTGTCTTTGTCGTTGGGCTGCCATTTGCCGGTCATAACATCATGGCAGGAAGGTTTTGCGCCCTGCGGTCTCATCCAAAACCAAATGGCAGTTTTAAAAGATACCACGCCGTTGGTGCTGGCTAATTCCGGCTTATCAAGTAATGGAAGTTTGAGTTCATCACCGGCAAGTCCGTAGTTGTAAGTGTAGGTTATTTGCAGCGGCCCCCGACCATGATATGACTTACCTGGAACCGGCTTGTAATCACTGGTGCCGGAGATATTGTATTGAGTGCAATGCCCATCTTTACAGGACTGCTCCTCTGTGTATACCAGACCCCAAAGTTCTCTGCCACCGGGTGCTTCTTTCCAACCACCAGTAGTTTCCTGCGATGCATTTGCAAAAAAAGCAGCGAGTTCCCGCTTTCTCACATTGTCATCACCTTCATTGCAGAATGTTGGAAAAGCTTTGCACGCATCAATAAAAGCGCTATAGGAATAAATAGCGTTGTGGTGTGCAAACATTTTTTCATATTGCTTTTTACTAATAAGCCGGGAAACGCCCTTGGAGTCCGGTGATTTAAATGAACAAACTAACAGTATACAATATGCGAAAACAATTTTTCTCATGCTTTACTTTTTAGATATCTATCAACATCACTTAAATATTAAGAAGCTCCCAGCCACAATGCACCACCAACGCTGTTGCGCTTTGCACCTGTAACACTTGCAATTACATTGTATTCTTCACGCCAGCGCAATATGCCAATCAAAGCCATGATGATCGACTCTTTAAACTCCACCAGCGTTCTATCTGGCATTTCCACAATAATATTCAGTTCGCTTAAATGATCACGCAACCTGCTCACCAGAAAATCATTCAGGGCGCCACCACCCGAAACCATCAATTTATACTGACCTCCACCTAACGAAAAATCATTTATGATTTGCTGAGCTGCTTTTTTTGTTTGCGCAGCGATATGCTCAACGGCTATTGCCAACGCGTCTTCAGTAGGCATGTTGTGACTATTTATTAGCGGGAAAACCACATCCGTTCCAAAATCATTTGACAATGATTTTGGATAAGGCAAACTATAATAATCCAAACCGGACAGCTCATTCAATATCCTGTCATGTATTTTTCCCTTCGCCGCCATTCCACCGTTTTCATCATACGCCTTTCCTTCTTTTTTGGCGAAAGCATTCAATACTGCGTTTGCCGGACAAACATCAAACGCAATATATTTCTCCGGATTATTGAACGAAATATTTGCGATGCCCCCTAGATTTAAAAAGAAATTATATCCGCTCAACAAAAGCTTTTCTCCAATCGGCACAATAGGAGCTCCCTGCCCACCCAAAGCCACATCAAGTGACCGAAGATCACTTACAACCGGAAGTTCTGTAACCGCTGCAATTGAGGCGCCGTCCCCAACCTGGAAGGTCATCATGCTTTGCGGAGAATGAAAAACAGTATGCCCATGAGAAGCAATCAAATCCACCTTATGATGCAAGTTGAAATCATCAATAAACTGGTTAATCTGCTCTCCGATAAATCGCCCATACTTTGTATGAAATATCTGTAAATCAAGCGCGGAAAGCTTTCCGGCATTCTTTAATGCATTGCTCCACTCCGAAGTATAACTGTAGATTGCCGCATGCTGAATTTCGTAGGTCCATTTACCGCCCGATTCCTGTATGTGCACATATGCTATGTCCAACCCATCCAGCGAACTGCCGCTCATTATTCCGATTGCTTTATAAACCATTTTTACTAATATTTACATTGTTGATGGAAATCTCTATAATTTCTCTCGAAAGATTATAGTTTTGAGATGCAAAGTTGAAATTTAATCATTCAAAAGTCAAAATTAAATGGTTGTTAACTTAAGTAAACAATATTCATTATTAAGTGATTGGGTTTCTGAGCTACGCAATGTCGATATTCAAAATGACAGAATGAGATTTCGCCGCAACCTCGAAAGGATTGGCGAAGTGGCGGCAATAGAAATAAGTAAAACACTAGCTTACACACCGACCGACATTCAGACCCCGCTTGGAACATCTGTTTGCAATCTTCTTAGCAAACAACCAGTGTTGGCAACCATTCTGAGAGCAGGGCTTCCCTTGCATCAAGGCTTGCTCAACTATTTTGACAGGGCAGACAATGCATTTATTTCGGCATATCGCAAACACAATAAAGATGGCTCATTCGAAATAAGCCTCGAGTACGTTTCCTGTCCTGAACTTGAAGACAGAACAGTGATTATTTCTGACCCGATGCTCGCCACGGGTGCTTCATTGGTAAAGACAATTCAATATTTGAGAGATGAAGGACGCCCTGCAGAGATTCACGTTGTATGTGCAATTGCGTGCACGGTAGGAATTGAATATGTTCTTCGCAGTGAACCAAAAGCAAAAATCTGGTGCGGCGCCATCGATGACGAGTTAACAGCCAAAGGGTATATTGTTCCCGGATTGGGAGATGCCGGCGATTTGGCATTCGGAAATAAAGTGCAGATGTAAACCATTTTTTTTCTAACTTACCGTTCAGATCACAAAAAAGAATAATCCAAAATTTTACTGAGATTCCCCAATTTTAGTAATGCTCCCTAAATTTTAGTTGTGCTGATGAAAAAAATTCTCTGCTATTGTGTAATGGGACTGTTTCTGGCCACGAAGTCATTTGGCCAGGATCCTCATTTTTCTCAATTCTTTGCCTCGCCTCTCACGTTGAATCCTGCACTCACAGGCAAATTTGACGGTGTTGTTCGTGTGGCCGGCAATTACCGGAATCAATGGCCTGCTATCAGCAAGGCATTTATTACTTCGACTGTTTCAGTCGACGCTCCTATTCTTTCAGGAAAACTTCCATACACGGACACATGGGGTTTAGGCTTAATGGCAATGACCGACAGAACTGCGGATGGTATTCTAAATAGCAACTTTCTTGCTGTTTCCACTTCATATCATAAAGGACTAGACGAAGACGGGTTACACCAAATAGGCATTGGCTTCCAGGGAGCTTATTCTAACAAACGCTTGGACGCAACAAGGCTCCATTTCGAAAATCAATTAGACCTTGATGGAAACTGGTCAAATCCCAGCGGAGAAACCTTTGCAAATACCAAGCTTAACGTAAACTACTTCGATTTCAATGCGGGCTTCTTGTACAGCGGCTCAACCACAGGCTATAATAATTTCTACGCCGGCCTTTCTGTATATCATATAAACAGACCAAAAGAATCCTTCACAAACGGATATTATGTTCTTGACCCACGCGTTACATTTCATGCGGGTGGTTATTTTCCTATTGCCGATAATGCAGTACTTCACGTTAGTGGCTTGCATAGCAGACAAAGCGGCGCATACGAAACAGTCATCGGTGGCGCCGTTGCCATAAATGCAACAGGAGATCAAGAGAATCCTACAAACTTTTATATCGGAAGCTGGTACCGGTTTAAAGATGCCATCATCCCATATGTAGGTTTTGAATTTTCCGATTTCAGACTTGGCATGACTTACGACGTTAATACGTCCAGCCTCAAGACTGCCAGCCAAAGCCGTGGTGGTATCGAAATTTCCTTGATTTACGTTAAACAAGCAAGCGATGGTAAGAAAAATATTCCTTGCCCTAAATTCTAGATTAGGATTATTCTGACTTTTTTTATTGAGTCGGCGAAAGAATTTCAATTTGACATTGTTGCGTCGCGCACTTGTACCGTAGTAATTCTATTGATCAATAAAAGCTTAAACTCCCTTTTACAAGTGGAGCTGGTTTAGAAGAAGAAACGACTACTAATAATGCGCTTCTTATAGCAAAGAGCATCACTTCGGTGATGCTTTTTTTATGTGGGGCGGAGCCGCTCTTATTGTCTTAAGAGAAGATCGGCTCGTCGGGCCAAAACAAAGCGACCACCGGCATGAACCGGTGGCCGCGTTACAATAATATTGAGTGGCTAAAAAACGATTGGATTATAGCCTGCTGATTTCCGGCCAGGTCTGGGCTTTATGAAAATCATCACTGGCCTAAAATACAAACGCCCCAATCTGATTGATTGAGGCGTTTGTAAAAGAATATGGCAGCTACCTACTCTCCCGCATTGAGGTGCAGTACCATTGGCCATGAGGGGCTTAACTTCTCTGTTCGGAAAGGGAAGAGGTGAACACCCTCGGAAAAACCACCATAAGAACTTTATAAGTTTCGAGTATGCTACTCTACTTCTTAAATAAGGTACATATTGGGATAGTTGTAACACTTAAGTGTAATAAAAAAATTAAAGCTTACGGGCAATTAGTACTACTCGGCTTTGATGTTACCACCTTTACACCTGTAGCCTATCAACGTCATAGTCTTTGACGACCCTTAAAAGTAAACTCATCTTAAGGAAGGTTTCACGCTTAGATGCTTTCAGCGTTTATCCTGTCCGTACTTAGCTACTCTGCACTGCACCTGGCGGCACAACAGATACACCAGCGGTACGTACGACCCGGTCCTCTCGTACTAAGGTCATGTCCTCTCAATTTACTAGCGCCCATCACAGATAGGGACCGAACTGTCTTGCGACGTTCTGAACCCAGTTCACGTGCCACTTTAATCGGCGAACAGCCGAACCCTTGGGACCTTCTCCAGCCCCAGGATGTGACGAACCGACATCGAGGTGCCAAACCTCCCCGTCGATATGAGCTCTTGGGGGAGATCAGCCTGTTATCCCCAGAGTACCTTTTATCCTTTGAGCGATGGCCCTTCCATACAGAACCACCGGATCACTTTAGCCTGCTTTCGCACCTGCTCGACGCGTTTGTCTCACAGTCAAGCACCCTTTTACTAATGCGCTCTGCGTACGATTACCAACCGTACTGAGGGTACCTTTGCGAGCCTCCGTTACTTTTTAGGAGGCGACCACCCCAGTCAAACTACCCACCATGCAATGTCTCCCGGTAGGGATTAGATTCTAAGTAACAGAAGGTTGGTATTTCAACGTTGACTCCACAACCCCTGGCGAGGCCGCTTCATAGTCTCCCAACTATCCTACACATCTGTCACTCAAAAGCAATGCAAAGTTATAGTGAAGGTTCATGGGGTCTTTCCGTCCCGTGACGGGTAACCGGCATCTTCACCGATACTACAATTTCACCGGGCTCGCGGAGGAGACAGTATTCAACTCATTAGACCATTCGTGCAGGTCGGAACTTACCCGACAAGGAATTTCGCTACCTTAGGACCGTTATAGTTACGGCCGCCGTTTACTGGGGCTTCAGTCAGGAGCTTTGGCTTGCGCCGAACACCCTTCCTTAACCTTCCAGCACCGGGCAGGTATCAGGCTCTATACGTCATCTTACGATTTTGCAGGGCCCTGTGTTTTTGTTAAACAGTTGGTTGAATCATTTTACTGAGACCGCATCACTGCGGTACGCTTTATCCCGAAGTTACAGCGTCAATTTGCCTAGTTCCTTCTCCGCGGCTCACCCGAGCGCCTTAGAATATTCATCCCGTCCACCTGTGTCGGTTTACGGTACGGGCTGCTTACACCTAACCTTAGAGGTTTTTCTCGGAGGCTTGTTTAGGATCACTATCCATCCGGCCGAAGCTTTCTGGTACTATCACCTTCGACATCTCTTGCGGATTTGCCTACAAAAGATATATCTACGGGCTTTAACGATCTATTCCGTAAGATCGCGGATCTTTCACTTCCCCGTTACCCCATCGAAATATAAGCAGGTACTGGAATATTAACCAGTTTGCCATCAGCTGCCCCTTTCGGGTTCGCCTAAGGACCCGACTAACCCTGATCCGATTAACGTTGATCAGGAAACCTTGGACTTACGGCGATAAAGTTTTTCACTTTATTTATCGTTACTTATGCCTACATTTTCTTTTGAAACCACTCCAGCAT
>Ga0318567_10000852_pt1 | contig 12308 bp, 8 predicted proteins | sample GRESIP088b5f20_FD_203691 | JGI IMG/M metagenome (GOLD analysis project Ga0318567, IMG submission 203691) | Tropical soil microbial communities from Luquillo Experimental Forest, Puerto Rico - GRE.SIPMG.088b5f20 | ecosystem: Environmental > Terrestrial > Soil > Tropical forest > Bulk soil...
GCCGAAGAGGATACGGAGATTTTCTTTATTCCAAACGATAAGCTGGCCTCCCTGATTAGGGATTACCCGCAGTTTCTGGATTATATTTTCCGGTTGTACCACAAGCGCTTTGAAGAATCGCTGGATATTATCAACGAAATAGCTTTCAAGAAGATGGACGAACGCCTGGTGACTTTGCTGGAAAAAAAGGCTGAACTTTATAACGACCGTACCATTAGCATTACCCACGAACAACTGGCCAACGAATTAGGAACTGCCCGGGCAGTAATATCCCGTTTGTTGAAACAATTAGAAGAATATGGTGCTGTAAGCTTAGGGCGCAACAAACTCACTTTGCTGAAACCGCTGACAGATTTTACTCCCGGCAATCTATAACCTTTTTTCATCAGCCTGTTTTTATTTTCTATTGATATGTATTTCCTGCTAAGGGAATAACTTATTTTTGGTGGAATTGGAATTCCACCATCCCGCCTCTCATTTAATAAATTTATCCTTATGTAACAAAAGTAGCCGACCGTGTTTTTCCGACTTTCTACCTTTGTCCCCGAATCATAATGAAAGGGATAATGAAAGAAAAAATGAAAAGAATCGGATTAGTCGGGGCAGCACTACTTTGTTTCACGGCTATTCTGCCTGTAGAGGCACAAACAGGAACGCACTTCCTGACCCTGAATGAAGCTATCGAAGCAGCTTTAAAAGGTAATAAGCAACTCATCACCGCTTCGATCGACGAAAAAATTGCGGTATCGGATTATCGAAAAACCGACGCTGTGTTTTTGCCTCAGGTCAATGTTTCGTATTCGGTTATGGCTACCAACGATCCGCTGAATGTGTTTGGGTTTAAACTCCAACAACAATCAGTGAAAGCAGAAGACTTCAACCCCACCCTGCTAAACAACCCCAACAGCTTAACCAATTTCAATGCCAATCTGGAGGTACAGATGCCACTGCTGAACCTGGATCAGATGTATATGCGAAAAGCTGCTTCGGTTCAGAAAGAAGCTGTCCGGTATGGCACCGTGCGCATGAAGGAGTATATCGTTTTCGAAGTAAAGAAAGCGTATCTGCAGCTGCAACTGGCTTACCGGGAAAAAGCTGTACTGGAAGAAGCATTGGCTACTTCAAGCGACGTATATGCTTCGGTAGAGCATTTCTTTGCACAGGGATTGATCCGAAAATCAGATGTGCTCAATGCAAAGGTACATGTAAGTGGCGTAGAAACAAATCTGGAACAAGCCAAAAGTGCTGTGGCAAATGCTTCCGACTACCTGAGCCTGTTGATGGGACATTCCACGGGAACGGTATACCAAGTGGAAGAACCTGTTGCAGCGGTGTTAGGTCAGCAATCTTCTGTATCCGACCTTCGTCCTGATTTCCAGGCAATGGAAAAAGCGGTGGCCGCTGCCAGCCTAATGACTAAGTCGGCCGGTTTATCGTTAGTGCCCCGTCTGAATGCATTTGGCAGTTATCAATTGAACGATAGGAAAATAGCATCCTTTGGCTCCGACAGTTATTTGGTTGGAGTCCGTTTGTCGTGGACGCTGTTTAATGGCAATCAAAGTAAATACAACGTCCGTTCAAGTAAACTGACTGGAATGAAATTGCAAGAACAGCTCAACGATCAGAAAATGAAAGCCCAGCTGGAATACAGCAAAACCAACAGAGACCTTGACAACATTGCCTTTGAACTTCGAAAGCAAAATGATATGGTGGAACAAGCCACCGAAGCACTTCGCATTATCAAGGATCGCTTTAGCCAGGGATTGGAAAAAACGGCCGATGTACTGATTGCCCAAACGCAGCTTTCCGGGCAACAGCTCAATCAGGCCCGGAGCATTTACAAACAGAATCTTACTTCCGCCTATATGGAGTTTATCACTTCCAACGAATCGAAATAATACATAACCACAATTATAAAATAGATAGTTTATGAGATCAATCAGATACACAGCCGCCTTGTTATTCTCCCTGCTTGTGTCAGGAGCTGTTTTTCAAGCCTGTTCTTCTTCCGCTAAGGAACAGAAAGAGCCGGAAAAAGCCATTTCGGTGGTAACCACTTTGCCTTCAACCGCCGAAGGATCGAAAGTATTGGCCAGCGGACAAATTGAAGCAGGACAAACAGCCGTGATAAGTACCCGGGTGATGGGTACCATCAGTCATATCAGCGTAAAGGTGGGTGATAAAGTAACCAAAGGACAGTTGTTGGTGAGCATTTCCAATGCGGATATGTTGGCTCAACGGGCTCAGGCCGATGCAGCCATAGCCGAAGCAAAAGCAGCAACAGCCGTTTCGGCTAAAGATGTTGAACGCTTCAAACAATTGTATCAGCAACAGAGCGCTTCGGCCAAGGAACTGGAAAACGTGACCTTGCAGTATCAATCGGTCAGTTCCAAGTTGGAGACCGCCATGCAAATGAGAAATCAGGTGAATGCCATGTTGGTTTACACCCGTATTACAGCCCCTTTCTCCGGAGTCATTACCAAAAAGTTTATGGATGCCGGAAGTATGGCCAATCCCGGAATGCCTTTGTTGGCCCTGGAGCAAAATGGTAACTTTCAGGTGGTGATGTCTGTTCCCGAATCGGATATTGCAAAGATAAAACAAGGTGCAACAGTTCAGCTTAGCGTAAAGTCGCAGGGAATCACTTTCCCGGGAACCATCTCCGAGATCAGTCCTTCCTCCCAGTTCACAGGTGGACAATACGGCGTAAAAGTAGCCATTACCGATAGTAAATCATTCGGGATCAAAGCAGGCATGTATGTCAATGTGTTGATCCCCGGCGAGAAAACCAAAGGAACATCCTCTGATAGAATGACAGTTCCGGTAGCAGCAATCGTCAATAAGGAACAACTCACCGGGGTGTATGTGGTGGGCAATGATCACGTGGCTTTGCTTCGTTGGATCAGGCTTGGCAAGCAGCTGGGCGACCACGTGGAAGTATTGTCCGGGCTTGCTCCCACCGACCGCGTGGTGATGAGCTCGCCGGAACGTATCTACAATGGGGTTAAAGTGAATGAATCAAAATAAGCAACCGCTAACTAAAAATAAATAACGCATGAAAGAAGGTTTTGCAGGCAGGTTAGCGAACGTATTTATTCGCTCCAAGCTCTCCGTATTATTGATGATTGCTTTTTTGCTTCTGGGGGCATTCAGCATATTCCTGATTCCGCGGGAAGAAGACCCACAGATCAAAGCGCCCATGGCAGATATTATGGTGGCTTATCCGGGTGCCACTCCCACGGAAGTTGAAAACAGGGTGGCCATCCCGTTGGAGAAACTGGTATCGAATGTAAAGGGTGTGGAATATGTATATTCTACTTCCATGAACGGACAAGCGATGGTTACTGTGCAATTTTTCGTTGGGCAGGATATCGAACGATCTTTGGTGAAACTCTATACCGAGATTATGAAACACATGGATCAAATGCCGCAAGGTGTTTCCATGCCGCTGATAAAAACGCGTGCCATTGACGATGTTCCCGCTTTGGCTCTCACGTTGTGGAGCGATCATTATGGTGATTATTCCCTTCGCCAACTGGCGGAGGTGATGACTACGGAACTGAAGAAAGTGCCCGACGTAGCAGCCGTAACCATCCTGGGTGGACGGAGCAAGGAAATCAAAGTCGTATTGGATAAAGACAAAATGACCGGAAATCATCTGGACATGGCTGGCATTTCAAAATATATCCAGGGCAGCAACCTCCAGCTGGCTTCTGGCAATATACTGAGTGGCGACTCTGCTTTCTCGGTGCAATCGGGCAGTTTCCTGAAAACAGCCGACGACGTTGCCAATCTGGTGGTTGGGTCAAACGAAGGGATGCCGGTTTATTTGCGTCAGGTGGCTAACGTGGAAGAAGGCCCGGGAACACCGAGCCAGTATGTGTCGTACGGCGAAAAGAATGACCATCCGGCTGTGACAATAGCCATTGCCAAGAAAAGCGGCGTAGATGCCAAGAAGCTTGCCGGACAGATTCTGGGTCAGGTTGACCATATGAAAAAGGAACTTATTCCTTCGGATGTCAACTTAACAACAACCCGTAATTACGGACAGACTGCTTCAGATAAAGTGTCGGAACTCCTGCTTCACTTGTTTGTTGCCATTATTGCCGTAACCCTGTTTGTGATGCTGGCTATGGGCTGGCGGGGTGGATTGGTCATCTTTCTTTCGGTGCCGGTAACCTTTGCACTGACGCTTTTTGCCTACTATTTTATGGATTACACGCTGAACCGGATCACACTTTTTGCGCTGGTATTTGTGACGGGTATTGTGGTGGACGACTCCATCATCATTGCTGAAAATATGCACCGCCATTTCCGGATAAAACGTTTGCCTTTTATCCAGGCAGCCATCTACGCTATTAATGAAGTGGGCAATCCGACTATTCTGGCAACCTTTACGGTTATTGCAGCTGTGCTTCCCATGGCATTTGTATCCGGTATGATGGGTCCTTATATGAGCCCAATGCCAATCGGTGCATCCATTGCCATGATTTTCTCCTTGCTTGTTGCGCTCACTTTGACTCCCTATCTGGGTTATATCTTTCTTCGTTCCAAAGAAGACAAAGAAGCCGCAGAGGAAGAAGAAAAAGTACTGGATAAAAGTAAGATGTATAAACTGTACAAAGGCATTATGTTGCCGATGCTTGAATCGCGCAAAATGCGGTGGACATTTATGCTTTCAACGGTAGTGTTGTTGCTGATTGCCGTTTCGCTGTTCTTTACCAAGTCGGTGCCGGTAAAGATGTTGCCATTCGACAACAAGAATGAATTCCAGGTGGTGATTGATATGCCCGAAGGAACCACACTGGAACGTACGGCAGCCGTGACGAAAGAGATTGCAGCCTACGTTGCCCAAAACAAAGAAGTGATAAATTATCAGACCTATGTAGGAACTTCAGGGCCTATTAATTTCAATGGGCTGGCCCGTCATTACGATTTGAGGAGAGGCGAAAACGTAGCGGATATCCAGGTAAACCTGACTGATAAAGGTGAGCGTAAACTTCAAAGTCACGATATAGCCAAGGCAGTCCGTCCGGGTATTCAGCTTATTGCCAAAAAGTACAAGGCAAATGCCAAGGTGGTGGAAGTTCCGCCCGGTCCTCCGGTGCTTTCCACATTAGTGGCCGAAATCTATGGCCCCGATTATAAACAACAAATAGGCGTTGCCAGTCAGGTGAAAGATTTATTGAACCGTACCCCGGGAGTGGTGGATGTGGATTGGATGGTGGAAAGCGACCAAAAAGAATATGTCTTTGACGTGGATAAAGAAAAAGCCATGCTTCGGGGAATTGCTCCGGCGCAGGTTACAGCAGCCATCCAGTCGGCAATAGCGGGTGAGACTGCCGGGATGGCTCATCAGGAATCTTCATCGGTATCGGTGCCTATCAGGCTCCAGCTATCGGATGCCGATAAGAACAGTATTAATGATTTGCGAAACCTGACCATTGTCAACCAACGGGGCGAGAGTGTTCCGGTTGGCGATCTGGTACAGGTGACTGAAAAGCTGAAAGAGAAAAGCATCTACCGGAAAAATCAGAAACGGGTGGTGTATGTAGTGGGCGACATGGCCGGTAAGCTGGAAAGCCCTGTCTATGCCATGAGCGATGCATCAAAACATCTGGACGAGATCAAACTCCCGACGGGCTATAAGCTCTTGCAAGAGAACTACAATAGCCAGCCAAAGTTTGAGGATGAGTTTAGCCTGAAATGGGATGGCGAATGGCAGATTACCTACGAAGTGTTCCGCGATTTGGGCATTGCATTCCTGATAGCCATTATCATTATCTATATGTTGATTATCGGTTGGTTCCAAAGCTTTACGGTACCCTTGATTATGCTTACGGTTATTCCGCTGTCGTTGATAGGCATTGTGTTTGGGCACTGGGTTATGGGAGCTTTCTTTAGCGCTACTTCCATGATTGGGTTTATAGCCCTGGCGGGTGTTATGGTGCGTAATTCCATCTTGCTGATCGATTTCATTGACATACGCCTGAAGGAAGGTGTTCCTTTGAAACAAGCGATATTGGAATCGGGAACCGTGAGAAGTATTCCGATCCTGCTCACGGCCGGCACAGTGGTACTGGGTGCTATTGTTATTCTTTTCGACCCCTTGTTTCAGGGATTGGCCATTTCGTTGATGGGAGGAACCATTACGGCTACCTTGCTAACTCTGGTGGTGGTTCCGTTGCTTTATTTCAAATTGATACGTAATAAATTTAAATAAAAAAATACCATGAAACTATTAGTTGTAACAAGTCTGGCCGAACATGCTGATAAGGTGGCCGAACTGCTCACCCGCTCCGGGGTTACTGTTTTCAGCAGAACCGAAACGATCGGTTTTAAAGAAACCTATCGGCCCAATATGCTCGATAGTTGGTATGGCAATTCCAACGGGAAATATAGCTCTCTGTTTTTTTTCTCTTTCACAACGGAAGAAAGTGCAAAAAAAATGCTTCAAGCCATTGATGAATGCAACCAGGAAAAGAGAAGTCACTTTCCGTTGAGGGGATTTATCCTTCCTGTTGAAGCTTCAACGCTTGTGGAATAGATTGAACCTGTGTGTATAGTACAAAACAAAATGAGTAAGACGTTGAAATCTTACTCATTTTGTTTTATATTGCCTTGGAACTAATCGGGTGTTGTAACCTGCAATGCGATTGTTCGTATGCTTGTTGGCTCCTATTTATTTAGTTTTTTGACTACTCTTGCCGGATTTCCCACGGCCAGGCTATCTGCCGGAATATCTTTGGTAACTACCGATCCGGCTCCAATTACGGCCCTGTCGCCAATGGTTACCCCGGGGCAAATGGTTGAATGGCCGCCGATCCAGCACTCTTCGCCAATAGTTACCGGCTGGCAGTCTTCCCAGGTCCTGCGTTCTTCAATATCAACCGGATGCCTGGCGGTGTAGATATGAACTCCCGGTGCAAACAGTGTTTTTTTGCCTATCGTAACCTTGGCACCGTCCAGGATGCAAGCTCCCGAATTGAAAAACACTCCATCGGCAGCATGAATATTTTCGCCATAATCGCAATAGAACGGAGGAACAATATTCAGGTCTCCGGCCGAATTAGGACACAACTCCTGTATGGCAGCCTGAAATTTATCGGTATAATATTCCGTCACATTTACCCTATGGAGGATATGTTTTACCTTGGTGCGGATATCCGTCAATTCTTTACAAAACGCATCGTATGGCTCTCCCGAAACCATTTTCTCTTTTTCTGTTTTCATCTTAATAATAATTTGTACAAAGGTTGTTGGGTGTGGTTTTCAACTTACACCGGGTTAGAAACAAGGTGTAGGCTTGTTTGTTATTCTGCTCATTTCACTCTTTCGTCCTGTTTTTCATTTCAAAGCTATTTCTCTACCGTTCATCGTCATCACACGCTGTTGGAGGGAAAACGGTAAATTCAGGATATGCAAAGGTAAGATAATTTATTTTCTCTTGTTTAGATTGGTACAGTTCGGAAAAACTGCGCCAGCAAGAGTATGTTTTCTATTTCCTTTAAATATTATTTTTGAATATGGAAAGCAGGTGATAACTCCGAACCTCTCCGCTGCGCTCGTCCCCTTTAAAAGGGGACATTTGAGAAGTCCAGGATTATTTACATTTAATCAAACTTGTTGCTTATTCAAAACAAGCATTCTTTTAAAAACACAGAGTTACAAAAGCATTTTTCCAACATACCAATTCGCGGACTCCGATGATCTTCCCTTTTGGAGGTGGAACATCCTGTATTGGGAGGAAGTGCCCGAAGTGGACGTTTTTTATTTAATCATTCACAAATAACTCCGAATCCCTCCGAACCCCTCCGCTGCGCTCGTCCCCTTAAAAGGGGACATTTGAGAAGTTCAAGATTATTTACATTTAATCAAACTTGTTGCTTATTCAAAACAAGTATTCTTTTCAAAACATAGAGTTACTAAAGCATTTTTCCAACATGCCAATTCGCGAACTCCGATGATCTTCCCTCTTGGAAGTGGAACATCCTGTATCGGGAGGAAGTGCCCGAAGGGAAGTTTTTTATTTAATCATTCACATACAACTCTGAACCCCTCCGCTGCGCTCGTCCCCTTTAAAAGGGGACAATTGAGAAGTTCAAGAATATTTACATTTAATCAAACTTGTTGTTTATTCAAAACAAGCATTCTTTAAAAAACATAGAGTTACTAAAGCATTTTTCCAACATGCCAATTCGCAAACTCCGATGATCTTCCCTCTTGGAAGTGGAACAGCCTGTATCGGGAGGAAGTGCCCGAAGGGAAGTTTTTATTTAATCATTCACATACAACTCTGAACCCCTCCGCTGCGCTCGTCCCCTTTAAAAGGGGACATTTGAGAAGTTCAAGATTATTTACATTTAATCAAACTAGTTGTCTATTCAAAACAAGTGTCCTTTTCAAAACATAGAGTTACAAAAATATTTTTCCAACATGCCAATTCGCGAACTCCGATGATCTTCCCTTTTTAAGGGAAGTACCCCGAAGGGGGGAAGGGTTAAAGTATATTTCTCCCGCCACTATTTGTATCTCTTCTTCCGCCGGAAAACGGAGAAGTAACATGACGGCGAAGTTTGGAAACTTCGCCGAACAACCCACGCTCATTGAGGGCATTTATAACAGTATATTATTGATTAATTTGTTCATTTTTTTCTTCAATTAGTAGATTTGAATCTACTTTAAGTTGTGGAGAAATTAATATTCCTATGACAAATCCACTTACTAGTCCACCAATATGTGCTGCATTGTCGATACCTCCAGTCAATCCCATAATCAAATTAAAGCCAATAAAAATGAGTGTTCCTAATAATAGTGCTTTACTAAATTCTTTTGGATAAACTTTAGTTAGCATTAATGCCAAAAATAATCCATAAAGACCAAAAATAGCTCCAGATGCTCCCACGCTAACTGTTGCATCATGCCACCATAAACTACTAACACTTGCAAGAATTCCTGTAATAATATAAATTACAGCATATTTTACTCTACCTATGCGAGGTTCAAGAAAAATACCTACAAATAACAATCCGTACATATTCGCAAAAAGGTGCATAATGCCTCCATGCAGGAAAGTACTTGTCAACAACCTCCACCACTCGCCATCTGTTGTTAAGGGTTTATAGTTTGCACCCCAATTAATTAAGTCATCACTACTGAAAGATAAAAAACCTAAACCAGCAAATACCATAAAAATAAAGATTAATATGTTCAAGTCAATAAGGATAGGGGTAATAAAAAATTCTTTTTTGGGGATAAAGAAAGCAAGGAGAATTTTAATATCCGATTTTTTTTCTGGTTTACCTAACTTAAATTCTTTCAGTTTTTTATTTTCGAATGAAGGGACAAGTACCATAATTAACCATACAAACATCCCTATTCCAAATGATCCAAATATCCAACCTAGTTTATGTCCGTTCCGGTTTTCAAATGGTTCATTAATAGGAGTTAGAATTAATTTCGAATTTGTTTTATATTTGTAGTTATTCTTTAATGCAGCAACATAACCATCACGGGTATCGGAGTTTCCAATTCTATCGAGATAAATAAACTGACTCAAATTTTTATTCTTAAATTCATATATGCTCTGCTTTATGAATTTTTCATATTCAGCATTCTTTTCGGCTTCATTGCCTCTATTGCTTATTCTATCATCAAACTTAATTCCGTACCAAGCAAGGCATTCTTCATTCGTAGTGTCTGTTGCCGAAGCCAAAATTGGTACTGCAAAATACATATGAAAATTTAAATCTTCATTGTGCTTCCCAGATACTTCAACTGATACATATTCAACTGAATGCGACCTATCAAGATAAAAATCTTTCAAAGTATAGTATTTTGTAAGTTCATGAGTTTTACTCACCTGCGATATACTTTCAAGTTCAGTAAGTTTACCAGTACTGGTTGACAGATATTCCTGTGCAATAAATGTAGGAGCTATTATCGCAAAACCTGCAAGCATAATATATAAGCCTGGCAAATCACTGTTCCGCTTGGTTTTAAGGTTTAATAACTTTATTCTTGGACGTAGCCAAATTATAATAGGAATCCATGGAAGGGCAGCCGGAATACCAAAATTGATTACAATTTCTTTAAAGGAGAAAAGTTGTAGTTTAATATTCAATAACCAGTTTAAAAAAGTATAACCGCCAATTATGCTTAAACCGATAATCAGGAAAGGTAAATAAATAAGTCTGAGTTTTTCTATTTGTTTTTTCATATATTATTTGTTTTGCAAGTAGTTAAATCTATTGAAAATATAGCGTCCTATTTCCTTTTTTAATGAATGTATAATGGTAAATTGTATGAGTAGTGGCAAAGCTACTAACTATTTTTCACATTTTTGCTATAGAGTTAAAGAAATTGTTGACAATTGTTTTTATACCAGTAACTTTTCATCGAAACTCCGCAAGTGACTTCTAGGTCGCTTGTATAAAACTACTTTCAAGCGACCTGGAAATCGCTTGTCCCTACCCGACCTTACTTTGTTTTAAATTTGCATCTTAAACAGATTTGTTGTAGCTATATGGCGGTGTCCGATCACTCGTCAGTAGCGTCCGATCACATGTCAGAGGTGTCCGATCGCTTGTCAGCAACGTCCGATTAACTTTCAGCACTGTCCGATCGTTTGTCAGTAGCGTCCGACCACTCGTCAGAAGCGTCCGATCACTTGTCAGAAGTGTCCGATCAATTGTCAGAAGCGTCCGATTTCGGTTAAGTGTCCTCTTTTCTTGTGTCAAACAGCTGCCGGATGGGTTGTGAGTGATTTAATATCAGTGCAGTGTGCTTCTTGTCCGGGGGAATGTGTATTCTGGCAGATTGGGGTGAAAAAAAGGAGCAAGATGTCGAAATCTTGCTCCTTAATAGTTACTGTCGTGTTGTTTTAGTTACCGGCTCCGCGCAGCAGGTTTATATCTCCTTTCAGGTAATACTCCCCTACCCTGCGCTTCGTTTTCGGATTGGGTTTTGAACTGGGGTTATAATCGGCGCCCAGGGCTTTGATCACATAGAAATAGGCACCCGGAGAGGCTTTTTTGCCGCCGATATTGCCATCCCAGCCTTTCGTGGGGTCGCTCCATTCGTACACCAACCGGCCCCAGCGATTGTATATCCAGCAATGAAAGCTGGTAATCGACTTGTAGGCCACCCGGAATTCATCATTATGTCCATCACCGTTAGGCGTAAACACGTTGGGCGCTTGTATTTGCGATTCCGATACGGTAACTATGATCGAATCGGTATAGGAACAGGTATTGGCATTGCTCACGGTAACGGCAACTTTGTAAGTGCCATACTCAGTAAAGGTGTACCGGATATTTTTATCCCCACGGGTAACAATTGATTTATTGTCTTTGAAAATTTCCCATTTATAATATTGCACTGCATCGTTGGGATTGCTCAAAAATTGTATCTCCAAAGGGCCTGAATTATTAATATCTGTTGCTTCTTTAGGTCGTTCGTTTTCATTTAATACGTCCTTACGGGTTGTAGTGATGGAGGTTTCGTGGCAAATTACAGCTACTGCCGTGTATAAAGAACTGGTAGTAGTAACGGGAGTCATATTCAGGTCGGAAGCATATTGGTCGCCCGAAAGCGTAAAGGTGGTGTTGCAATACGGAGCCGGAACTGTTTTTTGATTCAGCCCGGGCAATGTGATCATTACAGTAGTATCTTTTTGTTGCCAGGCCGCTCCGCCCCAAGTGAGTGTATTGTAAGTAATATTAAAATTTCTGGAAATAGCATGCGAAGTACCATCGACGGTTTGATAGTTGAGCGTCGGGACTTGTATGTCCAGCAAAAGATTGACGTCGTGGCATTGGATGGCGGGGTTTTTCTCGTAATCGATATTGTTCAGCTTGGGAATATATGCGCTATAATCAATAACCCAAATGGTGGCTACATCTTTACCGTCCACGTTTAAAACATAACCGGTATCGCCATCGGGCGAAAAAGTGGATTGATTACTTACAGGGGTCGTCTTGTTACTAAACTTATACCAATTTATAATTGTTCCAGTACCGTTGTATGTGATTTCGGTAGCCGTTGTGATTCCGTTAAACATAAAAACATAATCAATTCCCGGAAACGTTTTATACGATTTCCCGGAATTTGCAGTTAATGAAAATTGTTGTGCGGAAGCGGTCATTGCCAGGGCAAAAAGACAAAGCGCCAAAATGAATTTTCTCATGGATAATGGGGTCAGAATTGGGGAATTTTTTATCTAATGCAAATGTACATCTTTCTTAGCAATAACAAAAAAAACATTGAATTATTACCCTTATTTGCTTGACAAAGTATATTTTTCGTAC
>Ga0318567_10000856_pt1 | contig 12282 bp, 6 predicted proteins | sample GRESIP088b5f20_FD_203691 | JGI IMG/M metagenome (GOLD analysis project Ga0318567, IMG submission 203691) | Tropical soil microbial communities from Luquillo Experimental Forest, Puerto Rico - GRE.SIPMG.088b5f20 | ecosystem: Environmental > Terrestrial > Soil > Tropical forest > Bulk soil...
TTATAATTTATAACGTTGCTATCAATAAAAACTTTGTCATTTAACATTATACATATTCCTAAGTCACCGCTTTCATCTTCTTTTACATATGGATCAGGGGAAAACATACAACACAAAGCAATTTTACTCTTATATTCTCTTTCAAAAACAAGATCATTTACTTCAGCATAATTGTTAAACGACACAATGAAAAGTGGATCTAGCAAAACAGGTACATCAAAATTAAACTCGCCTCTAAAATCGACTACTTTGAAGAAACTGCAAAAAGAAGCAAAAAACAAAGGGGTGTAGTTTTGAAATTTATTATCAATATAAAATTTTTCAAGTCTTACATCATATTCGGCATCCTGCCATAAAATGTAAGGCTGGTTAAATCTGTTTAGATTACCAAAGTTTTTGTATAAAAAGCCATTCCGTTTTAGAGCACCATATACTATTTTGAAATTATAATCTATTCGCTGTAGCGCTTCTTTGATCACAAGCTGCACATCATCTTTTTCCGATTGGGAAAAAGTTTCATAATCTCTAAATGAAATTTCCTCCCAAACATCCTCACAGTATCCACTGATATACTTATCATATATTTTGTTTGATTGCATAGCTATACTTGACGCTTTTAGAAACTGCCAAACTTCCTGATTTTCGAAAATAAAAAAGTCCGATGAGAAATACTCACCGAACTTTCCAAGTCGGGATGACTTGATTCGAAATTATCTTACGATAACATCATTTTCATCCGACAATATTTTCAACTTTTGAAAGGCTCACCGCTTTATTCAATGCGAGATAATTACTAAACGCCATTACTATTTGAATTTTAATTTCTAGTTACCGGCAGCAACTGCAGTGTTATTTTATAATTTCCTTTCGTCTCCACTACAAATGGAAACCTGACGGTAAGATCCCAATTCCTGGCTTTAAAATTTGTAAACGGCCCTCCGCAATATAAAGGATCCTCAGGACCTGTGTAATAGCGTCCCGCATAACCATCGTTTACCGGGAACACACTGTCAACAGCCGCTACAGCGCTGTTCTTTATGTTGTAAAAGACAAAATTGGGCGCTGCTGTTGAGCTTCCCGAATTGAAATTCTGGTTGCCAACAAATGTTACAGGATTGGACCAACCACTACCATTGGGATAAGGAACGCTCGCATACCTTACATAAACGGAAGTGTCTGTATTCGTGTAAGAATATATGGTTGGCATATTTGTAAAATTGCCCCTTGGTCTTGCACTGCCGTACCATCTCGCATACACCTCTGTGTTAAAATTAAACGGGCGGCCATTTTTGTCTGTTATGGCAAATTCCACTTTATTGGGGGCTTCACCCAATCTTTCGATCTTAACTTTAATGTAAGGGTTGTATAAACCATTACACAACACATCTCCGTTGGCGCCGTTGGAAGTATAAGGTGAGCTTAAAGCTGTGGACCAACTACCTTTTCTTGAGCCCGGAGGATTGGAAAGGCCAGCTGGCCACCCTGCGGGCACAGGAGCTGTAGGACTGCCCCACGGTAACCCGTAAGCGTTGGTAGCCCTGCTATCCGATCCTGCAGGCGCATTGATAAAACCAAGGTACATGTTATTTCCTCCACCCGACGGCTGACCATAGTAGTACCCTGCCGACATTTGCGCATTTGTTATGTCTGAAATAATAAACAATGGATCCTGCGCTACAAGATGAAGTGCAGCGGGAAATAGCTGGCTGCCCAGTCCATTTGTTATCTGGATATCCATCGTATAGCTTCCTGTTGGAATGTTGATTGACGATGGCGTAGTATGGATCATTCCGCTGGAGGGTTCAATCGACAAAGGAGGCACGTTAACAATACTCTGCTTTGCTCTGATAGCTGCTTCAGTGGTGTCTGCGGGGGTTAATGACGCTGTCCAGATTACCGTTGGATATGTTTGCCTGAAAATGCTGTCTACATTTTTTCCTGTAGAATCATAAGCGTGAACCCATGAAACTGTATAAGGCGGCGTAGTGCCGGTGAGCCACATAAAAGATGAAATATTTCCACCTGTTACTGCTCCCTTGTTAAATAAATACCATGATCTGTATGTTGCGTTAGGATTAATATATCCTTTTTCAGGCTTAGTGCATGCATTTAAGAATATTCCTAAACACAGCACTGGAAATAGGAAAGCAACTATATTTCTTTTCATATTTATCAATTGTAGAATAATGAATAATTGGCAAGAGGCAATGAATAGATCACTCCGTTTTTCGTCACCATTCCGGAGATAGGACAAAGCATTCTGGTTCCATCTGTTCCTGTCATCTTTTTAATAGGATTACTCGGCGTGATGGTGAATGCTCTAAGCATACGTGCGATGTACACGACTCTTGGTGTGGTAGATACATTGGGATTGTATCCCTGTGAGGTACCAGAGCCCGCTTTGGTTGGATCTACAGATGAGGATTCATAAGACAAGGCTACAGTTTCTTTGGCATAGGCGGTAGGATAAATGGCACCTATTTCCGTGAGGGAATCGTAAGGCAGCGCCTGGTGAACAACATACATCATCATGGAGTCTCGCAGCGTTTGCCTTATCCTCAAATCTTTTATTAAAGAATCGATGGTATATGAAATGTTGGTGCTAACATTTTGCCAAAACCATGTTTGTCTTTTTTGCAGGTAACTCGTGATAAGCGAATTGGGCACAGCCAGGTAAGTAATATTTGGCTGGTCAATCGAGTCCCTGAGTTGCGGGCAGGAGTCTATCAGCATCCGCAAAGTATCAAACGTATGATTGCTCTGCAATGCCTCATAAACGGATTTATTTTTGAACTGATTTAAGTCTACTGTATCACCGCCGATTATATAGTTCTTGTTACAGGAGCTGAACAGCAATGCAGCTGCTACAATAAATCCTGATGTATAAAGCAAAAAATTATTTTTCATGTTCTGAGTTTTGAGTAGTGAGTTTTGAGTAGTGATTACTCCTCAAAAAACGCATTGAATTAATTGGTAGTTGTCCAATAATAAGTTTGCGTCAATGAAGGGTTGTTCTCCTGCAAAATGCTAAGAACTAATGGCCATAAATATCCCTGCAGATTGACACGCGCCGTTGGATAACCCGCTTTCTCCAACCATTGAGGATTTAAATTTTTGCTGTTATTGGTTTCCATTCTGATCAAATCATAGAACCATGATCCTTCTCCGATAAATTCCCGGCCCCTCTCCTTCAGTATTTCCACCAGCATATCAAGCTGCGTATTTGGTGTGTTATAAGAAGTAATGTTTGCTCTTGTTTCTGTGAAAGCCAGCTGAGCTCTCGCTCCTGCCAAATCACCTAAGTTGGTTAAAGCTTCAGCATCTAAAAGGTACATATCACTTAAACGAAGCATTACGATATCGTTGTTGAAGTAAGGGTTTACCAAGCCGGACGTGGTGCTGTCTTTAAACCTGAACGTCATATATTTCAACAGCCTGTATCCGTTGGGCACATCAGGATCACTGCCTCCAACATCACTTACAAGAATGTTCATTTTGCCGGCAGTATCTAAACGGTAATCATGCTTGTTGGTTACCGGCACAGTGTCAAACACATTTGCCATGAAAAATGAATTGGTAGTGCTTGATTTTGGTGGCACCAGCCAGCAGCTGGTTTTGGTATAGGAAGCATTTGCATAAGGCTTCTTTGTAAACGTGCCGAAGATGCCGCTCTGCGCTTCTGCCCAGCTATTCTGATTGGTGAAGTTGGGGTCGTTGGTATTGTTGGTCATGGCTATTTCAAAAATACTTTCCTTCGACTGCTGTCCCGCCCATATCCTGGTGTATGACGACATTGGCTCCAATGAATAACCTCCGTTATTTATAACTTGTTGGCAGTACTGATGGCAGCTATCATACTGATGGTTCCATGCAAAGATTTCTGCCATCAATGCCTGGACGCTTCCTTTATTTACTCTAACAGAAGCGGTGGTAGTTCCGTTGGCATAACCAAAAGCATTTACAGCAACACGCAGGTCGCGCATGCAACTGTCGAGTACGTCAGCGCTTTTTGAACGCGGAAGGTCAGGCAGGTTGCCATAATCAACGTCATCAAAAGTTGTGGTAACATAAACGGGATCGCCCCATACCCTTGTCATGTAGTAATAAGCATATGCCCTCATGAACAATGCTTCGGCTATGTATTGCTGTTTGCTGGGTGTATTGAATAAACCGGCTGGAATATTGTTAACATTTTTAATGATGAGATCGGCCTGTGCAATTACCTGGTAGTAGGCTGACCAGTCACCTAATCCTGTGCCTTTTGAATCAAAAGCATAGGGAATATTGTTAAAATAAAACGGCCCTCTTTGTCCATTACTTCGTATGTAGTTATAGTACTGAATGTCACCTGAAGGACTCGCCAGAAAGGTTCCCGCAGCAAGGTCCCCATAAACAAAATGTGATGTACCATTGGATGATGCGGGCACCCTTCTGTTAATGGCATTGCGAAAGAGTCCGTACATACCCATAGCAGCCTGTTCGGCAGCTTGCGGAGTGGTCCAGAATTTACTTCCGTAAGTTGAGTTTATAGGTCCTTCGTAGAGATATTTTTTACAACCTGTGTTAATTAACAACACCGCAATTGATAAGAAAAATATTAGCTTTTTCATATAAACTAAAAATTTTTAAGCATTATTAAAAGGTAGCATCAATACCGAAAGTGATCTTTACCGGCATTGGATAAGCGCCGCCAACATAGTTACCCAGCTGGTTCACCAACTCCGGATTAGGTACTGAAGATTTTGTGAAAGTGTACACGTTATTCACCAATGAATAGAAGCGGATATCTCTCATAAAAAGTTTCTTCACGATGCGGTTAGTAGGCGGTAAACGATAACCTAAGGAAATAGTAGAAATCTTAAAATAGCTTCCATCTGTGTTGAACATTGTGCTAAACGGACTAAACTGATAATAGGTGGAAACAAAAGGATTGATAGACGGAAAGTCTGCTTTATAATTTGGATCCTGTGCTTTGGTTGGGGTCCAGTAGTTTACACCAGACAGATCCGGCAATCTGTATTGCGCCAGCCCAAGCGTAGAACCTGCTATCCTGGCGAATTGTGCCGACCTGAAGTTGTCAACAATTGTTCTTTTGTAAGTATATACACACTGTATGGTTAGCGAGAAATTTTTGTACGCAAAATCATTCGTGAAGCCACCTACAAAACGTGGATTGGGATCGCCTGTTGGCATCCTGCTACCATAACCACCATCGCTTTCATCCACCCAAACATCGCCGATATGATGTACGTCTTCCCAGATAGGATCGCCCGGAACAACCGTATGATTTCCTTTGAAATAAGTTACTGTCTTGCCAGTATACGAATCAAATGGAATATCACTTGCCTTATTATATACGCCCTTGTAACGCATTTGGAACATTTCGTAAATAGGTTGTCCAACACTAAAGATGCGTGAAGTGCCATAAGGATCACCACTTGACGGAACAAATGTTTTATTACCGTTTGGCAATTTAGTGAGCATGTTCCTGTTGAACGTCATCGTAAACGATGTGTTCCATCTAACCTTGCTTGTTCTGGATAACGGTACGGCATTTATGCTAAGATCCACACCACGATTACTAACCACCAGATCAGCAGCATTGAAAGTAATTGAGTTATACCCCATGTAATATGGAAGCGTAAAGTTGTAATAGCTGTTGTTTGAAAGACGCTCGTATATATCCGCAGTAACACTCAGCCTGCTGTCAAACATTTCAAGGTCGATGCCCAAATTGCGTTGTGTTGAACTGGTCCACGTAAGATTGTTTTTTGTAAGGCCATTGTTATAGTCCGGCACCACAGCCGCTTTGCCATTATAAGTTCCCGGAGTGGTGTAAGAGTTAAATGGCGCATAAGGGTTAGGCGATTGCGTACCTGAAATACCCCAGCTGGCGCGGAACTTCAATAGGCTTAAGGTCTTGCCAATGTTCAGGCGCTGCATGAATTTTTCGTCCGTAACATTCCATCCCAGTCCTATTGAAGGGAAGTATCCCCATTTTGAATTAGGGCCAAAACGCGAGGAAGCATCGGCCCTGTATGAGGCATACAACAAATAACGCCTGTCGAAATTATAACTAAGCTGCCCCACAAACGACAACATCGCATCCTGCGTATAGTTGGTTGTTGCATTCAAATATTGTTTGGGCGCGGCACTGGTAATTACTTGTATATCGTCATTCGGCAGGTATTGCGCTGAAATGGACGTAGTATTTAACACATTGCTCTTGAATTGCTGACCCACCGTTAAGCCTAAGCTGTGTGTATGAAAGCCACTCATGAACCGTTTGTTATAGTCGAGCGTGTTTGTAATAAAATAAGTGCTGTAATTATTCTTATCCGAATATGCCTGTGATGGTTGCAATGTACCTGCGTTCTGCTGCTGTACTACATTCAGGTTCGATGGTTCGAAGTAGTCCCTGTTTGTTACGGAGATATTAGCAGAACCCATCGTGGAAAATCTCAGGTCGCGGAAAATATTATAATTCAATGCCAGGGAGGCCATGTACATATCATTGATATTCGTATTCCTGATCATGTTGTACAACCCGAGATAACCTGCTGAGTCAAAGGCATTTAATCCCCAGAAAGATGCCGGCGTACTGGAACCATCAGATCCTCCGATGGGCATGGCCAAATCACTGTTGCTGTTATACTTCGTACCACGTTGCCTGTCACTTTTTGACATGGATAGCATTACCTGGCTATTAAGCTTTGGCGAAATAGTAATGTTCAGGTTGGTTTTAAACGAGTATCGCTGGAAGCCGAATGCCTGAATAATACCCTTTTCATTGTAGTAGTTGCCAGACACATTATACCTGATGTTGTCAGTTCCTCCGGATAAGTTTAAATCTGCATTTTTTACGTTGCCCATTCTGTAGAACAGGCCCTGCCAGTCGGTTGCGTAGTTGAAGTAGGGATTTAAACTATCAGTTAATTCTATCGGGATACCAGTTACCTGCGAAGGAGTTGCTGTAGAAATATAATCATTAATGATGCTTAATTTTTTGTTTCGCTCAGTTTGCCCGGTGTATGTATTCATCAACTGGGGAGTCAGCGATGCACCGCCATATAGATTTACCCTGAACTGAGGTTTTTTCGCCCTGCCTTGTTTGGTGGTAATATAAATAACACCGTTTGCACCCAGCGATCCCCATGCGGCTGTGGCAGCAGCATCTTTTTGCACCTGGATGCTTTCGATATCATTCATGTTGAGACCTGCCAGGAAGTTTGTACCGGTGGCGCCCAAAGCGCCCTGCATATCAGAAGGATTTACAGGAATGCCATCAATAACATACAGTGGCTGGCTCATCGCACCGGAAGAAGCAACATCGGGATCGCCGATATTGGTATTCACTGTGCTGTTACCTCTTACTACAACTGTTGGAGCAACACCGGGCTCACCCGAGCCCAACTGCACGTTCAGGCCGGCAATGCGTCCCTGCAGCATCATGTCCACCGATGCAACAGGCGAGTTCTCAATTTGTGCGCCGCTAAGCGTAGAGACAGCCGTAGTGGTTGTGTGCCTCGATTGTCGCTGTACCCCAATCACCAGTACTTCACTCATCGCTGAGTTGGTGCTGGTCATAGTCACAGCAACGGAGATCTTGCCTTTGATGTCCACCTGTTTTGGTTCCATCCCTACGAATGAGCAAACCAATGTAGTGGTCGCGTCTGGAACAGTTATACTAAACTCTCCCTTGGCGTTTGTAGAAGTGCCTGACTTATCGTTGCCCTTAACGGCTACGCTTACCCCTTGCAGGGGATTCTTTTTTTCGTCAGTTATCACACCCTTTACGATGTGGGTTCCCTGGGCAATTAAAGAGGACGCAGAAAGGAAGAAAAATGTAATCGTTAGAAATACAGCAAACGGCGTCACTCGTTTGCTGGGAAATGGAGGAACTTTCATAATGTTGTGGGGATTGAAAATTTAAATTCATTCTGGCAATGGAGTCAAAAAAATACTGGTTGCGTATGGTCAATACGCATTACACTGTTGTCTTGTGGAGTGCATAAGCAGTTAAAGTTTAAGTTTTGAAAAAGAGAGACCTGTGCGAAAAGCAGCAGAATTTTATCGCACAATTAAAGTTGGTAGAATTTTAAAAAAGCATGGGTGGAATTCTGAAACAAAAGGGTGAATATCTTAAACATCTCATTCCCGCTTCAATTAATACCTTAAAAACCACGCGATTATTTTACAATTTCAGATTTTACCCCAATTCTTTAATATAATCTACCTCATTAATCAACCTAATCATCAAATTGCTAACAGGATTTTTGGGGTTTGGAAAATCATGTGCGACGTATCAAAACATTTCAATTATTTAGTCTATGCAAATCAAGTCACGATACATCATTTGGGGAGTTTCACTTTTTCTGATGGCATTTCCCATGAAACATTTTGGAGCAGTAACCAGTACGGCCGGTGTAAAAATTGGGACCCAGGCTGCCGTCCGTTTTTTAAGAAAAGACACTACGTCTGTAGAAAAAGAGAAATTATTTGTGAAGGAGAACTTTGAATTTGCCACGCGACAAACTGAAAACAGACTGAAAACCACGGGGCAATCTACACCGGGCATGCCTCACAGCATAAGGAAGGACGGAACGCTGTTAAGTGAAAGTATCTACGAATGGACATCTGGCTTTTATCCAGGCATTCTCTGGTATCTTGCTGAATATAATAAAGACAATGCCCTAAAAGACTCCGCAATAATATGGACAGAAAAACTGGACTCTGTTAAAACATACACAGACGACCATGATATAGGTTTTATGATGTATTGCAGCTACGGCAATGCTTACCGTTTTACAAAAACACCGGCCTATAAAGATGTTTTAATACAGTCTGCCAAATCCTTGTGTACAAGATATAATGAGACTGTAGGAAGTATCAAATCATGGAACAGTTTTAAATCCTGGCACGGAGACAGGAAGTTTGGCTTTCCCGTAATTATTGACAACATGATGAATTTGGAACTTCTGTTTTTTGCATCAGACGCCACAGGAGACAATTCATTTAGAAATATAGCCATTTCTCATGCTGAAAAAGCAATGCAAAATCAAATCAGGGAAGACTACAGTACCTATCATTTGGTTTTATACGATACCGCAACAGGCAAGGCTATTAAAGGCGAAACTGCTCAAGGTTATGCCGATAACTCCACATGGGCAAGGGGCCAGGCCTGGGGCATTTACGGTTTTACAATGGTGTACAGGGAAACAAAGGATCCTCGTTTTTTAAAAACCGCCCAGGGTATGGCAGATTACTATATTAATAATGCAAATTTGCCCGCTGATAAAATTACATTGTGGGATTTCAACGCCAACGAAGATGGATTCGTGCCGGGCATAAAATCGAACGCGAATAAAGTAACAAAAAAATACAGGGATGCATCAGCAGCTGCCACCACGGCATCTGCCCTGTTAGAATTGAGTACCTACAGCGAAGACCAAAAAGCAAAAGTATACTTTGAGACAGCTAAACAAATATTACATTCACTTGCCGGACCCGCTTACCGGGCAAAGGAAGGAACCAACGCCAACTTTATGCTGATGCACAGCGTAGGCAGTATTCCGCACAACAGTGAAATTGATGTGCCGTTGATCTATGCAGATTATTATTTTGTAGAAGCACTGACACGATACAACCAGCTGTTAAACAAAAAAGCTTTATTTTAAGCAAACCAATGCATCGCCGAGACATGTATACTCAACCACAAATACTATAAGTTAATAATGAAAACAAAACTAAGCTTGCCCATTTCATGTTTGTTGTTATTGGCTTTACCAATAACAAACACCATTGCGCAGAAAAAAGATGCCGTTAAAACAGAGACATCGCAAACTGGTGTATCTACAGGATCGCAGGACCGCGAATTTTGGTCGAAAACACTTTATAAGATTTCATACCCGGTTATACACAATCTTTCTCAAAGTACCCTGAAGAAGAACATGCCTTTGGAGACAGGAATTTCTTACGGTCTTGGTGTAGAAAAAGTCACTTATCTCGAGGCGGTTGGCAGGACACTGGCAGGCGTTGCGCCATGGTTGGCATTGCCAGATGATAAAACTCCCGAAAGCGGTTTGCGAAAACAATTACGTGAAGAGGCGCTTAAAGGTTTGGCAAACGCTGTTGACCCTTCAAATCCGGACTACCTTAATTTCAGAACTGAACAACAACCCATTGTTGATGCTGCATATATGGCTGAAGCATTTTTGCGTGCTCCGCAGGCATTGTGGGAGCCGCTTGATGACGTTACCAAAAAACGTTTTGTGGAAGAATTCAAGTCCCTCCGCAGCCGCAGCGCCGGTTATAACAACTGGCTTCTTTTTGCAGGTATTACAGAGGCATTTTTATTGAAGATCGGCGAACAATATGATCCGGTGAGAATATCTTTTGCAACGCATAAAATAAAGGAGTGGTATGTGGGCGATAGCTGGTACAGCGATGGAGAAAAATTCAGCATGGACTATTACAATGATTATGTGATCCATCCTATGTTCGTTGACATGATGAAAGTGCTTGTCGATACAAAAAAAGCGCCGCAGCAAGACTACGACCAGGCCCTGAAAAGAATGATACGACACTCGGAATTCTCTGAGCGCATTATATCTCCTGAGGGAACATATCCTGTAATTGGTCGCTCGGGCACCTATCGCACCGCGGCTTTTCAATCATTGGGAGAAGTTGCGCTAATGGAAAAACTGCCCGCGCAAATAGCGCCTGCACAAGTACGCTGCGCATTGACAAAAGTGATTAGAAACATGTTTGAAGGGAACCAAAACTTTGACAGCAATGGATGGCTGGTGCTTGGCTTTAACGGCCATCAGCCCGCTGTTGCTGACACGTACACTTCTACAGGCAGTTTGTATATGGCCACGCTTGGTTTTCTACCTTTGGGACTACCGGCAGACAATAAATTCTGGACGGATCCTCCTGCCGATTGGACGAGCAAAAAAGCGTGGACCGGCCAGGAAATAAAGAAGGATTACAAAGTTGAATATTAAATGCCCTAAATTACCGGTTCAATAATTTTTAAGTAAACGAGGATGTGCTTAAAAAACCTACCTGCTTATTCGAACAGAAGAATTCTTTTCTTGTTCACGCTTATTTGCTTTGCTGTGTTGAAGACGCATGGCCAGGATTTGGTGTTTAATCATCTTACAAAAGAAAACGGTCTTTCCAATAATTCTGTTTTAGCCATTACGCAAGATGGAAAAGGATTTATGTGGTTTGGTCTTGACGGGGCGCTAAACAGGTATGACGGTTCAAGATTTAAAAACTATACTTACAAAGATGGCGGCAATGAGCAGGTTTCCCAGGCGGCTGTAATATCTCTTCTGTGTGATGCTAAAAAAGAACTGTGGGCCGGCACTTCACGGGGCCTAATAAAATATAATGAGACAAAGGATGAATTTGAAAACGTACCGCTTGACAAGCAAAGTGCGCTAATGATCATCTGTTTACATGAAGATAAAAAAGGCACATTGTGGGTGGGTACAACTAACGGCTTATATGCCTCAACACCGGATCAAAAATTTGCAAGATTCAATGTTGAGGATAATACAGTCAAGGGCATCAGCAACAGGATCTGTTGCATTCATGAAGATAGCGATGGAAATATTTGGATAGGAACAAGCCAGGGTTTGAGTCGCTTAAAAAAAGTTGCGAATGGTTATGAAACAACAAACTTCTACAGCAATGGGGCCGACCCCAATACACTAAGCTCAAACTCAATAACGGCGGTAGCTGAAGATGCGCTGCAAAACTTATGGATAGGCACACAAAACAACGGCCTCAATTTATTCAATCCCCGATCCGCTACATTCACAAGGTTTACGCGCCAAAACAGCGGCCTGGCCAATAACGATATTCGCACCATCATCACTACACGCAACGGCCAGCTATGCGTGGGCACGCAGGAGGGACTAAGCATTGTGAACATTTATAATCATAAAATAAAGTCTTATCAAAATGATATTGAAAACAAAGCCAGCCTCAGCAGGAATTCAATACACAGTTTGTTTGAAGACAACAACGGAACACTCTGGATCGGCACTTACTACGGAGGAATAAACTACAATTATTCATCCAACACTAATTTCAATATTATTCAAAACACCGGGCACAACCAATCAATCAACAACAATGTAGTCAGCAGCATTGCGGAAGATCAACACGGTGATCTCTGGATAGGCACGGAAGGTGGCGGTTTAAATCACCTGAACCGGGAAAAAGGAATCGTTACCGTTTATAAAAATAACCCATCGGACATTACAACTC
>Ga0318567_10000858_pt1 | contig 12268 bp, 10 predicted proteins | sample GRESIP088b5f20_FD_203691 | JGI IMG/M metagenome (GOLD analysis project Ga0318567, IMG submission 203691) | Tropical soil microbial communities from Luquillo Experimental Forest, Puerto Rico - GRE.SIPMG.088b5f20 | ecosystem: Environmental > Terrestrial > Soil > Tropical forest > Bulk soil...
ATATTATCCTTAATAAAAAAGGAACTTATATATGTTTTGCAAGTCTCTTGCCAATTTGATGCATTTCAACAAATAAGCCAATTTATTTAAAAATAATTATTGCCATTCTATTTTTCCACACTTCGATTCACTAATCAATCGATTGTGTCATTTTTCTCAAAAAAATACTTACCGGCAAAGGGTTTCCGTAATTTTGCTGATTCATTTTTTTAAAATGTCACTATGAATACACTCGCCAAAATTTCTTTTGACAACACTGCAAATGCCTTTGAGTACAAATCCGATAAACTCTTGAAAAAGGCACGTTTTCTATTCTCTTGCATGAACAACAACTTTCTCGTAAAAGTTGGCATAGCCGTTACTCCCCTAGCGATCAAATTAAGACTTCCCGTGAAAGGTCTTATCCGTAGCACCATTTTCCAACAGTTTGTTGGCGGCGAAACGCTTGAGCAAACAAAATCTGTTGCGGAAACATTGGGAAAATATCACGTTCAGGTCATACTGGATTATGGCGTAGAAGGCGGCAACGACGGCGAACATGGGTTTGATCATTCCACCGAGGAATTTTTACGCGTGATCAACTATGCTGCCACACAAAAAAATATTCCGTTCATGAGCATTAAAGTAACAGGTCTTGCAAGATTTGAGTTACTGGAAAATATCAATGCTTTGATGAACAAGCAGCGAGGCGATCTGCTACAATGCTACGAAAAAGCGTTGCAACAATTAAGCGCTGAAGAAAAGGCAGAGTGGCAAAGAGTTGTAGAGCGTGTCCAAAAAATCAGCCAGGCAGGTTATGACAAAAATGTAGGCGTTTTAGTTGATGCTGAGGACTCGTGGATACAAGAACCTGTAGATGCATTAACAACTAAAATGATGGAAAAATTCAATCACAAGTCAGTTGTTGTCTACAATACCCTTCAAATGTACAGACATGATCGTTTGCAATTTTTGGAGGAATCATTGCAAATGGCCATTGAAAGAAAATTTGTTTTGGGCGCTAAAATTGTTCGCGGCGCTTATATGGAAAAAGAAAGGGACCGTGCCGAAGAAATGGGCTACCCGTCTCCGATACAACCCAATAAAGAAGCAACTGACAGAGATTACAACGCAGCTACTGAGATGTGCATCAATAACATTAATCACGTTGCAGTGATCGTAGCTTCACACAACGATTACAGCAATCTGTTTGTCACAGAACAACTGCTGCTGAAAGGCATGCCACTGGATCATCCACATGTGCACTTCTCGCAGCTATACGGAATGAGTGACAACATTACCTTCAACCTTGCGAAAGCAGGCTGCAGCGTTAGTAAATATTTGCCTTTCGGTCCTATCAAGGACGTGGTTCCTTACCTCATGCGCCGTGCTGAGGAAAACAGTTCTTTAAGCGGACAAACAGGAAGAGAGCTGAGTTTGATTGAAAAAGAAATTAAGAGAAGAGAAAACAATTAAAAATTAGGAATTAAAAATTAAGAATTGTAAGAGGGCTGCATTCATTAGTGATCGCAGCCCTCTTACAATTTAGAAAAAACCTATTATTATTAGTGGGCTCTAATTCTTAATTTCTAATTTTCTTCAAATTCGGCAAAAACGCCGTCAACATCCCTATCAACGGCAAAAACGCACACACATGGTACACATGCTGAATGCTCGTTTGATCAGCGAGTTTTCCAAGTAATGCAGAACCGATACCACCCATACCAAATGCGAAACCGAAGAACAAACCAGCGATGGTGCCTACTTTGCCGGGTATCAGCTCTTGCGCATATACTAAGATGGCGGAAAATGCGGAAGACAATATCAACCCTATAAATACGCTTAAAATGCCCGTCCAGAATAAGTTAACGTGAGGCAATAAAAGTGAAAACGGCGCTACACCAAGTATGGAGATCCAGATCACATATTTACGACCGATCCTATCGCCCAAAGGCCCGCCGAGAAAGGTTCCTGCAGCTACGGAAAATAAAAACACAAAAAGATATATCTGCGCACTTTGAACTGACACGTGGAATTTATCAATCAGGTAGAAAGTGTAATAGCTGGTCATGCTGGCCATGTAGAAATATTTGGAGAAAATGAGCACCAGCAAAATCGCTACAGAAACGACAATTTTTGATTTCGGTAAATGATTGTCTGCACTAAGCGTTCTCGATTTTTTACTCTTAATGCGACCGGTATTTTGCTTGTACCATTTGCCAATATTTATCATTATCACAATGGCAATTAATGCTGCCAAAGAAAACCAGATAACATGTCTTTGTCCCAATGGAACTATGATCGCAGCAGCCAACAACGGCCCTAAAGAACTTCCGGCATTTCCTCCCACTTGAAAAAGTGATTGCGCCATACCATGTTTGCTTCCAGCCGCCATGTGCGCGAGTCTTGAAGCTTCGGGGTGAAATATAGAAGAGCCGATTCCCATTAACGCCACAGAAATAAGTACAAGCGGAAAGCTTGAGGCAAATGATAAACAAACCAATCCGCTTAACGTAAAACTCATGCCGATTGCAAGAGAAAATGGTTGTGGTTTCTTATCTATGAACAAGCCAACCACTGGTTGCAACAAAGAAGCCGATAATTGAAACACAAGTGTGATCAAACCGATTTGTGTAAAGTTCAGTTTAAGCGATTCTTTCACCAGCGGATAAATTGCCGGAACTAAAGATTGCAAAGTGTCGTTTAATAAATGCGATACGCTCAATGCAACCAACACCGAGTAGACTGTTTTTTCTGCCACTTCCTTTGCGACTGTTACCGATGGTTGTTCTGTTGTTGCTTTCATTATCTCGTCAAGTTGTAAGGTTATTTTTTATGGGTTGCTATTGCTTTAGAAATATTCAAAGCACTCTGCAAATCCTTATCTGTAATAGCTTTCAAGAGTTGCTCATGCATATCCTGTGTTTCCATAAACACATCTGTGTTTAGAAATTTTTCCAAAAACATATTCTTCAAATGCGCTGCAATAGTTTGATAGATTTCCTCCATAACGCCGTTCGCAGATGCTTCTGCAATGGCAATGTGAAAGTCAATATCAGCTTGAATCGAACCTGCAAGATTCTGAGCCCACGCATATTTTCTTCGCAGCAAAACCGCTTGCTTCATTTTCTTTACATCATGTTCAGACCTGCGCTCCACAGCCATTTCGACAATCTTTTCCTCAATAGCTAAGCGAACCTCATTAACTTCATCAAACCTTGCTCTCATTAACCTTTGCGATAGTGGCTCGCCAAAACCTGTTTTAGAAACGATGGTCGTTCCTGTACCTTGTCTCACTTTTATAAATCCGTCATTTGTGAGAATTTTTATCGCCTCTCTTATTGACGAGCGCCCCACACCAAATTGTTCCATTAACTCCGGTTCGGTGGACAGCTTATCGCCTACCTCATATTTATCAGAAGTAATCAGATCTTTTAGGCGCCCGGCGACTTCTTCGGCAAGACTCAATCTGCTTATTTTTGTTTCATTCATCATATCATCAGATGTTTACAAAACTAGAAATTTACATTGGCAAAATGTAGTTACATCATCTCGTTTTTGCAGTAGTTTTCAACAAATATGAAATTACGCTGCTATTCAAGCGAAAGTGCCGATTAAAAGGCCGTATCCTGCGCTCTGCAATCACCCTCTTTCCCGCCAATACCTTAACTTTGCGGTTAATTTTTTTAAAAAACCCATAATCCACATTTTATAATATGGCAGATGTTTTTGAAAAACTGGTGAAGGACGGTGGTCCGATAGGTCAGCACATGAAAAGAGCACATGGTTATTTTGCATTTCCAAAGCTGGAAGGTGAACTGGGAAGCAGGATGACATTTAGAGGAAAAGAAAGAATCGTTTGGAGCTTAAACAACTACCTTGGACTTGTAAACCACCCTGAGGTGAGAAAAGCCGACACTGAAGCAGCCGCAAGATGGGGAATGGGCTATCCAATGGGTGCCCGCATGATGAGTGGTAATACAAAATACCATGATCAGCTGGAAAAAGTTTTATCCGCTTTTACTAAAAGAGAAGACGCGATGTTGCTAAACTTCGGCTACCAGGGCATCATGAGCTGTATTGATGCATTGGTAAACAGAAGAGATGTTATCGTGTACGATGCTGAATGCCACGCTTGTATTGTTGATGGCGTTCGCTTACACATGGGTTATAGCTATACTTTCAAACACAACGATATTGAAGATTGCGAAAAGCAATTGCAACGTGCCGCTAAAATGGTTGAAAAAACCGGCGGTGGTATTTTGCTGATCACCGAAGGCGTTTACGGAATGAGCGGTGACCAGGGAAAACTGAAAGAGATCGTTGATCTTAAAAAGAAATATGAGTTCCGTATTTTGATCGATGATGCGCATGGTTTCGGTGCAATGGGTAAAACTGGCGCCGGTACGGATGAGGAGCAAGACGTTCAGGACGAGATCGATCTTTACTTCTCTACGTTCGTAAAATCTATGGGTAGCATTGGCGCATTTATGGCCGGTCGTAAAGATGTTCTGGCTTATCTGCGTTACAATACAAGATCACAGATCTTCGCGAAAAGTTTGCCTCTTATCATCGTAGAAGGTATGTTGAAACGCATGGAAATGCTCCAAACAATGCCTGAACTGAAAAACAGATTGTGGGACGTTACCAATAAACTGCAAAATGGTCTTCGCGAAAGAGGTTTTGATCTTGGTAAAACCAACACAATGGTTACTCCGGTTTATATGAAAGGCGACGTTCCTGAAGCTACCGCGATGGTTCTGGATCTGAGAGAAAACTACAATATCTTCTGTTCAATTGTAGTTTATCCGGTTATACCTAAAGGTCATATTATCTACCGACTTATTCCAACTGCGGCGCACACCGATGAAGACATCGAGTTAACATTGACTGCATTTACAGAGACGAAAAAGAAACTGGATGAGGGTCAATACCGTGTTGCGGAAATCCCTGACATGGCAGAGGCTTTATAAGTTTACTTACCATAAATTTCAAATAAAAAGAGTAGTTCATTGAGCTACTCTTTTTATTTATAACTTGTTGAGAATGAATAAAAAAATCCCGCCTGTTCGGCGGGATGCACTAATCAAATACCATTAACCATTAAACCTTATCCTATGAAAATTCAAATATAAGATGTTGAAATGATATCTTTAGTTGCACCCATAATTTTTTTGCAAACTTTAGTACTTTATTGATCGAAATCAAATCCATTCAGGAAATATCATATATAAATCGAGTACTTCTACTTGACGCTCAGGAGTTGACATAAAAAAAGGGCCAGGATAGAAATCCAGCCCAAATTTTAATCCAATATCCTATGAAAAACCTATTTTAAAGACAACGCGGCAGATTGATATGTTGCATTCGTCATCAAATAAATTTTAATATTTTATTTAGACATTGTTGCAAATTTTGAATTCGACAACGCCGCTGATGTGCTTTTTTCTGATTCGCTGATTTTCCGCGAATTATTTATGCAATTAGACAATCATTCCTTTATAATTTTGATATTAGAAAAAAGGAACAATGGCAAAAAACAGGATAGTTATAGCAGTTACCGGCGCAAGCGGTTCTATTTACACAAAAATATTGATGGACAAACTGATGCTTTTGAAAGACCAGTGGGAAGACGTTGGCGTTGTAATGACTGAAAATGCCAAAACAGTCTGGAATACGGAACTTGGAAACGACGATTACAAAAAGTATCCGTATAAATTTTACACGCAGCAAGACTTTTTTGCACCCTTTGCGTCGGGGTCGGGCCAATATAACGTAATGATAATAGTTCCATGCTCGATGGGTACGATGGGCCGGATCGCGCAGGGGATTTCAAATGACCTTATTACAAGAGCCGCTGACGTTGTTCTAAAGGAAAGACGAAAACTCATTTGCGTTGCCAGGGAAACGCCTTATAACCTCATCCATATTCGCAATATGGAGACAATCACCCTTGCCGGGGGGATTATTTGTCCCGCTACACCATCTTTTTATAGTAAGCCGACGACCATTGAGGAAGCCGCAGCAACGGTTGTAGACAGAATAATTGACCTCGCAGGATTATCTCTAACAACTTTTCGCTGGGGAACGAACTAGTTTAAGCGAACAATTGTTATTATATTCAACAAAACTTATTTGCTTTGTTTAAGTTTGAATATACCACCACCGACTACCGAACCTTTCTGCAAGACTTTGCCGCTGCTTTGGGAACTACTGTGATGAATGACCGGATTATTTTTCCAGAGCATATAGGTCACGGTTTTATGCAACTGATAGAGTTGCCAAACGATTTGCAAGCCATCATTTCCGACTACACTATTCACGGAACTTATTGCATCAGGCGATTAAAAACGCATGATGAGCACTACACGCTGCGATACGAAGAAATTACGATCAACGACAACTTTACATTTCTAATAGATGCGGACGAGCACAAGGAAACGGCTGACAAACATTCCGCGATATACCTAACGAGCACAGTTTTCGACATTTCATATCTCGTAACAAAAGGCGGATCACTTAAAGGACTCAATGTTATTTTTAATAAAGATTGGCTGGGTAAACACCTTGGCATTACCGATTCTGACGATGTGCTGAGCACTTACATCAACCTGAAAACAGCCAGCAGTAATATAGAACCGCTGGATGCTGAATACAAAAGGCTCTTTAACGAAATCATGGAAACCGGCCACGACAATCCGCTGTGGCTCGGCATCGTACAAAATCGCATCATGCTAATCATCGAGCGTTTCTTTACGCGTTTGTACGATAAAAATCAATCGCTCACAAAGCATGTCCGCATATCCAGGCACGATATTTCCAGCCTTCAGGAAGTGGAAGAAATTCTTACAAAGGACGTGACCGTCTCCCCTCCTACAATTGAGGAACTAGCTACAACTGTAGCCATGAGTCCGGCTAAATTAAAACGCATTTTCCGGGAAGTTTATGACAGCGGCATCTACTCCTACTACCAAAAACAAAGAATGGTGAAAGCCCGTGAAATGCTATTAACAGGTGATTATTCTGTAAAGGAAGTAGGCATGCACGTTGGCTACTCCAATCTAAGCAATTTCGCAACCGCCTTCAAAAAGGAATTTGGCATTTTGCCAGGAACGCTGAAGCACGCGGGGTAAGCAGAATAGGATTTAGGATTTAGAAAGCACAATTACCGCAATCGATAAATAACAGAATAAAAGGGTCACATTCAGTACTGAATGCGACCCTTTTGAATTTTTAATTTTGATTTTTTAATTTTTCCAACCTCTCCCTATGATGCGCACCCTTCAACATATGTGTCTTACTCTGCTCTATCGCGTCCATCACTTTTTCGAGGATGTTTTCGGTAGTATCGTTGTAATCAATCTCCATCGGTTCTTTGAACCTTACAGTTAATAAAGAGCCTTTCTTTTTAAAGCGTAATCCTTTTTTATCGAAAGCACGCCAAAAGCCGCTAATAACTACGGGTACAACGATTGGTTTTGTTTGCTTGATTACCAGGGCTGTTCCTTTTCGTCCCGGGGCATACGCTTTCGTGGTTCCCTGCGGAAAAGTTATCACCCAGCTTGTATCTAATGCACGCAATATCTTCCTGGTATCTGATGGATCGAGCCCTTTGCGCACTTCCTTTTTGTCTTTTTCAACCCACGTACGCCTTACCGTTATAGCACCTGCAAGGGCAAAAAAACGGCTCACCCAGTTAGCCTGCATCGTTTCTGCAGCAGATACGAAATACACGTTTGTGAAAGGATTGAGCAAATAATACGGGATTCCCAATGTGTTTTTATAGCGGCCCCACTTAGCTGCGCAAAAAATATGAAGGAATGCGATTACGTCGGCAAAATAAGTTTGGTGATTGCTTACGAAAAGCACATTGTTTTTTGGAAGAGTCTTAAGATTTTCAATGCCTTCTATTCTAAACTTGTTCACCCATACAAGTCTTGGATATGAGAATGTACCAACAATTGTGTAGACGATTTTACGTACAATATTCAAATTTTTCAAGCGAGCAATTATTGGCTGTGAACTCATCTCATGCGTTAATTTTATTCGAAAATGGCGTGCAATGTAAGGCTTTTGCACAATTAATTTACGGAAAAAGTTTTGAGTTATAAGTAGTAAGTTCTGAGTTTTGAATAATAAGTTTTGACTTTGGGTGTTTCAAACAGTAACCTAAAACTCGCTACTCAAAACTCATAACTCAAAACTTCCCCCCTATCTTTGCCGCACTTAAATATTCAAGATGCTGAACACTGTTATATTTGATATGGATGGGTTGTTAATCGATTCGGAACCTTTGTGGGAAAAAGCTGGCATTGCTACCCTGGCAGCATATAATGTAGCAATCACGCAGGGTGAATATCACAAAACAACAGGTTTGCGCACGCAAGAATGGATCGAATACTGGTTCAGACATTTTAGCATAACTGCACCAACAAAGCCTGCTGTTGACGTTATTATCGAAAAGGCAATCGACTCTATAAGAGAGTTTGGTAAACCGATGTCTGGCGTGGAATATATCTTCAACTATTTCAGTGAGCGTGGATTTAAAATTGGCCTGGCAACCTCCTCGCCTAAAAGTCTGATTGATGTTGTTGTTGCGAAACTCAATATCGGTCGTTATTTACAAGCCATCACATCTGCAGAACATTTACCTTACGGCAAACCGCATCCCCAGGTATTCCTGAACTGCGCCGAAGCACTAAACTCATCTCCACTGGAATGTATATGTTTTGAAGATTCTTTCAACGGCATGATCGCTGCGAAAGCTGCACGCATGAAGTGTGTGATCATTCCCGCACCTCAACAAAGAAACGAGCACAAATGGGAAGCAGCAGATCTGAAACTTTCATCATTATTAAACTTCAACGATCTGCTACTGGAAAGATTGACAAAATAAGGCTGTTATCACACCCTCTAACAAAAATTCGACATGAGGATTTACTGAACCTCATGTCGAATCTGAATATTTGTAACGATGTGAAGGATTTAAAGTCGCTACATTACCTCCTCCTCTGACCGCGAGCTATCTTGTTCAATCTTCCTTTGAATTCACTTTTTCCATTCATGAATACTTCAAGTATGATTCGTCCTACGGGTAAGTTCGACAGGCTGTAAACGTAATCTCCGTTTTTCACATTTTGGTATTCGTGCTTTTCGTAGAGTTTCCCATCAACTGTAATTTCTACTCTCATATTACTTGTTGTGTTGGACACAAAATTCAGCTCTGTATTTTGCGCCGTCAGCCGCGGATACAGTGAGAAAGCGTACTTCGCTTTGGTTGTATCATTCACAAATTTTGAAGATGCCCGGAAAGCAAGTTTTTCACCATCACCACAATCACTTTCAAAAGCGTGGATCAAAGTACCATTCATATCAAATAGCCTTAAATATCCATCACCATATTGAGGCTCCGCCCAAAATTCAAGCCCATTCCCCGCTGTATCAGTAAGGGCAAGTTCATACAATCCATCTTTTAATCTGATCGTATCATTAATAATAACATTGGAATCTTTTGATGCCGGTTTTACTTTATAAAGTGTATCAGATAACTTTGTCAAATAAATCTCGTTGTCTGCAGGTTTGTTGTTGGTTTTTAATTGCATAACAAATTCACCGGGAAGACTTATTGGTGAATTAAAATTCGTTGTCACTTCATTATCTCCCATCCATGCATCTGTTTTGCCATTGGGTTTGGAGAGCGACGCGGTAAATGTATTCTTGCCTTCCTTCATTTGAATTTCTCCTGGAAGAATCACTTCAGCCGTCTCATTAAACTTCAGGTTTCCTTTCCAATGATACACTTGTTTAGCAAAACCACTGGTTCCATAAGTTACGGTAACCGATTTAAGATCTTCAGAACCCAAATTGCGGATATATAAACGTGGATCATAACTGGCCGGATTTAATCTGAAAAATCGCTGCTCATCATTCGGGACCAGGACCTTGTCAACCGCCACATCATTCTTTTGCAAAGGTTTTGAGTAATGGAAAAGATAAGCTGAAATATCTTCCACCGCTTGCACATTGTCTGTAGCCATGTATGGTTCCATCATAAGGCTGGCTTTATGTTCGCCTGCCTTAACAAATGCATCAATCACATCCGGCTCCTGCAAGTCTCCCGGGCACCAGTATGCTCTATGGTATACCCAGGTTCCACCTTGCGGATACAATGCATTGTTGCCACAGTCTTTCCACATATCGCGGCGATCAACCAATTTGCCATCAAGTCTCAACTCACGCCAGCGTTGGCAAAATTCGCTGCAACCCTTCGGCTTGTCCATGCCATGACCTGTATGCTGAATTCTTATGCGGTTCAATGCATCACCAGCCATGGCCTGGTATGTAACAGGCAACAAACTGTCTTCAATTTTTGCTTTAGCGTCACCATACTTGTAACCTTTGTTCCAAAGAGGTGTAATTCCAAGCGGAGTAACAACCGGTGGCCCTTGTATAATTTCAAAATTTATGGTTAGCGACCAGCCGACATTCGCAGCTTCATAGCCTGAATGCACATAATCAATTTCAACACTGTCACGAAGAAGTGGAGCAAAATCAGTGACATCAACTTTCCATTGCCAACTCCATCCTTTGTCATAGATACTTCCGTAGGGAGTAAGCATTCTGCCCAGCTCATAATTAATGGTTTTCCCGTTTGCACCTCCCTGCTTCCGAAGCATGATATGGTCGAGATAATCCCAGTGCGCAGTTGTCATGCTATCGGGCAACGGGCTTCCCAAAGTAACGCTCATGATTATTTTTCGAACTGAAAAATTAGCTGCAGGAAAAACACCCCATTGAGGATATGGATTGGCGCCGCTTTTGGTGTTACAAATAATGGTAGTGCGATTGTGTGTAGTAACATTTACAACAGCGGGCTTTTGTGCAATGCCTGGCATAACGATACAGGCAAAAATTGCTAAGAATAAATATTTCATGTTAGGCATTCAATTCAATAATAATAGCAAATGTGCAAATTAACATTGTCTCAGCAAAGTCCTGAATTGATAAAATACACCACAATACTATCATCAACACAATCTAAAAAGTCATTACCATTGTCCTATATAATTGTAAAAATGAGCACGCGACTGCACGAGCAAATCAAACCGGCCATTTTCCAGTCCAACTTTGTTTCCATTCAGCATACCTGTCATTTCGAAAGTCCCGGAGATAATCGTACCCATTTTCTTCTTATCTAAAACTAAAGTGCGCACACTGGAAAAATAAATGCTTCCTGATAGGACCTCAATGACCGCACCGCCAATTCTTATTTTAACGGAATCTCCTCTTAAATCAAAAGACCTTTTACCAAATGTGATGAGATCATCATCACTAACGATTACATTTTTCGTTATCAGAACGGCAATTTCCAGTTGTCTGTTTGCCCAATCATTTCCTACAAAATGAATGACAGTGGAATCTTGTGCTGTTCCTATGATAGTCTGATCATCGGGTGAGAGATAGCCCAGCGTTTTGGGGGAAGCCCAGATCTTTGACATATAATATGCCCCGAATGTATTGTAGCCCAGTTCCGAAGCAATGGGTAAACCCGGATTATTAACGTCCTCAATAAAGACAGGTTTTTGGAAATCCTGATCTGGCGTGTCACGGTAGCAGCCTCCAATGAAAACCACTACTGTACACAGTATGATTGTATAAAAAATATATCGGTTCATTTCTAATATTTTATTTTTTGCCTAAAGGGTAATATAAAGTGGTACTTGCCATAGTTCCAATCCGAAGATTATATGGCCCGGCATTTCGTGAAAATGGTATTGGTACGCCAAATTCGATTCGTCCATTAACGTTATGCAGTCGTCCTATTCGAAGTCCCATTGTAGCATATCCGCTAAAAAAAGTGCTGCGATTATTTGCGTAGTGGTTTGGGAAAGCTATGCCTCCATTATAAGTAGAGTTGTCATTCATTGATATTTCCTGGGAGGAGTTTCCAACGGCAAATTGAGTAACCACGCTACCCTTAAGAAAAAAGGCCGCCTTCCCCGTGTGAGCCGGTTCATACCTGATTTCTAATGGAACTGTGAAATAATCCCTGACAGTGTAGATGCGGTCAACAGATGCATACTCAACCTGGCTATTATTTTCATTTACTAGCGCATAAAAATAATAACTGCCAATACCGGAACGATTGAATGTTGTTGTTTGAAATTGTGAATAGTAAAGCCCGGAACTTAAAAATAGCGTCTTCTTCAACATCCGCTCAACACTGGTTCCAACACTCCACTGATAAGCATGTGATTTGAGAACATCGTTGCTACCTGTGCTGACTTCT
>Ga0318567_10000862_pt1 | contig 12205 bp, 3 predicted proteins | sample GRESIP088b5f20_FD_203691 | JGI IMG/M metagenome (GOLD analysis project Ga0318567, IMG submission 203691) | Tropical soil microbial communities from Luquillo Experimental Forest, Puerto Rico - GRE.SIPMG.088b5f20 | ecosystem: Environmental > Terrestrial > Soil > Tropical forest > Bulk soil...
CCAGTATTTCAGCTGATAAGGCGTAATTGCAACAGTATCCTTTGTATACATTCTAAACTTGATGTTAGGATACAGCTTCGCGTCAATTGAAGATATATCCACATCCGCATCAGAAGGCAGGAATGTTTTTAAAAGTGTTTCATTGTTATTATTATCCACTCCGATCAATTGTACAGTTACGCTGTCTTTAGATGGCGTTTCAGTGCTGCTGCCGCGCCAATGGAATTCTTTCCAGGCTTTTGCCGGACCAAAGGTTGGTGAAACCACCGATCCTTCATAGTCGTCAATTGGACCTGTAGCTGACAGCTTCAACGTATCGTCAACGCTGTTGGTAAATACACTTTTTGCAACAAACGAAGAGTCATTATTTCTGTAAATAAATATGAACGCTTTTACCGTGTCAAACTGGTCAATGTCCGAAAATCCTTCTTGCTCTAGTTTATGGTAAAGCGATTTGTCACGTCCCAGCACAGCAGTATCAGCTTGCCATTCGCTGGCATAGGTAACACCTGTAATTCCAAAAATGTCAGGATCTCCAATTACTACGCGGGCAATTACATATGCCTTATCAGGGATCGCATTCAGGAAATTATATGCGTTTATTCTTCCCGTTTGATTAGAGAGCGAAAATTGGAAATTGTTCTTTCTATCAATTGCCTTTATGCTATCTGAATTATACAGGCCCGCTTGTCCTATAGGCGCATTTTCCCATAACTTAAATGTCACCGGATCGAAGACATTAAATACGATGCCAAAACCCCACGCATTTTTAATATCCAAGTTTCTGGAGGAGCTAACAGTAAAATCAGTAGCCACATTCCATGCACGACCCAGCACGCCGCTTTTTACATCCATAGTAACGGAACTGCTTGCGTATTGCCATTTTCTGTTGGTTCCTAATTGCATTGAATCTACAGCAGACTCAAGATGCTGGTAGTAGTGAGACTGGTTAAAACCAGGGGAACTTTTGCTTAAATAAATAAACGAGAACATGTTCCAGTGATAGTCATCGCCTGCTTGCGGAACGATGGAAACGCGCCAGTAATAAACTGTACTATCCGTGTAATTCAAGCCGGGGTTAAACTCCAATACACCTCCTACACTATTCATTTTTACCTGGCGCTTCATGGCAGAGTTGAACAGAGTAGTCGTATCAATTTCCATCACATAATCCCGTGCTGCACTAAATGGATTTGATGTTGACGAATATAGCTTTTGACCCTGCACATTTACAATTGAATAGTGGTAAGGATAAACAGGTCGTATCTCATCTTCATAGATAAAAAACTCTTTCGTGATGCTGTTATTCGACTCAGAAACTTCATCTACATTATTGTCTGCATCAATAGTGATGACAACTTTATTTGTGCCTTTATCTTTAGAGGAAATGATGGGAATAGAAACGGTGACGGAATCACTGTAATAAATCCCAAGCATTTTTTGCCTGTATAGGATAGTTGATGATCCGTCGGGGTGAACGTGTTTCACTTCAAGCACAATAGAATCTTTAACTGCTTTTCCCAGGTTATACATTCTGATGAATGCTTTACAATTTCCTTCGGCAATGGAAATAAATGTTGGCGTTATCAATACCTGCGGATCTTCGATCACATAATCCGGCTTAGGCTGGAAATTAAATTTAATGGCAGGGTCGCCATGTATCAAAACCTGCTCGGCAGTATAACGGGAGAAAGAATCACTTGAGTTATAAGCTTCCTTTAAAGCATCCCTATTGATAATGCCGAGTGTTTTTGTGTAATCCCTGGAACGTATATCATTGTTAAAGTTCGTGAGATATGAGTGTAGTGCTGTGACGACACCATAATGCGTGCTTGCTACAAAAGCAATGGCACCGCGCTGTTTAGCCAAAGTGAACTTTTCAGAAATAGTTTCCTTGCGGCTAAGACGGGTTGCAGAAAATGAAAAATCATTTCCCGCATTACATCCATTCACTGAGAAGATTGGATATTTACCTGCATTATTGTAATCCTCAGGATTGCTCAAGCCAAAATCTAATGTAGTGGAAGCCGAATGTCCGAAGTATGTTAAAAGGCTCATCCCATTTTCAAACAGATTCGAGATAGTTTGTGACACATTTTGCCCGGCATTATTTATCGTTGTTTTGCAGAATACGGTAACCTTTGTTCCGGTCAACGTGTCTTCAAGAATGTTCTTATAGAGCCCAACGAATGAGCATAGTTGCGGTCCTGTTATATTGTCTTCAGCACCGGTGAGCTCAAGCACATTCTTCATCCATAGTTTATCTGAAATTGTATTTTGGGCCGTGCGCTGCGCGGTTTCATATTCTATTAGTTTCTGTAAATAATCTTGCACCTCATTTCCGTTAACAACAGACAAGCGCCCTATGGGAATCGTTACAAAAGGCGAAGAAACACCGCTTGCACTTAACATATTATCGGAAGCTGGACTACCAAAAGTAGGGACCAGAGACAACTGTTTCAAAACAGGATCGCCTGCATTTCCCGAAGCTTCAATGTAGTCAACACCTTTTCCGATTAATAGTACATCCTGCGGAGTTGTTACAAATTTGCTTCTCGCATATGCAATAAAGTTCTTTACAGATGCGGGATGATAATTAATTCCATATGCGAATTGATCTGTCAATTCTTCCGTTTCAACAATCTTTGTTTTAAAATTACCGCCGCTTACAGAGCTTCTATAATTAGCGTAGTCCTGGATTGGATTATTGCTGCTTGACCCGGCATATAATATAGGGTTAGTTATTATCAGAAAGTCTCCCTGGTTTTCACTTTTTGAGTAGTCGACGAATTGCTTTGGAGTGAGCGTGCTCACTGTAGTGAATTTTCCGGAGACCTGGCTTGCCAAAACAAATGTTGATGCTGCGGTAGATGGAGGCAATGAAAACTTTATTTTACCTGCAGTTGCAATGTCTCCAACATATCTTTTTTGATTGATCATGTCCAAAAGAACCGGTGCTACACCACCTGTAGTAAAATTGGTTATTTCAAGATAGTAGCCGCTATTATTGGGGCCAAGGTTAAACTGAAAATTTTCCGATTCGCCTCCAAAATTAAATTGCCTTGGGTATTTAAGCTCATAGAACGAAACAACTAGTCTGTCAGTCGCATCATTCGCAGTGTTATAGAAAGATACTGTTGAAGAAGTCGTATTCAAATTTGCAAGTGGAAACGTTGCTGTTTGTATGGTGTCCGATTCATTGTTCAATTGTGAAGAGCTAACAATATTGTTATTAACCCGAACATCAAGCCGGCGACTGAGGAGTGAATTATTTCCAAATGTTCCATACTTTATTGAACAATCGGGAGCCCCGCTGCCTGTATATAAAAATAAGTCAGTTATGGCGGGCGCGGAATAAGGCGCTTGAGGACCTATATCGTAGGTGCTCCAAAACTCGCCCCTATCATATGATGAAGAATACACAAACTCCACAACATTCTGATAAAGACCCGGATTAATTTTATCATTAAAATATTTACCTACGGTACACATAAAATATGGCTCAACCGGTAATTCCGGGTTACTCACATCATTATTCAAAGTATTGTACCGGGCTTTTGAAGCAACATTTGGACGAACGACTAAGAAGTAAGTAGACGAATCTGAAAAAAGGCTTTTTGCTGTTGTATGTTGATAAGCTGGGTCGAGATACAGTTGCTTATCGGGCACACCATCGTTTATAGTTGCCCAAAATTCGATGTACCCATCAGCAGGAAGTTTTCCTGTGGGGGCTGACGTATATAAAGGAACCTCTTTTCCGTTTCTATACATTGCAAAATCTTCCGCATTTGCACCATCAATGCCCACAGTTGCTAATGTAGAAACCGGAAGGCGATACAACCCGGTTTTAATTACTTTAAACTTATAGTAGGTTTTGGAAAAATCTATCCATTCATTGCCATAGTTCTGAGCCACTGCATTTAAACACAGGCCTATAAGCAATAGCGTTAAAATGTTCCTTTTAGGACAATCTTGCCTTTGTTTCATAGAATAAACCATTATTTTGTCTGCCTTTCCGAGATCATCTTTTAAAGGCGTACGTAATAAGAAATTAACGGGCAGATTTGTATAGGTATAAACTATAACTGTGGGACCGAGTGAGATATTACGTGCTGGGTACAGCAGTTTTCTCAGCTAGTATATTCTTTTACATGCATGTAGATGCAATATTGTTACAAAAGGCTGCATTAGAAATATCGCCAAATAAAAAAGCGTCCCGCAATTGGGACGCTTTCAGTATTATGAGTCTTTATTTTTTTTACCTCATCAAATACATTTTTCCGTAGCCGGCGTTAAAGAATTTATCGGTGTCATCGCCTTTGGCTTTGTATTTATCCATTTTCTTTCCATCCAAAGTTGTTACTACGCGATAGATGTAAACACCATTTGCCAGGCGCTGACCGAACTGATCGGTGCCATCCCACTTGAACTCTGTAATGTTTCTACCGATGTGTAACGGACCGAGTTCATCTTTTGTAATTTCTCTTACCACTTTTCCCGTTACGGTCAAGATCTGGATCTTGAACTGCTGAGGAATTTCGCTACCAGTAATCGTGAAAACAAACGCTGTCGATGTAGTGAACGGGTTCGGATAGTTGAGCAAATTAGAGATCATTGGTTTACTGATGACAGTAAAGCCGATCCGGTAATCCACCTGTCCTGCAGCGTTGCCACTCTTATCTTTTCCTGACAGTATCAGCTCATAATAGTCGCCATCACTGCTGTAAGAATTTTCAAATGATGGTGTAAACTCAATGCTTGCTGTATTGTCGGAGGCGCTTTGAGCCGGTATAAATTTGAGTGTATCGTTGTCATACTTGTAGGAGCGAATCTCATCGGTGGCAGTAGGATCCTGTTTAGGGAATTTCACTCTTACCTTTAGCAACGATGTATCATTCATCAACAAATACTTCGCGTTGTCCTTCAGCTTTATCAGGATGTGCGGTTTCGCAGAAACAATATCCTGGTTCAGGATGTGCACCCCGTCAAAGGTTACGTCCAGCATTGGATTGATATTATCTCCCTTCACATAGAAATTCTTATAGAAGAAGTTATTATACAAATATTGCTCTGGCTGGTCAAAATCCGGATTGAAGTTCAGATACATGATGTTACTTCCGACGAAGTCTTTTGTATCCACATCATATTTTAACGTAACAGTGTCGCCGGCAATCAGCGGCTTCGTTCTTGGAAGGGTGACAACGTGAGCAACGTTGTCTTTATCAGTCACTGTCATTTTCACCAGAATACTATCAAACTTCGTTTGGCTGATGTTTTTGAAAGCCACAGCCAGCGGTAATTTTTCGCCTACGTCTAATGTATCTTTAAAGTTAAAGTACATGTTTGTGGCGATGGCTCCTTCCGGAACTGGATCGTAATTCAATCTCCAGTATTTCAGCTGATATGGAGTAATTGCAACAGTATCCTTTGTATACATTCTAAACTTGATGTTAGGATACAGCTTCGCGTCAATTGAAGATATATCCACATCCGCATCAGAAGGCAGGTATGTTTTTAAAAGTGTTTCATTGTTATTATTATCCACTCCGATCAGTTGTACAGTTACGCTGTCTTTAGATGGCGTTTCAGTACTGCTGCCGCGCCAGTGGAATTCTTTCCAGGCTTTTGCCGGACCAAAGGTTGGTGAAACCACCGATCCTTCATAGTCGTCGATCTGGCCAGTCGCTGACAAATTCACTTTGTCGTAAGCATTTACAGAGAATGCACTCTTTGCAACAAACGAAGGATCATTATTTCTGTAAATAAATATGAACGCTTTTACCGTGTCAAACTGGTCAATATCCGAAAATCCTTCTTGCAGTAATTTATGGTACAGCGAGTTGTTGTGGCCCAATGCGGACGTATCGGCTTGCCATTCTTTGGCATAAGTAACGCCCGTACTGCCCCATGCAGCAGGATCTGCTATTACCACCCTCGCGATTACGTAAGCTTTATCAGGAAGAGAATTAAGGAAATTATATGCATTTATCCTTCCCGTTGCGTTGCTTAGATCATACTGGAAATTATTTTTTCTGTCAGCTCCACAAACTGAGTTCGAATTGTAAAGGCCCGGTAGTCCAGGAGCTGCGTTTTCCCATAACTTAAATGTGATCGGATCGAAGACATTAAACACAATTCCCATACCGCACGCATTCTGAATAAACAGGTTTCTTGAAGAACCGACAATAAAATCGGTCGGGATTTGATAAGCCCCAAACAATACGCCACTGGTTACATCCATAGTAACGGAACTGCTTGCGTATTGCCATTTTCTGTTGGTTCCTAATTGCATTGAATCTGCAGCAGACTCTAGGTGCTGGTAATAGTCAGACTGGTTAAAACCCGGAGAACTTTTACTTAAATAAATAAACGAGAACATGTTCCAGTGATAGTCATCGCCTGCTTGCGGAACGATGGAAACGCGCCAGTAATAAACTGTACTATCCGTGTAATTCAAGCCGGGGTTAAACTCCAATACACCACCTACGCTATTCATTTTTACCTGGCGCTTCATAGCAGAGTTGAACAGAGTAGTCGTATCAATTTCCATCACATAATCTCTTGCCTGACTGAAAGGGTTCGAAGTAGAAGCATACATCTTTTGGCCCTGCGTATTTACAATTGAATAGTTGTAAGGATAAGCAGGTCTCGCTTCATCTTCGTAAACGAAAAATTCTTTTGAGATGCTGTTATTCGTTTCAGAAACTTCATCTACATTATTATCTGCATCAATAGTGATGACAACTTTATTCGTGCCTTTATCTTTAGAGGAAATGATAGGAATAGCCACAGTGACAGAATCACTGTAATAAATGCCACGCATTTTTTGCCTGTATAGAATAGTTGATGATCCATCGGGGTGAAGGTGTTTCACTTCAAGCACAATGGAATCCTTAACTGCTTTTCCCAGATTATACATTCTGATGAATGCTTTACAGTTTCCTTCTGCAAGAGAAATAAATGATGGCGTTATCAATACCTGTGGGTCTTCAATAACATAATCGGGCTTAGGCTGGAAATTAAATTTGATCGCCGGATCGCCGTGGATCAGGATCTGCTCAGCGTGAAAACGTGCATAAAAATCCGTTTGGTTTATGTACAACATCTTTAACGCTTCCCTGTTGATAATGCCAAGCGATTGCGTATAATTTTGAGATCGTACGTCATTATTAAAGTTAACCAGGTAAGGATGCAAATATTGCACGATACCAAAGTGCGTGCTTGCTACAAAAGCAATGGCTCCACGCTGTTTGGCCAAGGTGAATTTTTCGGAGATAGTTTCTTTGGTAGTTAAACGGGTCGGGGTAAAAGAAAAATCATTTCCCGCATTACAACCACTCACTGAGAAGATTGGATATTTACCTGCGTTATTATAATTCTGCGGATCGCTCAAATTAAAATCCAATGCAGTGGAAGCTGAGTGTCCAAAATATGTTAAGAGACTCATCCCATTTTCAAAAAGATTTGTGATCGTTTGTGCTACATCTTGTCCTGAATTATTTACTGTTGTTTTACAAAACACGGTAACTTTTGTTCCGGTTAATGTGTCCTCAATAATATTTTTATAAACACCTACGTATTGACACAACAAGGGACCTGTTAAATCATCATCGGCGCCGGTAAGTTCAAGCACGTTTTTCATCCAAAGTTTATCCGCAATAGTATTTTGCGCCGTGCGTTGTGCCGTTTCGTACTCTGTTAGTTTTTGCAGATAATCTTCTACTTCACTTCCGCTAATAACTGACAAGCGTCCAATGGGTATCGTTACAATGGGTGAAGAAACTCCATTTGCGCTAAGCATATTATCTGATGCAGGACTGCCAAAAGTTGGGACCAGGCACAGTTGATTCAATTGAGGGTTGTTTATGTTTGCAGCAACTTCCGCATAGTTAACTCCTTTACCTATCAATAAAACATCCTGCGGCATTGTTGAAAACTTATTTCTTGCATATGCTATGAAGTTTTTTACAGATGATGGATGATATGCAATGCCGTACGCGAACTGATCTGTCAACTCACCGATTTCAACAATTTTAGTTTTAAAACCACCGCCGTTAACGGAACTTCTGTAGTTAGCGTAATCCTGGATTGGGTTGTTGCCGCTAGATCCAGTGTATAATATGGGGTTTGTTATTATCAGGAAGTCGCCCTGGTTTTCACTTTTTGAGTAGTCGACGAATTGCTTTGGAGTAAGCGTGCCCACAGTAGTAAATTTTCCGGAGGCCTGGCTTGCCAACACAAATGTTGATGTTTGGGAAGACGGCGGTAACAGGAATCTTACTTTACCCGCAGCTCCAATATCCCCCACATATCTTTTTTGATTGGTCATGTCCAAAAGAACGGGCGCCACACCCCCTGTTGTAAAATTCGTTATTTCAAGATAGTAGCCACTGCTGTTGGGAGCAAGATTAAACTGGAAATTATCTGAGGCCCCACCAAAATTGAACTGTCTTGGATAAGTGAGTTCATAAAATGAAACCACTAATCTGTCATTTGCGCTGTCGCACGCATTATAGAAAGAAACTGTCGTCGTATTTGTATTAATGTTTGCAAGAGGAACAGGGAATGTTTGTACAACATCCGATTCATTGTTCAATTGTGCAGAACCGACAACATTGTTATTTACCATCACATCAAGCCGGCGACTATTACGCATATTGTTTCCGAATGCGCCATACTTTATTGAACCGTCCGGAGCGCCGCCGCCCGTGTATAAAAACAGATTATTTATGGGCAAAGCACTTCCGTTGACTTTTGTGCCAATGTTATTACAGCTCCAAAACTCTCCGCGATCATAAGAAGAAGAATATACAAATTCACCTACGTCCTGGTAAAAGCCGGGATTAAGGTTGTACTTAAAATAAGTTGCCGATGTATACATGAAGTATGGCTCAACAGGTAGTGTAGGATTACTTACATCGTTATTCAACGTGTTGTAGCGGGCGTTGGCAGCAACATTTGGACGAACAAACAAGAAATAAGTTGCGGTATCACTAAACAGGCTCAATGCTGTAGTATGCTGATAAGCGGGGTCGAGGTACAATTGCTTATCGGGCACCCCATCGTTTGTGGTTGCCCAAAATTCGATGTAGCCATCAGCACTAAGTTTCCCCGTTGCAGCAGATGTATATAATGGAACTTCCTTTCCATTTCTATACATTGCAAAATCTTCCGCATTTGCACCATCAATGCCCACAGTTGCTAACGTTGAAACCGGAATGCGATACAAACCGGTTTTAATTACTTTAAACTTATAGTAGGTTTTGGAAAAATCTATCCATTCATTGCCATAGTTCTGAGCCATTGTGGCAAAGCAAAGCATTACCAGCAGCAGCGTTAAGCAATTCCTTTTATAACAACCTATCTTTTTTTGCATAATGAAAGCTTATTTTTTTCCGCCTTTTTTCTTAAGATCAAGCTTTAAAGAAAAAACGTGCGTATATAGGGGATTTGATTGGTTGGCGAGATTTGTATAAGCATAATCAATTTGAACATTAGATATTTTAAATCCGGCGCCAATGCTCGGCTGATATATCCAAACTTTTTTTGTGTTTGTCGTATCGGCATCATCTAATGTTTTTTGAAAATTGTTGATACCGGCTCTTACAAAAAATACATTGTTGATAGATGCTTCAAGACCGACTTTTGGATCAATACTTACCGGATTAAAACTAACGATTGTCCCTCTTTTGCCATCAAAGGTTACGTCCAGATTTGCTTCTGCAAGCAAATTAAAAGACTTGGAGATATTGAAATTATAGGCTCCGCCAAGGATCAGTTTAGGTGCAGTAAGCTCGGTTGATTTTACAGGTATTTCGTTGTTGGTCATGTAAAAAACTTCCCTCATCGGCTCATTGATATTATATGACCAGGCATTGAATGTTGTGGTAACGTCTCTTGCAACGGCCCCCAACTTTAAATTACCGGAGTGGTACTGAACACCTGCATCAAAACCAAAACCCCATGCGGTAGCAAAGTCTCCGGCTGTACGGTGAATTATTTTTGCGTTGACGCCGAAGTTGAATTTGCTGTCGTTTTTCAATTGCACTTCCTGCGCAAGCGAAAAAAGGAAAGCATAATCGGCAGAAGAGAAAGTTGTGATATTGTCAAAGTTGAGGGTTCCATCAGGTTGAACTAAAAAAACTGTATTAGGAATATCGTCCACAGCAAACCTTAGCACTGAAAGCCCCAATGTTCTTTTACCATCATTTAAAGGGATCGCCAAATTACCGTAATCGTATTTTCCGATGCCTGCAAAATATTCGGCGTGCATCAGGTTCACTTGCGGCGCGCCTTTTACGCTCACCAGGCCTGCCGGGTTCCAGTAACCGGCGGTACCATCGGCCACACTGGCTATTTGGGCGCTACCCATTGCCATTCCCCTTGCGCCCGTACCAATATTCAAAAATTCGTTAGAATATTTGCGGAACTGTGCAAATACAGCAGTAGTTTGGAAAAGGACAAGGAACAATAAAAGCCGCCTCGTTACATGCTTCATGCATTCTGTTTTTCTAAGATAATAGATTTTTTACAAGTATATAAGATGCCATTTCATCACAAAAGGCTGCACATCCGGCCTTACAAATCAGACATTTTATGCCTGAAAAAAGGCTGACGATGGGCAAAAAAACAAACGTTCCCCGAATGTAATTATTGCACACTATAGTTGTATTCACTGATTAATTTACTTTTGCGGAAATTATTCAAAGATATGAACCTGGTAGAAGAATTACGATGGAGAGGCATGATTCAGGATATTATGCCTGGAACTGAGGAACAGTTACTAAAAGAAATGACAACCGGCTATATCGGCTTTGACCCTACTGCCGATAGCTTACACATAGGAAGTTTGGTACCTATCATATTGCTCATGCATTTGCAAAAGGCTGGGCATAAGCCAGTTGCGTTGGTAGGCGGTGCTACGGGCATGGTTGGCGACCCGAGTGGTAAAAGCGATGAAAGAAATCTTCTCGATAATGAAACGCTGCAAAAAAATGTAAACGGGATTAAGAGCCAGCTGGAAAAATTCCTGGATTTTGACGCGACTAAACCAAATGCCGCTGTCATGGCCAATAACTACGATTGGTTCCAGGGTATTTCTTTCATAGACTTCTTGCGCGACACCGGGAAACACATTACCGTGAACTACATGATGGCTAAGGATAGTGTGAGAAAACGTATCGAAGGGGAAACCGGCATCAGTTATACTGAATTTGCCTACCAGCTAATGCAGGGTTACGATTTTTTCTGGCTGTATAAAAATATGAATGTCAAATTGCAGATGGGCGGCAGCGACCAGTGGGGCAATATGACTACCGGAACAGAGTTAATCCGCCGCAAAGCAGGTGGTGAAGCGTTCGTTTTCACTTGCCCGCTTATTACAAAAGCTGATGGTGGCAAATTTGGCAAATCAGAGAAAGGAAACGTTTGGCTGGATAGCCAGAAAACTTCCTCATACGAGTTCTATCAATTCTGGCTGAAGGCTTCAGATGAGGATGTAACAAAATGGATCAAGATCTTCACTTTCATTCCGAAGGAAGAAATTGATGCATTGATTGCAGAACATGATATAGACAGAAGCCTACGCATCTTACAAAAAAGATTAGCGAAAGAAGTAACCACACTTGTTCATGGAGAAGAAGAATATTTAAAAGCGGTGGAAACAACTGAAAAATTATTCTCTCAGCAAAATGCACCGGCAGAATCGCTTTCACTCGAGGACCTTGAAGGAATGGACGGTGTAGTGAAATTTGATTTCCCGTTAGAAAAATTGAAATCAGGTGTAGACATCGTTAGCTTTCTTGCCGAAACAAACATCTTTCCAAGCAAAGGCGAAGCCCGCAAAATGGTACAAGGTGGCGGTGTGAGCATTAACAGAAACAAAGTAGGCGATCAACAATTTGCGGTGAACGATTCATTGCTGTTACACGATAAATATCTGCTTGTGCAGAAAGGAAGAAGAAATTACTATTTGGTACAGGCCGTTTAAGAAATAACTGAGTAACTGAACGTTGATTGTTTACAAAACATCAGTTATTCAGTTACTCAGTTATTCAGTTATTATTTTCCAATTGACTTATTCGTCATTACAAACACCAGCACTCCTACTGCAGCAATGCTTATTCCACCTAAAGCGAAGAAACCTGTTGAAAATAAAATGAACAACCACGCGGCGATAGAAACGATAACGGGTAAAGGATATAAA
>Ga0318567_10000865_pt1 | contig 12188 bp, 10 predicted proteins | sample GRESIP088b5f20_FD_203691 | JGI IMG/M metagenome (GOLD analysis project Ga0318567, IMG submission 203691) | Tropical soil microbial communities from Luquillo Experimental Forest, Puerto Rico - GRE.SIPMG.088b5f20 | ecosystem: Environmental > Terrestrial > Soil > Tropical forest > Bulk soil...
GTTTCCCAGCTCATTCATCGCATACAGTACCCTTCTGTGAACCGGCTTAAAACCGTCCCTTACGTCAGGCAATGCACGTCCTACGATAACCGACATCGAATAATCGATGTAGGCGGACTTCATTTCTTCTTCAATATTTATGGGCTGAATACGGTTTTGGTCGTTCGTCTGAGATGGTAATTGGTTATCTTCCATACTTTTTTCCAAAAAGTAACGTTATTGCTGTTACTTATTAATTTAATATTAAAAATCTTTTAGAATAGTGGCAAATTTACCTGTTTTCGCAATGAAAACCAGTTTTATAGCGTGACTTTTTGGGGTGTTTTTTCCACTTTTTACAAAGATTAATAACATCAAAACAATATAAAATGACCTAAATCAACCGAACAACCGAAACCAGTAGAGAACCAACATTAAAATCCAATCACTAAATTATCTGGCATAAATCTTGGGTGTATTAACCCACTGTTACACATTGCCTTAATAATTTAAACCTATTCAGATGAGAGCTTTATTTACCTTGATCCTGGTGATTGCCATGGTGACAACCTTGCATGCAATCAGGATCTACGAGAAAACCGAACGTGCCAAAAGCAGCCTCGTCGCGCCGAAATTTTCTTTGGAAAGAGAGGCAGACGTAGCGATCGAAGCGGATTCACTGGACTTTATCAACCACCTGATTTCAAAACAACGACCAGTCGCACAAATTAGTAACTAATTTTTCTTTCTAACGATTATAGCTGTATGTATAAAATCAAAAAGCGACTTCTATTCGGAGTCGCTTTTTGATTTTTGGGTTTTGAGTGATGAGTTCTGGGTTTTGAGTTTTTGGTTTATGTATGGCATTCATCTGGGAAAACTGTCAGGCCGTATTACCTGAAAAAAAGGTCTGACCGCTTTCTAAAAAACTGTCAGACCTTCGAGCTTTTACTCATAACTCATAACTCACTACTCAAAACTCACTACCTATTATTAAACAACGTATAAAACAATCCCACCTGCAGCACACTGTTTTTGAAGTCTGCACTTTCCCATGATGCGTTGCTCGCGTTACTAACTTTTGAAAGACCCACATTGTAACGGGCTCCGATTCCCAAACCAAATCTTGTATGATAACCCAAACCTGCCGCCCATGCGAAATCTGCGCCGTTCGTTACATCTTTTACACTTTGGTTCATGAACTCACCACCACTTACGTTGATAGAAACAACCGGACCTGTCTCTACATAAAAGCCGCCGTGACTTTGCAATTTCAACATAACGGGAATGCTTACGTAATTCAATTTAAAATCTTGCTTGGTACCTGTTTCCTGGTCTTGTATTGTTGCCCCCTGAGTGGAAAATAAAACTTCTGGTTGCAATGAAATAACCTGTCCAAATTTGAGGTTTACAAATGCGCCTCCGTGGTAACCTATCAGTGAGCTTTTCTTTGCAGTTGCAAAATCACCGCCAGTAAAGTTGCTCACGTTTACACCGCCTTTTATACCTAGTTGAAATGTTTGTGCGAAACTCGCGCTGCTAACAAAAAACAATGAGGCAAATAGAATCTTTTTCATAAAGTTACTTTGTGTGTTTAAATAGTTTTAAAACGGTACTAACATTGACTGATTACAAAACAATACGTTTAATACAGCAAACAATTTTTATTTAAACAATATTGCGAATCAGGTCCGACAATAATCGTTCCATTTAAATAACTTAATTTCAGGAAAGTTGTTAGTTGTTAGTTATTAGTTATTAGTTGTTAGACCTGCTATGCAGTCATCTTCTATTGTTGTCTAATATCTAAAGCCCAACAACAAACAACTATCAACTAACAACTCATTTTATCATGAAAGAAATCCTCGTTGCCGGTGCAGGCAAATCTTCTGTTTTTTTGATTGAATATCTTTTACAACATGCTGCAAAAAAAAACTTACACGTCACAGTGGCAGATGCTTTTTTGCAGAATGCTGTTGATAAAATAAACGGCAGCAAACACGGCACCGCAGAAAGGCTTGATGTAAATGATACAAAGAAAAGACAACAACTGGTGCGCAAAAGCGATATCGTTATTTCTATGTTGCCGCCTGCATTACACATTGAGTTGGCAAAGGATTGTTTGCTATTTGAAAAACATTTACTCACTGCTTCCTATACAGATGAAGCTGTAAAAAAAATGAATGAAGAAATAGCAACGAAGAATATTTTGTTTGTCTATGAAATGGGACTCGATCCCGGCATTGATCATATGAGTGCAATGCAAATGATACACACGATACAAAAAGATGGTGGTAAAATCATTTCTTTCAAATCACATTGTGGCGGCCTGGTTGCGCCGGAAAGTGATAACAATCCCTGGCACTATAAAATATCATGGAACCCTGCAAATGTTGTGAGAGCGGGCAAAGCGGGTGCTTCGTTTAAAGAAGACGGACAAATAAAAAACATCACTTATGACCATCTTTTTTCTCCGGAAAATAAAGTGATAGTAAATGATAATGTCTATTCTTTCTACGCCAACCGTGATTCACTTGCATACATCGATCTATATCATTTGCACGACACAAAAACTTTTGTAAGAACAACATTACGTCATCCCGATTTTATCAAGGGCTGGGCAAGCATTGTTGATTTGCATTTAACGGACGAAACAAAAAAACTTCAAACCGACGGACTCTCTCCTGCCATTTTTTTTAGAAAACACGTGGATGAAAATGGTCTGCAAAAAGCATTGCCAAATGATCCGACAATACTCGAGCAATTTGCGTTTATTGATTTTTACGATGATGGGGAAAATATCAACAAGGGCTTGCAAACACCCTGCGAAGTACTGCAATACTTATTGGAGAAAAATCTCGTGCTCACTCCTGCGGATAAAGATATGATTGTAATGCTGCACGAAATTGAATTTGAAAAAGATGGCAACACTCATTCGCACAAAAGCAGTCTTGTTGTAATTGGTGATGACAATATTCACACAGCGATGGCCAAAACTGTTGGTCTGCCTCTTGCGATAGCGGCAATAAAAATATTAGACGGAACAATCAAACTCCGTGGCTTGCATATTCCGATCGTTCCGGAAATTTATAATGTGGTGATGAAAGAGCTGGAGAAGCTGGGAGTGAAATTTGAAAGCCAGAAACGCAGATTTTCATGATTGTCATGATTTGTCAAGACTTTCGGTTTGAATTGGTGTCACACATAAGATGTTGATTGGACTGATTTAAACGGATTGTTTCAGATCAATGCAATAAACTCAAAATTAAAAAGCGATACACTTAAAGGGATTTTAATTTGACGCTTCACTCAAAATTTCAAATCTCAAATATCAAATCATAAGAAATCATGACAATCATGAAAATCTGCGTTCCGTTTTCTCAATTTATTTCCGCGTCCCGCACAGAAAGAATCTTATACTCAATGTCTCTGTAAACAATCTTGTATTTACCGGGCTGCAGGTATAAATAGTAGTAGCCGTTTTCCGCAGTGTTGTATGTTTGATCGGCAGGAATTAAAACGCCGATGTCTCTGTTTACCCCTTCGCTATAATAATACGCCTGAACGAGGTACAGATTTTTTTCTGTTGGCTTTACGGGATATTCTTTTTTCAACCCATTCATCGAATACCAATCCGGCCGGCCATTTTTATATTGTGTTTGCGGGTGCACCACAACAATGTCGTAACCGGTCGTTGCCAGCAGGTCAACCGGCTGATTATTTTTTATAGCGACAGACGGTTTAGAAATAGGATATCTTCCAATATACTGCTCATAAAAAACACGTCCGTATTCAAAGTCACTCAATTCCGTCATATCCGTTTGGTTGATCGTGAGAGGATCAATATCAGAAAGGCGTTTAAATGCCAGCGCCATTGGAATGTATTTGTCAATCTGCTCTTCCAAAATGTGCCCGTGACTTGCCTGCACCACTATTTTCGCAGCGCTGTCTTCCTGCAGCACTTTATAAATGTTAGCGGCTTGCACCAATTCGCGTTGGAATGATGAATGTGAGTACACAGAATCCTGGTAAGGCACTAGTTTGAAACCAATCTTCATGGCGATGCGCAACATCTCTGCATTTACGGGTTCGTGAATGTATTTACCACTGCTGATGTCAATGACTTCCGGTTTTACACTTGCAATATTGTTCAGCGCTTCAACAGCAAAATATCTGAAACCCTGGTTGTATAAGTCCTGTAATAATGAAATGGTAAACACTCTGTGCTGCGGCTTGCATTGTGATTCATTGATCATCACAACTTTTGCATTAGCAGTTCTGGCGAGAATATATTTTTTAGCATCCACATGCTGGACGTTTCGCAATGTATCGACAAACGAAATAATAGATGATGCCACTTTTTTACTTAGCGTATCATAGCCCTTTGCAGAATAATACAGCGCTGATTGATAATCGGCAACTGATGTCAGGTAATCGCTGAAATCGTCGTAGAAAAATTTGTCCCGGAAAACCCGTTTGATTTTCTGTTCATTTTGCAAAGCTGCGTATAGGGGAAACAGATAGTTGATCCGGTTATTCACCCTGTCGCTTAATCGTAAAACAGATGAATCTGCGAGGCTTTTCTTTGATTTACTGATATACGTTTTTATCTGCGTTAAATAAGGTGAGGGCTGCGCAAATACGGCCATTGAAACGAATAAGAAACTTGCCAGCAAAAAACTTTTAAAACGCATGTGAGAAAATTAGTGTGCAATATTAACAGAATGAAAGGTGAAATCGTGATTGTGAATTGTTAATCTTTCGATTCGAAGACTAAGGTTTACCACTTAGACCGGTCGAATGGCTTCAGTCGGGCGGGTTCAGTGCCTGAGTGTTGAATCAGCGTCATTCTCATACCAGGCTCTCATGTCACTAAAGGCCTGCGATTCCGTAACATCATTATCCAGCAGCTGCCTGAAAGAAAGGCCTTTGATGTCCATTTCGTATTTCACCATCAGCCAGAATTTTAGATAAGCAGTCCCCAAAAAAGTGGGTCCTTCATCGACAACGGTATGTGCATACTGAAAACCTTCATTCTCGTAATTGATCAGCCTGCCAATATTTTCACGAAGGATCCCCTTTTCGTTTGATACAGAGGATTTGTAGCAAACGTATTCCGCATACCCTTCCCACTTCCAGATAGGAATATTTTTCAGTGGCCGCGACCGAAACAATCCCAATGCATTGTATTGATAACAATGAATCATTTCGTGCGCCACGGTCCGCGCCATCTGGCGGTTGTAGCCGTTCAGCATGATCCACTGAAAAGAATCATCGGGCTTGCCGTTCAGTATAATATTATTGTGATAGCCCCATGCATAAGCATCTCCATAAATGCCCCTTAGTATTTTAGGAAACTTGCTGCCATCATTCAGAAACACATCCAGTTTAAAAGTGGAGTCATAAAGTTCGCTCTTCTGCACAAGCGAAATGGCTTTGTCAAATACCTTGTTGTATCCAGTATCATAAGGCATTTCCGAGTAAACGCTGATGCCACGATAGTTGTGCTTGTTCGCATACATCATTTGAGGATTCAACATGAACAGCACGAAAATCACCATCAGCAGCAGAAAAATAAGCGTGAAGCGAATAATTATTCTTGCAATTCTCCTCATGGTGATTGATGGTGTGGATATTCATTACAAATAGGTGGCCAGAAAGTTGGGCGGATGACTGAATAACTGAGTAACTGAATAACTGATCTTAAACGTCGGAGTTTCCCTAAAAATTCAACAACTCAATAATTCAACCATCAGTTACTCAGTTATTCAGTTATTTCCTCAACATCCTCTGCAACTCGCGCACACCCAGTGTTGCGGGCTTTTCAATGGCAGTGATGTTGTCAATGGATGATACGTAAGGAATGCGTTTGTCAACGATATATTTTGCGATGTGAGCAGGTGAATAATTTACCAGTCCGGCTGCCGGGTAAACAACCAGGGAGGTCCCCACTACAGCAAAAATATCCGCACGTCTCACCACACTTATCGCACTTTCGATCATTGGAACAGCCTCGCCGAACCACACGATGTGAGGGCGCCATTGGCCGCCATCCGAAGCTTTATCTCCCAATTTGATATCTTCTTTGATTGGGGCGATGAGGTGTTCATTTTTTTCACTGCGCATTTTAAAAATCTCACCATGCAGGTGCATTACGTTAGTTGAGCCTGCGCGTTCGTGAAGGTCGTCGATATTTTGTGTGATGATTTGCACATCAAAATCATTCTCCAATTCTGCGAGGGCAACATGTGCGTCATTTGGCTGCGCATCCAGCACATTTTTTCTTCTGAAATTATAAAACTCCAGCACCAGCGCAGGGTTCTTCATCCAGGCATGCGGAGTTGCCACTTCTTCGATATCATATCCCTCCCAAAGTCCGTCACTGTCACGAAAGGTTTTCAATCCGCTTTCCGCGCTAATGCCGGCGCCTGTAAGGACGACGAGCTTTTGTTTCATAGTTGTCTGTTGTTAGTTACTAGTTGTTAGCGGTTGCCGATGGTTGAAGTTGGTGTAGAAACGCGACAGTTTTTTGCAAGAATGCTAGACATTAAGTCTAACAACTAACAACCATCAACTAACAACTCGCCTTACTTCTCTCCCGCCAATTCCATCACCACTTTCCATTCTTCATCTGTAACAGGCTGAACGGACAAGCGGCCGAGGCGCACGAGTGCCATATCTTTTAAGCGTTTATCTGCTTTCACCTGTGCAAGTGTAACAGGATTTTTTAGTTTTCTTACCGGTTTCAAATCTACCACTACCCATGCATCTTCGTCGGTTGTTGGATCCTGGTAAGCTTCTTTGGCAACTTTAGCAATTCCAACGATTTCCACGCCTTCATTGCTATGATAAAAAAACACCTGATCGTTTTTCTTCATTGCCTTCATAAAATTGCGTGCTGCGTAGTTGCGAACGCCATCCCAAAAAGTTTGCTTGTCTTCCACAAACTTGTCCCAGCTGTATTTAAAAGGTTCTGATTTTACTAACCAGTAAGCCATGTGAAGTTTTGAATTTTAAGTTATGAGTATCGAGTTGTTAACTCTATAAAAGTAAGACGTTTCGGTAATTGAAAATTGAAAATGCTTTCTGTGCGGCTGTCGGGATTTAGCTCTATCAGTTTAAAAATTGCAACATACGGCGAAACCCTCATTTTCAACTTTCAATTTTCAACTTTCAATTTCTCTAATTGTTTTTCCCCTCAAGCATAGGCACAAACGAAAAGTTATCGAAAACTTCTTCTTGCATACCGCCATCTGCAAGCTTGGTAAGACGTTTCATTTTTTGAACGGAACCTTCTCCCAATGGAATCACCATTCTGCCGCCTACTTTCATTTGGTCCACTAACTTTTGCGGAACAAACGGAGCAGCCGCTGTAATAATTACTTTATCAAACGGAGCATAGGTTGGTAAACCCTCAAAGCCATCACCAAAAAAGCATTTCACATTAGGATACTTTTTTAAAAGCGGAAATTGTTTGTTGAGATCAAAAAGCATCTTCTGACGCTCAATCGTAAAAACCTGCGCTTTCATTTCTCCCAGGATGCAGGCCTGGTAAGCACTTCCGGTGCCTATCTCCAATACTTTGTCAAACGGATTGATGTCCAGTAACTGGCTCTGGTAAGCTACAGTGTAAGGTTGTGAAATGGTTTGCTGTTGAGCAATTGGGAAAGCTCTGTCTTCATAAGCTACTTTATCGAAAGCAGAATCCAGGAAAAAATGTCGCGGCACAGTATTGATCGCCGTTAAAACTCTTTCATCTGTAATTCCCTTTGATTGCAGTAATTCTACTAATTTTTTGCGTAGTCCTTTGTGTCTGTATGTATCTTCAAATGTCCTCATAAGTCGCCTGCAAGATACTTAAACCCTTTAAGAAGATAATTTTATTTGCCAAATAGCATCCTTATTTTTTATTCACATAGAGTTGGATATCAATATGATAAAACCGTTGCAATTTATTTTCTGCAAAGCTTCTAAGAGTAACCACTTAAAAAAAATGTTCCAAAAATTTGCATAAAACAAAAACGCAGTATATTTTCGTGTTGTGTTACGGAATATACGTAACAGTTTTTAATCCGGTCCACTACCTATTTAATTACCTCCCCGAAATTTAATATCTACAGCGTTTACAGGCCCGATCTAATCCATCGGTTGTACAATCATTCATTCCGATCTCCTATCGACATTTCCATATTTTAATTCCATTCCTCGAATGCCCATCACTCGATGCGTAACAAGTTTTCGCATGCCTGAAGTGACCCAGTAATCTGTCATTACCTTATTAAAATATAGAAACCATGATCAAATTGTACCCAACCCGCGTGCGTACCGCACTCCTGACTTTAACAGTCGCTTCTTTCTCTATTTTTTCAGCAACAGCACAATGCCCTGCAGGTTCCGTTTCAGCAGCAAACGGCGGAAGTTATACCAGTGGACAAGTAGTATGTGTATCATCCAACTTCAACAACGGATCGATCACTATGGCCAGTGGCTCACAACTTGTTGTAACTACAGGTAACGCCTTCAAAGGAACGATCAATGCTGCCCCAGGCGTAGACATCTATGTTCAGGCTGGTGCAACTTTCACTCCAAAAGACCTTTTTGGCTTCGCTGGTAAATTCAACAACGCTGGCACAGCAACACTTTCCAACAGTATGGGTGATGGCACTCAGATCATCAATAGTAATTCATTGACAGTAGCCAACGGGGTTAATTTCACCGGCAATCTTAATATTACAAACTCTGCGTGTGGTACCATAACTTTCAGTGGAGGTTTAAATTTTTCCACTAGCGTAGCAGCCCTTTCAAACAGTGGCTATATACTAATTGGCGGTACATTCACAATGCAAACCGGTGACCAACTGGCTAACAGAGGTAAAATGTATGTTAACGGATCTTACGCGTTGAACGGGAAAATTACAAACGATGGTTACCTTGTTTTGCAGGGTAGCACAGGTGCCAATGGCTTGTCTGGTACTGACTCCCTGGTAAACAAAAATGTAGTCGTAATCGGTGGTAGCGCTACGGTTGACAAAGCGATCCGCAACGATGGTTTGTTCTGGATTGGCGGTGCCGCAAGCTTCACAGCCAACAACAATTTTATCCAAACCAACAGTGTTTCATATTTGAGAGTTGATGGTGCTCTTCAATATGCTGATATGATTACCGGTACTGGCGTAGCACGTGTTGCCGGCGGAAAAAACGGATCTGGTGCGGGCTTGTTTAGTTTGGCAACAGCGTCAACTGTTGTAGACACTACGAACTTTACTCCAAACGGAGCTGACATGGCTAAACCTTGTGGTATCGACAATAGCCCATTGCCTTTACCTATCGTTCTGCAAAACTTTACTGCAAAAGCAGTTGGTAACGCGGCACAATTAAACTGGTCAACTGTTTCTGAATTGAATGGTAAAGCAATGGTTGTTCAACACAGCACTGATGGTGTTAACTTTGAAGATATCGCAACAATTGCTTCTACAGGAAATAACTCTTTGGTTCAGAACTATTCTTATACTGACAATAATGTTGCAAGTGGTGTTAACTACTACCGTTTGAAACTCGTTTCTTCTGATGCTCCGACTTCTTATAGCGCTGTTGTAGCTGTAAAATTCGGTACAGTGGCTGACCAACAAGCAATCAGCGTGTTCCCTAATCCGTTCACTGACCACTTCACAGTTAAGTTTACAGATGTAAAAGGCGGCGGTAATGTTGTTGCTAAATTATACAATGCACAAGGTGCGGTTGTTTTGACTCAATCATTCAACAGTGCATCTTCAGTAACAATCAACACCCCTGCAAGCTTAGCGACAGGTGTATATGTTTTGGAAATTAGCGCGAACGGCGAAAAATATTATCACAGATTAATGAAGCTTTAATCAAGCATTCCGACACATTTCCTAAGCCCTGGTTTACGCCAGGGCTTTTTTGTCTTTGAGAGATTAACCGCAAAGGGCGAAGGTTGCGCAAATGAAGCAAAGGATTTTTAATACTGGAATTGCACTTATTAATCATTATTTTTTTTATGGGCCAGGCATTTGAACTACTATGAAACAGGTGTTGCGTCGCACTCTTGTACTGAAGTAATTCTATTTAGCAATAGGAATCGCAAAGTGCGCAAAGGTTACGCAAAGTAAGCAAAGGATTATTGAAATTTGTATTTTCATTTTTATGGCGACATGTTGTAAATACGATATTGCATCTACATAGTCTCTTCTTCGTTCCCTTTGCGTTTCCTTCGTTCCCTTTGCGGTAAAAAAAAAGACGCCGCAAGGCGTCTCTCAAAATATAATAAGCGATTTTTATTTCTTCCTGAAGAAAATCCTCACCGGAACACCTTTGAAGTTGAATGTTTCTCTCAACTTGTTTTCGAGATAATTCTTGTACGGCGTTTTGATATCGTCCGGATAGTTGGTGAAAAATGCGAATGATGGAACTGCAGTTGGTAACTGCGTTACATACTTGATCGAAACTGCATGACCACGCACAACCGGCGCATGATAAGCTTTCATCGCATTCTGCATTGCTTCATTCAACTGGGAAGTTGAAATTTTGCGCTGCTTGTTTTCAAATACTTCCAATCCGGTTTCTATCGCTTTGAAAATTCTTGTTTTATCTTTTACCGAAATGAAAATAATAGGCACGTCCGTAAACGGCGCAATTTTCAGTTTCAGTTGTTTCTCGTAATCACGCGCAGTATTGGTTTCTTTTTCCATCAGATCCCATTTGTTTACCAATACAACAATGCCCTTTCCTTTTTTTGTAGCAAGACTAAAGATGTTCAAATCCTGAGCAGTAATGCCTTGTTTAGCATCGAGCAAAAGCAAACAAACATCAGCCTCATCCATTGCCTTGATGGCGCGGATAACGGAATAAAATTCCAAATCCTCTTCCACCTTGTTTTTACGACGGATACCCGCGGTATCGATCAACACAAATTCTTTTTCAAAAAGGTTATAATGCGTGTGAATAGTGTCGCGCGTTGTGCCTGCGATGTCACTTACGATGGTTCTTTCCTCTCCCACCAAAGCATTTAGCAATGAAGATTTACCAACGTTCGGCTGGCCGATGATCGCAAACTTTGGTAGCGGTTTTTCGTCGGCCATCGCTTCCAAGTGAACATCAGTAATAAGCGCACTCACCGCATCCAGCAATTCACCGGAACCACTTCCGCTCATTGCTGAAATGAAGAAAGTATTTTCGATGCCCAGTCCATAAAACTCAGAAGCTTCTAAAAATCTTTCGTGGTTGTCCACTTTATTTACTGCAAGGAAAACAGGTTTTGGAGAACGGCGCAAAAGATCGGCCATCGCATCATCCAGGTCAGTAATACCGGTAACGGTGTCTGTCATAAAGATGATGGCGTTTGCTTCTTCCAAAGCGATCAACACCTGCTTTTTAATTTCTTTTTCAAAAACGTCTTCACTCTGGGGAACGAATCCTCCCGTGTCAATTACGTTGAATGATTTTCCGGCCCATTCTGCCACTCCATACTGACGATCGCGGGTTACGCCGCTAACGTCATCAACAATAGCTTTACGCTGCTCCAACAAACGGTTGAAGAACGTACTTTTTCCCACATTGGGCCTTCCTACTATTGCTACTGTAAATCCTGCCATGATTGTGATTTTGGGTTGTTGGCTGTTTGTTGTTAGTTGTTAGGCTCTAAATCCGATTATTCCTAACAAATACAACCAACTACCTACAACTCTATTTAAATTATAATACAATTTCAAATTACTGTTGGATGCTTCACTTTCAAACCTAACAACCAACAACTATCAACTAACAACTATTTGTATCCGTACTCCTTCAGGAACGTTTCATTATCTCTCCATTTCGGACGCACTTTTACAAACAGTTCGAGGAACACTTTGTTGCCGACAAACTTTTCAATTTCACCTCTTGCCTGTGTACCCAGCTTTTTTATCATACTTCCTTTCTCACCGAGCAGAATTCCTTTTTGGGTATCACGTTGCACAATAATATCTGCTGTAATTTTTATTAAGGTTTGTTTTTCTTTGAACTCCTGTACCAAAACAGTGGTGTGGTAAGGAATTTCATCCTGGTACAGTTGGTAGATCTGCTCGCGGATCAATTCTCCCACAAAAAAACGTGTTGACAGATCGCTCAATTCGTCGCCTTCAAAGAAAGGTTCGCCTTCCGGCAAAAATGAAAGAATTTCTTTCAGCAATTCATCTATGCCAATTTTCTTA
>Ga0318567_10000866_pt1 | contig 12180 bp, 11 predicted proteins | sample GRESIP088b5f20_FD_203691 | JGI IMG/M metagenome (GOLD analysis project Ga0318567, IMG submission 203691) | Tropical soil microbial communities from Luquillo Experimental Forest, Puerto Rico - GRE.SIPMG.088b5f20 | ecosystem: Environmental > Terrestrial > Soil > Tropical forest > Bulk soil...
AGGTAGCGGCTCGAAAGTTACGCTACGACTGGTTCAAAGAGATTTTGGAAAGCGAAGAATGGCGACAATCCGCAGGAGCGAAAAATTATTTGGTTACGGCTCATCACCGCGATGATAACGTTGAAACCCTTTTGATGAATTTTTTCAAAGGCACAGGCATCGCGGGTTTGCACGGTATTTTGCCAAAGAAAGAACATATTGTAAGACCGTTGCTTTTTGCCGGTAAAGAAGAACTAAGATTATTTGCAATAGCTGAAAACCTTGACTGGGTAGAGGATAGCTCAAATAGTTCTGATAAATATTCGCGTAATTATTTCCGGCACCAGGTTATTCCGCTGGTGGAAAATATTTATTCAGAAGCTGCGCAAAATTTAGCTGATAATATTGAACGCTTTCGCGATATAGAGATTTTATACGGCAGTGCGCTGGCTAAGCAAAAGAAAAGTTTACTCGTGCAAAATGGAAAAGAGTGGCAAATTCCTGCGCTAAAACTCGCGCAAACGCCTGCGGGCAAAACCATTCTTTTTGAAATTTTGCAACCGTTTAATTTCTCTGCTGCCCAAACGCCGGAGGTTTGGAACTTGCTGCAAAGTGAAAGTGGCAAATACATTGATTCTTCTACACATCGCGTTTTAAAGAACAGAAATTGGCTGGTGATTTCGCCACTATCGACTAAGCAGGCGCAAATCATTGTAATAGAAGCTAACGACGAATTGATAACATTTGCCGAAGGGAAATTAATCTTCAAAAGATCCACCAATAAAGACATCAATGCTTCTTCGGATATCGCCAAACTCGATGCTTCGCAAATTACTTTTCCTCTTTTGCTACGCAAATGGAAGCAAGGCGATTATTTCTATCCGTTAGGCATGCAGAAAAAGAAAAAGATCAGCCGTTTTCTTATTGATCAAAAAGTATCCCTTACGAATAAAGAGAAAGTTTGGGTGCTCGAAATGAACAAGAAAATTGTGTGGGTGGTTGGAATGAGGATTGATGACAGGTTTAAGATGGGGGAGAAGACGCGGGATATATTGGAAGTGAGTTTTCTCATTGGATGATAGCAGACGGTAGCAGTCTTTTAAAATTTTATCAACTTAAAAAAATGAGCTAATTTACTTATACTGAGGTTATTTAAAGACAACTAAAAATGCAATTACTATGTATGCAACATATCATTTGAAATCCGCAGACGAAATTAATACAGACATTCTGGATGCAATTAAAATAGCTTTCAGGTCAAAGCCGATAACTATTATTGTAGAGGAAGATGATAGTGTCGTTGGGCTCACTGGCGAAATGGAAAAAATTCTGGATCAACGCTTGCAGGAGGATGAACAAACTTATATTACGGCAAGCGCCTCAATAGAGCAACTTAAGAAGAAATATGGCTTATAAAATAATTGTGTCTCCGCGTGCTCTGAAAGAAATTGAAAATGCCATTGAGTATTACTCTTTATCTAGCGTTGAGGCGCCTAAAAGGTTCGTAATATCTTTAGACGAGGCTTATAATTTTATTTCTGAGGCACCTTTTCGTCGAGTAGTTTACAAAAGTGTAAGAGCATTAAAACTAAAAAGGTTTCCATATTTGCTGTATTTTGTTGTTGATGAGATACAGAAAAAGGTGAAGGTTCTTGCATGTTTTCATTCTAAAAGAAATCCCGACAAGAGACCTTTATATTAAAATTCAAAAGGAGCAATTGTGATTCACAATTGCTCCTTTTCTGTATGCTAGATTACTGCTTAATACTGTCTCTAGAACTTAATACCAAAAGTCAACACAGCATTACCATTGCTTCCCATTACATTAGCAAAAGTATTGGCACCAGAGGTGATGCGGTAAGGAAAATTCACATCTTTTGTAAGCGTTTGAACGTATGACATGTCAACAAATATTCCTTTGTTTCTATAGCCCACGCCACCGCCGATGTTCATCATATTTGCCTTCAAATTGCTCTTGTCTTTATACGGGTTGCCGTAGTACGCAAAACCTAAACGGACCATATACTTTTCAAGTTTTACCTCGCCACCCAGTTTAAAATTGAAAGCACCTCGATAGTAGCCCTTCACTGTACTGTTGATTCCATCAAAATATGCCTGATCGTCGGCATAGCCTTCGTTTGCTGAAGAGAATCTTGACCATCTGTGATTCAGGTATTCAATATCTGCAGTAATAAATCCTTTTTGATTTTTTACATTTTCCTCGCCGCCTCCAAACATGTAAGTTCCGCTCAACATAAAGCGTGTAGGTGTCTGGAGATCATATTTATAATCGTTAGGAAGATTGTTTATGTAGTTCAGGTTGTCAGTGGTTTCCGTGAACTTTCCGTACGCTTTACCAATATCGCTGGTAATGCTTGAGTGATAAGTATCGGTAAGCGCAAAAATGCTTGGGGTATGAATTGCCAAGCCCATTCTGAACGCGTCCGAAAACTTATAAATCGCACCGATTTTAAAGTTGAAACCAACGCCGGTTGATTTGTAATCTTCCGTGTAGGTCATGCTGTTAAATACGCTGTCGTTTGGTCCTACTGTATTGGATTCTTTGTACACACGATTGCTGCGGAAATTTACAATGGGTACGCCAATGCTTCCGCCAATTGAAAATTTATCCTGATTTGACGAAGCAAATCCAATAGCAATCTCTGTTACTCCGCCTTTGTTGGTAATGGTGTTTTCCTGGAGGAGTGGGTGTTTATCCAGGTAAATAACATCTTCCGGGCGCGAATAAACTTCATCATTGCTAGGGTCCACACTTACCAGGTTGGTAGAAAGACTCATTCTCGTATTATAAGAAAGAGAAGGGTCCTTGATTCCCTGGTTTATGATCTGGTCAATGGTTCCAGAATTTTTGTTTTGCTGATAATAGCCGTAAAATTCATTTGCGGGTTCTGTGGTGAATGAGCTGAAGTCATTTTGCCCCATATAATGAATAGTTGAGTTGAAATTTGCCGTGCGGTTTACACCAATACTAAAGGCCGAATTGTTCCATTTTTTGTTTGAATTTGGCATTCCCCAAACGATGCCGCTTGTTCCAATAACAAAGCGGGTCAGGTTATCGCCTTTGGTACCGTCAGTTCCTCTGTAATCGCTTTTGCCTCCGTAAAATGAGACGCCGGGGCTAAAAGTAATTTCGCTTGTTTTATACAAGCCAAGACCGGCAGGGTTGTAGAACAGGGAAGTAATATCGCCGCCTAAGGAAACGCTGGCGCCACCGATAGCCTGGTTGCGGGCAGTTCCGGAAGGAGTGGCCCAGGAATGGCGCAAAGCATCTTCGGGTACTTGTGAATAACCATAAACGTAAGTAATTAAAAAGCCAATCGCTGCGAGAGTTTTTTTCATGTCCAGATTAATTCTTAGAAATTAGGAATTAGAAAATTAGGAATTAGGGAAGTTGCTGATGTCTTAGGGTTGAATTTAGACATCTTTAAGAAATCAATAAAAAAGGAAACACGTTTCTAAGCATGTTTCCTTCCAAGTATCGTGTCTTTGTTGGTATTACATTAATGACCTCTGCTTGGTCTGCTGTAACCACCGCCACCTCCGCCACCGCCGGAAGTTCCACCGCCTCTGTAGCTGCCACCAGATGATGATGGAGTGTAGGACGGAGTATATGACGGAGTGGAAGTTCTTTGTGGTCTGTTATTGTCGTAGGAACTGTTGTTATAAGTACTGTTAGTGCTTCTGTTGCTGTTGTTATAGCTGCCAGGATTATAATAGCTGCTTCCGCGACTTGAGCTTGGTCTTACAGCGTTCGCATTATTGTAACCGTTGTTTAAATAAGAACTGGTTGATCTTGGGTTCAAATACTTGTTGGTATTGCTATAGCTGCTGCCCAGATAGCTGCTTGAGTTAAATGCCGGGCGAGTATATGTTGTTGTTGTTACCGTGCCCGGATATTTAGCATAACCATAGTAACCACCTACCGGATAATAGCTGCAGTAAGGGCTGTAATATGGCATTGCATATGGATTGTAAAAACTGTTCCAATAGTAATAGCTGTTCCATGGGTTATAAATGCTGGCACCCATGCCGAAGCCATAGCCATAACCATAGGCCATACTGTTCCAGTAATAATCGCTATATGCAGAATAATACATCGGATTGCCAATGCTTAAACGCAGGAAGCGATCATTGTAATAGTCGCTATTATTGTAGCTGTTGTAACTACTGTTGTTGCCACCGTAATAATCGCGATAACTATCATTGTTGCCATTATTACCGGCGTGTGCGGTAGTGTACGCTGCACCTTGTTGAGCTGGAGGGGCCGGAGAATAGTAGGTGTCGTCAGGAGTTTGTCCTTGCTTGTACACAGAACAACTGCTTAGAACCACCAATCCCAAAACAACGCTCAAAAATTTGTTATTCATTGCTGAGGGTTTATATTATTAAATATATTTTTGCGCTTTCGCAAGTATAAAGTTACAACAAATAGTTCACGGATAACTGCAAAAGTTTCGGATGAAAACTAACTTTTATATGAGCGGGAGCAATCGTGAATGGTGAAACGAAAATCGTGAATTGGGGTTCGCCAGTTGGAAACCATTCCGGGCTTTCAGGGACAGTTTATTCACGATTGACAATTCAGGTTTCACGCTTAAAAAACTACAAGACTTCAAAAAATGAGCAAAGAAATTACAAGCAGGCAGCAGGATTATTCGCAATGGTACAATGATCTGGTTCTAAAAGGAGAGTTGGCTGACTATTCAGCCGTAAGGGGATGTATGGTAATAAAACCATATGGATTTGCCCTTTGGGAAAACATGAGGGATGTATTGGATAGAAAATTTAAAGATACCGGTCACGTGAATGCGTATTTTCCCTTGCTTGTGCCGAAAAGCCTTTTTGAAGCGGAGGAGAAAAATGCTGAGGGTTTCGCGAAAGAATGCGCCGTGGTTACGCACTACCGTTTGAAAACCGATCCTGAGAAAAAAGGAAACCTGATCGTGGATCCGGAGGCGAGACTGGAAGAAGAATTGATCATCAGACCAACCAGTGAAGCAATCATCTGGAACACCTATAAAGGCTGGATACAATCTTACCGCGATTTGCCTTTGCTGATCAACCAGTGGGCAAACGTAATGCGCTGGGAAATGCGTACGCGCCTGTTCTTGCGTACTGCGGAATTTTTGTGGCAAGAAGGTCACACGGCCCACGCAACTTCGGAAGAAGCTGTAGCAGAAACTGTTCAAATGCTCGATGTGTATGCAGATTTCGTGGAAAATTACATGGCACTGCCGGTAATTAAAGGAGTAAAAACAGAGAGTGAGCGTTTTGCCGGTGCGGTGGATACTTACTGTATCGAAGCGCTTATGCAGGACGGAAAAGCTTTGCAGGCAGGAACATCGCACTTCCTTGGACAAAATTTCGCGAAAGCATTCGATGTAAAATACTCTGATAAAAATAATAAGCTGGATTACGTTTGGGCAACCAGCTGGGGTGTAAGCACAAGATTAATTGGTGCGTTGGTAATGGCACACAGTGATGATGACGGATTGATATTGCCTCCAAAAATTGCTCCATTGCAAGTTGTGATTGTTCCTATTTACAAAGGGGACGAGCAAAGAGGTCAGATCAAAGAGGTAATGAATCCGGTAATAAAAACGCTGAAAGAATTTGGCATTTCCGTGAAGTACGATGACGCTGATAACTCCAGACCAGGATGGAAATTTGCAGAATACGAGAAAAAAGGTGTTCCTGTTCGTATTGCAATTGGCGCCAGAGATATTGAAAATAATGTAGTGGAAGTTGCAAGACGCGATACCAAGGAAAAAATGAGTGTAGGCATGGACGGTATTGCTAACTATATCAAAACACTGCTGGACGAAATTCAGCTGAACATGTTTGAAAAAGCAAGGAACTATCGCGACGAACATATCACCAAAGTGGATAAATGGGATGAGTTTGTAAATACCTTGGAAACAAAGACTGGCTTTGTTTCAGCGCACTGGGACGGTACCGCGGAAACGGAAGCTGCGATCAAAGAAAAAACAAAAGCTACCATCCGCTGCATTCCTCTGAACAACGAACAGGAAAGCGGCAAATGCATCCTGACCGGCAAGCCAAGCACACAGAGGGTGTTGTTTGCGCAAGCGTATTAGTAATTTGAGAATGTGGTAATTTGAAAATTTGAAAATTGGGGTGGCCGTAGGGGCGAATTGCATTCGCACTCATGCTTCCGCCGCACAGAAGGAATTTTCAAATTACCAAATTTTCAAATTTTCAAATTTATCACGAAAACTGTAGTATGAAGCTGCATTTGTGGTCCATAGGAAAAGCACACGAGGCCTTTGTAAAAATGGGTGTAGAAGATTTTACGAAGCGCATCAATAATTATTTTCCTTCCGACTGGACGATCATTCCACCTCTAAAAAATGCCGCTACACTTTCTGAAAATGATTTAAAGAAAAAAGAAGGTGAAGTGATCTTGAATATGCTGCAAAAAGACGATTACCTCGTACTGCTCGATGAAAGAGGTAAATCATTCACTTCCGAAAAGCTTGCAGAATTTATACAGCAACGGGCAAACGAAAGCACGAAAAATGTAATCTTTTTAATTGGCGGCGCATTTGGCGTAGACGAAGCCGTTTCTAAACGTGCCAATCATAAATGGTCGCTTTCGCAACTTGTATTTCCCCATCAACTGGTAAGATTGATTTTGGCCGAGCAGATATATAGAGCCTGTACGATTTTGCGGAATGAAAAATACCATCACGTGTAGAGACTAAGTAAAAGGCAAAATTAAAAAGTAAAAAAGCGCCCGTACTCCGCGTTGGGTTTGCATTTGAAGTTTTACTTTTTACTTCTTACTTTTTTAAATAGTTTTAGTGAAAATGTGTCCTGTTGCATCTTAGTTACACATCCATTTTTACTTTTGATTTTATACTTTTTACTTTTTTATAACCCATGTTAACTTTTAGCATAACAACCATCATTATTGTAGTAACCTGCATTGTATCGTTCATAGCATTTGGCAACGAGCGATTAAAAAATGACCTGCTCTTCTGGCCCGCCGAAGTGGAAGACAGGCGACAATTCTATCGCTTTCTCACATACGGATTTGTTCACGGAGATATAATGCACCTGGGTTTTAACATGATTTCACTGTACTCGTTTGGCATGTTCGTGGAGAAGTACCTTTTTACACAAAGTCATTTGTTTGGACATTCTGGGCCCACCATGTATTTGCTGTTATATTTTCTTGGGCTTATTGTGGCGGCAATACCGGACTACTTTTACTACAAAAATTATTCAAGCTATCGTGCATTAGGTGCATCGGGGGCGGTGTGTGCAGTGATATTTTCCGGTATTATGTTATATCCCAAACTGCCAATAGGAATAATTTTCCTTCCTATTGAAATACCCGGCTATATATTCGGAGTTATTTTTATCGCAATTTCAATCTGGCTCGGCAAAAGAGGCGGAGATAACATCGGCCACCGCGCCCACATAAGCGGGGCGATCTTTGGGATACTGTTTACTATTATTGCCGCCAAAGCATTTTCAGGATTTGACGTTGTGAAATCTTTTCTGGATCAGGTATTGCATAGATATTAGGGAGCTGTTAGTTGTTGGTTGATAGTTGTTAGAGAGGCATTTTCAGTTTGCGACCGCTAACAACTACAACTTTACTGCGTCAACAGATCTCTGAACCAGTATCCCGAATCTTTTATCGTACGCAACTGTGTTTTGAAATCTACATGTATCAAGCCAAATCTTGCGTTGTAACCTTCCGCCCATTCAAAATTATCCATTAAGGTCCAGGCCATGTAGCCTTTTATATTGATGCCTTCTTTTTTTGCTTTAAGTACTGCTTGCAAATGACTTTGGAAATAGTTGATGCGCTGTTGATCTGCAATTGATCCATCTTCAACAACGTCGTTGAATGCAGCTCCATTTTCAGAAATAATGATTTCTTTGATGGCGCCATATTTCCAAAACTGTTTAATGATGTTATAAAAACCATTTGCATTTATTTCCCAACCCATCGCCGTGTGCGGGACCTTGCGTGTTACAGCTTTTACTTCAGAAGCATTTACAATTGGAATGAATGGATTGTGTTTCACCACCACCGGAAAATAATTTTGCAGTCCGATGAAATCCATGTCAAACCTGAGTTTGTCGGTATATTTCCACGCAGTGTTATGCAGTTCGAGTTTTTCCAACAGAGCAAAATCATCTTTCGGATAACCTTTGCCAAGCAATGGTTCAACGAATAATCTGTTGAGCAGAATGTCTGTTTTTAAAGCGGCAGCCTTGTCTTCTTTTGAATCACTAAAAGGAATCACCTGTGAGCATGAAAACGTAGTGCCGATATATGCTTTGGAAACTTCGCTACGCAAAATGCGCCCGCCATCTGCCTGCGCCATTGCGGCGTGGTGAACTGCTTTCAGAAAATTATTAACGCCGGTTTTACCCGGCGCATGTTTGCCGATCATATAACCCAGCATGGTGAAGCCAAATGGTTCATTCAGCACGATCCATTTTTTAACTTTATCGCCATATTCTGTCGCACAAAAGGTTGCATAGCGGGTAAACCATTTGTTCATATGGTGGCTTGTCCATCCGCCCTCTTTCTCCAATGCAGCAGGAAGGTCCCAGTGGTACAGCGTTACAAACGGATCCATGCCGAGCTTAAGACATTCATCAATTACTTTGTGATAAAATGCAACACCCTCTTTATTTGGTTTGCCTGTGCCTTCAGGAAAAATTCTCGACCATGAAATGGAAAAACGGAATGCCCTAAAGCCAAGCGCTTTTGCCAGCAATAGGTCGTCTTTATATCGATGATAAAAATCGCAGGCTACATAAGGCTTTGCAGCGCCTTTGATCTTTCCCTGCCTGCGGGCAAAATTATCCCAGATAGAAGGGCCGCGGCCATCTTCATTATAAGCACCTTCGTTTTGAGGCGCAGCCATCGCCACACCCCAAATGAAATTTTCACCAAAATCTTTTAAGCGGAAAGGAAGTTTGTTTGTAGTCACGTCTTCACTAAGGTTTTGATTTTACATTATCATAAAATCATAAAGGACAAAATACGAAAGATGTGTGAACATATTGTTATGTTTTTGGGATTATGGAACGCAGATTTTCATGATTGTCATGATTGGTGATGATAATTTTTTTGTGTTTTGTTAGTCGTCGGGTGCTTTGTAGAGACGCATTGAATGCGTCTTTGTTATAATCGCGGGCTGGTGTTTTCTTGCGGCACCATGTGCATAAATCAAGCATGTGATACCTTTGAGAGAGACGCATTTTAATGCGTCTCTGCGTAGTTTTTTTCGAACATTAATTTCCCACGTTTATTGTAGATGCTTAATCTAACCAGACTTCCATTTGCATCGTACCATTTCCATTCTCTTGTTTTAACACCGTTGTCATAATTCCCAGTAGTTTTTATCCTTCTTCCATTTTCTTCCACTGTTAGCAGCCATACACCATTACGCATGCCGTTGTTGTAGTAACCGGAATCCTGCACAGTTCCATCTTCAAAATAATTCATGTACAAGCCATGTTGAAGACATGAAAAGAATGGAGGTGTGTAAGACGAAGTACTGATATTTTGTTGCACCAAAGCCGGAAGAAAAATTCTTTGTGAAGGGCTGCCTGGTATATTGAATGAACAGTATGAAGTAAGCTGATTGTAAGCCGCAGTCATATCCTGTTTTGCAAGCGTTGTTAGCGGATAGATGATTTGTTTACCATCTTTTCTTGCAAATTCATTTATAATCATGCTGTAACGAAAAGCGTTGTAGGTCCTTACGTAGCGGAGGTTTCCGTTGGCATACCAAACTTTCCAAGCCCCGTCCGGAATATTATTTTTAAAACTTCCGGAATCGCAGATAATGCCAGATTCATACCAGCTGTTCCATGTTCCATTCAACTTTTGATTTTTAAAATGACCGCGAAACTGTGTATTTGGCAGACTTTCAGAGTTTGCAATTTCACTCGTGATATGAAGGTGATTATCTGCAATTTCATCTTGAAATACAGCTGAGCTTTTAACTTGTCTGATCATTTCTGAGTGAGGCTGGGTGGAAGTATCAGACTTTGCAATCGTTGAATCGCTGGCAACACACCGCGTAATGCAAAACAGCATTACAAAGGTGTAAGTAATGTGTTTCATATATGGCCTGCTTTTGTTATCGCTGGATATTGGACAGGTAACTTTCTATGTTGCTGATGTTTGTGGGTGCAAACCATTGAATGGCTGCGTCTCTTGTAAACCAGGTAATCTGTCTTTTTGCGTAGTGTCTTGTGTTCTGCTTAATGAGTTCTACTGCTCTCTCTAATGTTGTTTTCCCTTCCATATAGTCAAACAACTCAGAGTAGCCAACGGTTTGCAAAGCGTTCAAATTTCTTTGGGGAAATAATTCTTCAGCTTCTTTAAGTAGGCCTTCATTCATCATTTCATCCACACGTGTATTGATTTGGTTGTAGAGGATTTCACGTGGCAATTGCAAACCAACCTTCACAATATTAAAGGGCCTCTCTTTTTTTATGTTAGATTGAAAACTTCTTATTGATCTCCCGGTAGATAGCATTACTTCAAGTGCACGCATAAGACGTTGAGGATTATGCTGCTCGCCGGTTGCAAAGTATTCGGGATCTTTTTCTTTTACTTCGTTTTGCAACCATTCAATTCCTTTTTGCTCAAATGATTGTATGATGCTTTCTCTTACCTCAGGAGAAATTTTGGGAATCTCGTCCATGCCTTCGCAAAAAGCTTTTACATAAAGGCCGGTGCCGCCGACCATTATTGTAGTGTTTTTTGCAATAAATATATCAGCTGCTTTCGCGAGGGCATATTCTTCAAAAACGGCGGCATTTACTTCTTCATATATAGAGTGGGAATTGATAAAATAATGCTTTACCTCTTCTAATTGTTGCGATGTCGGTTTTGCAACGCCGATGTTCGTCTCTCTGAAACACTGGCGCGAGTCCGCAGAAATAATTGACGTGTCAAACTTTTTTGCCAGACTAATAGCTAAAGAAGTTTTTCCGACGGCGGTGGGCCCTACAATTACTATAACAGTGTGAGGTAGAATAGAAATTAGGAATTAGAAATTAGGAATTAGGAATTAGCAATTAGGAACCTCGAGGGTTCCTAATGCTTTATTGTGCTATGTCGCTGATATGTGAAATAAGACTAGAAGTCATCATTTTCTTCGGTGCTTTCTTCTTCTTCTTCGTTAGACTCGTTATCATCGTCATCTTCGCCCTCTTCACCAAAACCTTCGGCGCCTTTCGTGAGATCGTATTTTTCTTCGATCTCAGTGAGTTTGTCGCTGCCGATTCCTTTGGTACCATATTGTGATGGTCCTATGCCTTCTGTTCTGATGACAACAGGGTAGGTGAGTTTCGCATTTTCTTCTTTGGAAACATTGATCAGCTCAACAAGGAACGTCCAGTTTTTCGCAAAATCGTATACGTAAATAAATTTTTGATTAGGGTCAAAAATCTCAGTACCAATAATGGTAGCATCCATTAACAAAGGCTCAGCCTTGTAAGGTTTATTATATTTTTCCAGAGAAATTTCTCTTCCTCTTTGCCAATGGTCATTGCTGCGATAAAAAGTAGCCTGGTGTTTGCTATCAAATTCATAGGCTTTTAATATCACCTGGTGAAGCTCCAAAAAAGTTTGTTTGTGCTTCACCACAACGTCTCTGTAAATACTGTCATCTTCTTCGAAATAGATCCTGAATTTTAAAACAGCCATGATTTCTAAAAATTAATTCAATATCAATAAATCGTTCGTTTCCGTGCCCAAAATAAAACAAAATAGTGAAAAGCTAAATGCATTATGCCAAATGCTTAACGCATAGATGCTCAACGCAAGATACCGAGCCTTTAGGAAGTGTGTCTTTGCGTTAGGCGTTCTGCATTAAGCACTAAGTGTTATCCCTATTTCGCCGGCTTTTTTTATCATAAAAGAATGTGCCGCATCATAAGTGTTTTCAATTTCTCCATCCAAAATAGCATCTTTTATTGCATCTTTTATAATGCCCACTTCGCGGCCGGGGCGTAAATTGAAAGTTTCCATAATCATTTCACCCGTGATAGGTGGTTGCCAGTTGCGGATCCTGTCGTTTTCTTCTACTTGTTGTAATCGATTGCGTACCAATTCGAAATTATCAAGATAGCGTTTTACTTTTTGCTTATTCTTTGACGTAATATCGGCCT
>Ga0318567_10000867_pt1 | contig 12171 bp, 9 predicted proteins | sample GRESIP088b5f20_FD_203691 | JGI IMG/M metagenome (GOLD analysis project Ga0318567, IMG submission 203691) | Tropical soil microbial communities from Luquillo Experimental Forest, Puerto Rico - GRE.SIPMG.088b5f20 | ecosystem: Environmental > Terrestrial > Soil > Tropical forest > Bulk soil...
CCCCGCCGCTCGCCGCAGCGCCGGATACCTCCAGCCCGCTGCTGCCCGTGTCTCCGCCGCTCGCTCCCGTCCCGCCCCTTGCCTCCACTCCACCGCTCGCCTCCGCGTCAGGCCTTGCCCCTGCCCCGCTCCCCGACTCGGCCGCGCTCCTTGCCCGCGGAGCGGAGCAGGCCCGGGCGGCCGCCCGCGGGCCGGCCAGCGGACCGATCCCCGGCCTGGCCGACGGGCCGATCCCCGGCGCGGCCGACGGCGCGGGAACGTCCGGTGAGCAGCACAGTCGCCCCGGGCTCCAGCAGGGCGGCGCTGGCCGCACCCGGCGGCTGCTGTGGGGTATGGCCGCGGCCGGCTGCCTGCTCGCCCTGGTGGCCGGGGTGGCCGCAATCGTCCGGCAGCAGACGGCGTCGCCGGCTGGGACGCCGCGCGTGCCGCCGGCCACCCTGGCTGGAAGCTGGTCGGGGCCGGTGCACCAGACCAGCCCGGCGCTGTCGGTGACCGTGCTGATATCCGTGCCGCCCGGGCTGGCGTCCGGCACCATCGCCTACCCAGCGCTGCACTGCTCGGGCAGCCTGGCCATCATCGCGGCTGCGCCCGGCCAGCTGACCCTGCACCAGGCGATCCGCGCTGGCCGGCAGACCTGCCGGGACGGGGACTTCACCCTGGCCGCCGGCCCGGCCGGGACGGCCACTTTCAGCTTCCAGCGGACTGGCGATGGCCGCACCAGCGGCATCCTGACCAGGCCTGGCAAGCGGGCTAGCTGACCGGCGGCGGGGCCCGGCGGGGCGCTGGGCCATCCCGCTGTGGGTCCAGGGCCAGCAGCGCGTCATGCAGCTGGCCGAACAAGCCAGGCTCAGCAGCCACGGCCATCCGCGGGCTGACCGGGCGGCCGGCCAGCCCGGCCAGCAGCGCGCCCGCCTCCCGGGCGATCAGCCCGCCCGCGGCGTAATCCCAGTAGTTCACGCCTCGCTCGTAGTAGGCGTCCACCCGGCCGGCCGCGACCGAGCACAGATCCACCGCGCACGAGCCGCCCCGCCGGATGTCGCGGACCTGGGGCAGGAGCGCGCCCACTACCTCACCCTGCACCGCCCGCCGTTCCGCCGCGTAGCCGAACCCGGTCGCCACCAGGGCCTGTGCCAGGGCGACCCCGGTGTTGCAGCGCAGCGCCACCGGCGCCGCGCGGCCCGCCCGCAGCCGGGCGCCGCCCGCCGCGACCGCCGTGAACACCTCCTGCCTGGCTGGCACCGTCACCACGCCGGCCACCACCGTCCCGGCGACCTCGGCGGCGATGCTGACCGCCCAGTCCGCCAGCCCGTACAGGTAGTTGACGGTCCCGTCGAGCGGGTCGATGATCCACCGGACCCGGCCGTGCCCGGATTCCCCGCCCTCCTCGCCGAGGAACGCATCCCCCGGCCGTTGCGCCCGCAGCCGGCTCGTGATCAGGGCTTCGGCGGCCCGGTCCATCTCGGTGACCACGTCGGTCGGGCTGGACTTGGTGCTGGCCACGTGCGGGCGGCCAGCCGCGCCTGGCGGGCGGCGGGCGGCTAGCATCTCCCCCGCCTCCGCCGCCACCGCACTGGCCAGGGCCAGCAGTGCCGCCGGGTCAGGGTCTGTCATGCACGTGCTCCGGCCGGGCCGCGCGGGCAGGCACGCAGCAGCCGCGCGGGCAGGCATCGGGGCCCGGCCCGAGGCCGCCTAGTGCACGGCGCGGCGCTGGCTGCCCGGTGTCACCTTGCTGTGCCTGCCCGGCAGCTGGATCTCCAGCGGTCACCTGACCGGTGACCGGCGGCCCGGTCCGCTCCCGGACCAGCTCGGTGATCATGGACACAAACTGCGGGTGCGTGCCCGGGGTCGCGGCCCGGGCCAGAGGCAGGCCCAGCCGGGCGGCGGCGGCGGCCGCCTCCACGTCGAGGTCGTAGACGACCTCCAGGTGGTCAGAGATGAAACCGACCGGCACCAGGACCGCGCCGGGCGCACCGGCCCCGGCCAGCTCGGCGAGGTGGTCACAGACGTCCGGGCCGAGCCACGGCACCGACGGTGGTCCGCTCCTGCTCTGGTAGACCAGCCGCCAGGGCCGGTCACCGCCGCCCGCCCCGGCGACCGCCGCTGCGACCAGCCGGGCCGCCTCGGTCAGCTGGGCCGGGTACAGGCCGCCGCCCGGGCCGCTCGCCGCGGCCATCACCTCCGGCAGGCTGTGTGCCGTGAACACCAGGTGGGCGCCTGCCTGGGCGGCCGGCGGCAGCGCCCCAAGCGCCGCCAGGGTGGCCTCGGTGAACGGCTCGATGAAGCCCGGGTGGTTGAAGAAGTGGCGGATCTTGTCGATCCGCGGCGCACCCGGCCCGGCCTGGGCCCGGGCCGCCTCGAGGTCGTCGAGGTACTGGCGGCAGCTGGAGTACGATCCGTAGCCGGACGTCACCAGGGCCAGCGCGTGCCGCACGCCGTCGGCGGCCATGTCCGCCACCGTGTCGGCCAGGTACGGATGCCAGTTCCGGTTGCCCCAGTACACGGGCAGATCCAGGCCATTGGCGGCGAAGTCCTTCCCGATCGCCGCCAGCAGATCCCGGCACTGCTGGTTCAGCGGGCTGACCCCGCGGAACCGGTCGTAGTGGTGCGCCACCTCGGCCAGCCGCTCGCGCGGGACGCCGCGGCCACGGGTGACGTTCTCCAGGAACGGCATGACGTCCGCTGGCCCCTCCGGCCCGCCGAAGGACACCAGCACGAACGCGTCGTAGCCCGCCATGGCTCCATCCAACCAGCCCGCCTGGCGGGTCAGCCGTACTGCTGTGCGTACTCGCGGGCGAGCGCCAGCACTTCGGACACGTACCAGGCCGCGTGGTTGTAGGCGAAGATCGCCTGCGCCAGGCCCGCGGGCGTGCCCGCCCCGGCCGCGCACAGGTACCGCGCCGCCGATGGGACCGCGTCGTAGGGATCCATCACGTTGGGGGGGCCGGTCTCGCCGAACGCGGTGATCCCCCAGGACTGCCAGGTCGAGGGCAGGAACTGCATCGGGCCGAGCGCGCCCGCCCGGGACGGGCCGTTGTTGGTGCCGTCGGCACTCTCGATCTGGCCGATCGCGGCCAGCACCGTCCACGATAGGCCGGGGCAGTACCGTGCCGCCGACGCCCGGAACAGCTGCAGGTACGTGGCTGGCCGCCCGGCGGGGGCGCTGTCCACGGGAAGCTGCGGTGCCCGCAGGCTGATCAGCCTGCCCCGGCCCCGCAGCACCGTGCGGACCCCGCTGGCCAGCCCGGTCAGGGCCACCCCCGGGGCGCTGAGCAACGCAACCACCCGGCGGTTGAGCCCGAGCTGGGCGGTCACCGCGTTGCTCACCACCAGCTCAGCCCCGGCGACCCCGAAGCTGGCCCGGCCGCGGTAGGTGAGGGTGACCTGGGCGGCGCCCGGCAGCCGGTACCTGGTCCCGGCCCGCAGCCCCAGCAGCTCCTGGGCAGCCGGGGAAGCGACGAAGCCGCCCGCCGCCAGTCCCGCCCACAGCCGCTGGTCGGAAGCGGTGGCCAGCGGCGTCCAGGAGCGGAACTGCTGGACATCCACGCCGAGCACGTTGACCCGGTGGCCGCGGAAGGCGATGGCGGCGCCGTCCATGGCCAGCACCTCCCGGACCCCGGGCAGCCGGGCCAGCGCGGCCAGCTTCGCGTTACTGATCCCCCGCGGCTCGATCACCGCCACGTCGGGCAGGACGATCCCGGTGAAGCCGGTGCTGGCTGGGCCGCGGGTGCTGGCCGGGGCACGGGTGGTGGCCGGGCCACGGGTGCCGGCGGCCGGGGACGGGCCCCGCTCCGCCTGCTGGGTCACGGCCGGGCTGGCCGGGAACAGCTGGCCAGCCAGCGGAACGCCCGCGAGCATTGCTGTCAAAGCCCCAGAGGCCGCGGTGCCACGCCACGCGCGGAGCCTGACGGCGGCCGGGCGCGGCGCACTGCGCCGCGGGAGACAACTCATCGCGGTTAACCCTAACCGGGACGCGGTCGCCGATGAAGGGCCGGCTCTGCTGCGGTCCGGGCAACTGCTGCGGGGGTGTACACGCCCGGCGGCGATAAAGCGGGCGGGCCTGGCCCGGGCGGGCTAGTCTCCGAGCATGAGTCGGGAAGCACACCCCGGCGCAGCAGCCGGGGAGGCGGACGACCAGGCCGCCTTGACGCAGCCGTCACCGGCCGCCCGGGCCCGTGCCGATGGAGCCAGGACCAGGCGGCCATCGCTGGGCGGCGGCCGGCCGGCCCAGGACCGGGAGCTGCGCGCACAGGGCCGCCAGACGGTGCGCAGGCTGCTCGAGGCGGGCCTGGCCGAGTTCGACGAGCGCGGCTACCAGGCGGTCCGGGTGGACGACGTGGTGCGCCGTGCGCAGACCTCGCACGGCACCTTCTACCTGTACTTCGCGAACAAGGATGACCTGTTCAAGGCGCTGCTGCGGGACGCGCTGCACGACATGGGCGTGCTCACAGACGCCTTCCCGGTGGTTGCCCGCGACGACACTGGCCGGGCGGAGCTGCGGGAGTGGGTGGACCGGTTCTGCCAGACCTACAGCGCACACGCCGCTGTCATCCGCATCCTGAGCCAGGCCGACCTCGTCAGCGAGGAGGTCTGGGGAGACGGCCTGCAGCTGCTGTTCCGGCTGGCTGAGGCCATGACCCAGGGCATGACCGCAGCACCGGTGGACGGGGATCCCGATGGCGGCTGGGCGGCCGCGCCGGCCGGGCGCGCGGAACTGACCGCAGTGGCCTGCCTGATGATGCTGGAGCGGGTCAATTACCTGCTCAGCGTCGAAGTGCGGCTGCCCAGGGACGAGATGGTGGACCGGATCACCGCCATCATGTTCGCCGCTTTCAGCTCCCCCTGACCCGGCCCGACGGTCTCCCGCCGGCCAGCTCATCCCGCAGCACCGCAACCGTGGCCAGGGCGTCCCGGGCCGCGGGCACGTCGTGCACCCGGAACAGCCGGGCGCCCTCCCAGGCGCAGACCGCCAGCGCGGCGATGGTCCCCTCCGCCCGCTCGGCCACTGGCAGGCCAAGGCTCTCCCCGATGAAGTCCTTGTTCGAGAGGGCCACCAGCACCGGCCAGCCGGTGGCCACCAGGTCCGCGGTGTGCCGGGTCAGCTCCAGCGAATGCCAGGTGTTCTTGCCGAAATCATGAGCAGGGTCGATCACGATCCCATCTGAGCGCACACCCGCCGCGACCGCCCGCTCCGCCGCTGCCGTGACGTAGCCACGCACCTCTGCGACCACGTCGGTGTACGCGGGCCGGTGCGGCCTGGTCCGCGGTGTCAGCCCGCCCGCGTGCGAGCAGACCAGCCCGAGGCCGTGGGCCGCCGCCACCCGGGCCAGGTCCGGGTCGGCGCCGCCCCAGGCATCGTTGAGCAGGTCCGCCCCGGCCCGGGCGACCGCCTCGCCCACTCCCGCCCGCCAGGTGTCCACGCTGATCACCACCGATGGGTGCTGTGCCCGGATGGCAGCCACCAGCCCGGCCACCCGCCGGATCTCCTCGGCCGTGGTCACATCCGCGCCCGGGCCCGCCTTCACCCCGCCGATGTCCAGGACGCTGGCGCCATCGGCGACCGCCTGGTCCGCGGCCGCCATCGCGGCCCCGAACCCGTACGCCGAGCCGTGGTCGAAGAACGAGTCCGGCGTCCGGTTGATCACCGCCATGATGCCGAACGAGCCGGGCGGCCATTCCCGGCCGCGCAGGCGCAGCGTCCTGCCCGGATCGGGGCTGCCAGGTGTCACCGACAGCAGGATAGGGGCCGCCGGTGCGGCACAATCGGACAGGTGCGGTTCATTTCCAGTCAGGCCGTGCCGCACGACCTGACCTACAGCGACGTCTTTCTTGTCCCATGCCGGTCGGCGGTGGGCTCCCGGCTCGATGTTGACCTGCACACCAGCGACGGCAGCGGGGCCACCATCCCGGTCGTGGTGGCCAACATGACAGCCGTATCCGGCCGCCGGATGGCCGAGACCGTCGCCCGCCGGGGCGGGATGGCGGTGCTGCCCCAGGACATCCCGATCGACGTGGTGGCCGAGGTGGTCGGCTGGGTGAAGGACCGGGACCTGGTGCACGACACCCCGATCACGCTCGGCCCGGGCGACACCACCGGGCAGGCACTTAGCCTGCTGCCCAAGCGGGCGCACGGGGCGGTGGTGGTGGTCGAGCATGGCCGGCCGGTCGGGGTGGTGACCGAGGCGGACTGCCAGGGGGTGGACCGCTTCACCCAGCTGCGCCAGGTGATGTCCACCGATCTGCTCACCCTGGTGGCCGGGACCGACCCCCGGCAGGCGTTTGGCTTGCTGCAGGACGGGCGGCACCGGCTGGCCCCGGTGGTGGACGCGGCGGGTGCGCTGGTCGGCATCCTGACCCGGACCGGAGCCCTGCGGGCGACGCTCTACCAGCCAGCGACCGACCAGGCCGGGCGGCTGCGGGTCGGCGCCGCGGTCGGCATCAACGGGGATGTCGCACTGAAGGCCAAGCAGCTGATCGCGGCCGGGATCGACCTGCTGGTGGTGGACACCGCGCACGGCCATCAGGACAAGATGATCAGTGCGCTGCGCGCGGTCCGTGAAACGGGGCCGTCGGTGCCGGTGGCCGCGGGCAACGTGGTCACCGCGGAGGGTGTCCGTGATCTGGTGGCGGCCGGTGCCGACATCGTCAAGGTGGGGGTTGGCCCGGGCGCGATGTGCACCACCCGGATGATGACCGGTGTCGGCCGGCCGCAGTTCAGCGCGGTGCTGGAGTGCGCGGCCGAGGCAGGCCGGCTGGGCGCGCATGTCTGGGCGGATGGCGGCGTCCGGCACCCCCGGGACGTCGCGCTGGCGCTGGCCGCCGGGGCCGCCAACGTCATGATCGGGTCCTGGTTCGCGGGCACCTACGAGTCGCCCGGTGACACGTTCCGCGACGCCGACGGCCGGCTGTACAAGGAGAGTTTCGGGATGGCCTCGGCCCGGGCGGTGCGGCTGCGGTCGGTGGCCGACTCGCCGTTCGAGCGCGCCCGCAAGGAGCTGTTCGAAGAGGGCATCTCCACCGCGCGGATGTATCTGGATCCGGTGCGGCCCGGGGTGGAGGACCTGATCGACCAGATCACCGCCGGGTTGCGCAGCGCCTGCACCTATGCTGGCGCGAGCACCCTCGGCGAACTGCACGAGCGGGCGGCGGTCGGGATCCAGAGCGCGGCCGGCTACAGCGAGGGCATGCCGCTGCCGACCAGCTGGTGACCCTGCGCTCAGTAGGCGGCCAGCCCCAGATCGGCGTAGCTGCGGCCGCCCAGGATGGTGGAGACGTGGTCGGCGGCCCGGCGGACGATGCCACCGAGCTCACGGATCCGGGAAGCGGGAAGCTCATCCTTGCCGCCGGTTACGCTCAGCGCCCCCGCGCACGAGTCGCCGCGGCCGAAGAAGGCGGCGCCGACGCAGACCACCCCGTCCGAGTCCTCTTCGTCATCCACCGCGAAACCGAGCCGCCGCGCCGCGGCGAGGTTGTCCAGCAGCGCGTCGACGTCGGTGATGGTGTGCCTGGTCCGGGCGGGCAACCCATGCTTGGCGCAGAGCTGCCGGACGTTCGCCACGCCCATCGCGGACAGCATCGCCTTGCCCGCGGCTGACTGGCACGGCGGCTCTCGCTCGCCCAGCTGGGTGTAGAAGCGCACCTTCCCCGGGCTGAACACCCGGTCGACGAACACCAGGTAATCGTGGTCGCTGACCGCGACCTGGGATGTCAGCTGGGTGGTCCGCAGCAGGTCCTCGATGGCCGGGCGGGCCAGGCCGAACAGCGGGAACTGGCGGAACAGGGCGTCACCCAGCCGGCCCAGCGCCGGGCCGAGCGTATAGCCGGGGTGGTTGTCGGTCAGGTACCCGAAGCCCGCCAGCGTCCGGGCCAGTGACAGCGTGCTGCTCTTGGAAATCCCGAGTCCCCGGGCAAGCTCGCTGAGGGTGACCCCGGTCACCGGGCCGTCCGCGACCATCTCGACCACCCGCAGGGCCCTCGCCACGCTCTGCACGGTGTACCGGCCCGCGATCTGCCGATCTGCCTCCGTCACGCCCCTGACCTCTTCCGAAGATTACCCGTTTGCCGCCGAACGGCGATACCGTCCCGCCGTCCGGCATTTACCTGCGCATACCGGCCTTGACCTGGCCGAACAAGGGGCATCAGGCGTTAGCCGATTGTATATCAGAGATACGGCCGGGAAGGGGCGGAAGTTTTGCCCGGGGAAAGCCGGGGGTATAGCCGTCCGCCGCTTGCCTTGCTTACCCATCCTTGCCCTGATAACCGGCTTTACCGGTGTACCGGTCCGGCTCGCTTATCCCGCTGCCTCGTTGACCGCGCCAGCGGCCGGGCCTGCCCGGCCATTGCTCCCGGCCAGCACCGCCTGCTGCACCCAGCCCCCGATCCGGTCGACCAGGCTGTTGCTGGCACCGGACTCGGCGTGGCCGAAGCCGGGCACCACCCACAGTTCCTTGGGCTCGTTGGCCGCCTCGTAAAGCTGGCGGGCGTGCTCGACCGGGAAGTACTCGTCCTGGTCGCCGTGCACCACCAGGAGCGGGATCGGGGACACCTGGGCGGCCGCCTCCGCTGGCGACACCGGCACCGGATTCCAGGGCACCGGGCTCACCCTGGTCTTCAGCCAGGTCCGGGTGACCAGCCGGCCAGCCCGCCGCTCCACCGCCCAGTGGACCCGCCGCATCGGCGCGGTGCCGCGGTAGTACCAGCGCCCAGGGCCGCTCACCGACACGGCGGCGTCCACGCCACCGACCAGGCCCGCGTAGCGGACCACGATAGAGGCACCCATCGAGAAGCCGACCACCGCGATCCGCTGGTAGCCAAGTTCCCGCGCATACGCCACCGCCACGTCGAGGTCCCGGATCTCCCGGTCGCCCATGGTGGACAGGCCACCGGACCGGCCGTGCCCGCGAAAGTCGAAGGTCACCACCCCGGCGGCCCGGTTGAAGCGGTTGGCCACCCGCCAGACGTGGCCGTGCTGCCAGGACAGGGTGAAGCCGTGCGCCAGCACGACCGCCAGATCGCTGTCTCGCGGCAGGTGGGCGGCGTCGATCGGGACCCCGTCACTGGTGACGATCGTTTGCGTCTTCGGCACCGGCGGCTGGCTCATCTTCTCATTGTGCGGTGAGCGCGGCGGTGCCCCGGCCAGCGGGCTGCCCTGCTCAGCTGCCGCTGTGCGCTGCCGGTTCCGCGGGCGTCCCGCTCCCGCCAGCGGCGCCGCTGAGCACCGGCACCGCCCCCACCCGGGTGAGTTCCTCGGCCGGGTAGGCCTCCTCGCCGTGCACCATCGCGTCGCCCACCTCCAGCTCCTCGTCGGGTATCCGCAGCTGCATGAACAGCCCGATGCCGCGCAGGATGAGGAAGGTGACCAGGCCGTCCCAGACGATCACGGTGAGCGCAGCACCAGCCTGGATGAGCAGCTGCCTGGGGTTCCCATAGAGCAGGCCCGCGGCCGAGACGCCGGGGCTTTGGCCGGCGCCCAGGTAGACGATCATCTTCGGATCGGCCAGCAGGCCCACCAGCAGGCCACCGAGCAGGCCGGCGATGCCATGGGTGTAAACCACCCCGAGCGCGTCGTCGACCCTGCTGAACGGCCAGACCTTACTGAGGAAGTTCCAGGCGAACCAGACGATGACCGAGGCAACGGCGCCGATGATGATGGCGCCGGCCCCATTCACGTAGCCGGCCGCGGGGGTAATGGCAACCAGGCCGCAGATCATGCCGTTGATCCCGCCCAGGAACGTTGCCCTGCGCCCGGGGCCGCCGATCATGTCCATGACAATCCAGGTCATCATCGCCACGGCCGTCGCCAGGTTGGTGTTGATCACGGCCGCGGTCGCATCCGCGCTGGCGAAGTACGGGTCACCGCCGTTGAACCCGTTCCAGCCGAGCCACAGGATGCCCGCGCCAACCGAGACCATCAGCAGGTTGTTGGGCACGCCGTGTTCACGGTCGCGCTTGAGCCGCGGCCCGACCACCGCCGCCGCCACGAAGCCGGAGACCCCGGCCGCCAGGTGGATCACGTAACCGCCGCTGAAGTCCAGCGCACCTTTGCCTGCCCAGAAGCCGCCGCCCCAGAGCAGGAAGGCATTGACCGCGTAGGCGAAGGTGATCCACAGCGGCACGAAAACCAGCCAGACCTTGAAGCTGATCCGGCCGATCACGCTGCCGATGAACAGGATCGGCGTGATCGCAGCGAAGACGAACTGGAAGTAGACCAGCGACCCCTCCGGGAACCTGAGCTTCGGCATCAGGCCAGTCAGCAGCGGGATGCTGGCCTGGGCCTGCTCGCCGGAGGCACCGACCACCGGCTGCGGCTTGCCCAGCAGGTGCAGGCTGCCGCCGATCCAGGGCTCCCCGAAGCCCATCTTGAAGGCCCACAAGACCCAGACGACGAGGGTGAGACAGAACGTGCAGAACACCATCAGCATGGTGTTGACGGCCCACTTGCGCTGGACCAGGCCGCCATACAGCACGGCCAGGGCCGGAATGCTCATGAGGCCGACGAGGGTCGCGGCAGTCAGCTGCCACGCGTTGTCTCCCGAGCTCAGCCAGCTTGCATAAGGATTCACCGGTCTCCTGCCTCCATGGGCTCACCCCGAGGGCCGGTGGCCGGGCCGGGTCTGGCCGCCCCAGCGGGGACGGCACCCGGGCCGGGCTCGCGGCAGGCAGCCAGGGGATTCCCCGGCCCGCCACTCGGCGTCCAGCACGAACGCTTCATGTTTCCCATGGCCGGGTTTCCGGCGGATTTCCCGGCTGTTACACCGCCGGCAACTGGTCCGGGCCGTGCACCTGCCGTATTACGCACGTGTTTCGGCCAGCCCGGAACCAGGCGCTGGCCGTCGTTAATACCGGCACGCGTGCACCAGTGGCTGGCCGGGCAGGGTGAGCTGACTGGCGCTGGTGCGGTCAGCCGACCACGGCCGCCGGGGCGACCAGCTCCACCTCGTAACCGTCACGGTTCTCCAGGTAGGCGGCATAGTGGTCGTCGCCGCCCGCGAACGGGTGACGGTCGGGGTAGAGCAGCCGCCACCCGTGATCGGGCGCGTGCAGCACGACCTCGTCCAGCTCCTCCCGGGAGGCCATGTGAAAGGCGAGGTGGTTCATGCCCGGGCGGCACCGGTCGTGCCGCCCGGCCACCCGGTCGGGTGACTGCTCGATGACGATGTAGGTGAGACCCGACCGCCAGCTCTTGCCTTCCGGCCACTCCTGGTAGATCTCATAGCCCAGCTGCCCGAGCAGCCACGCCCAGCTGACTTCGGCCCGGGTCAGATCCGGTACCCAGAGCTCGATGTGATGGAGCATCCCCGTGCTCGCGATCCCCGTTCCCGCCGAATCCATAACGACAGCATGCCAGCTAGCCCACCCCGGTGCTGACACCTCTGACCAGGAAGGTCCCGAGATAAGGGCCGCTCATTCTGCCGCCTCGACCTTGCGCTGAAGCTTGTTCATCCCACCCAGCCACCGGTCGGGGTCGGCGGCCCGGCCCGCGTACATCCGCGCCACCTCCGGGTGGGGCAGGATCAGGAACCGCCCATCGGCCATCCCGGCGATCACCGCGTCCGCCACCGCTTCCGGCGCCAGCGCCGTGCCCCCCAGCAGCAGTTCGGCCACCGGCCCGGACCCGGCCAGCATCGGGGTCCGCACTCCCTGCGGGCAGACCGCCTGCACGGTGATGCCACGGTGCCGGTAAGTCGCCGACAGCCACTCGGCGAAGGCCAGCGCCGCATGCTTGGTGACCGAGTACGGCGCCGAGCCAAGCATCGTCAGCAGCCCGGCCGCCGACACGGTGCAGATCAGGTGACCGCGGCCGCGGGCGAGCCAGCCGGGCAGCAGCAGCCGCGCGGCCCGGACCTGGCTCATGACGTTGACCTGCCACGACAGCTCCCAGTCGGGCTCGGCGGCCTGCTCCCCACCGGCCCGGGCCACGCCCGCGTTGGCGCAGTACAGATCGATCCCGCCGAGTGCAGCCGTGGCCGCGCTGACCAGCGTGGCCACCCCGTCTTCGGTGGCCGCGTCGCCGGGTGCCGCCACCGCCCCGCAGGCGCCCGCCACCGTCGCCGCTGCCGCCGGGTCGATGTCGTTGACCACCACCCGGGCGCCCCCGGCCGCGAGCCGGCGGGCCAGCGCAGCCCCGATCCCGCTGCCCGCCCCGGTCACCACGACGCCCGCGCCAGCCACCGT